>Ga0209542_10001996_pt1 | contig 46711 bp, 68 predicted proteins | sample RifCSPhighO2_01_FD_184028 | JGI IMG/M metagenome (GOLD analysis project Ga0209542, IMG submission 184028) | Soil microbial communities from Rifle, Colorado - Rifle CSP2_plank highO2_0.1 (SPAdes) (version 2) | ecosystem: Environmental > Terrestrial > Deep subsurface > Rock core/Sediment ...
GAAGGTCTACAGAGGCGTTCATTGAGCATCGTCCTGACTATCGACGCCGGCAGCAGTGTCGGCGCTATCGCTGACAGTTGTGAATTCGGCGTCGATGGTTTGTGCAATGGCCTTCAGATCGCCGTGGCGGGTCACGCCAATGGCGCCGCGCTGCTGTGGTTTCAGGGCTTTCCAAGCTTTTTCATAGCCTTCAATGCCCTGCTCTTGAGCGATTTTTTTCAGCTGTTCGAAAAGGTCGGAGGTCGCATCTGTTGTGTCGCCCTGTGGTACTGAGGCGGCACCTACGTCAGCAGGCTTTCCGCTGGTAGATCTCGGGGTAACGTCTGTTTCCGGAAGCGTATAGCCGTCGTCCAGTTCTTCGCGTGTGTACACGCCCAGGATCACGTCAGGGCAATACAGGCGAGCCCATTTTTTTAGGGCCAGGTAGGCGATCTGCTGCTTCGGATCGTCTGCCCACAGCGTCGAGTTCCGGGTTCGCGCCTGAGTCATCAAGGTGGTCAGTTCGCGCGGGGTATCCTCGCCCACGAACGTAGCCCAAACGCGGACGCCCAACCCTTTCTCGTCATTTATGTTCCAGTTTGGGACGCGATACTTTTTCGGCTGCCCGTGGTCATCCGTTTGTTTTTTGCTCTCGATCTCGCGGAAATTGCCAATAATTTTGTCCCAGTCGCCAAACCACTCGTAGTGGATTCGATCAACGGTCGGGGCTCGCGTGGTGATGACCGCATTGACCAGCTGGGCTTCGTAGCTCAGTTGGCCTCCGTTGACGATGAAGGTCTTCTGCGCCACTTGGAATGGGTTCATTCCCCACTGCATAGACTGCATGATCACTGCCATGCAGTCGGCGGTGTTGCCGTGAAAGTGCTTCGGCAGGGTGGTTTTCCCCCCCGCCATGATGCCCGCGAGCTCAGTCATCGACTGCATGCTGTCTCGGTTGAGGATCAGCCCTGTCGGGCTGGTGTCCATTGGCACGGTAGAAATCTGGGTTTGAGCGTTCATTGCTAACTCCATAGCCGACGACTTTGGCCGGCCTCCGGGGTGGTTTCAGGGTTCTTTAGAACGACAGGGCGCGCAACCAGGCAGAGGCCTCGTCATTGGTGACGCAGAAGGCCATGGCTACGACCTCGACCACTTCGCTGGCGCTTGGAATGTTCGAGTCAGCGAATGCGTCCACTGCTGGGGCCGGATCAACTGCTGCTACAACCGCTTGTGCTGGGTCAGCAATCACTGGCGCCGCAACGACAGCCGCTGCTGGAGCGGGCGCTGCAGCCTGGGCACGCAGACGGGCCAGCTCTTCCTGGTCGCGCTGATACTGCGCGTCACGTTCACGCTGCTGGCGCTGTTGCTCTTCCTGCCGTTCACGGTGCTGGCGTTGTTGTTCTTCCATGTCGCGGCGCTGCTGGTCCAACTCGTCCTGCTGCTTCTTCAAGCGCAGACGGTCTTCCTCGGCGCGCTGCTTGCGCAGCTCTTCAGCCTCTGCGTCGGCGAGTCGTTGCTTCTCGCGTAATTCGTCCAGTTCTTTCTGCTGGGCCAGCAGCTTGGCAGCAGCTTCTTCTCGCTCAGCGGCAGCCTTGTGTAGCGCGTCCAATTGCTCAATGGCGTTGTCGCGAGCGATGGTGCCCTCGGCTTCAAATTCGCCATATTCTTCGGGCAGGATCACCGACTCTTTGACACCCTGCAAAATGCTGGAGACGTCTGCGGCGCTGCGGCTTGCATATGCGGCGGCGACAGAACTGAAACGAGTAATTTTTGCCCGGATGGCTTCGACACGCTCAGCCTCGACACGCTCGCGCTCTGCCTTGGCATCAGCTATACGCTTTTCTTCGGCCTTGATCGCTTCATCGACAGGCTCTTCAATTGTCAGCACACGAGTCCTGAGTGTTTCACCGAATTCCTTGACTTGATTGACGCGAGCCTGAGCTTCTTTGACCTTCTGCTGATATGGCACCAATGCGGTTTTGGTGGTCTTATCCAGGGCGTAGCGCACATCGCGGATATCGACGCGAACTTCCTTCGCATTCGCCAAGCCCTCACTTGTCGAGCAGTCAACGACCAGCTTCGCGTAGGTGGTCTCCAGGCGAACGATCTGTTCTTCGTGCGGCCGATACTCGGCGATGTCGGTGACCGCTACCGTAGGGGATAGGTTTTTTTGCGCGCCTTCAGCTTCGTTCATTTCGAGCGGTTCTTGTGCGTGTGCTTGTTTGGTATTTTTGGACATGACTATCCCTCGCCGCGCCTGGCGCAGCATTGAAAGTAGTGGGGTTGGGTTGTGCCGTCAGGCGGCAGAAACGAGCGATGCGTTGTAGTCGGCGTAAATCTTGTCGATGAGTGCCCGGAAGTGCCGGTGTTCGTTTTCGTCGATAACCCGCAGCATGAAAGCGAGGGTGACGCATGATGTGGCCGCCGCGCTGGCGTTTGGCTTGCCAAGTTCGAGAATCATGTTTTCGATCTCTCCCTCGATCCAGTTCACGGCGTTTAGGTGGTCCCGCTGAGTAGCGTTCATTGATCGCCTCCTGCCGGCGGACATATCGCCTCCATCTGCGCCATCGCCAGCCCAATGCGCAGCTTGAGGCTGGCGCGCTCTTTGAGTCGTTGCTCCTCGCGTCCTGCCAAGTCCTCTGTTGTGTACTCATGGAACAGGTCAGCGTGCTGCTGCTTCCCAAAGTTCGGCAAGTCCCAGCGCCTGTCGGATTCCCGGGCCTGAGCGCTATCCGCGTAACTGGTCGGCATGTAGGCACTCCAGGCGCCGAGCGAGGGCGCAGGCTTCGTTGTGATCGCGGCGGAACCCAATGACCTTGCCGGTCCGGCTGTCCACCACATGGAAGAAGTCGCGGCCTGCAGGCTTCACCATCATCCGGAAGGTGACCGCCGGCTCAGGTCGCCCAATCAGCCGGTAGAACTCGGCAGTGGCGATACGGGAACGCTTATGCAAGCCGTCGACGATGTCGCGGCGCGATTGGATGCTGTGGTGCATGGTCGCCTCCAGGATGGCGTTATTCAGTGGGAAGAGGTGGGAGCGGCATCCAGTGACTTGGATCGCCGTACCAGAAGCACCATCCGAGAGTTTTGTCGTACAGCCACTCAGTGACCTGCATCTGGCCGTACTCGAACAGGCACAGGTAATCGCGCTTCTCGCCTTCTGGCGGTAGCCGGTCGCTGCACTTGATCCAATTGCTCATGGAAACCTCCAGTATTTGGGGTTAGGCGGTGGCTGGCAGGGCTTCACGAAAGCGCGATGGGCTCCAGTCGCAAGCCTCATCAGCAGGGATGTGGCCGAACATCAGCGCGCAGCGGCGGCAATGCACGCAGTCGCCGCAGGTCTTGCCCTCGGGTAGATTCATTTGGTCAGCGTTGTCTGCCGACCGTGGATATGGCTTTCTTTGCTCGCTCATGAATGACTCCGTGGACTTGGTTCACCTGTATTCGTCAACACTCATGCCTCCCGCTGGTTGCCGATGGGCGCGGGGGAGGAGTGCTGACGTAATAGAGGTGGGGAAGGGTGCCGGTCTTTCCCGGCTACGGCGGCGCTGGCCGTTTAGCGAGTCGCACTGAAGGCTGGTAGCATCGACACTCCTTCTCGGAGCAAGGAATTGCTATGCGTCAGGTTGTTGAAAGGGCGTTAAGCGTGATCGCGGCAGAGAGCAGCGAGCCTGAATACACTGAAGCGTTCAGCGCTGTTCGTGCAGTAGTGGTTGAGTTTGGGGAGGAAAATCTGGCTGACCGGCTTTTTGCCGATATTCCCGATTCGATCGCTTTCATGCAGGTGGCCCGGCTCTTCGACTTTCTTGCCTGGCAGACGGATGACAACGGCTCTGCGATGACTCGAACCGTCGAGCGCTGGCTTATCGAAGGCACAAATCTGCGCAAGATTCAGATCGCCCTTAACCTAGATGTGTACCCGTTTCCGGACGAGCATGAGATGTACCGCGTACTGTCTGATGTGGCTGTATCCTTCCCGCAGATGGCTGATAGATGCCAGCAGCTAATCAGCTCTCGGAAAAGTCGGTAGCACCTGGTCTACATCCCAAAGCCCGCTCTTCGAACGGGCTTCAGTGATGCTTTACGCCGTGACCCGCTACTGGCGTCGATCATCGGCTTGAATCAAATGTTCTTCCAGCCGCGGGCCTTTCGGCTTGTTCTCCCGCTGGATAACTGTTCTTGGCGCTTTACGCTGCACGCCCGGGTCAGTTGCCAACCCTCTGAACCGTTGAGGCCGGTTCATCGCTGCCTTTGAATCTGGGCCGGTGGTGATCCGGCAAGGGTGAAGCTGTGCGACTAAAGAGCGGTTCAGGCCCTGAGGCCCTGGCGAGTCCCTGTTGGGTGACTCGATGGAGTGAACATTAGGCATTCCTTCTTTTGTAGTCAATAGGTATGCCTAATTATTTTTCGTTAGGCATGAAAAAACCCGCTCAGTGGCGGGCCTCTATATTTCCTGTTCGGCTACGGCGCGTAGCCAAACTGCTTTCTGAAATCGTCTTCAAGTTTGCGGCAAGCGCCGCTGATTATGCTTTTCGCTCCAGCAGAGCCTGTGTAGCTGCTTTCTTCTCGATGGCACATATCGATCGCATCGCGTGCACGAGCCTTCGCCTTTCCCTCTGGCGTGTTTCCGACAATGGCGCCAAACCCCAGGAACAATACGATCGCCACTACCAGACCTATCACTATCTTCCCGAGCATTGGATCCCTCCCGTAATTGAGCCAGCACTTTAACATTCTGAGTCTGGCTGCGGACGATCAGGCGAGATATTGAGAGTTTTGCTACTTGCAGGCTGGATAAATTCAGGAAGGCGAGAAATTTAAGGCAAAGAAAAGGGCCTTGTCGGCCCTTTTTCTTGAGTGATTTTCAGTGAGCGGTGGCGGTGGATATCTGGTGAACCCGGTCATTCACGACAAATTTGATGATAGCCTTTACGTCTTCCGAGCAATTCTTAAACGATAGGCTAGCCAAAACTGCTCGGCCGCGTCGCAGAACCAGGGCGCCGATGAGCTCATCGACGAAGGATTGGGTTGCATCTTTCCCTGCGAAATCAATAGCTACCTTGTTACCAGTGTCGAGTTGTTGCTCGATTTCCTTTCGATATGGCGTAGCAGAAGCCCTCATACCTAGTGTGCGAACGGCCTCAGACCTCGCTAAGCTTATTAGGGTTTGCATGACGCTTTCCTCGGCAATTTCCATTTGAGAATTCTATAGGGGAGTGAATGTAGTTTGATTCGGATTCGTTAGTCCAGCATTAACCTTAGGTCTATCCGAAATCAAGCTCTTCGTCAATATCGTGTTCTTCAACTGGAAGCAGTTTCGGAACGGACACGTCTGGTAGCTTCTCCCTGGAGCAAACAAACGCGATAGCGACGCCATTCCAGCGTGAGTCAGGTGACGAATCCTCACCTGATCGTTTGGTTTCTAGCCAAGCATTTCCGCTTGCGACAATCAGGTATCCATCAGCTGCTTCTGCAATCCTAGCAGTTGTAGTCAATCCCACACCCTGATTTTCACTATCACGATCATAGGAGGCTAGCGGCCCTCTATTGCAGCTCACTCGTGGCAGTAATGCAGCTTTGATAGCTGCTGAATCAGTAGGTTCAGTAAGTTTAGGGTGGTGCTCAAGGGTCGATAGAAACCCGCAGCCGTTATCGACGATCGCCATACGAACAGACTTCGTTTTCGGAAAGTACTGGCATGCAACCCATACAGCGGCGTCGCCTCGACCATTCCTTCTGGCATGGGTGAGCGAATTCTCCAATAGTTCCTTTAGAGAATATTCAATCGGGACGCGATAAAGGTCGAACTCGTTTTTCCCGGTCGCGTGATTCACGGGAGCATCGGGATCCGAACGCGTAAGCTTTCCTGTTATTGCCAAAGCAAGCCTTGAGGCAATATTTTCTGCTTGCGCATGCTCAGATACTTTCGTGATCTCCAGCAAGGTGCCGGGAAGGTCGTTCCGGGCCCTGTCGTTGGGTAGATCAACACCCTGAATCTCCAAATCTGCGAAAAAATCCATACGATGCAGATATGAAGTGATTTGATTACCTAGCCACCGAATGCTGATATTTTTGTGAAGCAATTGTGTCTCAAAGAGCGCCCGCAGAGTGGCCATGCCGAGTGGATCCACAAACACAAGGTCTTGAGCATCAAGCACCACGTCGCCTTGGCATTCAGAAATTTGATTGCAGATTCTAAATAGAGCTGTTGGGTCGGATGACCCTAAGCCCTTGGGCAAAAGAATGGCGTCGCTTTCGAAAAGATGGCCGAACACATCTACATCCTTGAAGATCTTTGATTTTCACGCGAATGTAACCGGTGTGACATCAATTGGCTATAAAATGATGGCGCCTTAATACCCAAAAGTTCCGGGCTTCGGCGCTATTCCGCAGCCCGCTTTGTTCGGCCTATTCTCACCTCATCCGCATAGCCCGTCAGCTTGTCCTCGCCAGCATGAAACACCGTGCACATCTTCAGCACGGCCTGGGCGTCCGCCTCATTCCCTGCCAGGCTCAGCCGCTCCGCAATCCTCATCAGCTCCACTGCTGACCACTTGAGGTCTGAGGCGATGCCTTGTAGGTCGCGTTTTAGGTCTTGGTTGGGCTTGGTGAGCGTCATTCCTATTTCCCCATGATCTTTTTAAGCTGACCAATTGCGCGCATAAGCTGAGAGGCCTGGTCGAAAGTTGAATCTGCCAACTCCTCCAGGCCGCCCTCACGGAATTTCTTGCTCTGATCAACAAGGTTTTGGGCCATCTGCTCAAGCTGCTTGATGTACAGCTCGGTTTGGTAATCAGCGGAGTGCCCCATCGCTACCTCTCTTGAAATTAAAGCTTCAGCGTTTAGCTATGTATCATCAGGTCTCGGCGCAGTTTCTGGTTGGGCTTAATTAGGGGCATGAGGCCTCCGTGATCAGTGTGCAGACTGCCATTCGCCTGATTCAAGCTCGTATCTATCGAACGCTTCCTTGAGTGCGACTATGTCCAGGGGCGATTTGGGGGTAATTGAGCCAGGCTCCTCTGGAACAATTCCGTCAGCCTCCATCAGCTCGACGAGCTTCTTGCCGCGGGCAATGCCCACGTTCAGATGGCGAGCAACAAAAGCAGCACTCAGGTGGTTTCCTGTTAGGGCTGCAATAACGGCTCTGCCATACATTGGGTCGGCGGCGTAGCTGTCAGGGTCCAGGTAATTCTCCAGCCAACCACCGAAGCGGCATTCGGAAAGCAACACGTCAAGCTCCGCTATTGTCTGGTCTGCGTTCGCCAGCGCCTTCGCTAGAGCCTCCTCGCGACCTTCATTCGGGGCCGATTCAGCCTTGAACAAATGACTCGCGGACAGGCCTGTGCCAGGCAGGCCGGCGGTAACCTTTGTTCCCTTCTTGCCTAGGTTGACGCTCAGCCCCGGCGGGCCAAATGAAAAGCTGAAGCCGGATTTGCTTATGTTCAGCCACACCCAAGGAAAGATCTGAATTCTTTTTTGAAATCGCATCCCCATTCGCCACCTCCTTGCGGTCGTTATAGCTTGCGAGCATTCCAGACAAGCAGAACACGGGCTTGGATATGTACCTTGGCGAGCATATCCCCCTCAATCATGATTGCCGGGTACACCGGGTTATCCGAAATCATGCGCAGGGATCCCCCAGTCAGGCGCTGAAGTCGCTTAATGAAAAGCTCGCCCTCCAGCGTGAAGACATAGATCGCATCGGTTCGGATCTCGGTTATGCCGCGATCTACCAGCAGGGCGTCGCCATTACGGAATGTGCCCTCCATGCTGTCTCCATCGCCATCAATGATGGCCAGGTTCTCTAGCTTGGAATACGACAAGCCCTGAGTCTTCAGCCAGTCGAGATGAACGGTAATATCCCTGATCACTTCGATGTGATCGGGCGGTACTCTTCCCGGCCCCATTGATCCGGCCACGTCCAACTGAGGGATCGTAATGAAGCTTGGATCTTGCGATTTTCGGCGAGACTCAATCGGCACGACATTGCTCTCCTTGCTTGCAGGCTGCGCTCCACCATCCGACCCCTTACGCATCGGCCCCTTTCCAGTAGCCAGCCACATCGGCATCACCTTCAGATAGTCGGCGGCGATCAAAAGATTCTGCCCCTCAATCGTCTTGGTCTTCCCTGAAATCCAGTCGTTTACAGACGGCGCGCGAATTCCGCAAGCGCGAGCCAGCGCGGCCTGCGTAACTTTTGGTGGGCCGGCCATCGCCAGTTTTAACCGTTCTTGAAGTGTCCTCATTAGGGGAGCCTAACACCAGGCATCTAAGGTATTCCTATTGACCTAAATAAAAGGTATGCCTAATATCCGTACCTATGCGAATAGCCGGAGAAATCAGGCATGAACCCAAATGAAATTATTGACGCTCTCGGTGGCACTTTCCGTGTCGCTGAGCTGTGTGAAGTGCGACCCCCATCAGTAAGTGATTGGAGGAAATACGGCATCCCAAGGGCTCGAATGATGTTTTTGCGCATCGCCAGGCCGGATGTTTTCAAGGAACTGGACGCCCAAGGCGCCAAGAAAACCGCCGCCTGACATCCCTGTCCGCTGTTCCGTTGAGCAAATGATCGCCTCTGCACCTGCAGGGCGCCACGTAAAGAATTTCGAGGTGTTACATGCAGGAATTGATGAAGGCGATCTATGACGTGGTGGACGACCACGGGGCAGGGCGGATCGCAGAGGGTGCGGACTTCACCAGCCGCACGCTGGTATCCCAAAAGGCGAACCCGCACTACGAAACCCACCGCATGAACGTGGAGGAGTTGCACCGGATCATGAAATTCACCCAGGACTTCCGCCCACTGAAAGCCTGGGCTGAAGCGTTCGGCTTTGATCTGGTGCCGAAGGACAAGCCGGAAGGCATCAACCTGAACTCTGCGCTGCTTCGCCTGCATGCCGACCTGGCTGACGTGACCCGCTTGGCGTTCGATGCCCAGGCCGATGGCCGAGTTTGCTCGCGTGAGAAGTCCGAACTGTTGAAAGAGGCGGAGGAAGTGATCGTCAGCCTGGAAGTGTTCAAGCAGTCGGTGAAGGCAGCGTAGTGGTACCCACAAATCCCGCGCCACGTTTTGCTAATGCTGAAAACGTGGCGCAAAACCCCAACCGCAAATCGCGGGCGCAAAAAAGCCAGGTTCGCGGCCTGGCTGATTGCGTAACAAAAGGAAAATCTACATGAGCAATTTAACCCAAAACGCCATCAGCGTAAACGGTCCAGCAATTACCGTCGAGCAGGTGACGCCTGAGACCGCTCGTACCTGGCTTGAGCGGAACACCGGAAATCGTGCGGCAAGCATGGCGCATGTCGCGAAGCTCGAAAAAGCGATCCGGGATGGTGGCTGGAAGATGACCGGCGACCCCATCCGATTTTCAAAGGGTGGCAGCCTGCTGGATGGTCAGCACCGCCTGCATGCCATTCTTCAATCTGGTGTCACCGTCACTTGCGTCGTAATGCGAGGGTTTGACGAAAGCATTTTCGACGTACTCGACAGCGGCAAAGGTCGTCAGAAGTCGGATGTGTTATTCGTTCAGCTGGGCCTCCCTGTTGAGACCTGCAAGATGCTGGCGACTGCCACCACATGGGTCATTGATTACGAGAAAGAGCAGTTTGGTTTTCCCGGTAAAGCAGAGAAGACTGATGTTCTTGAGTTCGTTAAGCGCAACCCGCTCCTGATCGCTGCCGCGGAATACGGTCAAACCCTTCCTCGGCAATCTCCCGTCCCACGATCCATTGCGGCGATGTTCTATTTCTACGCAAGCCAGCGCAACCAGCCCTTGGCTGAGCGATTCCTTGAGCGATTCATGGTGGGGGCCGTTGAGGGCGTCAACGACAACCTGCTGTATCTGCGGAATCGCTGCTTTGCCGCATCTGTTGACCGTCGCCCGATCCACCGCAGCCAAGTCATTGGCGCCCTGATTCGCACCTGGAACGCAGAGCTGCGTGGCAAGCCTATCAAGCACGCCACCAACGTTATGCGAGTCGACGACACCTTCCCGACCTTCATTTAAATAGGATGGGGGCGGGAAACCGTCCCCTGTCAAAAAATGGCCGATCAAATCATTCAGTGCCAGGCATCCCTGATCAAGGTCGCGAATCGATTCCGCAAGGACTTCGGCGACATTGAAAGCCTGGCCGCAAGCATTTCAGAGATTGGGCTCTTGCAGCCAATCGGCATCGACTCCGGGTATCGCCTCGTTTTTGGTGAGCGCCGCCTGCGTGCCTGCCTATCCCTCGGCTGGGAAAAGATTCCAGTCCGCACCGTTCACCTCGATTCAATCTTGCAAGGCGAGCTGGCCGAAAATGAGTTCCGCAAGGACTTCACCCCGTCCGAGCGCGTTGCTATCGGAGAGGCTATTGAGCGAGAGCTGGGTAGCCGCCTTGGAGCAAACCAGCACTCAGAGGGTCCGGAAAATTTTCCGGACCCTAAAGGTGACACTCGTGATATTGCAGCCAAAGCAGCCGGTTTTGGCAACGGAAAAACCTACGAGCAGGCCAAGCGTGTCGCTAACGAGGCCGCCCCTGAGCTTGTTCAGGCAATGGATGAGGGGCGCGCTTCGGTATCTGGCGCCGTGGCTCTGCTGGTGCTGCCAAAGGATCAGCAGGCATCTGTTGCTGCCGGAGACAAGAAGTCGATTCAGCAGGCCTCCAAGGCTGCCAAGGCGCCGCCTAAAGAGCAGGCTCGCGCATCCGATCTCATCCTCAGCGTGATCACTCAGGTGGAGCTTATAGGCCGCTACGTCGAACGCAGCGAGGTTGGCGTGCCTAGCTTTGCCGGTCAGTTTCTATCTGACCTGATCGAGGCAGACGCGACCATTCAGGCGAGACTTTCCGCCATTCTTCCGGTGCTGCAAGGCCTCTCAGATATCGCTAGCGCGGTGGAGGCCTGACATGCAGTTCACGCTATCTATCAATCAGGTTAAGTCGCTTGAGTGGGGCCTGAACTCCCAGCAAGCGCTCTTGTTCGCTTTCGTCTACTCGTGCCCAAGCTGGACTACTCCAGTAAAAACCGAAAACGGCATTTTCTTTGCGCTCAGCAAAGCGAAGATCGTAGAAGAGTTGCCTCTGCTGACCGACAAACCGGACACCGCTTACCGCATGCTGAAAGCGCTTGAGGAGGCCGGTTTAATTGACCTGTCCAGCACAGCGAACATCACGCTTTTCCGCCTGACCAAAAAGGCAGCCGAGTGGAACAAGAAAGAAGACGGGTCGGAAAAATATCCGACCTCGCCAACCTCAAAGGGTCGGAAAAATCTCCGATCTACCTCGGAAAAATCTCCGAGCAAGGTCGGAAAAAAATCCGAGCAAGGGTCGGAAAAATCTCCGACAAATCAAGATACCAGTAATCAGGATACCAATCAGGATACCAGTCACAGCTTTCCGGAAGGCTCGGACAAGCCGACCCAGTCCGGCATGCTGGTGCTGGTGGTGGATCAGCCCGAAGCGCCCCGCGTCGAGATTCCTGCCGACATGCCGGGGCCAAAAGACCGGACCTGCAAAACGTTCAAGGCCTGGGCGAACTATGCCATGGCTTACCGCAAGCGGTATCAGTGCTGGCCGGTGTGGAATGCAGCCGCCGGCGGAATCCTCGGCAAGCTGGTTGACCGCCTGGGTGTCGACGTTGCCCATAGCGTGGCCGCGTACTACCTCACGATCAATGACGCCCGCATCGTCAACGACTGCCACAGCCTGAACAACCTGATCGCCAAGGCCGAGGCTTACCACACCCAGTGGGCCACCGGCCGCCAGATGAATTCCCGCACCGCCCGCCAGATCGAAGACACCCAAGCCAACATGAACGCCGCGCAGGAAGCCGCCCGGCTCATTCTCGACGGGGAGAAACGCAATGCTTTCCTCTGAAAACCTTGCTGAACTGGCCGCTGGCATTTGCGCAACGGCCGAGACGTTGGGTCAGACCATCAGCGCGACCGCTGCCAAGCTGATGGCCGAAGACTTATCCGTATTCCCGCCGCAAGACATCCGCAAGGCGCTGCAATCTTGCCGTCGAGAGCTGACAGGGAAGTTCACCCTCGGCGCGATCATGCAGCGCATCCAAGCCGAGGATGGCCGCCCTGGCAAGGACGAAGCTTGGGCTATCGCCATGACCACGAACGATGAGTTTGAGACCGTGGTGCTTACCGACGAAATTCAGTTGGCCCTGGCCGCTGCGAAACCTGTGCTCGATGCCGGGGACAAGATTGGCGCCAGGATGGCCTTCATCAGCGCGTATGAGCGGTTTGTCGGCCAATCCCGAGAGGATGCCAAGCCTGTCAACTGGCACGTCTCTGTGGGCTTTGACGCCAACCGCAGAATCCAGGCGGTAACCAAGGCAATGGAGCTGAAGCGAATCCCCCGCGAGCAAGGCCAGAAGTACCTGGCTGACCTGAGCGTTGCCTCGGTCACCGAGGACGGCCGCGCCATTGCTGGATTGCTCACCGGCGCCGTCACTCAGCCAAAGCCGGTGCTGCGCGCAAAGCTCGAGATCGTGAAGAACTCGATGCTGGAAATGCGCAGGGCCAGCGAAGAACGGAAGCTCGAAATGCGGATTGAAGCAGCCAACGAATTGGCAGATCGCCGGGCGCTGCTGATCCGCCAGGCCCAGGAACTGGAGTCACGACCATGAAACGAGCAAACCCAGCCCAGCTACGCCAATCCCTTGAGGTGGCCAACACCCTGGTCAAGCACGGAATCCGTTTCGTGTGCATGCCGGTGGTGGATGAGGCGGACGGCATGAATCTGGCCAGCCAGGCCGCTGAGCGCATGGAGCGCATGGCAGTGATCGCAGAAGCAGGGGAGAAGCGGGCATGAGAGATATCAAAACGCGTGAAGGCTTCGACCTCTGGGACAAAGCCCACGATCTTCCGCGCTTCAACTTCTGGCGCGGCGGCGAAGATGAGAAGGGCAGTGTCATCCGCGTCCCGGACAAACATGGCCACTGGGTCAACTTCAACGACCTGACAACCCTTGTCGACCAGTATCAGGACGAGATCAACAGCCTGCGCGAACGCCTTGCCAGGATCGAGCCGAAGGGAGTGCGGCGGCTATGAGCGACCTTATCTGCCGTAAATCCATGACCCGCTGCCAGACGCCGGGCATGTGCTCGCCGCATGGCGGATGCTGGCCAGAAGACTCACACATGCGCGCTATCCGCTCACTGCGCGGCGACTGCGCCGACCTGATCGCAGAGCGCGATCAACTCCGAGCCGAAGTAGCAGGCCTCAAGACCGGCTACGAAGCCTACGAGCGGGTGAATGCTGAGCTGAAGGCTGAGGTGGAGGCGCTGCGTAAGGATGCCGATCGCCTGCATAGCGCTACAGCTTTCGTGCAGAAGCTGTGCGATTCCGCAGGAAAGCAGCCAAGTGTGGCGACAGGTTATCTACACGACATCCTTTCAGCCCTGGGCCACGGAGAGCAGTCATGAGGCGTTCAGTTGCGTTTATCGGTCTTGGATTCTCGGCAGTCGGCGGCGCGCTTGGTTTTTCTGAGCATGACGGATATGCGATTGGCGCTTTGGCTATTGCTGGCACCATCCTTTTTGTCTCGCGGAGGGTATGGCCATGACCAACATCATCCACAAGCCTCGCCACTTCTGGTCGGCTGGCCCTGCGCGAGTTCGTGAAGTCCTGCGTCTCGCCTACCTGTTCGCCACCGAGCTGTCCGCCGCTGGAGCCGTCGAGGTGATCGTCCGCCCGGTGAAGTCCCGCCGCACCTTGGAGCAGAACGCCAAGCTCTGGGCAATGCTGGGCGACATCTCCCGCCAGGTTGAATGGCCAGTAAATGGCGTGATGCAGAAGCTCGACAGCGAGGACTGGAAGGCGCTGATGACTGCCGCGGCGCGCCAGGAAATCCGCATGGCCCAGGGCATCAACGGCGGCGTGGTCATGCTGGGCGAAAGCACCAAGCGCATGACAGTGGCCGAGCTGGGCGACGTGATCGAGTGCATGTACGCATTCGGCGCTGAGAAGGGCGTGATCTGGAGTGAGCCCAAGGGCCAGATGCCAGAGCAGTGGGAGGCCGCATGAGCCAGTTCAAATTCAGTGTTGGCGAAGTTGTGATTCTCCAGTGCCTTGATTATCCGCACCTCAACGGGGAATACAGCGTTACCCATTGCATCCACGCACACGAGGCGTACCAAGACCCAGAGTTTGGCCAGTTTCTTCGACCAGAAATCCTCGGGTACTTCCTCGACGGCGCCAGACTGATTCTTCAGGACGGGGACGGCAATGCGGCGACTGCTCTTTGGTATGAGGGGGCTTTGCGGAAGAAGCACCAGCCCGGCGAGCTGTCGTTCAAAGAGCTGCTACAAGGCATCGGAACGCCCGAGCAACAGAAGTCGCGGGAGGTGGTCCTGTGATTACTTGGTTCGATGTGATCGTTTACGCAATCGGCTGGGTTGTGCTGATAAGGCTGGCATGGGCAATCGGTAAAGCGATTACTCGGATCGCTATCGCAGTCGGTCGCGCATCCAGTGTTTGCCGATGGACGAAAGCGATCATCCGCACGCACGGCCTCGAGGGGCGAGCAGGATTGTCGTGGATTCCGTTGTTTTTCTGGACATTCGTCGGCGGCCTGAGTGATTCGCCTGACAGGCTGACACATAAGCACGGCATTTGGTCGGGCATTGGTGAGTGGACGGTATTCCCGCCAAAGGAGGCCGCATGAGGCGCACCCCACTGCAACGCAAGACCCCGCTTACATCCGGTGGCCCGCGCCGCAAACGCTGCCCTGAGTGCCGAGTGATGTTCACGCCCTCCAGAGACTCGCAGGCGGTATGTGGGGAGATCGAGTGCGCCATCGCGCACGGGAAGTCCGAGAAAGGCCGGGCGATCGCCGGGAAAGCCCTGGCAGAAGTAAAGCGCCGGGAGATAAAGGTCCGCAAGGAGAAGCTGAAGTCCCGGGCGGATCACCTCAAGGACACCCAGCACGCATTCAACGCCTGGATACGGGCGCGTGACTCGGGACAGCCCTGCATTAGCTGCGGGACCACGGCTGACGTTCAGTACTGCGCGGGCCACTACAGGACAACTGCAGCCGCCCCAGAACTGCGCTTCGAACCACTCAACGTGAACCTTCAGTGCAATCGCAATTGCAACATGGGCAAGTCCGGGAACCTGCTGGGGTATCGGCCTGGCCTGATCAAGAAGATTGGCATCGAGGCGGTCGAGTGGCTGGAAGGCCCTCATGAGGCCAAGAAGTACACCATCGAAGAATTGAAGGCGATGACCGCCGAGTACCGGGCAAAGACCAGAGAGCTGAAGGGGAGAGCGGCATGACTTATCGCAACGTGGTATCCGCAGTTGTCCGGGCGCTCGCCGCCGAAACCATTAACTCCGCCGGCGGTTGTGATTTCGAACCAAAGGTGCAGTGCGCCAAGCAGAAGGGGGAGATCGTCGGCAAGGAGGCTGCATTCCTCACCGACTGCTGGGTGTTCGGCAGGCTGCACAAGTCGCTGTCTGCTGCCCACTGGCGGGCGCTGGTGGCGAAGTATTCAACTCACGACGAACGCAAGCACGGCGCCATCCTCGAACTGCTGAACTCGGTCAAGTCGCCAGCACCGAAGCGGTTCCGCGAATGCGCGATTCTGACCTGGGCCATTCCCCAGGTGGCGGGCACCGACGGCAAGCGATCTGCGGCAGTGCTCCCGGCAGCGTGGTACGACATCACCAACTGGGACAACGACGGCAAGCCTGAGTCGACCCGGTACCGTTGGCGCTCAACGATCCGCAAGACGCTGGATGACCAGGTGAACGAGGCGCTGGCCGCAGCCCACGAAATCATGGAAGCAGAGGACCTGATCGAAAGTTGCGCGGCATAGCGAATAGCCATTGCAAAAACTGAGAGAATGAGAGACTATTTATTCATCCTGTCGTTCTTGCGCGTTGAGGTAATGTGCACGAGCGACATTGAGTATCTGGAGATACTTTGCAGACCTTACGCACTGTCGTACCTACCGATACAAGCTCCCTCCCTGGTATCTGTCTGCGATCGAGATGCTATCGGGACACGGTCAAGATGACCAATCACTGCGCCGCTCACCAGCCAAAGCCGAAATCAAGGCCGCCCTCTTGGGTGGGCCTCAATGTCGTGTACATGGTTGGTATTGAGGGCGAGCCTTACATCAAGGTTGGGTATGCATCAGAACTGAGCAGCCGCATGGTCAATATGCAGGTGGGCTCTCCGAAAAAACTTATGGTTTTGGCGGTGTTTGCTGGCGACGTGAAGTCCGAGGCGCTAATGCATCGCGAGCTTCAGGAGCATCATGTCAGGGGCGAGTGGTTCGACTACGACGAAGCCAAAGCATTGGCCGTAAGGCTTGGCGTCAGCAAGGTTCTGCGGGACCAGCTGGGGATTCGTGACGTAGTGTGCAGGTTCATACCTGAGGGCTACCACTGGGACGCTCAGGGCCTGCCGAGAAGCGGCGCGAAGAAAGCGCTAATAGGCAGCCTCAAGAACATCTAAACCAAACAAAAGAACACCAAAACCCTGCTTTCGAGCCGGGTTTTTTTATTTCCTCGAATTCATCCTTCTGGAGGTGCGCGTGAAGCTGAAAGCCAAAAGCAATCTGCTGGAGCGCGCCAGAACGGCATGGGAGGCGGTCGCACGCCAAGTTGGCGAGACCGACTTCTCGCGCCATCCACGCACCGGCGAGTATTTGCATCCCGGTGTCGCCATGGGTTGGCGGATCCACAAAAAGAATCTGTAGTTTCACCTGTAACCAGGGCAGCCTCACGGAAGGCCTGGACGCTGATAAGCCGGTAGTGCAGCGCTACGGAAAAACACCGGCAGCCCACGCGCTCTGTTCGCACCTGACTTCCAGAGCGGCGCGAGACCGGATCAGCGAGATCGATGCATTGGGGCGTCGACGCTGGGATTGTCTTCGGCTGACGGCGGGAAAGACCGCGCACCTATTCAGGGCCTCGACATTGATCGGGGCCTTTTCGTTTTCGGCTCCTCCACACCCATTGCTCCGAGCTGGGAGTGCTGCTGGGGCTGACCTATTTCAAACATGCCCCACGGAGTCGAGCGCATGGAGTACCTACAGCGCCTGCTCGACAAGATCGACAGGTTCGAATTGCTGATTGCGGGCCTGATTGGGGCTGTTGTTGCGAGCTGGTGGCACAAGGACGACTTGTCCGACTGGCGCGCCTGGATGGTCTTCTTGATCACCGGCATGGCCTGCTCGATCTATTTGACGAGCATGGTCAGCACCTACCTGGGCGTTACGGAGCCGAAGATCGTCGCCGGTATCGGCTTCCTGCTGGGCGCATTCGGCGGCTCGCTCCTGGCGGCCATCAATCGAGCCATCAAATCCGCTGACCTCTGGGCGCTTATTCGCCAGCGGTTCGGGGGAGGCAATCCACCATGAATTTCGAACTTATCAACTCCATCGCCTGCGGCCTCATCGCCGCCTGGGCCACATGGTGCGTACTGAGCGGGAAGGTGAGGGACGGCATCCTTGGCAAGCTGATCTACTCGACTATCGCCATCACCGGTTTTGTTGTGATGGTGCGCAGTCAGAACATCTTCTTCGGCCCGACCACCGCGGGCCTGACGCTGCATGTCGCTCTGGCCCTTGCCGGTGCCCGCCACATCTTCATGGTCACCTACTGGCAGCGAGTGAAGGTCTGGCTGTGTCGGACACTGAACTGCGAGCACTGCCTGCACTGTGACAAGGCGCCGGGCGGTATCGAGCGCCGGAGCAAGTAATTCGCGCCACGTTTTCGAATGCGCCGAATCGTGGCGCGAGGTTTTGCAGATGAGCAACATCACCCGCCTGCGCCACGCGCTGACGATGAGCCAGGACATCAACAAGGCCCTGACTGATCTGGATAGCGCCATTGCCAAGGCGATCGATGCGGCCAAGGCTTCCGGGCTGCCCCAGGGCTTGATCGTCGCCGAGTTGCACGGACATGCCCACGCACAGACACACCAGATGGTGACGCAATGACGGCCACCATCCACGACATCGCTGACCAGCGCCCGCACCTGATGGTGGTAGCCAGTGATGGTGCCCACGTAATCCCACGCGCCCTGGTGCAATCAGTCATCGCCGGCGACAAGCCGTCCTCAATCCTCACTGAGCCCGTGGTGAAGCGGATCATTGAAGAGTGGCTTCAGCAGGTGACCAAATGACCATCAAGGTTCTGGAGTTCAAGCGAGAAGACTGGCGCGACGCCGCCAAGACCCTGCGCAAGATTGCCGATGACCTGGACGCAGGCGAGCATCCCGAGTGCACTGTAGGCGCCTTGACCCTGATCGGCGCGAAGGGAGAAGTTACCGTGTTCGGTCTCGGCCCCAAGTGTGACGACCTGCAATGCCTGGGTGCCATGCGCCTGGGTGAGCAGAAGCTGATTGATGTGCTGCTGGACACCGGCGACTGAGGACGACCAATGGATAGGCCAATACCCCCAGCGTCACTGCTTGAGATGGCCGACCTCTCCGACTTCGGTATCCGCCTGACTCCTGCGCCCGAAGTATGGGAATGGCTCCAGGCCGAGATCCTCGACGACACCGGCACCATTCACAACGAAGACCATGCCCACCTACTGGATGCAGACATCCGGATCATGTGGGCCTCGTCAGCATTCGAGAAGCAGGGCAGAACAGTCCTGGGCCAGGCCGAACAGGTAGCGTTCCGCGCCGGCGGCTGGCAGAAAGCACGGATGGAGCAGCAGATGCGTGATTGGTTCGGCGATGTGCCGGCCTTCATCATCACCCTGGCAGCCGACTACTGCGCCCAGTGCAGCGACCTTGAGTTCTGCGCGCTCCTGGAACACGAGCTGTATCACCTGGCTCACGCGACCGACAAGTACGGTCAACCAGCATTCACCCAAGACGGCGCACCGAAGATCAAGCTGCAGGGCCATGACGTTGAAGAGTTCGTCGGTGTCGTTCGCCGCTATGGTGCGAGCCCTGACGTTCAAGCGTTGGTGGATGCTGCAAACAGTCCTGCCGAGGTGGGGAAATTGAATATTGCGAGGGCCTGCGGAACCTGTCTGCTCAAGTTGGCCTGATGTAAGACAGGCGTGAGACGGAATCTAACTTATGGCAGCCCTGAAAAATGAGGTGAAGAGCTTCATCGTTCAGGCTTTGGCGTGTTTCGACACTCCGAGCCAGGTCTCACAAGCGGTGAAGCAAGAATTCGATGTGGACGTAACCCGGCAGCAGGTTGAGCAGCACGACCCAACAAAGCGCGCCGGCTCCCACCTGGCGCTCAAGTGGCAGACCCTCTTTCACGACACTCGCAAGCGGTTCCGCGAAGAGACGGCAGAGATCCCGATCGCCAACCGCGCGTTCCGCCTGCGAGCCATGAACCGCTTCGTGGAGAAGGCCGAGACGATGAAGAACATCGGCCTGGCCATGCAGATCCTGGAGCAGGCCGCGAAAGAAACCGGTGACATCTACGTCAACCGGGCACGGAAGGAAGAGGCTGGTGACGAACCGGTGATCCCGACCCGTATCCAGGTCGACGTGGTAGATGCGAGGAAGCCGAATGCCGAGCCTTAACGTTCCGCAGGCTCAGTTCCTCACGCTACCCCACAAGTTTCGTGCGTTCGTTGCTGGGTTCGGCTCAGGCAAGACCTGGGTGGGGTGCTCGGCGCTGAGCAAGCACTTTATGGAGTGGCCCGGCGTCAACGCTGGGTACTTCGCGCCGACCTACCCGCAGATACGGGACATCTTCTATCCGACCATGGATGAGGTGGCCTACGACTGGGGACTGAAGACCAAGATCAACCAGGCGAACCACGAGGTTCACATCTACAGCGGCCGGCAGTACCGCGGCACTGTGATTTGTCGGTCGATGGAGAAGCCGCAGACCATCGTTGGCTTCAAGATCGGCCAAGCGCTGGTGGATGAGCTGGACGTGCTGACCGCCGTCAAGGCGCAGCAGGCCTGGCGCAAGATCATTGCCCGGATGCGCTACAACCTGCCCGGGCTGAAGAACGGGGTGGACGTAACCACGACACCGGAAGGCTTCAAGTTCGTCTTCCTGCAGTTCGTGAAGCAGTTGCGGGACAAGCCTTCGCTCAAAGAGATGTACGGCCTGGTGCAGGCCAGCACTTTCGACAACGAGTTGAACCTGCCGGATGACTACATCGCATCCCTGATGGAGTCTTACCCGCCACAGCTGATCATGGCGTACCTCAAGGGCCAGTTCGTCAACCTGACCTCCGGCACGATCTACACGGCCTACGACCGCAAGCTCAACGGGTGCTTCGACACAGTGCAGCCCGGTGAGCCGCTGTTCATCGGGATGGACTTCAACGTCGGCAAGATGGCGGCAATCACCCACGTCAAACGTGACCAGGGGCTGCCCAGGGCAGTAGATGAGTTGATCGACGGCTACGACACGCCTGACATGATCCGCCGCATCAAGGAACGCTACTGGCAGCACGATGGGAATGACTTCAAGAAGACCTGCGAGATCAGGATCTACCCGGATGCCTCGGGCGATTCACGCAAGTCTGTGAACGCCAGCATCACCGACCTTGCCATGCTCAAGCAGGCCGGGTTCGCGGTCATCGCTCCAGCGGCAAACCCGCCGGTGAAGGACCGAATCAACGCAATGAACGCCGTCTTCTGCAATGCGCAGGGCGAGCGCCGCTACCTGGTCAATCCGTTCACCTGCCCAACCTACGCCGATGGCCTGGAGCAGCAGGTGTGGGGCGCGAACGGTGAGCCAGACAAAACCGCCGGCATCGATCACGCGAACGACGCCGGCGGTTACTTCATCCACCGCGAGTACCCGATCATCAAACCGGTCACCGCTATCAAAATGGGATACGCCCGATGAGCAACGACGTCTCCTTCAAGCGGGCGGATTACATCGAAGCGCTGGACCGCTGGGCGACCGTTCGCGACGTCTGCGCCGGGCAGCACCGGGTTGTCGATCGGCTCCCATACATCAACGCGCACGACAAGTCGTCGGAGAACGAAGACCGGAACCGGGCTTACCGCGAGCGGGCGGTGTTCAAGAACGCCACCGGGCACACCCGTAACGGGTTGCTTGGCCTGGCCTTCCATAAAGACCCGACACTCACGGTGTCGAAGAAACTGGAATATCTGCAGGACAACGCCAACGGTTCCGGCGTCAGCGTCTACCAGCATTCCCAGGGCACGCTTGAAAAGGTGCTTGAGGCCGGTCGGCATGGGCTGTACGTCGACTATCACCAGGACGACAGCATCGGCGGGCACTCGGTGATCCTGTCCTACTGCGCTGAAGACATCATCAACTGGCGCACCGGCATGGTTAACGGTCACAGCGTGCTGACGCTGGTGGTGTTGCGTGAGTCGCCTGAGATTCCCGACGGCTTCGGTTTCAAGACGGTCGAGCAGTACCGGGAACTGGCGCTGGAGGACGACGGCTTTGTCTGCCGGGTCTGGCGCAGGTCCGGGCCGAAAGGTGGCGGGCCGCTGGCGGTCACCGAAGAATTCAGGCCTGAAGGTGTCACTGGGCGTTTCAAAGAGATCCCGTTCACCTTTGTCGGCGCGCAGAACAATGACCCCAGCATCGACGAATCACCCCTGTACGACATCGCCATGATCAACCTGGGCCATTACCGGAACAGCGCCGACTATGAGGACAGCGTTTTCTGGTGTGGACAGGCCCAGCCGTGGATCAGCGGCTTGGATGAGCAGTGGCGCGACTGGATGGAGAAGAACGGCGTCTATGTCGGCTCCAGGGCGCCAATGATGCTGCCGACCGGTGGCCAGTTCGGCTACGCGCAGCCATTGCCCAACACACTGGTCAAAGAGGCCATGGCCGACAAGAACCAGATGATGATCGAGCTGGGCGCGCGGATGGTGGTGGCGTCAATTGCCACCAAGACCGCTACGGAGTCTCGTGGTGATCAGTCGGCCTCCACTTCGGTGCTGGCCGGCTGCGTGGCAAACGTAAGCGAGGCTTACACCCGGGCAATCATGTGGTGTTGCGCCTACATGGGCATCGCTGACAAGAAGGTTGCCTACCAGGTGAATCAGGAGTTTGTTGAACTGACGGCTGATCCGCAGATGATCACCGCCTTGGTCGGCTTGTGGCAGAACGGCGGATTCGCGAAGGCTGACCTTCGGGCCTACCTGCGTAAGTTGGGCCTGATCGCGCCAGAGCGCACTGACCTGCAGATCGACGGCGAATTGCAGGAGCAGGGCGACGGCCTGGGCCTGGACAACGAGGACGCACCAAATGGCGGCAAACCAAGCAATCCATGACGCCACCATCCGGCACGCCGTTTTCCTCGAAAAGCTGAAGGCGGGGGAGGTGGGCAAGTTCGCCCCCTTCCTCAAGGAGATCGATCGCTCGATCCGCGACCGGCTGACCCAGTCGGACCTGACCGAGTACAACGTCAAGCGCCTGGAAGCGCTGCTGAAGGAGGTCGACAGCCTGTTGCTGGGCATCTTCGACCGCTACAGCGCGCAACTGAACCTCGACTTGGTGGATATCGCCAACTATGAGGCCGAGTTCGAGGCGACCAGTCTTGCCAGGTCAGCACCGGTCGGCGTATCGCTCGACGTGGTTGCGCCGACAGCCGCAGCAATCCGCACTGCAGTGCTGAAGAATCCGCTCAGCGTGCGCGGTACCGGCGGTGGGAAGTTGCTGAAGGCCTTCATCAAGGGTTGGACCGGCGCCGAGCGAGAGCGTGTCACCGGCACTATTCGGCAGGGCTACTTCGAAGGGCAGACGAACTTCCAGATCATCCGCAACATTCGCGGTACCAAGGCTGCCGGGTACAAAGACGGCATCCTGGCGACCACCAACCGCAATGCCGCCACGGTCGTACATACCGCGATTCAGCATGTGTCGTCTCAGGCGCGTATGGAGGTGGCCAAGGCCAACACTGACATCGTGGAAGAAATCCAGATGGTGGCCACGCTGGACAGCAAAACCAGTCAGCTTTGCCGCTCTATGGACAAGCGCAAGTTTCCGGTGGATTCCGGCCCAAGGCCGCCATTCCACCCGAACTGCCGCACTACCTTCATTCTCCTGACCAAGCTCAGCGCGATGTTTGCCAAAGGTGCTACCCGGGCTTCGGTGGGTGCCAATGGCGGACAGCAGGTCAGTGCCGACCTCGACTATTACCACTGGCTTCAGCAGCAGCCTGCGGCGTTTCAGGATGTGGCTATTGGTCCGGTGCGTGCCAAGCTGTTCCGGGAGGGGGGATTGACGGTGGAGCGATTCGCCGAGCTGCAGCTTGATCGAAACTTAGCGCCGCTGACCCTGGCGCAGATGAAAGGGCTTGAACCGCTGGCATTCGAGCGCGCCGGGATTTAACCGAACACATTCAATCAGCCGCCTCTGGGCGGTTTTTTATTGCCTGCAAAGCGGGCGAAACATACCCAAGGGGTGCATCAACGTGGCAGAAGAAAACGAAATCGACCTGGAAAACCCGGCAATCAAGGCCGCTATCGCGACTGCCGTTGAAGCATCCGTTTCTGGTTTGAAAACCAAGAACTCGGAACTGCTGGGCAAGCTGAAGGAAACCTCCGGCAAGTTGACCCAGTTCGAAACCCAATTTGAAGGCATCGACATCGACGCCGTCAAAGGACTGCTCAGTCGAGCGGGCCAGGACGAAGAAACCAAGTTGCTAACTGAGGGCAAGGTTGACGAAGTGTTCAACAAGCGCACCGAGCGCCTGCGTGGCGAGCACGACAAGCAACTGAAGGCGCTCGCCGGCCGCGCCGAGAAGGCTGAAGCCTTCGCCGCCAAGTTCCAGGGCAAAGTCTTGGGCGACTCGGTGCGCGGCGCTGCACTGAAAGCCGGCGCACTGCCGGAAGCAACCGACGACATCATCCTGCGCGCCAAAGGCGTGTTCTCTCTAAACGAAGAGGGCGAAGCGGTCGCTGTCGATGAGCATGGCCAGACCATCCTCGGCAAAGACGGCAAGACCCCTCTGACTCCGCTCGAATGGGCGGAATCCCTGCGCGAAAGCGCGCCCCACCTGTGGCCAAGGGCCTCAGGGACACAAGCCCCGGGCGGGGGCGGCGGCCAGGCTGCATTCAAGCGCTCCGAAATGACCTCCGAGCAAAAGCGCGAATACCAGCGCAAGCACGGCCAAACCGCATATCTGCAATTGCCCAAGTAAGGGGAAATACTCATGGCGACAACCGTCAATAGCGACCTGATCATCTACAACGATGAGGCGCAAACTGCATACCTGGAGCGCGTTCAGGACAACCTGGACGTGTTCAACGCGTCTTCCAATGGCGCGATCGTCCTCGACAACGAGCTGATCGAAGGCGACTTCCGCAAGCGCGCTTTCTACAAGATTGGCGGCTCGCTGGAACACCGCGACGTCAACTCCACCGGGAAGGTGACCGCCAAAAAGATCGGCGCCGGTGAGGCCGTCGGTGTCAAGGCACCGTGGAAATACGGCCCGTACCAGACCACCGAAGAGGCGTTCAAGCGTCGCGGCCGCCCGGTTGATGAGTTCTCCCAGATCATCGGTGCCGACGTTGCCGACGCGACCTTGGAAGGCTTCATCCAGTACGCCACCGCCGCGTTGCGCGCCGCCATCGGCTCCAACGCCGGCATGGTGGTCTCGGCGAACATCGAAACCGACGGCAAGAAGACGCTGACCCGCGGCATGCGCAAATTCGGCGACAAGTTCGGTCGCATTGCGTTGTGGGTTATGCACTCCAGTGCCTACTTCGACATCGTCGACGAGGCCATCACCAACAAAATCTACGAAGAAGCCGGTGTCGTTATCTATGGTGGCCTGCCTGGCACCCTGGGCAAGCCTGTGCTGGTGACTGATACCGCGCCATCTGACGTGATCTTCGGCCTGCTGCCGAACGCCGTGGTTATCACCGAGTCCCAGGCCCCCGGCTTCCGTTCGTACAACGTGGACGACGAGGAAAACCTCGGCATCGGCTACCGCGCCGAGGGCACCGTCAACATTGACGTCCTGGGTTACAGCTGGAAGGAAACTGCCGGCGGCGCGAACCCAACCCTGGCGGCTGTCGGTTCGGCGGCCAACTGGGTCAAGCATGCCGACAGCAACAAGGTCACCGCCGGCGTGATGATCACCCTCACCACTACGCCACCAGCCGGCGGCTGATATTCACCCCAGGAAGCGGTCGGCAACGGCCGCTACGGAGATTCCCATGGAACTGATTTACACGAACCAACTTGAGGGCTTTGATCCGGAGAAGCGCTACCGGACTGCGAGTCTATTTCGCGGCATTGAACGCGACGCGACGGCGGTGGTGGTCGTTGGCGAACATCCAGATATCGTCGCTGCCTATGAGGCTGCAGGCATTGACGTGTCGGTCGTCGAGAATCCAGCACCTTCCGCAGTCAGCGTGCCAGCGGGACTACCCGATGCGCTGGCTGAGGAAATTGCCAGGTTACGGACTGAAAATGGCGCGCTCATTCTGCTGGTTGATGGCCTGGAAACTGGCGAAATTCAGCGACCCGAATTTGGTGAAATCGCGTTGCGATTGTTTGGCGTGCTGGGCACCATCCACACCTCGGTTGGAGAGCTGACTACTGAGCGTGACGGCCTGCTCGTGACCGTCGACACACTGCGCGGCGAGGTTGAAGTGCTGAAAAAAGCCGCCATCACGCCGCCGGCTGATGAGGCTGGAGAAATCGCCGACCTGAAAGCCAAGCTCGACGAAGCGAAGGTGCCATACCGGGCCAACGCCTCGAAAGACTCCTTGGAAAAGCTCGTCGCTGATCTGCCCAAGGCGTGATACTGCTGGCTGCCGGTGAGCCGGTGGCCGATCTCAAACCATTCCAGCGAGTTGACGCATGACACTCATCATCGAGGACGGTACCGGCAAGCCTGACGCCGAAAGCTACGCGAGTGCCGAGGATCTGGCCATGTATGCCGTGAAGTTCGGCATGGTCATCCCCGCAGGCGTTCCCGAGCAGGAAGCGTTGCTGCGCCGGGCTGCTTTGGCGATGGATGGCAAGACCTGGAAAGGCCGCAAGATGAGCAGCGAGCAGGCCTTGTCCTGGCCGCGCCGGGAAGTGCTGCTGGATCAGGAGATCAAGCCGAACAACTACCTGCCGGCGCGCATCCAGTACGGCCAGATGGCCCTGGCCGCCGAGATTCATCAGGACGACATCGACCCAATCGACAAGCGCAAAGGCGCTGTAACGCTGGAGCGTGTCGAAGGCGCGGTGACTCGCGAGTACGCGACTATCTCAAACACCAGCGGCCGACTATTGCCAGCGGCGCCTGATCGTCCGAGCGCGACGCAGTTTGCCGACTACCTACAAAAGCGCGGGCTGTTCGCAGTACGCGCATAGACACAGCGGAGACCGCCATGGCCTTCTACGACGAAATGGCCGTGATGGCTCTGGAGATGATCACGGAGTTCGGCCAGCCCATGATCATCCGCACTACTCAGCCAGGCGAGTATGACCCTGATATCGGCGGCGAGGTTCCAGGCCCCACCTTTGAGCAGAAAGCCCAAGGCATCTTGCTCGACTTCACCGGGCAAGAATTTCAGGCTAACAGCCTTATCCAGCAGGGCGATAAGAAGATCAAGATCGCCGCCAAGGGGGTTAGTGCTCCTGAGCTTCTATCTACCGTGGTCGCCGGAAGCAACGCATCAAACCTTCATGACTATTTCACTCAGCCGATCACGATGATGACGGTGATCAATGTGAAGCAGGTCAGCCCGGCCGGGACACCAATCATCTACGAAATTCAAGGGAGGCGCTGATGAGCGTTCCAACAATCAACCCTCTTCCTAATCCGCCAGCTCGCGCCGAGGCACCCGTAGATTTCACTTCGAAGATGGATGCGTTTGTCGCGGCTTTGCCTTCTTTCGCGAATGACGCAAATAGCTTGGCGGCCTTCGTCGAAGAGACATCAAAAGCAGTAGAGACGCTGGCAACTTCTGTCAATGAATCGGCAGAAAGTGCCGAAGAGGCTGCATCACAAGCAGGTCAAGCGGCTGAGGCGGTAGGGCAAAGTATCCGGAGCGATCTTTCTAACCCGGCAAAAGGGGCGACTCTCTCCGCGCACAAGGAGAGCAATGTTGCTGCCTATCTCGATTCGCTGACAACGGGCCTCGGTGACTTTTCAGCAAACAATATGCTGCAGATCCACGTCGGCGACTCCACCACTGAGCAAGCTGGCGGATCTGGCTATCTGTTCGACTACATCACGACCTACTGGCGCGGCGCTGGCATGCCTGCGAACGGCATGCTTGGCACCATCAACTTCGGGGGCTCTGGCTATCGCCTGAAGAACTTCGTGGAAGACGCCGTGAACTCGACTTTCGCGGGGCCGACCGGCGCGATGCCTGGTGCAACTGCTGGCCCCGGCGCGTGGGATTACTACGGACACAAGCCAGCCGGCGCAGTTTCCCTGGCAACTGCGCTGAAGTACCGGTCTGGCGTGCCCGCTGCTGTGAAGCATGTGCAATGGGTGATCTGCTACGGCATCAACGATTTAATCCTGTATAACGACGTCGGCACGGGCACCGTGGACTCTATTGCAACTTACATCGCGGGCTACCTCGTTAAAGCGATGGGCCGTATCCAGGCAGCTTTCCCGGGCGACTCCATTGTACTGCGCATGCCAAACCCGATGGTGGCACGCCCATATAATGCAGCGTTCCCTTCGTCCACTGCTTACCCAACGTTCGACACTGACCTATCCGGCTCCCAGCAGCTGGCCTCCAACTGGAACGCTGGTCTGCGACTGGCTTATCAAAAGGCACAGAACCTCTTTCCGCGATCTGCGCTCTTCGACACCGGATCCAAGGTGTTCGGTCTGTCTGACCCAACCGTCAGCCCGGGCCAGACTGCCGGTACCAACCCTACCTTGCAAGACCGCGTGCACCCGTCGTTCGTCGGCTACCGGATGATTGCCCATGAGCTGTTCAATCAGCTGTTCGGCAACCAGCAGGTGCGCCAGTGCTATAACGGTCGGCGCTTCATGGCTGACCTTAAAATCACAAACGGCTGGGCAGGTAACGCATGGGATTATTACGGTCAATACTTCCGTAACAACCAGAAATTCAAGGAGTTGGGCTCGTTTAATTTGGTCGGTGCAGGCTCCACTTATATGGATGTCGACGCAGATCCGGCTTCGCTGAAAAAGATCCTTGCCGGCTTCGGTGCTGGGCGTATCTTCTGCACCGTCGGCACCGATGATCTGTTGTCGACTTCGCTACTGCTCGGCAACTTCACGTCCATGGCGATCAACGCTTCGGGCTCTAACTCGCGAATCACTGGTATTTCTGCCACGGCCGTGGCTGGAAGTAGGTCTGTTGTCACCTTCTACACCGACAACTATCTGAACCCGCCCAAGATCAGCTTTGCTGGGGCTCTGGTGCAGGGACAGCCCGTATTCAATGCTGTTATGGATGTAGTGCCCAGCGGGCTTGCCAGCCTCACGGTGACTACTACGCTCGCGGTCTCCACAAATGTTGTGGTTGAGATCTACCGGCATATCAGTAATACGCGCTCACTTGTGGCAACGGCAACGATTGGGCCAAACGCGTTCAACAAAACTCTGATGAGCGGAACTGATTTCGCAGCGATATCTGCAATTGGCGTTCTTCAGGAGGTTTGGGAGATCCTCCCTGTCACCGCTGCTGGTGTTCCTGCTGGTTGCGCCCTGAAGTTGACGCTTAACCCGAACTGACGAGGTGTCGCAATGACTGGAAGAGGCGCTGGACAGTCCGGCAGCTTCGCCCTGAGCCTGGCCGAGTTCGCCGCTCAGACGAGTGAAGCCATTGACGCCAGTGTTCGCGAGATCATCATCGAGGTCGGCAGCAGCCTGATCCGGATGTCTCCCGTGGGTAACCCGGAGATCTGGGCCGCAAACGTCGCTCACCGTGAGGCGAACACACGGGCGGCCGACGACTATGACTTCAAGGTCGCGGTCCGCAATACGATCATCAACCTCAACGAATCTAACTTCACCAAAGCCGGCAAATTGCGAAAGGGTGTGAAGTACGCCAAGCCCCTGACAAAGACCGAGCGCGACCAGAACTTCAACGTGAACGGTTTGGTGGCTGGCAGGGACTACGTCGGCGGCCGGTTCCGGGCGAACTGGCATATCTCGCTGGGCGTTGTCGAGAGCGTCACCTTCGACGAGGTTGACCCGAGCGGCGCCGAAACCACTGCCGCGATGGTGGCCGCAATGAGCGACTTCACCGCCGGCCAGATGGCCTACATCATCAACAACTTGCCCTACGCGATCCCGCTGGAGTTTGGTCATTCGACCCAGGCCCCCGGCGGAATGGTTAGGGTAACCGTGGCTCGCTTCCAGCAGATCGTGCTCGAGGCCATCAGGAACAACCAGGTATGAGTCACGCAATCATCGCTTCGATTTACGAGGCCAAGCTCATCGCCTGGAACGCTGCCAGGTCTGAGAAGCTGAAGATCGTCTTCGAGAACACCGCCTATACGCCGGCGGCGGGCGAGACTTACCTTCGCGCCTTCACAATCCCGGGTGACACCGCGAGCAACACGCTCGGCGGCGATCACCGGCTGTTCACCGGAGTGTTCCAGGTGAGCATCATCGCGCCGGCCGGTACCGGCAAGGCCAAGACGAATCCAATCGCAGCAGAACTGACAGATCTGTTCCCGCTATATGCCAGGGACACCAAGGGCGCGGTCACCGTGGTGACCATGTCGCCAGTTGACCCAGGGCCCGGCATCACAGGCGATTCAACTTATACCGTTCCAGTCTCGTTCTTGTACCGAGCCGACACCAACTGATCCCGCCCATTGGGCAACCCCGAGAACCCGCCATCGAGCGGGTTTTTTCACATCTGCAAAGAGGAAATACCCCATGGGCTACAAACTCCCGAACGGCGGCACCTTCCAGCACGCCGCAACCTACGCGACCGCACTGGCGTTCACTGCTATCAGCAACGCCGCCGAGGCCGTTGCCACTGTTGTCGGCGGCACCATCGCTGCCGGCGATATTGTTCTGCTGACGTCTGGCTGGAGCAAGCTGGATAGCAAGGTGGTGCGCGTGAAGGCAGCCACGGCAACGGCGATTACCCTGGAAGGCATCGACACTACCGACACGCAGGTCTATCCGGTCGCTGGCGGCGCGGGCACGATGCGCAAGGTGTTGACCTGGGTGCAGATCCCGCAAATCTCCGACGTTGCCTTCTCCGGCGGTGAACAGAACTACTTGGATGTGGTGTTCCTCGAGGATGACCAGGGCAAGCAGATCCCCACCGACAAATCGGCGGCAAGCATGGTGCTCACCATCGCTGACGACCCGGCCCAGGCGTTCAACGGAGTGCTGCTGAAGGCGGACGCCGGCAAGCAGATCGAAGCGGCACGCTTGAACCTGCCCGGTAACGACACGCTGCTGTATGGCACTTACACGTCGTTCTCCAAACAGCCAGCGGTGTCCCGTAACAACCTGCTGACCCGCACCGTCAGCTTGGCGTTGCAGGCTGAGCCGACCCGCTACCTGACTGCGGTGGTTTAACCCATGGCTAAGATCCGTATTGCGCAAAAGGCTACGTTCAATGCGCCCGTGCTGATCCCGATCGTCGGCAGCGCGCCCGAGAAGGTTGAGTTCACCTTCAAGTACCGGGATCGCGCCGAGCTTGCCGCTTTATTCGATGAGTGGAACGAGGCGCGGGGCAAGGCGCGGGCCGCGCTAGGCGATAAGCCGTCCTGGTCGGAAGTGGTCGCCGTGGACACCGAGCAGCAAACCCAGCAAATCAAGGACCTGGTAATCGGCTGGGGTTTCGACGACGAATACAGCGACGACAACATCGTCGCATTCGTGAAGTCCTGCCAGGGTGCCGCCGAGGCGGTCGTTAAGGCCTACGAAGGCGCATACAACCAGGCCCGCCTGGGAAACTGACCGACGCCGCCCGCGCCATGTACTCGCCGAGCGTGCCCGACACGATTATCGGCATGTTTGGCCTTTCCCCTGGCGACCTGGTTGAAGACGTGGAGGTCTGGCCCTGCAATTGGCCTGCCTTCCTCCTATTCCACCGAATGTCAACCCAGTGGCGAGCAGGCGCCGGCGGCGCGATCGGTCTCGACTACAGCTGCATCCGCGACGTGGCCGGCTTCCTCGGCATCAAGAAAAAGAAACTCGCTGAAATCTTCCCTGACCTTCAGGTGCTGGAAGGCGAAGCCCTGCGCGTCATGGCGGAGGAAAGGGAAAACCGCCCGTAACCACGGGCACTTATTCAAGGTGAGTCGATGAACATTGCAGAACTCGGCGTCAAGATCGACTCGGCCGATGCGATCCAGGCCAAAACAAGCCTGGATGAGATGGCCAAGGCCGGCGGCCGGGCCGAGCAGTCCGCCGTCTCGCTGATGAACGAAATGGAGGCGCTGGAAAAGTCGCTTTCGACCAGCGCCAAAACCACCCAGGATCTGGCAAAGCAGCGTGATGCTCTCACCAAGCTGACCAAAACCGGCGCCTATGGCGAGGCCGAAGCGGCGAAGATCTCCGCGCAGCTCGACAAGCAGCAGGTTGCTCTGGCCAAGTCCGCTCTGGATGAGCAAAAAGCTCTCAACAGCTTGTTGGGGGCAATTGACCCGGCCCGCGCGGCGCTGGCGAAACTCGACACTCAAGTCGAGCAACTGGGCAAGCACTTAGACGCGGGGCGTCTGAGTCAGGACGACTACAACAAAGCCCTGGGCAATATCGACAAGGACTACGCCAAGCTCGAAAAAACCACCACCGGCTTCGACAAGCTGCGCCTCGGCACCCGCCAAGCGCAGGAAAACGTTATGCAGCTCGGTAACGCCCTGTCGACCGGCGATTGGGGGAGCGGTGCCCGGGCAATCACGCAGATCGGCGTAGGGGCCGGCGCCTCCATGAGCGGTCTGCTGGCACTAGCTGCTCCGATTGGCCTTGTGACTGCCGCCATAGGTGGGCTGGCCTACGCCTACTACAGCGGCAGTAGAGAGACGGAAGCCTTCAACAAGGCGCTGATCCTCACAGGCAATTATGCAGGTGCAAGCGCTGGACAGTTGAGCGATATGTCCCGCCAGGTCGTAGCGACAGTGGGCACCACCGGGCAGGCTGCGGACGTGCTGGTCACCCTGGCAGGTAGCGGTAAGCTCGCCAGCGGCAGTTTCGTGGAGATCGCCGAGGCGGCCCTATCCATGGAGAAGGCCACCGGCAAGTCCATCGAGGCAACCGTTGCCGAGTTCGTCAAGATCGCCGACGACCCAGTGGCCGCCGCCAAGTCGCTCAACGAGCAGTATCACTTCCTCACGGCCTCGGTTTATTCGCAGATCGTCGCACTCAAGGACCAAGGCGACGAAATCGGCGCCACTAAGCTGCTGACCGACACCTATGCCGACACTGTGCAGACCAGATCCCGCCAGGTGATAGAGAACCTGAACCTGTGGGAGCGGGCCTGGCTTGGCATCAAGAGTGCCGCGAGCGGCGCCCTAGATGGAATCAGCGATGTAGGTCGGCAGAAGAGCTACAACGACCAAATTAAGGACCTGCAGTCCAAGCTCACCGGCTCCGCTGCGTTCGACGTTGGCGGCACGAGAATGAACGCCCAGGAGGTGAGCCCGAAGGTTCGGGCCCAGATTCAGGCGCAGATCACCTTTCTTACGCTGCAGCGTGATGCCGATGATGCTCGGATCAAGTATTTCGATGACCAGGGAAAGGCGCAGCAATCGGCCATCGTCGCCAGCGACAAGATCGATGTGCTCACCAAGTCCTCCTGGACGAATGAGCAGAAGCGCGCCGAAGCACTCAAGGATTACAAAAAACAGCTCGACGATATCCGCAAGGTTTCGCCGAACGATCCGCGCCTGGCACAGGCCACGATCGACAAGAACATCTCCAACATCAACGACAAGTTCAAAGACCCTAAGGCCCCGGGTTCTCAGGTCGACCTGACCGGCTTCAACGACGCCAAGAACAACCTGGTGGCCATCGCCGCGGACTACAAAAACTACCAGAAGGAGCTGGACGCAGCGCAGAAGGCTGGCCTGCTGTCCGAGGCCGATTACCTGCTGCGCCGCCAGGCCCTGATCGGCAACGAGCGCGATCAGGTGACGGCAGCCTACGAGGCGGAAATCACCGCGCTGGAAGCCGCCAAGGGCAAGAAGACTACGTCGGCCGCGCAAAGCATCCAGCTTGACCAGAAGATCGCTGACGCGCGCGCAGGGATGGTCAAGGCGCAGAAGGATGCCGACAGCCAGCTTGAAGTGTTGGCCGCCAATGAGGCCGGGCGCCTTGCCAAGCAGGAGCGCGCGATCAGCACCTACATCCAGGCGCTGGGGCAGCAACAGCGGGCACTTGAATTGGCTGGCCAGCGCGCAGTACTCGGCGTGGGCCAGGGTGATCGCCAAAACGCGCTCAGCGGCGAGCTGAACAGCCAGCAAGATCGGTTTGCTCAGCAGTCCCTAGAGTTGGCCAACCAGAAGTCCGACCCGTCGCGGAATATGTCGGAGGAGGAGTTCAAGCGTAAATCCCAGGCGCTCGCCGATGCGAATAAGGCGGCGACCGACCAAATCCGGCAGAACTACGCGGATGTGGAAGCTGCCCAGGGTGATTGGACGAAGGGCGCGACGGCTGCTTGGGATAACTACCTGGATTCGGCGCGGAACATCGCCGGCCAGACGAAAAGCCTGTTCGGCAATGCATTCAGTTCCATGGAGGATTCGCTGGTCAACTTCGCCGTTACAGGCAAGGCGTCGTTTGCAGACTTCACCAAGTCGATTTTGGCGGACATGGCGCGCATTGCGACACGTCAGGCCAGTTCCGCTTTGCTGGGCAGCCTGGTAGGGGCGGCGGCGAGTTACTTCGGCGGCAGTGCCGCCGGCGGCAACGGGCTGGCCGCCGGATCTGCCGGCGCTGCATCTTCCAATCTTGGAGCTTCAGCGGGGGGCTACTCGGGCAGCTACTTCCCGCAAGCCATGGGCGGCGCCTGGTCGGGCGGAGTGCAGATGTTCGCCGACGGCGGCGCATTCACGAACTCCGTCGTCAGCAAGCCTACGGCTTTCGGTATGGCCAACGGCAAGACCGGCGTCATGGGTGAGGCAGGGGAAGAGGCGATCATGCCGCTGACCCGAACGTCCAGCGGCAAGCTCGGCGTTATGGCCATGGGCGGCGGGTCCGGCGGAACGCAGATCAATGTCGAGGTGCATATCGACGGTGAAGGCAACGCATCGTCTACCTCTGATGCGCCTGGTTATGACCTGTTCGGCAAGGAGCTGGCGACGTTCGTTGAGCAGAAGTATCAGGAACTGCGCAGCAGGGACATGCGCCAGGGCGGCGTCATCAACAACGCAATCAAGGGGCGATGATGGCTATCGAACGATTCACCTGGGCAACGGAAAAGGGCGCGGAGGGTGATGTGACCCAGCGCGTCCGGACCAAGCAGTTCGGCGATGGGTACGAGCAGTCGGTCGAAGATGGCCTCAATAACCAGTCCCAATCCTGGCCGCTCACATTCACCGGCGCCAAGGCTCGTGTTCTGGAAATCAAGGCGTTCCTCGATCGGCACAAGGGCGCCAAGGGATTTCTATGGGAGCCGCCCCTGGGCGAGCTTGGCCTCTACAAATGCAACGGCTACAAGCCGGTTCACCGCGGTGGCCAGGTCTACGCCATCACCGCCACCTTCAAGCAAACCTTTCATCCCTGAGGCCTATCCATGGCACTGATCACGGACATCCAGAAGCTGGAGCCCGGTGGCGAGATTCGCCTGTTTGAAATTGACGGGACTGAGTACGGCGCGGATTACCTGCGCTTCCACGGGCATGCCATTCCGCACACACCTGAAGAGTTGCTGGCCTACGAGCATTCGGAAGAGGATCTGCCTGCGAAGTCGATCTGGTGGCGGGGAGAGGAGTACGCGGCCTGGCCGGTACAGATTGAGGGGATTTCCTCGAGTAGCGACGGCACAGCCTCACGGCCGACATTCGCTGCCGGCAACGTCAACGGCAGAATCACGGCGCTGTGCCTGGCCTTCGAGGACATGCTCAAGTTCAAGCTGACGGTTCGCGAGACCCTGGCCCAGTATCTGGACGCAGCCAACTTTCCCGACGGCAACCCGACTGCAGACCCGACCCAGGAAGCGTTGGAGATCTGGTACATCGACCAGAAAACCAGCGAGGACGGCGAGGCGGTGGTCTGGGAGCTGTCTTCCCCGGGTGAGATCGACAACCACGGGCTGCCCGGCCGGCAGATGACGACGTTTTGCCACTGGAGCATGACAAACGGCTACCGCGGGCCTGACTGTGGCTACACCGGTGCGGCCATGTTCGATGACGAGGACAACCCCACGGATGACCCCGCCAAGGATCAGTGCAAGGGCTGTCTGTCGTCGTGCAAGTTGCGCTTCGGCGAGAGCAACGAGCTCAGTTTCGGTGGGTTTCCCGCTGTGAGCTTGGTCTCAAGGAGCTGATCATGCGAAAACACATCATCATCGCGATCCAGGCGCACGCGGCAACGGAGTATCCCCGCGAGTGCTGCGGGCTGTTGTTGGTCATAGGGCGCACGCAGAAGTACTTCCCATGCCGGAACATCGCCACGGAGCCGAACGAAGAGTTTCGGCTCGATCCCGAGGATTACGCTGCGGCGGAAGATTTGGGGGAAGTGATTGGCATTGTCCACTCGCATCCGGACGCCACCAGCAGACCATCACCGCATGACCTAGCCATGTGCGAAGCCACAGAGCTGCCCTGGCACATTCTGAGCTGGCCTGAGGGCGACCTAAGGTCGATCACGCCAACGGGCAGCACGCCGCTGCTCAGGCGCCCGTTCGTACACGGCGCCTGGGACTGCTGGCAGGTCTGCGCTGACTGGTACCAGCGTGAATGGGGGCTTGAGTTCGAAGCCTTCCATCGCGTCGATGGGTGGTGGGAGAGTGCCGAGAACGCCAGCCTGTACGAGCAGCACTACGAGGCTGCCGGCTTTGTTCGCGTGGACCGGCCGCAGCGCGGTGATCTGATCGTCATGCACGTAGGGCGGACGGCTCACCCGAACCATGCCGGGATCTACCTGGGCACTGATCCAGCTCTACCAGGTGAAGAGTCAGGCACTTTTGGCCCCGGGCCTTTCCTACTGCACCACCTGTATGGCAGGCCTTCCGAAATCATAGTTTTTGGTGGCCCGTGGCATGACAGAACGCGCCTGATCCTCAGGCACAGATACGCAAAACAACCCACATGACGCGGTGAGTCCGCATGAGGAAAGTATGGAAAAGCCATTTGAGATAGAAGAGAACGGCAAGGCGCGTATTGTCGTAGCCGTGATTTGCGACGATTGGAGGGTGCTGATGGTCAAGCACCCTCAAACCGGTGTTTATTACGCAGCCGGCATTAAGCTCGGCCGGTAATCGATTGAGACAAGCTGTCTAAGTAGCTATCGTGCAGCCCTTTATCGATGCCCTCGAACCTTTCGGCCTTCAGATTTTGAAGATCTTGGGAAATTACGTTCGCTATTGCATCGTTGCCAAATGCAAGTCGACGCCCGAGAACTGCTGCCGCATTCATGTTGAAAACAATTGCAGTCTTGAGTGCTAGCTCTAATTCTTCTAGGCGTTGATCGACTGTTTTCTGATTACTCACATTGACCTCCAGGTCATAAACGCGCCGAAATTGGCGCTATCCCAGTCCTTGGGCTTGCAGGCGAAGGGCTGGGGAATCCTTGCGTGTGGCAGGAGGCTACTACTGAGGGAAGGATTGGCGTTACTGGCATTCCATACACGCTGGATGCCCGGACAGGTCCGGGTTACAGTCGCCACTTTCAGGACGAGGATCGATCATGCGGATTTTGATAGCGGTGGTAGCGGTGGCGATGCTGGCGGGGTGTGTCTCGCCTGGCGAACTTGAGTCGAAAGCGCCGAGCATTTCAGCAAGTACCGGAAAAGACCCGAAGCGGTATGCGTTGTGCGTTTTTCCGCGCTGGCAGGATGCACGTAGCGACGTGACGATGTCCGAGACAGAGTATGGCTATCGCCTGATCGCGGCCAGCAGCAATATGACCGACGAATTGCTGAGTATCCGAAAGACCGCCAAGGGCAGTGAGGTCAAGCTTTATCAGCGCCTGGCCTGGGGGCCGGGATGGGGCAGGGGCGACATGGAAAAGGCGGTTAAAAGCTGCCTGTAAGAGAACCAAAGACAAGCCGCCTCCGGGCGGTTTTTTATTATCTGGAGAAAACCCGTGTCAGCACTCGCGATCAACTATCAGCCCATGACTACCATACTGCTCTACGGCAAGCTCCGGCAGTTCGGAAGGTCGTTCCGACTATCCGTGCGATCACCAGCAGAGGCAATAAAGGCCCTGTGTGTACAGATTCCAGGATTGGAAAGGTTTATCTCAAACGCTAAGTCGCGCGGCATCGAGTTTGCCGTTTTTCGCGGATCGAAAAACATTGGCGCTAAAGAGCTGGATTACGCAGGGACGGAAGTAATTCGTATCGCCCCAATTATTACTGGCAGCAAGAGAGCTGGCCTTCTTCAAACGATTGTCGGCGTGATCTTGATTGCCGTTTCTTTCATCCCAGGTTTTCAAGCTCTTGCTGCTCCGGGCATTGCACTCGCTGCCGGCGGCGTGATCCAAATGCTCAGCCCTCAAGCCAGCGGCCTCAAGACCAGCGCCGCACCAGAGAATACCCCGGGCTATGCCTTCGGTAGCGCCAAGAACACCACTGCATCGGGTAACCCGGTACCGCTCTGCTACGGAAAGCGCCGGGTTGGCGGCGCGATCATCAGTGCCGCGATCTACGCCGAAGATCAGATGTAGCGACCACCTGAAGCACCGCAGCCGCCCATGAGGCGGTTTTTTATTGCCTGGAGGAAAGCATGGGCGCAGCTCGAAAAATCGACATCAATGGTGCCAAGGGCGGCGAAGAGAAACCAAAAACGCCAACGGAAGCCCCCGACAGCCTGCGCTCGGTCGCTATCGCCAAGATGCTGATCGCCATTGGGGAGGGTGAGTTCGAAGGCACGCCCACCGCGCGCGACATCTACCTCGACAACACCCCGCTGCAAGACCCTCAGGGCAACATGAACTTCCCGAACGTGAAGTGGGAGTGGCGCACCGGGGCGGTGGATCAGACCTATATCCAGGGCATCCCCTCGATCGAGAACGAAACCACCATCAGTACCGAACTGCGCAGCGGCACACCGTGGGTTCGAGCGATCACCAATACCCAGCTTTCGGCCGTGCGCGTGCGTTTTGCCTGGCCGGCGCTCCAGTCTGTGGATGCCAGCGGCAACATTAACGGTTACCGGATCGAGTACAAAGTTGAGCTGGCCACCGACGGCGGCGCCTACCAGCAGGTGCTTAGCGAAGCGGTCGACGGCAAGACCACCAGCCTTTATGAGCGCACCCGCCGTATCGATTTGCCCAGGGCTGCCACCGGCTGGCTGATGCGTATCACCCGGGTGACCATCAACCAGAACAACAACAAAATTTCCGACACGATGCAGATCGCCGGCTTCACTGAGGTGATCGACGCCAAGATTCGCTATCCGAACACCGCGCTGCTCTACATCGAATTTTCGGCTGAGCAGTTCCGCAGCATTCCGGCCGTGACGGTCGAGACCAAGCTGAAGAAGATGCAGGTGCCGAGCAACTACGACCCCTTGGCACGTTCTTACACCGGGATCTGGGACGGCACCTTCAAACAGGCCTGGACTGACAACGCTGTTTGGATGACCTACGACATCACCACGGCCGACCGCTTCGGCCTGGGCCGCCGCATCAAACCGTGGATGGTGGACAAGTGGGAGCTCTACCGCATCTCGCAGTATTGCGACCAACTGGTGCCGGACGGGAAGGGCGGCCAGGAGCCGCGCTTTATCTGCAACCTGAACCTGCAGAGCAAGGCTGATGCCTGGTCGCTGCTACGCGACATCTCGGCGATCTACCGGGGCATGACCTACTGGGCCCAGGGCCAGGTCTTCACTCTGTCGGACATGCCGCGCGCCACTGATTTCGACTTTGCCTACACCCGGGCGAATGTGATCGACGGCAAGTTCACCTACTCGAGCGCGTCGGAGCGCACCCGGTACAGCCGCGCCCTGATCAGCTACGACAACCCGGCGAACAACTACGACACCGACGTCACTGCCGTCACGGATGCCAAGCTTCAGCGCCGCTACGGCGACAACCCGGTGGAAATCAGCGCCATCGGCTGCACCCGAGAATCCGAGGCGCAGCGCCGCGGCAAGTGGGCGCTGCTCACCAACTCCAAGGACCGGGCCGTTACCTTCAAGGTCGGCCTCGACGGGCGTATCCCGCTGCCTGGCTACGTGATCCCGATCGCCGACGAACTCCTGGCCGGTCGACCGGTGGGCGGGCGTATCTCGGCGGTGAACGGCAAGGTCATCACACTGGACCGTGATACCCAGGCCAAGCCCGGCGACCGGCTGATCCTCAACCTGCCCGACGGCAAGTGCGAGGGGCGCACCGTGCAACTGGTCAGCGGCCGGCAGGTCACCGTTACCGTGGCCTACTCTATGGCGCCTGAGCGTGAACTAGTATGGGCGCTCGATGCCGATGACCTGGCAATCCCGCTGTACCGGGTGGTGAGCGTGGCCCGGTCGGAGCCTGGCGTGTTTGAGATCTCGGCCGTGCAGTATGACCCGAGCAAGTTCGCGCACATCGACACCGGCGCGCGCCTGGAAGAACGCCCAATCAGCGTTGTGCCGATTACCGTCGTTCCGGCGCCGGCGAGCGTCAAGCTGACGTCAAGCTACGCCGTTAACCAGGGCATCGCCATCAGCACCATGAACATCTCGTGGCCCGCTGTTGCTGGCGCGGTCGCCTATGACGTGGAGTGGCGCAAGGACAGCGGCAACTGGATCAAGGTGCAGCGCACCGGTTCGACCAGTGTCGACGTCACTGGCATTTACTCCGGCGCCTACGTGGCCCGGGTTCGGTCGGTGAGCGCCTTTGAGATCTCCTCGATCTGGAAGACCTCCAATCTGACCAACCTGGAAGGGAAGGTTGGCTTGCCGCCGGCGGTGGCGTTCCTGACCACCACCAGCCTGGTCTATGGCATTGGCATCCAGTGGGGCTTCCCGCCGGGCGCTGAGGACACCCAGCGGACGGAGCTTTGGTACAGCCAGTCACCGGACCTAACCACTGCGGTGAAGCTGAGCGACTTCAGCTACCCGCAGGCCAAGCACGAGATGCAGAACATCCTGGCCGGGGCGAGCGTCTACTTCTGGGCTCGCCTGGTGGACCGTACCGGCAACGTCGGGCCGTTCTGGCCGATCACGGGCGCCGTGAATGGCCGGGCCAGTTCTGATCAGACGGAGTACGACAAGTACTTCGCCGAGAAGATCGGCAAGGGCGCGCTGTACCAGAGCCTGCGGGAAGAAATCGACCTGATTACTGGTGATGAGCCGGGCTCGGTCAACGATCGCCTGGAGAAGGCCAAGCAGGAGCTGGAGGATCTGATCTCGGAAGTGGTCGACGCTCTGGAGTACGTCTCCACGAAGACCTACGCCAAGGGCGACATGGTCCGGGTAGGCCAGCAGTTGTTCCAGGCCACCAAGGCGGTACCGGTCAACACCACACCGCCGAACGCCAACTACTGGTTCAACCTGGGCACCATCGCCGAAACGAATGAGGCGATGGCACTGGAAATCAGCCAGAACAAGGCAGCCATCGAAGAGGTGGACGGCAAGGTCACGGCCACCGCCGAACGCTTGGAAGGCGTCTATGCGCTGGTGAAATCCGACTCTGCAGGCTCGGAGGAGGGTAGCGCGGGGGATGACACCGCCTCGGCCGGGGCCTGGTCGCTGATGTCCGCAATTGCTGAGCGGGATTTCGCGCAGTCGCAGCGTACAGATATTGTCGAAGCGAATGTGGCGGCGAACGCGGCAAGCATCACGACCGTGCAGACAGCCGTGGCAACTGACAAAGCTGCCACTGCCGAAGAGATCAAAACCCTAAAGGCGGTTGCCGGCGATAACTCGGCAGCTATTCAGGTCGTCAGCAAAGCTCAGGCCACCACCGACGGGAAGGTTTCGTCGATGGTTACGTTCAAGGCCCAAACCACTGCTGGAGGAAAGACGGTCGCCTCCGGCTTCGCGTTTGGCTCAGATGGCGAGCAGTCGGAGTTTCTGATTTTTGCGCAGCGTTTTGCGGTAGTCGACGAGGTTAGCGGACAGCTCACTCCTATGTTTGTTGTTCAGGGGAACCAGGTAGTCCTCAATCAGGCAATTATCAGCAAGGCCTTTATCCAGGAGATCATTCTGGGGATGACGCTGAAATCAGAGACGGTCGACTCCAAGGGGCGGCCGTTACTGGAGATCAATGTCAAGGCCGGCACGTTCACGCTTCGCAGCGCCGGCACCGGTGGCTCGACACTGCTCAATAACGATGGCCTTTCGGTATACGACATCAACGAGCTTCTGCGTGTATTGGTGGGGAGGCTTTCGCCATGACTTATGGAGTAAGGACGTGGAGCGCGAATGGCGTGCTCGAAATGGATACCGACAGCTACACCTATCAGGTGCTGCACAATGCAGTCTATACGCTCGCCATGGGCGCCGTAGTTACAGCAAACATTGCCGGGTTCAACCCGGCAACATGCACAGCCGTCATACTTCCTACCCAGGCCGCAGCTAACAACTACTGCTACAGCGCTATGCCGTTTATGTCGGTAGGCGTCGGTTCGGTTGTTGTACGCTCAAAACACCCAAATGAGCCGGGCGCTATAGGATCAACAATACAGTTCAGGTTGCTTGTAATGAGGTTCAAAAATTGAATTTCGGTCTATCTGTTGTAAACGATGGAAGCTATGTACAGATAGACTCAGAGCAACCTAGGCTTTGTGCGCTGTACAGTGGAACGTATCAGGCATCCGGCAGTTCATCGGTGTCAGTGTCGTTCCCATCCGCCATAACCACGCCGGAGCCGCCGTGCGTATTCATTCAGAACAGCTCGGCTAGACCGAATGAGCTATACACGAGCATGACCATTAGCGGCGGTCCTGGAGCTTGGACTGGGTTTTCAATAACGTCCCTGAACATTGACTTCAGGCCAACAGGCAAGTGGTTTGCAGCAGTGTTCGCGTCAATCACTAAGGCCGATTACGGGCTCAGGATGTGGGGTGCGAATGGCATGCTGATTTTCGACTCAGGGGCCGCTCCGGTGATCTTCACGAGGGCCAATAACTCATGGTCATATCAGGGGCAGGTAGTTCTAAATGCGACAGCACAGGCGTACTACTGGGCGAATGGATCTGTTGCGCCACTGCAATCTGATGAGTATTTTATGATCAATCCATTCTCGCGAGGAATACTACAGAACCACACAAACTGGCTAACATCAGCTGTAAGGTTCAACTATTCAGAGAATAGGCTACAGGTGTTTGGGGTTAGCGCTCTCTCACCATGGACAAATATCGGTGCGCCCGGCGCGGTATTCGCCAGACTTCCCGGCACCTGATCTGGCACTCATCAATTGATCTACACCACCCGCTACGCGGGTATTTTTTCGCCTGGAGAAAGCCATGGCAAGACAAGAAATTATTCTCGGTACACCGCCTACAGGTCTCGGTGGCGACACGCCCCGCGTGGCGAGCTCAAAGATAAACGCGATGACCTTGGAGATCTATCAAGGCATTGGCACGCCTGCTGCGCCGCTTCCATTGGAGCGTGGTGGAACCGGCGGAAAGACGCAGGCAACCGCTCAGGCAGCCTTGGGCCTGGTTCCGGTTGGGGCAACCAATGACGTCAACCCTGGCCGACTAATGACCGTGGGATATGGCGGGGTGGGTGGGCAGTTACAAAACAGGTCAAACACTCCCGATGCAGCGTTAACCTTAATGTCGGGCGCATCATTCTCCTACGGGGGGCAGGGCGGTTCATATCCTACAGGCGCTACGGACGGCGCACTGATAAGCCTTAGCTATGAGACTACTGGATCGTTTGTTTATCAGATGCTGGGGGACTGGCGAACCGGGTATCTACATAGACGTGGACGCGCCGCCGGCACATCCGGCGCATGGGCAATGATTTACGACACTGTAAACATTAGTCTTGATCCTTCTAACGGCGGAATCTTGAAAAGAACCGTTGTGGGAGGAATCGCCATTACCAAGTATGCTGATGGAAGAAATATAGCAAACGGAACTTTTCAGGCTAATACCGCCAGTTTACCTGCAGGCTCGACGGTAGTCTCAATAGCTCTGCCATTTAGTATCGGTGCAGATGATGGCTTTTCAACAGCAAATATTGTTGTGCAGCCGAGTAATACTTATGATCATTATGGGGCAATTTCCGCATATATAACGAGCGGCGGCACCGTTCTTAATGTGGCTATTCGTAATGGGGCGGGCGCTCAAACATTCAAGGTAAGCGGTACGATTATGGGGCATTGGAAATGAAGATTAAGTTATTTCCATCACTGGATTTTGACACGATAGCTGCCGTTATCGATGGTGACAAAATTACTATCAATGGTGAGATTATCGATCTTTCTGGAATACCCGATGGATATCGTCTTCCTGCCATCGCAGTTGGAAACAGATTTTTTTTGTCGGGGTCAGGGGACTACGTTGAACGTATCGGGAAGACTTTACACTTTGCATTAAGATTGCCGGTAGCGTGGGATAGTCCCGAGGAATACCGCAATCCAGTAGAGCCAATCGTAATCGATGCACACAACGGTCCTGTAAAGTTTCCCGACACTTCGCCGCCTGCAGCACCCGTAATTGAACTGCCAGAAATTCAGGAGAAACAAGAAAATGGTGGATTTGAGCCAGCTTGAACCGATCAAGACCGCGCAGGATCTGGCGGACGAGGTCATCCTCGACCAGGCCCGCGCATACCTGAATGAGACCAACTGGCATGCCTTCGCCCTACTTGAGGATGGCACACTCATCCCGGACGACATCAAAGAGGCACGCACAGCCGCCCGCGCAACCATCAATCGGTTGAGCCCTCCACCAGCGTCTTGAGTTTCCACCGAACGCCGCCACCCGCTATGAGCTGGTTTGTGTTTACTGGAGATATAGCCATGTGGTGTGTATGCGTGAGATGAGGCGGCACTACTTAAGCCGCCCTTTAACTAGTTGCTAGGGGTATGGCTTAGTTATGGTTTGATGTCCCGTTTTGAAAGCGTGCTCTTGACCGGATTTAATGCAATCTTGCTGTGTGCCGGTACAAAGAACCCTGTTGCCTTCGGTTGGGCATGTAGTTTGAAAGTCCACTGCGAATGCATAGAGCGAGAGAGCTGCGCAAAAGGCGCCACCGCATACAGCAAAAAATTTAGACCGTTTTCCAGTTATGGCGTTCATATATTCACTCCAGTTATTGAGTGTTGGCTGAGGCTATATGTCTTGCAGCTAAAACTTCATATGCGCCGCTGATGAATGCATAGCTCAGTCCTCTTGAGGATAGATCACTCTGACGAGACATCCACCTTTGTATTAACTCATTGATTTGTCGCCCGCCACGAGCGGGCATTTTTTTGTCTGGAGAAAAGCAATGGCCCGAATTTCCGAACCACTCGCCGGTGGCCGCAACACGCTGGCGTTCCTCGACATGCTCGCCTGGAGCGAGGGCACCAGCACATCTCCGTCCACGGCCATGGATGGTTACGACGTGATCGTCACCGGCGCCGATCGTAAGCCCGAGGTCTTCAAGGACTTCACCAATCACCCGTTCGCCAAGGGGCGCGCGTCGAAGGTCATCAACAGCAAGGGGCTGACGTCCAATGCTTCCGGCCGATACCAGCAGATGCTGAAGGACTGGCCGCACTACAAGGCGCTGCTCAAGCTGCCGGACTTCAGCCCGATCAGCCAAGACCTTCTTGCGCTGCAGCACATACGCGAGTGCAGGGCTTTGCCCGACGTGGTGGCCGGGCGGATCGAAACGGCTATCGCGAAGTGCCGGAACATCTGGGCGAGCCTGCCCGGCGCGGGATACGGGCAGCGCGAACACCGCCTGGAGGATTTGCTGAAGCAGTACCGGCTGGCGGGCGGGGTGATGTCGTGACGCCCGGACAGATCCTGGCCGCGATCCTGCTGGCGATGGTCATCAGCTTTGGCGGTGCCTGGCAGGTGCAGGACTGGCGGATGGGCGAGAAGCTCGCCGAGCAGGCAGGCCTGCACAAGGATGACCTTGCGGCGATCAGCAATGCCGCCGCCGCTCAAACCCGCGTCGAGCAGGACAAGCGCCTGGCCCTGGAGCAGCAGCTCGCCGGCCAGGACCAACAACACACCAGGGAATTATCCGATGCCCAACGCAACCAGGCTGTTCTGCGCGATCGCCTTGCCACTTCTGATGTCCGGCTGTCAGTCCTTCTCGACGCCGCGGATTCAGCCAGTAGCTGCAACGTGCCTGCCACCCCCGGCGCCGTCGGCGTGGTTCATGGAGCCGCGCGAGCCCAACTTGACCCAGCGCATGCTCAACGAATTCTCGCCATCACCGGTGACGGCGATCAAGGATTGATCGCGCTGCGGGCGTGCCAGGCGTATGTCAGGGCGATAGCTCGCTGACTGTCTGATCAGTCAGGAGCCATGAGGACGGCCAGGGTCAGCTTGATGAACTCTTCGTTCTCGTCGATGGTGTGCAGAGCGCCGCGCACGTTCTCGGCCACATCAGCGGAGCCACGCTGCTCGACCCAGTTCGAGATCTCCATGATGGACGCCTCAAGGGCCAGCTGGTTTTCGTAGAGCTTGGAGAGCAGGGAAGGGAGTAGGTCTGAGTTGGGCATCGGCGGTCCTCTGGTGGAGTGAACAGCTTAGCAGTCGGTGTTCTTTGGGGTGTTTGTGTTCGGTCGGCAGGACGCCGGGGGAGGGGTAAGTCGTTTCCGCAACCTGATGCGCGCCCCTTGTTCTATGCGGCTTGTAGGGCATCAAAAAATGCTCTGGTGCGGAAATGATGAAGACCTAAGCTGTTGATTTGTATTGTTAAGTCGGCAGTCTTGAAAACCGGCGGACGTTAATAGCGTCTCCAGGGTTCGAATCCCTGGTTTCCCGCCAAGATTCAAACGAAAGCCCCGCAATGCGGGGCTTTTGTGTTTATGGGGTTTGGGTGGAGCACGACGGTTTTTGAGAGGCGTTCCGAAACTTTCGGGTAGGCGTTCCGAAACTTTGCCTATTTGGAGGGTTTGGCGGTCGCACCAATCCGCCTGTAGACCCGCTTTGTTATCTCTTGTTTAGTGTGTCCCAGGAGCAAGCTTGCGTCGCCAATATCGACGATTTCCGATGCCGCCTTGGGCCGAATATCACGAAACTGAAATCCGCCGATCTTCGCCGCGAGCATAGGGTCGCCCTGATCCAGAGCATTTTTTTGCGCTTTCTCCCGTGCTTTGTCCCAGCGCAAGCGCAACATGCCCTTCGTCATCCGTTTCCCGTACTTGTTGATCAGTAAGTATTTGGAAGGATGGCGTACGTTCCTTTCTGTTATCTCCCTAACCAATTTCCCGAGGCTGTTTTCTCCGGCTTCTGTTCGCATCAGAATTCTGAGTTTCTGCCCGGTTTTGCCCTGAGTCACCAGGAAGTAATCGCCTTCGGTATCGTCGCTACGCATGATGATCACATCGGCGGGGCGCTGGCCGGTCAAATAGGCCAGATCCATTGCTTCTTTAAGCTCTGGCCCAGCCATCCCATAAACCGCATCCCAAACCACGGCATTGGCGTAGTAGTCGCGTGGCACCTCCTTGTTCTTCCTCACTCCTTGGCAAGGATTCTCCCGCTCAGTGAGGCTGCGGATTCCACGGCCATCCGGCCACCTATTCCATAAACATCCGGCCACTGATTCCACGATGATCCGGCCACCCATTCCACGCTCATCCGGCCACCCTTAAGGCAGGCAGCAACGCAGGATTATTCA
>Ga0209542_10001997_pt1 | contig 46692 bp, 63 predicted proteins | sample RifCSPhighO2_01_FD_184028 | JGI IMG/M metagenome (GOLD analysis project Ga0209542, IMG submission 184028) | Soil microbial communities from Rifle, Colorado - Rifle CSP2_plank highO2_0.1 (SPAdes) (version 2) | ecosystem: Environmental > Terrestrial > Deep subsurface > Rock core/Sediment ...
ACTTGAAAGTTATGAGGCTGGAATTATTTTACTCAAACTTTCAAGTGGGTATAATATTGGGTTTTATCGCAGCGATGTGAAAGAGATTAAACTTATAGCAAAGGGAGCCGCAAAAAAAGTTGAAAAAGTAATTAAGCAGAGCGGGAACAAACCGATTATTGATATAATTCTCACAGGGGGAACGATTAGCAGTAAACTTGATCCATTGACGGGAGGAGTGAGTTGGCTACTTGAGGAGGAAGAATTTTTTTCTATTTATCCGGAAATATTTGCGATAGCAGATATTCGGGTGAAGAGTCCGTTTATGAAAGCAAGTGAGAACATGGCTGCAGCTGACTGGATTAAAATTGCAAAGCTTGCGGGAAAGTCGCTTAATGATAGTCAGGTGAAGGGAGTGATTATTAGTCATGGGACCGATACCTTGCATTATACGGCGAGTGCATTGTCATTTATGCTCGGGAAATTAAATAAGCCGGTGGTGTTGACCTATAGTCAACGAAGTGCGGATCGGGGAAGCAGTGATAGCCGGATGAATTTATTATGCAGTGCGCATATGGCACTGAGCGATGTTGCGCAGGTGATGTTAGTGGGTCATGCAACGATGAATGATGATTATTGTTATGCATTGCAAGGAAATAAATGTCGTAAGTTACATAGTTCTCGACGAGATGCATTTAAACCCGTGAATTGCAAACCGTTTGCAAAAGTTTGGCCCGAGGGAAAGGTTGAGTTATTGCGTCATGATTATCGCAAGCGCAATAAAGACAAAGTAGTGGTTGATGGAGTATTTGATAGCAAGGTGGGGTTATTTAAAATTTATCCAGGGTGTGATCCTGCAATTATTTCTTATTATCAAAAAAACTGTAAGGGACTCGTGATTGAGGGTACCGGATTTGGGCATGTGATCTCTGAAGGAAAAACAAATTTTATTCCAACTTTGCGGCAGGTAATAAAAAAAGGACTTTTAGTCTATATGACTACGCAGACGATTTTTGGAAAAGTTAATCCGTTGGTGTATAGTCCGGGAAGAAAACTTGCAGAAAGCGGAGTGGTCTATCTTGAAGATATGCTCGCTGAAACTGCTTTAGTCAAATTGGGTTGGGTGCTGGGGCATAAGCATTGGCGGGGAACAATTACAACGCGTGATAAAATGCTTGAAAATATTTCTGGGGAATTTAATAATCTGTTGGGCAACGAATTTTTGTAGTGATTGATTTTGTTATTACTTGATAATAGTTGCAAATATAAATATTTAAATACTTCTGTTGCCTCAATATGCTATGAGTCAAAAATATAATCCCTCACTTAGTGAGAGAGTTGTGAAGAGTTTACCTTTTAGGATGCTCCAAGGATGTGTTTACGGGTTTGTATGTCAGTTAGCATTACTTTCTGGAGGGGCTTACATGGGGTTACAATCTCCTGAAATTACATCAGAAAAACAGATTGAATCTATTGTTACTCGAGAACGGGAAAAATTGTCTATTGACGACAGAGTAAAAATTAATGTGAGAAAAGGAGAATTGAGTCATTCAAAAAAAGTGGGAGAGCAGGCATATGAAATCGAATTATCTTCTTATCAGGGGAAATATCCTGAATTAGTTCTAGTGCATGAACTTGCTCATGTAGGGCATGGGGATTGTGATGCAGTTACTCCTTATCCTTCGTTATTCAGAACAAAAAACTGCACACTTTAGTGTGTAGTTAGCCTCTTGTGAGGAAAGAGTTTTTTCTCTGACTCTCCAAATCCTAACAAACCACACCCTTTAGGGGTGTGGTACAAATCCGAAGGATTTGGTGATATAATGGAGCCAGATATTTCTTCTGGGCAGAACCAAGGGCAATTTGGCATTCACTTGGAGCTCATCATCAAAGAAAAGAAAAAAATCCCTATGTAGAATTGCTCGATGATACTTATGATTAGTTCAATCATGATAAACTATTAATAGTCTTTTTGTTTTTGTTATCTATGAAAGTGCTTGTGACAGGGGGAAGCGGATTTATTGGGAGTCACTTGGTTGATGCACTGGTTAGCAAAGGATATAAAGTAGTAGTTATTGATTTGAAAAAATTTGCTTGGAATGAGCCGTCAAAGATTGTTTTTTATCAGGTTGATATTACTGACGTTGCAAAATTAGGGGAAGTGTTTGCAAAAGAAAATGTTGATATGGTTATTCATATGGCAGCAAATACGCTTTTGAGAAAATCACTTGAGGATCCGCTTGATGATGCGCGGTTGAATATTTTAGGTTCAATTAACGTGCTTGAGTGCTGCAAGAAATATGGAGTTGATAAGTTTGTCTATACTTCGACAGGAGGAGCGCGTGTGGGGGAGCCGCAGTATTTACCGGTGGACGAAAAACATCCGCTTAATCCGACCTCACCCTATGGGATTTCAAAACATACTGCAGAACATTATGTTACTTTGTATGGAGGGTTATATGATTTTGATTATTTTATCTTTTGTTTTGGGAATGTCTATGGACCGCGTGATAGTAGCCAAACAAAACGATTGGTGCCTGTCTTTTTAGAAAAATTTAAACAGGGAGAACGCCCGCTCGTTTTTGGCGACGGAGAACAAACACGAGATTTTATTTATGTAGAGGATTTAGTTGAGTTTATGATGCGAAGTATTTCGCAATTCGGGAAAACAAAACATCAATTATTTCATTTGGCTAATGGCAAACAAGTCTCTGTTAACGAGATGATTAGACTGATGAAAAAAATTTCTGGTTCGACTATTGATCCTGCGTATGTTGAGGGGATTAAGGGAGAGGTACGAGATATTGTGCTTGATACAACGCTTGCTCAAAAGGAACTCGGATGGAATCCGCACACTGATCTTGAAGCGGGGATTAAAAAAACCTGGGAATCTTTACATTAAATTAGAGGCATATCTTGGTAACTTGTTCTAAAAGCAATGTAAGGAGAATAGGCTCCGCAGGTGGTTTTCTGTAAGTTAGATTCAGGAGAATAATAAACAAGGTGGTCTAGTATACTTTGTGGAATTGGATAGTTAATACTTGTTCTTGCTTTTTCTCCCGCTACTCCCATCGCAGTTCTTTTTTTAGTTGTTGTTTTAATATGTTTTTTTTGCGCCATGGTCTTTTTATTGCGAACAAAAGTATATCTCAAAACCATGAAAGGTATTTATACTCCATGCTGAAGCGGTGAGTTAGCTTCTTGCTAGGCTTGATATGATTATGACTCTCCAAATCAGGAAAAACCGCACCATTGGATGGGTACAAATCAAAATGATTTAGAGATTTAATGCGAGAGGGAAGATTCGAACTCCCGAAGGCACTAAGCCACAGGATCTTAAGTCCTGCCCATTTGACCACTCTGGAACCCTCGCATACTAAAAGATATTAATTCATCATTTAAAAAAGCTTTGATGAAAAAATAAAAAAATATACCACCAAAATAATTAATTACACTCCTTTAATCTGTGCCTTTTCATACCATCTTTCTTTACCTTGACAATCGCAACAAACATAGACTAACTGAAGTGCTCCTTGCTCGTCCTTATTTTTTACCACCGTTCCCTGTAATTTCCCAAATTCCTCAACAATTACTTCCCCACAAAGCACACATCTTTTTATCATTAAAAAATAACGTAACAAAATTTTATAAACTTCTCCTTTCTGACAAGTGTATGTTCAAAGAAATAATTAAAGAACTCTTAGTAGAAGAAACAAAACTCCATCCAAGTGAAGTTGAGAAATTGCTCCAAACTCCTCCAGACCTCACACTAGGCGACTATGCGTTTCCCTGTTTCCAATTTTGTGATCCAAAACAGGATGATGAGCTGTGGCAAAATGTTGAAAAAGATTTCTTTATCAAAAAAAATCCTACTGACATCGCACGACATTTTACCGACAAGCTCAATGACAAAAAACTCCCTAAAGAAATAGAAAAAGTAGAAGCAAAAGGGCCTTACGTCAACTTTTTTGTAAACAAAAAAATTCTTGCACAAACCGTCCTCAAAATAAACAACAATTATGGTAGGGGAAATGCAAAACAAAAAATCCTTGTAGAATACTGTCATGCAAATACGCACAAAGCATTTCACATTGGACACACCAGAAACATCGCGCTAGGAGAATCAGTCTGCAGAATACTTCAAAGACAAGGAAATACCGTTGTTCGTACAAACTATCAAGGAGACGTCGGTATGCATGTTGCAAAAACACTCTGGGGTATGCAACATCTTAAAGAACTCGGGCTCACCATCCCGAAAGAAAATAAAGGAAACTGGCTAGGAATTGTTTATGCAAAAGCAGCACAGGCAGCAAAAGACGAATCAACAGCAAAAGAGATAAATCTCATCAACCAAAAACTCTATGCGGGGGACAAAGTATTAAAAAAAATTTGGGAAGAAACAAGACAATGGAGTATTGATTATTTCCACGAAATAGTCTACCCTGACTTTCAGGTAACATTCGATAAATTTTATTTTGAAAGTGAAGTTGAAAAAGAAGGAGTAGAAATTGCAAAAGAACTACTCCAGAAAGGAATCGCAAAAAAAAGTAAAGGAGCGATTATTATGGATTTAAAAAAATATAACCTTGATATATTTTTAATACTCAAATCAGATGAGACTCCGCTTTATGCAACAAAAGATCTCTATCTTGCAGAAGTGCAAAACAAAGAAAAGCCTGATAAAATACTGCACATCGTCGGTTCTGAGCAGACGTTTTATTTTAAACAGCTCATAAAAACACTAGAGTTGACAAAACCAAAAATCGGTCAAAAAGAGCAACATCTCTCCTATGAACTAGTAAATCTCCCGACGGGAAAGATGGCATCAAGAGAAGGAAATGTAGTACTCTACCAAGACACCGTCAAAAAAATTGCAGATACTGCAAGAAAAAATTTACTTGAAAGAAACAGCACCATCAATAAAAAAGAGCTAGAAAAAAAAGCAAAAATTATTACCCTTGCAGCAATCAAATATGCTATGCTCGCACAAGGACCAAATAAAACAATAACTTTTGACGAAAATCAAGCAATCTCCTTTGAAGGAAACACTGGCCCCTATCTACAGTATTCTTACGCTCGAGCATCTTCAATTTTAAGAAAAACAAAAAACAAAAAAAATGTAAGTATTCCTGATTTGTTCACCAAAGAAGAAATACAACTGCTCTGGGCGTTAAGTAAATTTTCACAGATAGTGGAAAAAGCTGCACACTCGCTCAATCCTTCACTCATCGCAAACTATGCCCACGAACTTGCCCAATCATTTAATGAATTTTATCACACCACAAAAGTAATCGGAACAGAGCAAGAAGCATTTTCGTGCAAGCTGATTGAATCGTTTAGAATCGTTCTTAAAAACGCCCTCTTTCTTCTTGGCATAGAAGTCATGGAAGAAATGTAAGGGCATAAAAAAACAAACTACAAATAAGAAACACCGTGCTTTAAAAAGTGTGGTTTCAATTTATGGACATGAAAAAAACAAAAAAAATTCTAATATTAATCCCAATCATCTTACTACTCATCATTCTCACAACAGTTCTCATACTCCAAAAAAACGAGCAACAAAATTTATACAAACTCATCCTCCAAGATCAAACAATCTTTCTAAAACCAGCAATAACACCACAGCAAAAATCTCAAGGACTCATGTTCATTACTAACCTCCCCAAAAATCAAGGAATGATTTTTATCTATAGTAATGAACAACCCCACTCATTTTGGATGAAAAACACCCTTGTCCCCCTTGATATAATTTTTCTTAATAAAAATTTTCAAGTAATAGACATAAAACAAAACGTCCCTCCCTGCAAACAAGATCCCTGCTCCACTTACCAAGCAAAGAAACCTGCACAATACGTCATAGAAATTAATGCAGGGCTTTCACAAGAACTAGCAATAAAAGAAGGTGATAAACTTACCCTAACAAAACTATTTTAAACACTTATTTCTACTTTCTCATATGTACAATAAACTTGTCTATATAGAAACATATGGCTGCAGTGCAAACCAGAATAATTCAGAAATTCTTGCAGGGCTGCTCACTCAGTCAGGCTATCAAATAACAAATAACAAAGAGATTGCAGACACTGTCATTCTTAACACCTGTGTTGTCAAAAACAAAACTGAAAAAAAAATAAAAAGAAAATTGCAAGATCTTGCAAAAGAAGACAAATTGACTATCGTCACTGGGTGTATGCCAGACACCGATGCTGCCAACATAAAAAAACTTAATCCGCAAGCACTGCTTGTTGGAACAAAACAACTCACCACAATTGTTAAAACAATAAACGACAAAAATTCTCCGTTGCGCATCACTAATAGTTTCATCAAAGAAAAAGAAGAAAAAATTCTCCTGCCAAAGATACCGTTTAATAAACTTGTTAGTATCACTCAGATTTCTGAAGGTTGTCTCTCACACTGCACATTTTGCAAAACGAAATTATCCAAAGGTAATCTCCATTCCTACCCACAAGAAAAAATTATCACTTCAATAAAAAATGATCTAGTTGCAGGAGCAAAAGAAGTCTGGCTCACGAGCCAAGGAAATGAATGTTATGGGATGGATAAAGGAAAAAGAGAACTTCCCCCGTTACTCGAAAAAATTCTCAACCTCCCCCATACATTCAAACTTCGTCTGGGCATGATGAACCCCAAAAATGTTCTTCCAATTCTAGATGAGCTCGTCCAAATATACAAACATCCAAAAATGTATAAGTTTTTACATATCCCTATTCAATCGGCAGCAAATTCTGTCCTTGAGGAAATGAAACGCAACTATACCATTAAAGAAGCAGAAACGATTATCACTGCGTTTCAAAAAGTATTTCCTGATATAACCATTGCCACCGATATCATTACCGGTTACCCCACTGAATCAGAGATTCATCATCAAGAAAATATTAAATTTATACAAACCTATAAACCCAGTGTGCTTAATCTCTCAAAATTCTCAAAACATAAAAACACGCAAGCAGATTCGCTCACAGAGCTTCCCATAGAAATACTCAACAAAAGAAATGCAGAACTCATGCGCGTGCATAGAAACACCGCTGCAGAAAATAAAAAAGCATTTCTCAATAAAAAAATAAAAGTCTTAGTCAACACTAAAACCACTATGCAAAATATCTATGAAGCTCGCGATGAAAATTATAATATCGTCCTTGTCAAATCTACCGATAAAGTAATCCTTGGAAAAACAAAAGAAGTCACCATCACAAAGCTGGGCGTCCATCATATGATTGGTGAATTATAAACTATATATCTTTCAAGGAATATAAATAGTTATAAAGCGGTTACAGTTTCTGCAAATAGAGAAAAATGACCTTCATAAAAGATATAACGGGAAATTGGATAAGACGCTCAAGTCCACGACAAGAAGCAGGATTAAGAATTTTTAGAGTAGAAAAATTCCTTACTAGTAATGGCTACGCACTTGCACAACATGCTCCAGTTTCAGTGAGCACAAAGAGAATAATGCTAGATAAAGGATTACTTTACTCAAAAGTAAATCTCCAAGACGTAGTTGAAGAAAGAATCAGAAAAAGTGGTGAGGGAGCAACGGCGAGTGATCTTCACGGACTTGTCTTTGAAATATCAAATATAGCACCAGAATATCTTTATAGCGATTGGAGTATCCTCAAGTATAAACCAGGAAAAATTATTGTTCGCTACCGACCTACTGATGAAGAAAGCGCTAACCTTGTTAAACTAACCGTTAAAACTCCTCGACCTTTCTTTTCAAGTATGAGTTATAATATGTATGATTACGATGGTGAAAAACAGCTCCTATTAAAGTGGGGAGACACTAGTAGATTAGTAGTAATATTAGAATCATCTGATGAAAAACTTGGTAGAGAAATTCTAAAAGTTGTACGCCAATAATTACAGAAAATGATTATTTCTAACAAGGTATCATATAACTAAGTATACCTTAAAATTTCTCTTCCCCAAACTTTCTTAATATTTCTTTTATTTCGTCAATTACTTTTTGCTGCGTTTTTTTATTTGACATTCGTACAAACTTAATTAATAAATCGCTAAGATCTTCTTTTCGAAACATTTTTATCTTAAAACCGTCAGCAATAAAATAAAATCGATAAGATTCATATTTTAATTCTTTAATAACTATCCCGCCAACGTGCCCTACTGGTTTTCCTTTATGAGGATTTTCTTCTAAACTCTCCATTAAATCAATAATCTTATGTGCTTCACTCTTAAACTTTTTTTCAATTTCTTCAAACAAATATTTTGTTATTTCGACCTTGGCCATTTTTTGTCCAATGCACTTCTTGCTTCTTCTAGAGAAATAGTGTTTTCCTTACTCATCAATAAATCATGCAGTTGTCTTTGTCTTGCGCTCTCAATTAATCTAGTAAGTATTTCCGAATATGTTTCACCCTTATTTCCAAATTCCATTATCTGCGCTTTAACTTCCCGTGATACCGCTATCGTTGTATGTTCCATTGTATAATAATTATAACGATTATAATTATAAATCTTTCTGTATGAAAACAAGAATAGAAACAATTATAAAGTGGTTCCATAACATCAAAGAAGATAAAATGATAGCAAATATAACGGGAAATTGGATAAGACGCTCAAGTCCAAGACAAGAAGCAGGATTAAGAATCTTCAGAGCAGAAGAATTTCTTTATAATAACGGTTATAGGCTTTCACAAAGTTCTCCAGTTTATGTCAAATCAGATAGAATAATATTATATAATGAAATACTAAAACATACGGATGACAAATGTATTTATGAGAGACTTGAAAAAAGAATCAAAAGAAATCAAGGTCAGTCAGTAGCCGGTAATCTTCATATCGTGGTATATACCCTGTTAAATATTAGACCAGTCTTTGAAGGTTTACCAGATTTTGATTGTTATCAACCAGGAGAAATTAGTGTTCGTTATGCTACTGAAAATGAAGGAAGTTTTAATTTTGTTGAACTAGCAGTAAAAACTCGTCAACCTTTTTCAAGCATGCGTCTTAATGCATGTGATGACAAAGAACAACTACTTTTTAATTGGGGGCACACAGATAGATTAGTTGTAAAGGTAAGAACGCCTGATAATGAATTTGGTAAAAATATTCTAAAAGTCGCACGTACAAGATCATCACAATAAAATAATTTTTAAGAAAAAACACATCTCAAAAAATTACTAAAAATTCTAAAACAACCTCCTTCTCAATCAACTAACCCTTCTGTCAAAAGAGCGTGTTCTCGCGACTTAATCATCGCAGGTTGATTTCCTCGTAAAGATTGATATCCAAACAGAAAATTCCGATAAGAAAAAGGATGATTCAAAGGATCTTCCGATTTAGTAAGAGAAGTATAAGGAATATCACTAGCGCTGCGAAGTACTCGAATAAGCTTTGCAGCGTCAAGCTCGGGATGTAATAAAGTAAGTTCCCTAAAATCGTTAGTAGTGTAGGTTTTTCCAGTAATCTCAACAAATTTTTCTCTAACTGAACAAGGATTATTGATCCGCAAATCAGTCTCATTAAAAAAATCTTTCATCTTTTCTGAGCAAGAAGACTCTAAAAAATAAAGCACCTCATCCGAAGAAAATCCCTCAGGAGAAGAACCAGGCAACTGATAAGACCAAAAATAGGGGGTATACCGATGTGGCTCAAGTCCAGATAAAATTCTATGGATGCGATCTTTTTTAAAAGAAATTTCCTCTGACTTAAACTGTTTAGACAAAAAATCACGAAGAGAAACAAGTCCTGAAAAATTATTTGAAAATTCGTTAAATCTATCCCCTCGAATACCCTCCTTAGAATCTCCTTTAACAAGTCCATACTCTATACAATCACTAAGCGTTTTTGCGCTATGTTCTCTATCTTCAGATAACTCTTTTAGCGAATAAATAATATTTTGATGCACCGTAGAAGAAGATTTGCGAACATCCATCTCCAATCTCCCAGAAATTTTAAGACAAAGATCTCGAAGATTCATACTAAAAGAATTATATGATCCTCGTTGATCGGGCATTTGCGCACGAGCAATTGCACTAAGTGCTGCATAATAAGCGATGCCCTCCAAAAAATGAATAGATTGTTGAGAGGTAGGATTAAGAAGCGGGTGATCTTGATTTAAGACAATAGTTCCATTATCAAGGATTGCTGCAGGTTCTCTATCTCCAAGCGGTCTAAACAAAACACTTTTTTGTTATTAAAATGCGAAACTCCTGTTGCTTGCAAGCAAACACGAGTCTGATCTGCAACCCGTATAAGTGATTTCTCCACTTTTTTAATTTTTTGAAGAGAAGATTGGCTCTCCATATATCTTCTCACCTCTAAAGCTTTCCCTCGTAAAAAATCATAAAGCTCAGATACCCCTGCATGAGTCTCTTTAAAACCAGATTTGTCTATCACAATTGCACCACTAAGTGCAGGTGCATTAATCTCTCCAATAATTCTACTTTGAAGATTTGCTTTATCAGTAACACGATTAAGATGCATTTGCGCATCGCCAATCTCCATATTATTAACATAAATATGCATACCAACATTAGGAGTTCTTTGGTTTGTTAAATAAATTCTTCCCGTTACTTCCCCACAATTAGTTCCCTGGTAATCTACATCAAAACAAATCGCACTTTTAATCGAGCGCGGTTCCATAACATCACCGTTAACCACAATCTGAAAATCAGGAAGAATCTGAAATTTCCAAGGAAGCGATTGTTTTAATCCTCGAAGAGAAAAAGAAGAATCATTACTAAGTCTAAGCTCGCTCATATGAATTTTAGTACCACGCTCTGCTCCGCAATAATCATACACTTGAGAATGTATGGGTCTGGTAGGATTAATCGGTTTACCAGACTGAAATGACTCACTAACCACTGTATGCAATCCGTCTTTATATGTCTCTAAAATATATTCACTACAAAGATGAGGAAGAACAATTGATCCCAGACCAAATTGTCCGATAAATGCCCTATGTTTAAGTTGACTTTTCCAATTTTTTTCGCACTACTTCCCACTCTAAAAAAATCATCCAAATCTTTAGGCAACATGCCATGTCCATCATCTGCAAAAGTACAAGAATTATTGCTCTCATCAAATTCTATACTCACTTGCTCTGCATCAGCATCCCATGCATTTGCCGTAAGCTCATGAAAACTATGATTAAAATCTCGTGCATACAAATCAAGAACAAGAGTAAGAATATCATCCCCCGTTTTTCTAAAAAAAACACGATCTTTACCTGAACCAACCTGATCGGTTTTACTCATAGGAAAAATAAAATCCAAGTATATTTAAACATTTATACAAAAAATTAACGTATAGATTACTAAAACCAATAATTATTTAAGGCGCGAGATACTTGAATAAAATAGAAAAAACAATGGATTTCAATGTATTTATTGAACAAGATGAAGACGGAATATATGTAGCCAGAGTTCCTGAAATTGAAGGATGCTATACGCAAGGAAAAACAGTTGAAGAAGCTATGCAAAGAATCAAAGAAGCGATAGAAGTTTGTTTGATAGCAGATAAAAAAGATTTTAGTCCTATGAAATTTATTGGCATGCAAAAAGTTCAAATATATCCTCCTGCCTAAGATGACCAAATTAGTCACTATTTCTGGAAAAAAGATGTGCAAACTTTTAGAGAAGTTAGGCTTTGAAAAAATTTATGGAAAGGGAAGTCACGTGCGATTTAAACATTCCGATGGAAGAAGAACCGTAGTCCCCGTTCATGGAAACGAAGATCTAGGAAAGGGATTACTAAGAACAATACTAAATCAAGTTGATCTAAGTAAAGAAGTCTATGAAGAATTGAGAAAACAAATATAATGTTCAGTAAATTACTCATAGATTAAGAACAAAAAACAAAATCTATAATAGTCTCTTAAAAAATAATCTATCTATGTCCAACGCATTAAATACTTTTGAACCCTTTCCACGCTGCCTCAAATAATTGCTCCATTGCCGCAGCAAAAAAGTCTGTAGAAAGCCAAATTGCAACATCATAATTTGGATGCACCTTTTCGTCATCTAATATCATAAATAATAATTGCTGACTGTCAACAATTGCAAAACGCGCACGCATCTTTGGACAATTACGCACTTCAGCAATTTTAGCCAGTCGCTTAGCAACTTCTTTATTGCTCTCATCAATCGGCGCAGCAATGCGAATAACAACTCCTCGTTTTTTTGCTTTCTCTAAAATTGGCAATAATGCTTCAAGTTTTCGATTAATTCCTGGAGCAGTTGTTACAATAGTAAGCGTGTCTTCAGCGTCGCGAATCATCATATCTAAATGATTATACACATTTTGCCGTCCCTTCACGCTGCCCGACAAATCAGCAGGCTCAACAAACTTTACCCCTTGATTAAATAATAAATTTAGTTCTGACAACACTTCTTCTTCTTTTAATTTATCAAGCCGCTTGCTTCTTTCTTGTGCATGAGTCACTAAATTTTTCTTAACACGCTCAACAACTTCTTCAGGTTTTAGTGCAACAAACTTAATAGGCTTTCCAAGTCTCATCACAATAAATCCTTTTTTTTCAAGCGTCTCCAAAATATCATAGGTTCTGCTTCGCGGAACATCAGAAATATTACTCAATTCCCCTGCAGTACTTACTCCTCGAGAAAGAAGTGCTGTCCAGACTTTTACTTCATACAAATTTAAATCAAATATTTTTCGCAGTCTGCTCAAAAATTCATCCTTAACAATCATCGCAATTCCTCTTTGCTCGTTCTATAATCCGATAATAGTATTTAAATGTTTTCGTCATTGTAACAGGGTACAAAACTAAAACCGCTTTATAAATACATCTTCCCGTTAACATAGAGTTCTTAACATACAACTTCTCATACCTGCTTCTAAATATATATAAGATAAAAGGATCATCAAACTTTCTGGAAGCTGAATTCTATTTTCTTATCTTTAATGCTCTCAACAAAATTGTTACTAAATTTTTTTGAAGATCCGACAAAAATTTCTTTACTATTAGTACGCTCTTTAATAAATGATTTCTGATTTGTAAAAAAATCTTGCAGATCGTCGCTGATTATGTTCAATATTATCTTATCTTGTTTAACAAGTCCTGCATTTTTTCGTGCAGCCTGCACTTTTCTTGATAATTCACGCGCGTACCCTTCTGCTTCAAGTTGAGGAGTTACTGTCATATCAAGCGTTACAGTTAGTTCACTTTCTTTCTTAACAATAACTTCCTTAACATTTAATTGAGTTTGAATAATAGTAGTTAGTTCACTAGACAACTTTTTATCTAAAAAGATCGTTGCTGATAAAATCGGCCAGCGTAATCCAACTTTTTTTAGATCTCGCTCTCGTAGTCCATGTTCAATTATTGCAAGCGCCACCATAAAATCTTGTTCGAGTTGTTCATTAATTTTTTTCTTGTCATAACTAGGCCAGCTGCTCAAATGCACACTTTCTTTACTAAACGAACTATAAATCTCCTCGCTCAAATAAGGCGCAAATGGAGCGAGCAATAAACTAGTAGATTCCAAAATTTCTCCAAGTATCTCTCGAGTATCATCTCTATCTCTAGTTAACTTAATATATCCTCGAGAAAGATCATGTACACAAAATGCATTAATGCTTCTAGTGCCTTATCAAGTGCATAGTTATTGAAAGATTCGCTCACCAATTTAATAGTATTATGTAATCTACTCATAATCCATCGATCCTCTACATATTCTTTTTTCTTGCCGCTGCTTTTTTCTGTCTGTGAATAAAACGTATGACTGTTATATAACATATTCAAGAATGGCAGAACACTTTCTCGAACCATTCCTGCAGAAAATCTTTTTTGATTTCCAACATCGGACATTAAAAACTGTAGTCGTGTTGCATCGACCCCAACCACATCAAGAATCTCTCGCGGTTTTATAACGTTTCCTTTACTCTTGCTCATCTTCTCTGCGTTTTCGTCAACAATGTGCCCGGCGCAAATAACATTTTTGTATGCGATATCATCAAAAACCATGACTGCGATTGCGTGCAGTGTATAAAACCATCCGCGTGTCTGATCAATGCCTTCAGCAATAAAATCGTAGGGAAATCGTCGCTGAAACATTTTTTTATTTTCGAATGGGTAATGAAATTGTGCAAAAGGTGCTGCACCAGAATCGTACCACACATCAATCAAGTCGCTTAATCGTTCCATTTTCTTTCCGCACGCACAATCAAACGTTACCTTATCTATCCAGGGTTTATGCAGATCATAATCATCAGTAATATTTTTTGAAGGTTTCCCTACTTTTGAAAAAGGCTTATCACTATATTTGCGCAGCTGGGCAACACTCCCAATTATCTTTTCCTCACCACACACACAGCGCCAAATGGGTAGAGGCGTTCCCCATGACTTAAATCGAGACAAACTCCAATCTTTAATATTTCCAAGCCAAACTCCGAATCTCCCCTCTTTAATATGACTGGGATGCCAGTTAATTTTTTTATTCAGCGCAATTAAACGATCTTTCACTTTAGTCACCGCAATAAACCATGAATTAATTGCATAATATAGTAAAGGAGTGCTGCAGCGCCAACAAAACGGATAACTATGAGTAATTTTCTCGACTTTAAATAACAACTTTCGTTGCTTTAAGTTCTCTAAGATTTCGGCTTCAACTTTTTTATCTTTTACAAACTTTCCCTCCCATTGTGGAACAAGACTATTAAATTTCCCATCTTCTCCGACGGTGTGAACTAACGGCAGCCCTTCTTTTTTACACACTTCATAATCATCCTCTCCATACATTCCCGCAGTATGCACTACTCCTGTTCCTTCTTCAACACTCACAAAATCAGCAGCAATAATTTTATTAGACTTTTCATTTTGCAAAGCATCAATAGCAAAAAGCGGTTCATATGCTTTCCCCACTAAATCTTTTCCACTAAACTCCTTAACAATACTATATTTTCCTTCTAACAAGTTAAGCTTGTCTTTTCCTAAAATTAAAAGATCACCGTCGGCAAGCCGTACCTGCACATACAAAATTTTTTTCCCAACAGCCAGTGCAACGTTCCCCGGAAGTGTCCAAGGAGTAGTTGTCCAAGCAAGAATATATCCTCCCTCTTGCAATCGAAAAGCAACATAGACTGAAGTATCTTCAACATCTTTATACCCTTGAGAAACTTCATGACTTGATAAAGGAGTTTGACAGCGAGGACAAAACGGCACCACTTTATATCCTTCATATAATAGTCCTTTTTCATGCAGCACTCCTAAACTCCACCACACACTCTCAATGTACTCATTATCAAGCGTTCGATAGGGATGTTCTAAATCAATCCAGTAACCCAGCTCTTTTGTTGACTCTTCCCAATCAGTAATATTTGAAAAAATACTTTCCCGACACTCCCTAATAAATTTATCTTCTCCATAGGTAAGAATATCTTTTTTTGAATTAAGTCCTAATTTTTTTTCTACCTGTACTTCAACCGGCAACCCGTGCGTATCCCATCCTCCTTTTCGAGGAACACTAAATCCTTTCATAAACCAAAACTTATTCACCACATCTTTCATGGTCCGTACTTCAAGATGATGCAGCGCCGGCGGAGCATTCGCGGTTGGCGGTCCCTCTAAAAAAGAAAACACTTTTTTCTTGGCATCATCCTGCAAAGCCTTGGCTAATTTCTTTTCATGCTCTTTCCATTTCGCGCGAGTGCGCTCTTCAACTGCCTTAAAGTCATACATCTTCTAATTGCAAATTATTTAAGGTTTTTAATAGTTCCTACTAATATCTCAAAACTAAAAAAATATACGCTAAACTATTCACCATCTAACGATAGTAGATTTTTGGGAATTATGTAGATACTCTAGAACACAAAGGCTGTTTATATGAATCAAGATCAGGAGCCGTTGCTATAATCCTATCTAAATGAAAATCATTATTAAAGCGATGTTTTAAATTACTTGATAGTCCTATAACAGTAAGTTGTTTATCATCAAACAGACTTTTATGACGTCTATCAAAACTAACGAGTGTATTATAAAACTCTTCACTAGCATGATCCAACGTTGAAACATCAACGCAATACGTACTAGACTTACTTTGCGGTTTATCAAGATATTTTAAAAATTCATTTTTAAAATCATATTCATTTGAAACACCTATAAAATTAGTTGTAACCTTAAGCACAATATGATCAATCTTAGAATCATCAGTAAACCGCTCAAGGATTCGTACTAATCCAGCCATCAAATATCTATGAGAAAGAACTTTTTAAAGATTATTATTGCGAAAAACTGCACACTAACGTGTGCAGTTAGCCTCTCGCGAGAAAAAAAGTCTTTTCTCTGACTTTCCAAATTTGGGCAAACCACCCCCTTTAGAGGGTGGTACAAATCAGAGGGATTTGGGGATACCAATAAACTGTAAAAATCACACAAACTCAACCTTAAACTTTCCTTCTTTAATCTCTCTTGCAGCAACAACACCACAAAGGTCCTCAATCATTGTCCCTAATTTTTTAGTTGTCGCCTTATCAAGCCAAATAATTACTTGCGCATTCATTGGTTTTTGATTATTCGTTTTTTCCTGTCGAATCTGCGAGAGCACTTCTAAAAATAAATCAAACGCTTCACTTTTTCCTGCACGACTACTCTTTGGCCAAGCACTTAAATGAATACTCGTATCTTTTTGACTTTTTCTAAAATGCTCCTGATACATTGCTTCAGTTGCAAACGGAATAATCGGAGCAAACAATTTTAACAAAGTTAATAAACTCATATACAAAGTATATTGCGCCGATTTTCTCTTTACCCCCTCCCCCATATACACCCGCTTTTTTACAATCTCCAAATAATTATCAGCAAAATTTTTAAAGAAAAATTTTTCAGTCTCAAGTTTTGCGCGGGCATATTCATACTCTTCAAAACTTTTGGTGCAAGTAGTTACTAACTCATTAAGTTTCGCCAAAAAAAGCTCATCAATCTGTTCAAGTTTTTTTGGCTTTTTACCATCGTAATCCTGCAGATTCATAAAAACAAAATTTGCAGCATTAACTAGTTTGTTCAACAATTTTTTCCCCGCAACTAAATCTTGTTCCTGATAATCTAAATCTTCCCCAAGTTTTGAACCTGCCGCCCAAAATCGTAGCGCATCTGCCCCGTATACATCGGTAACTTTTTGCGGCTCAATAACATTTCCTTTACTTTTGCTCATCTTTTCTTTTCCCAACGTTACAAAACCTGAAATCATAACTGCTTTCCAAGGAATATTTTTCTCTTGATACAATGACTTAACAATTGTATAAAATGCCCAAGTTCTAATAATATCATGCGCCTGCGGACGAAGCGAAAAAGGAATCTTGACTTTTTTATCACTCAAACCCTGAACAATCTGCGGGGTCAAAGAACTCGTCATCCAGGTATCAAACACTTTCTCTTCTCCCTGCATTTCTTTTCCACAACGACAAATTTTTTTATGTACTAACGGATCGACGGGCAGCTCTTTCTCGCTAGCAACAGCAATCTCTCCACAATCACAATACCACACCGGAATAGGAACTCCAAAATGTCTATCGCGCGAAATACTCCAATCCCACTCAAGCCCGCTCACCCAATTTTCATAACGCTTGCGCATAAACGAGGGACGCCACGCCACTTTTTTGCCTTGCGCAAGTAATTGTTTTCGCTGATCAAGAATTTTAATAAACCATTGTTCTGTGGTAATAAATTCTATTTGTGTCCCGCACTTATCATGCACATTAGCAACATGCGTAATTGGTTCAATTTTTTTAACGACGCCCAAAGACTCCAAATCAGCAATAATTTTTTTGCGCGCTTCATACACTTTCATGCCGCTATATCCGACGGCGTGCTCATTTAATCGCCCTGTTTTATCTAAAACTGGTTTTGCAATAAACTCAGGATGCCGCTCTAAAAAAGAAACATCATTTTTATCGCCATACGGACACCAATAGACTGCTCCCGTTCCAAAATCTTTTTTTGCAGAAATATCAGTAATAATAGGAACCCAAGAATTACTTAAAGGTATTTTTGCTTTTTTTCCCACAAATTTTTTATAACGTGGATCATCTTTACTCACACTAATACACACACATCCATGCAACAATTCTGGTCGTGTTGTTGCGTAGGTAATAGTTCCTCCTCCAGCAACTTGGGCACAAACATACACAAAACTGCTTTCTTTTTCTTTATCTTCAAGTTCAGCTTGCGCAATCGCCGTCTGACATTCAGGGCACCACAGTGTGGGAAAATTTTTCTTATACGCAATTCCTTTTTTATATAATTGGATAAAAGACTGCTGTGAAATTTTTTGAGAAGTGTTATCAATGGTTGAATAGGTCAAATCAAAATCACAACTGATTCCAATTTTTTTCCAGTCGGCGATAAAATCAGGAGTTATTTCTTTGAGTGTTTGTAAACACAACGCAATAAATGCAGCTCGACTCATTGTTTTACTTTTTACTCCTTTGAGTCGTTCAATTAATCGCTCAGTAGGCAGTCCATTATCATCGGTGCCAAATGGATAAAATACTCCCTCTTTCATTCGTCGATAGCGTGCAATAAAATCCTGCTGTGAATACGAAAACGCATGACCGATATGCATCTTTCCGCTCACCGTCGGTGGAGGAGTATCAATACTAAATTTCGCCCGTTTAAAATCAGTTTTATAAATTTGCTCTCTACTCCAAAAATCAAGAATTCTTTGCTCTACTTCTTTAAAATCGTACTGAACCATATATTTGTGAGGCAGAATATATTTTAAAACTTTCTACTTACCAAAAATATTAAAAACCCCATTCTCATTACCGGACTATGGCACTCATCAATTGGATTATTTTTTGGGTAATTCTTGCCATTGTGCTTGGCGGACTAAGAGTTGTTAATCAATACGAAAGAGCAGTTAAGTTCCGATTAGGAAAATATGTGGGTATGCTTAACCCAGGATTGCGCTGGATTATCCCCTTAATTGAATGGACAAAAAAAGTTGATATTAGAATCGTCGCTGTTGATATCCCCGCACAAGAAGTTATCACTAAAGACAATGTTCCTATGAAAGTGAATGGAGTCGTGTTCTATAAAGTAATCAGTGCAGAGAAAGCAATTCTTGAAGTTGAAGATTATAATTTTGCAATTTCGCAATTAGCCCAAAGCGCACTACGTGATATGACGGGAAAATCAGATCTTGACACCGTGCTTGCAAAACGCGAAGAAATTGGTGATCAGATTAAAAAAATTGTTGATGAAGAAACTTATCCGTGGGGTATTAAAGTAACTGATGTAAAAATAAAAGATATTGAACTTCCAGAAAACATGAAACGAGCAATGGCGCACCAAGCTGAAGCAGAACGAGATAGACGTGCTAGACTCATCAACGCTGACGCTGAAAAACAAGCTTCACAAAAACTTCTTGACGCTGGAAGAATTATTGAGAAATCACCAGCCGCGCTCAAACTCCGCTTCTACCAAACGCTCAATGATATCGCTGAAGAAAAAAACTCGACAATAGTCCTTCCCTTTCCCGAAGACATTGTCGACTATATACTTAAGTCAAAAGAGAAGAAGAAATAATCAATCTAACAAACATCCACCGTTTCAACGATAGTCAATTCTCGAGGACGATCTAAACTAAAATATTTTTCAAAAGTTAAAGAAACTCCTCTTGTAACGTGTGATGACGCAAATTCACCTGAATTAAGAGAATATCTATGGACTCCTGCATAATATAATCCCGTTATTCGCGGTTCAACCATTAATAATTCACTTTCAAGCGCTGTTAAAAAACCCTGTTCATTAGCTGCAGACAAATACTTTTCTAGGCTAATACCAGTCGCACCAAAACTAGTTCCATTACTCCCTGCAATAGTAATAGTTTCTAAGGATAACTTATACTTATTTGTCAGTTGCATCTAACTCAACAAATAAAGTTGTTTAAAAATATTCCTATATTAAACACATAATCCCTAAAACCCAAAACCTTTAAAAGCCCTAACATTCTCCAAATACTATGACTGATCAAAAAATTAACATGCCTTCAAGTTTTGGAGGACTCATGCGTTACAACGAAGAATATGAAAGCCCGTTTAAGTTTTCGCCTATCCAAGTAGTTTTGTTTATTATTGCAATCATCGCATTTGTTACCATACTTAAATTGTTCTGGCCAATTGCATAATGTTTCCGGGAATCGACCCCAAAAAAATGCAGGGAATGATGAAACAACTCGGCATTGCCCAAGAAGAAATAAGTGCTACTAGAGTAATTATAGAAACTGATGACTACAACATCGTCATCAATAATCCGTCAGTGGTCAAGGTCAAAATGCAGGGTCAAGAAACTTTCCAGATTATGGGAGAAGTTTCTCAAGAATCAGCAAGTAATACAACAGAGCAAGACATCCAAACACTCATTGAAAAAACCGGTTGCACAAAAGATGCAGCAATCAATGCACTCAAAAAAGCCGATGGCGATCTAACAGAAGCATTACTAGAATTAAGTTAACAAAATTTATTAAGATAAAGACTATCCATGCTCAATGGAAAAATATCAAACACAGATTACTGCTGCAATTAAATCGCTCAAACTCGCCGATCATCTCGTCTATGTTACTCTGCCCGTCATCCACGAACAAAGATTATTGCTTAAAATATTTGACGAAATCCATACTGCGATAATCCATACTATAGAAGCAGTGCTTCACTATGAGACATTATACCGACGAATTCGGGACTATGATAGTCTTACGAATAAACTTGAGGCTTTCCAAAAATGCGCCAAAAACTACAATATTTCCCTGCAGCAAATCGATCAAATAAATCAAATAATTGTAGTCCATAATGCGCGTACCAAATCAGCAATGGAATTTGTGAGAAAAGAAAAAGTAGTCATCATGAGCGATAATCTTACCACAAAAACACTTGATGCAAGGACGATAAAAAAACAACTGCTTCTCGCAAAAGAACTTGTTGTTGCTGTAAACAAAAAAATAAACCGCACAACACTATCCTAAAACCCGCAAAAAGATTTAAATATAACCTATTCGTTGTTACTGCTACACAAATATCACAAAAACTTCTAGATTTTAGATACCCTATGATTAGAGGTTAGCGTATGCGTCAGAGATAATTATGCCCGAAATACTAGAGAAAATACTAAAAGAGAAAATCAGCGCAGACCACCTACTTTATGTTAGTATGAAATATACAAAAACATGCGATGTCATGATTAATTTAATTAAGCGCTGGAAGATCATGATGGATTACACTTTTGATGCGCTGCTTGACCAAGCAAAAAAAAAGAAAACCCTCAAAAAAATTCCTGACGCACCAAAACTTCGACTTGACTCAATCAGTCAAGTGTTTGCAAAAGACCCTGCAGTCATTGCAGCACTCCAAGAATACCAAATGTTTAAACTTATTGATGTACTCAAAAAAACAAAAGAAAACGAGTTTAGAAAGGGAGTATGTTTGCGCGTCACTTACAAAATGCAGGAAGTCGCCATCAATCTTGACAAGCTTAAAGAATACGCTGATACTATAGAGAAATTTATTATTTTCTCAAAAGACTATCTTAGCAAGAAAAATTAACTCTTCTTCTCTCAATAAATTTTCAACAAAAAAATTAACAAAAACTATTTAAACAACTATCCTGACCTACTCGTATGGATCAAAATATTTCATTTGAGGATTGGCAAAAACTTAAACTAAAAACTGCAGAAATTCTCCAGGTAGAAGATATAAAAGATTCAGACAAACTTTACAAACTAACCATTGATCTAGGAACCGAAACCCGCACACTAGTCGCCGGACTAAAACCCTACTACACTAAAGAAGAACTAGAAGGAAAAAAATGCATTGTCTTTACAAATCTAGAACCAAAAACAATTAAGGGTATACAAAGTCAGGGTATGGTGCTTGCAGCTGTCAATGACGATAAAAGCGAAGTGAAAATCCTCCAGGCCGACGGAGTTATTGATCCAGGTTGGAAAATTAGCTAGTCCTATTATTTCTAAAACCATGGACCTTTATACCACTATTCTAACAGTACATGCGACCGCCGGTTCAGTTGCCCTCATAACAGGAATAAATAAATTAGTAAGCAAAAAGCAAACAACTTTCCAAAAAACATTTCTGATTACCTCTCTCATCGCCGCACTTGCAGGTCTTGCACTCATCTCCTACCTTAAAGAAGATGCACTCAAAAGCGTATTTTTTGTCTTAGTGATATGCTGGCTTTTCACAACAAGTATGCTCTGCATGCAAATAAAAAAGAACAATCAAAAAAAATCGCACGAATGGTTTTTACGAGCATTTGCTTTTCCTTTATTCTTCATAACAATGAGACTCTGGAGAATACTGCTCATACAAACAGGACTAGACTATCAAACTGCATACATTGGAGCCTCGTGGCTAGGACTTATAGGCAATCTAATAGTCGCAGAAATTATTCAGAAAAAAACTACACACTTTAGTGTAGTTAGCCTCTCGTGAGAAAAAAGTTTTTTCTCTGACTCTCCAAATCCGGGCGAACCACATCCTAAAGGGTGTGATACAAATCCGAAGGATTTGGTGATGATCAACAAAAATAAAGAATAATTTACCCCTCAATCTTACTAAACAACAATTCCCCTCGGGAAATTTTTTTTACTGCAATAGGCTTTTTTATTTCTTTAAAGTCAAGTTTAAATCCAAACTGCTCTGCAATTTTTTGGCTAGTCCCTGGAATAAAAGGCGAAAGTAAAATAGCAATTGCTTTAATTGAGTCAACAAGTTCATACAACACTTTGCGGTCCTTACTCTCCCACGGTTTTTCTCGCTGCACGTGTTCGTTACAAAGATCAATAAATGCAAAAATTGTAATCAACGCTTTATCAAACGCAAGTTCATCAATTAATTTTGCAACATCCTCAATATCAAGTTGCTCAAGCAAACTATTTTTGGTCTTAGCAATGCCATATTTTTGAGCTAACCCTGCAACACGCGCAACTAAATTCCCTAGTTTATTAGACAAATCATTGTGCCGATCAAGCAGCGTCGACTCTGCGTACTCACCGTCATCTCCAAACGGTGTCGCCTTAAATAAAAAATAGCGAATAGAGTCTGCTCCAAATTTTTTCACAAGCTCATCTAAATCTGCAGCATTTCCTGCACTCTTGCCAATTTTTTTATTCTTCAAAGTGAGCCATCCGTGAGCAAAAATTTTTTGAGGCAAGGCTATTCCTGCTGAAAGCAGCATCGCTGGCCAAATTACTGCATGAAACCACAAAATATCTTTTCCAACAATCTGCACATCTGCTGGCCAAAATTTACCAAACAATTTTTTATCTTCAAACATTCCCACCCCCGTCAGATAATTTGAAAGTGCATCAAACCAAACGTAGGTGATATGGTTTTTATCAAAAGGTAAGGGAATACCCCAGTCAGAATTATTTCGAGAAATAGACAAATCTTTAAGCTCTTCACTTAATCGGTTGATAATTTCTTTTTTGCGATAAGACGGACTAATAAAATCAGGATGTTTTTTGTAATGTGCAAGCAACAATTGTTTATACTTGCTTAATCTAAAAAAATAAGATTCCTCTTTGAGTAAATCAAGTTTCTTCTCATGAACTGGACAAATAAAACCAGGCGCATCCCGTTCAGTATAATATCCTTCACACTCATAACAATAATATCCTTGGTAAACTCCTTTGTAAATATCTCCTTTTTTATAAACTTGTGAAAGTATTTCCTGTACTAACGCTTGATGATCAGCGTCGCTGGTGCGAATAAATCGATCATACTTAATACCTAAATGCTCCCACGATTTTTTAAAAACTAACGTTATTGCTTCAAGATAAGGCTTCACCTCCTTTCCCGATTTCTCTGCTTCTTTTAATACTTTTTTAGTATGTTCATCAGTTCCCGTTAAAAAAAATACTTCTTTTCCCTTCAGTCGATTCCATCGTGCCAGAATATCTGCCGCTATTGTTGAATATGCCGAACCAAGATGCGGCTTTCCTGACGGATAATAAATCGGCGTGGTAACATAAAATGAATTTTTTCCCATATAAAAATCACCAAAGGATAATTAATAAAACTATCTATGTACGACAATAAATCTTTAAAATCAATAAATCCTTTTAATTTAGAGAGTCAGAAAAAATTATTCTCTAAAGAGACTAACTATCTACTAAAGTATATAGTTTTTTCTGAACAATTAAGACAACTAAAAACATGGAAGAAAACTATAAAGTACCCTGGTCAAAATCATTTAAAGATAATCTAGATCCTTTAGAGAATCTTATTGATTTTGCAGGAGTTGGGTTAACTGCAATGATGCTTAATTGTATTGGAAGCAGCCAAGAATACGACCCTCGATATATTGCGTGGGGAGCTGGTTTATTTATGGGAGGATTTATGAGCGCTTACTCAATTATTAATGAAAAGAATGAAATGAGTAACGAAGATGAAGGAAGAGCAAAAAGAATGTATAATCGATCACTCGCTTCAGTATGTATCAGTGCATTTCTGGTGACTACCTCCCAAGAAGATCAAACGATAATAAACACGGTATATGACGTATTCACCGCAACACTAAGATTTTATGGAGGAAATATGCTCGGATATCTTCCCGGTTATATATTTGATAAAATAATGAGTAATGAATCTCAACCCCCACAAAACAAATCAGAAAATAACAAAAAAAGAAAACTACCTTACCCAATTCCAGAATCAATAAAACACAGAATGTCTTCTCATTTACCTGATGACGATTTCTTAGATAATTAAGTATATCTTTTAAATATACAGATATACTTAGTATATACAAAAATAATAAAACACCCTCGAATCAAAAGATTTATATACTGTATATACTACATATATACGCTCTGAAAGGGATAAAGAGGTACACCGGGGGAAGCATTTCCCCAGGTGTTCTATTTTTCTAGACTAAATCACCGGAGTGTCTGGAAACCAATAAAATGCCAAAGAGAAAAATAGACGTCAAACTAAGAAAAGTAGGAAACTCCTACGTGGTAACTGTACCAAAGGATACCATTGATAGATTCAAATTAAGAGAAGGAGATTATTTGGCGATAGACTTTGACCCAGAAGAAACAAAAAAAGAATGATATTTGATAATAACTATAGTACCTTAGTACTCTCAGTTTCAATCACTGCAATAACACTTCTTATCATGTTTAATATAACTAACATCTATCAAGAAAAAATGCAGCTAAACCGAGATTTCACTGGACTTGCAATTGATAATCAAGAAGGATTAGAAAATAAATTAAACGACAGCCAACAAAATCTCAATCAAACGCAAACATCACAACAAGAATTATATTCGACAAAATCATATTTTATTTATACAATGCTTTTAGGAATGCTTAGTTTTGCAATACTAGGGTTAGTGGTTAGATTATTGTTCCCAAAAATAAAAAATTTTACTTGACAGCGGGAGCAAACTCCCCCACTACTTCTTTAGCATACTTACTTGCTAAATGAAGAGGTTGGGGTCGTTTATGCGGTAGAACAACTAGTGCCCGAGAAAACGCATAGGCTTGTTCAACGTTTATATTATGTCCAGGGCTAATATATAAAGGTTTACTTCCTTCTTTGACAACTAACACGTTTCCAACTTTTTTCCCCGCGCGCATTATTACATCTTTGTCGTTAGTTCCTGCCTCGCAATCAATTAAAGAATCTGAAACGCCAATTGTAGACACTCCTGTGGACAAACCAAAATGACTCGCAAGACCCAGCCGTGGATGAATAATCCCCTGCCCACCGATAAACACAATGTCCGGCTTTTGAGACAACTTTTCAAATGCAGCAATCATTGCAGGCAACTCTCGATAACTTCTAAATCCAGGAAAATAAGGAAAAGATAGTCGAGAAAGATCGTAAGCACTGTCAATCACTTCATAATTTCTATCACATACAATAAAACATGCCAAAATCTGATTTCCAATAAAAGTTGTTTCAACAGCTCCAAATGTTTTAATCTCGCTAAGATCAAGTGTATTCTTAAGAATAATCCCTTTTGCAAGACGCACCTGCTCACGCTCCAACGCATCAAAATCTATGCTATATTTCTTTGCAAGTATTGATTTACGATCTTCTAACTCTCCCATTTTTCTCCTTACCCAAATCCTAGCGCTTGGCTTTGTTTAAAAAGTTTTCTTTTCAGACTCCATCAAAAACTATATAAACTTCTAGAATTAAATATTACTATGTTTGGAAAAAAATGCCCGCAGTGTAGTACTAGCATTAAAAAAGAGTTCGAATTTTGTCCTTCATGCGGTATAAACCTCACTAAAAAGTATGAGCAAGAAGACTACGGATTTCTGGGAAAAGATGACAGTGTTAACCAAATGCCCACTACTCCATTCACCGAAACATTTATAGACAAAATATTTAGCACTGCAATGAAGCTGCTTGAAAAACAAATGAAAAACCTCAATGAAGAAATTGCAAAAAATCCTAGTCATCCGATGAATCCAAATCGATTAAGACAAAACCAACCAAGTGATTTAAACATTCAGTTTTTTGTCAATGGAAAACAAGTATTTGGTAATCAAGAAACAACTAAGTCAAAGCAGATAAGAATAAATCCTAAGATATTTAATGACAAACTTAAAAAATCAACAAGCCTCACAAAAAAGGAGCCTGAATCAAGACTTAAAAGACTTGCAGGAAGACTTATATACGAGTTATATGTTCCCGGAGTAAAATCAGTTGAAGACATTCTCATAAACAAACTCGAAAACTCAATCGAAATAAAAGCATTGTCCGACGAGAGTATCTACACAAAAAATCTTAATCTTAATCTTCCCATTCTTCGCTACATGCTCAAAGACGATTTTCTCACCATTGAGCTGCAAGGACAATAGTTTTATCAAAACCCTTATAAACCTTTCATAACACCTTCTAGTACGGTCCTGTAGCTCAGCCAGGTTTTAGAGCACTACTCTGATAAGGTAGGGGTCCCCAGTTCAAATCTGGGCAGGACCATATTCTAAACATTCTAAATCCTAAAAAAATCTACTATCTTTAAATGGTTGATTTTTTGGGAATCTCAAAACCAAAAACAATCTCCACACTAAAGTGTGGAGTATAAAAACCCCTGGAGGGTTTTGAGATAATAAATAAAAATCAAAGAAAAGATTTCTTTCAAAACCAACAGCTTTAAAAACCATTTCCCCCATTCTTCTGACATGAAAGGACTATACCACTATGTACGTGAAGCCTGGAAAAAACCAGACGAGGCAAGAATGAGAGAATTAATGATTGCTTGGAGAAAAGATTCTGCAATAATTAAAATAAATAGACCAACAAGAATTGATCGGGCAAGAAGTTTGGGCTACAAAGCAAAAAGAGGATTTGTCGTTGCGCGAGTAAGAGTAAAACGAGGCGGAAGAAAAAGACCTACCCCTAATAAAGGAAGAAGATCAAAACGAACAACAAATAAAAAAGTATTAAAAATGAGCTATCAATGGGTAGCAGAACAACGAGCCCAAAGAAAATTTCCTAATCTAGAAGTACTCAACTCATACAACGTCGGAAAAGACGGCATCCATTATTTTTATGAAGTAATTCTTGTGGACTACAGTAAACCAGAAATCATAAACGATAAAAAAATGAACTGGATAACAAACATAAATAGAAAACGTTCATTCCACGGAGTAACTTCTGCAGGAAAGAAATCACGAGGATTACGATCGAAATCTCCGACAAACAAGAGTAGACCAAGTGTTAATGCAGGCAAAGGTCACGGAAAATAATTTTAGAACTCTATCAAATCACAAATACCCGTAACTTTTCCACAATAATAAAAAGTTGATGATGTGAATACCCATACAGACCACACACAATAATCTGATTTTTATCATAAGATACATAAAAAAAACTGAAAATAAACTAGCAACAACTTCTAACCAAAAAAGAAATTGATATTGATCAAGTCCTCCAAGCAATAGCACCAGTATATAAAAACCAATACCCAAAAGCGCGTTAGAAAATCCAAATAAACTGCTGCATTTATGTTGGGCTACTTTTGTACACGAAATTCTCTCATGGATATCACACAAGACATAACATTTTTTATTAATCCTTACTTCTTGTTTCACAAAGAAAAAATATATGGACAAGAACAATCCAATAATTGCAAGTAGTGAAATAAATGCATCCACGTATAAAAAAAGAGAAACAAGCTTATAAATATTAAGTAACCCTAAACCTATAAAAACCCATGCCCCCTCTTTTTAAAAAAGATGGACTATCAAGAACTTTCGCAGGTGTATCAAGAACTTGAATCAAACCCTTCTCGTCTTAAAAAAACGCAAGTTCTCGCCGAGTTTTTAAGAAAATTAAAAAAAGATCACTATCAAACAATCTATCTACTCCAAGGAAAAGCCTTCCCTGATTATTCGGAAGCAGAGCTAGGCATCTCAGAAAAACTTTGCATAAAATCCCTTGCAAAAGCGTCCGGAGTAACTCCCGATAAAATTGTGCAAGACTGGAAAAAATTAGGCGATCTAGGACTTGTTGCAGAAAAAATTATTGGAAGAAAAAAACAAAATACGCTCTTCTCCCAAAAACTCACCACAAAAAAAGTGCTTGAAAGTTTAAAGAAACTTCCTCAGCTCCAAGGAAAAGGCACCATCGATAAAAAACTTTCTCTTATTTCAGAATTACTCACTTCAGCTTTGGGAATTGAAGCAAAATATATTATTAGAACACTTATTGGAGATCTACGAATTGGAGTTGCTTCAGGAACTATTCGTGATGCATTAGTCGCTGCCTGTTTATCAGAAAAAGAATTAGCAGATATAGAAAAAAAGAAATCATTTACTAGCGCACTGCAAGAAGCTTATGATAAAACAAACGACTTTGCCCTTGTCTTTCAAAAAGCTCTCATGGGAATAGACGAACTAACAAAAATAGAACTCAACCCCGGACACCCGATAAAACTCATGCTTGCACTCAAAGCAGGAAGTATTGCCGACGGATTTGATCGCGTCGGAAAACCAGCAGTATTTGAATACAAATACGACGGATTTCGTATGCTTATTAACAAAGACAAATTAGGGAGTGTCCAAATCTTCACCAGAAGACTTGATAACGTTACCAATCAATTTCCCGAGGTTGTTGCCTATGTTAAAGAACATATCAAAGCAAAAACATTTATCATTGATAGTGAAGCAATTGGTTTTGACCCAAAAACAAAGAGATACAAACCCTTTGAAGCAATCTCGCAGCGAATCAAAAGAAAACATAACATTGATCGACTCATTAAAGAACTTCCCGTCGAGATTAATGCATTTGATCTTCTTTATCTCAACGGAAAAAGCTTGCTTGATGAACCATTCCAAAAAAGAACTGAATTGATGCGAGAACTCATAAAACCGTATAAATACAAAATACGTTGTGCACATCAGCTCATCACCAGTGATGAACAAGAAGCAGAAAAATTTTATCAGGCTGCACTCAAGGATGATCAAGAAGGAGTCATGATAAAAAATCTCTATTCAAAATATGTTCCCGGAGCACGAGTCGGACATATGCTTAAATTTAAACCATCAGAAAATGAACTTGATCTAGTAATCACCGAGGCTGAATATGGAAAAGGAAAACGAACTGGAATTCTTTCTTCATTCACCCTTGCCTGTAAAGACGAGAACAATGGACTGCTCCAAATTGGTAAAGCTTCAACAGGTCTTAAAGAAAAAGAAGAACTCGGACTTTCCTATACAGAGTTGACCAATAAACTCCTCCCGCTCATCACTAAAGAAAAAGGAAGAATTGTGCAAGTAAAACCAAGAGTAGTAGTCACCATTGTCTATCAAAATATTCAGCGTTCTCCAACCTACAAATCAGGATTTGCACTTCGTTTCCCGCGCATCACTCATCTACGAGACGACAAAGGAGTACACGATATTGCAACGCTCAAAGAAATAACAAACGATTACGCTCGACATGAATTAAAAATTCATTATTAATTAATACGATAGCCCAGTTCTCGCCTAACCATTTTTTTTAAAAAAAGAGGATGAATAACCTCTACACCATTTTGTTCAAGATGATCTTGTCCAATTCTATTATATACAACAGAAGATGAATCAAAAAATCCAATAATCACTTGAGTCACTCCCGATTCCGCAAAATAAGTTCACAGCACGAAGAAAAAAGTGGTCTCTTACCTCTCTTAGGAGGAACACAAGGTTCAAGAGTTGTAACAAGTGTCTTTGGTGTTTGACTATATCTAAACGATACACTTTCAAGAGCCATTCGTTCAGCATGAACTAAAAATCGCGTTCCCTTAATAAAATGTTTATATCCCTCGCCAATGATAGTGTCATCAGGAGAAAGAACTAAAGCACCCACATGAGGATAACGAATATAGAACGGAGTCTTTTTTGCTAGCTCAACACAACGGAGCATATAGTTTTCCAGTCGTTCATTACTTAATTCCATAAAATATGCACCACTAAATAATTTAAATAGTTTACCACTATCTTCATTTAAAAATCTTGTCATTCATAAAATTTATCACCGTCGATGAAAAATTTGGAAAACAAAAGCTTTATAAGTAAAGTTATGCTCAATCTATAATTATAAAGTAACAAATGGCAGGTACAAAGGTTTCTTCAAAAATTCAAAACATTGTAGCAACAACGTCCCTTGGAAAAGATGTTCCGCTCACAAAACTCGCAAAAACAATTCCAAATACCGAATATAATCCCGAACAATTTCCTGGACTTGTGCTTAGAATTAAGGAACCAAAATCAGCAGTGCTTGTCTTTTCTTCAGGAAATCTAGTCTGTACAGGAACAAAATCAATCGCACAAGTACGAGAAGTAATTGAACAAGTAATCAAGATACTTAAAAAAATCAACGTTAAAATTACTGATAAACCAAAAATAACCGTCCAAAATATCGTTGCTTCAGGAAGTATTGATATGATGCTTAACCTTAATTTTTTATCCCTTGAACTTGAAAACACCGAATATGAACCAGAACAATTTCCCGGTCTTGTCTACAAACTCACTAATCCTCCCGCAACATTTCTCCTCTTCTCAAATGGAAAACTAGTCTGTACCGGAACAAAAAACAACCAACAACTTGCTGAATCAATGGACCAACTTGTTGCAACGCTCAAAGCAGCTCAAAAAAACAAGTAAGCTTGAAATACATTTGATTCTTATTCAGACAAAAAACTGCACACTTTAGTGTGTAGTTAGCCTCTCGTGAGGAAAAAGTTTTTTCTCTGACTCTCCAAATCCTCACAAACCACCCCCTTTAGGGTGTGGTACAAATCCGAAGGATTTGGTGATAGTCAAAAAACTTTTACTAACTGTCTATTAACACTCTAATCTAGAATATCTGGCAAGGCTCTATGTTCAATTAAACAAAAGTAAATATGCAAACAAATAACCCTCCCTCTAACCCCAATAAACATTATAAATCGGCTCATACTCCTATTCCAAACGAGGTATCGTAATATATAATGCCCCAACAACATACTGAAGAGCTCATCGCGGAAGCAAAACTGTTTTTTGAAACCTATAAACGAGAAATAGGTGAGAGTATCAGAAAAGGAAAAAAAGTTATTTTTGTTAATTTTGACGATCTTTCAGCAAATTCTCCAGTACTTGCAGAAGCTTTAATCGGAAATCCAGAAGAAATACTCCAACTGCTTGAAACTGCCCTTGAAGAATCAGGGCTCATTAAAAATCCCCGCATACGATTCAAAAATCTACCCGACACCCAAAAAGTAAGAATTAGAACTATTCGCTCAAATCATCTTAATCAATTAATTTTTTTTGAAGGGCTGGTAAGACAAGCGTCAGAAGTTCGCCCCCAAGTAGTCAACGCCCGCTTTGAATGCCCCTCGTGCGGAACAGTTATTTCAGTACTCCAAATAGAAAAAAAGTTTAGAGAACCTTCACGGTGTTCCTGCGGAAGAAAAGGTCAATTCAGATTAGTAAGTAAAATAATGGTGGACGCTCAGCGATTAGTCATCGAAGAATCTCCTGAATCATTAGTTGGAGGAGAACAGCCAAGGAGATTAAATGTATTTCTTAAAGAAGATTTAGTTGAACCAAATATGGAAGAAAAAACTACTCCCGGAAGTAAAGTGAGAGTACTGGGTATTCTCAAAGAGGTTCCTGTCCCGCTCCAAACTGGGGCCATCTCAACGCGATTTGATCTTGCCATCGAAGCAAATAATCTCATTCCGCTAGAAACGACCTATGAAGAACTTGATGTCAATGAAGAAGATGAAAAAAGAATTATGGAACTTGCCGAGGATCCCGAATTATTTAGAAAGCTCAGAGAAAGTATTGCTCCTAGTATTTGGGGATATGAAGAAATAAAAGAAGCGCTCGTGCTTCAAATGTTTGGTGGAGTGAGAAAAGTTAGTGAGGATAAAACAGTTTCGCGAGGAGACATTCATCTTTTCTTAATTGGAGACCCAGGTGTTGCAAAATCGATCACCCTCAAATTTATTTCAAACATTGCACCAAAAGGACGCTACATTGTTGGAAAAGCGGCGACTGGTGCTGGAATCACTGCAACGGTTGTCAAAGACGAATTTCTTAAGGGTTGGAGTCTTGAAGCTGGAGCAATGGTGCTTGCAAATAAGGGAGTAATCTGTATTGATGAAATAGAAAAAATGGATGCAACCGATCGAAGTGCTATGCATGAAGCTCTTGAACAGCAAACGGTAACCATCAGTAAAGCGAATGTACAGGCAACACTTTCAGCACAAACTTCAGTACTGGCAGCAGGAAATCCCAAATACGGCAGATTTGAACCGTCGCAATCAATCTCAGAACAAATTGATTTGCCCCCAGCACTCATCAATAGATTTGATCTCATCTTTGTTATACGAGATCTTCCTAACCCCAAACAAGACGATGCGATAGCAACGCATGTACTCAACCTCCATCAAATGAAAGAAAAAAAACCAGATATAGAGCCTGACTTATTCAAAAAATATATTGCCTACGCAAAACAGAAAATAGAGCCAAAATTATCTGAGGAGGCGGTTGAAGAAATTAAAAGTTTTTATATCAAAATGAGAAAAGCAAGTCTAGAAGGAGAATCTCGTTCTATCTCAATTTCAGCCCGACAACTGCAAGGATTAGTGAGATTATCTGAAGCTCATGCAAAATCACGCCTCTCGCTCACTGTTGACCGTGACGACGCAAAAGCCGCGATAAAGCTTACTAATTACTATCTTATGCAAGTAGGCTATGACCCTGAAACAAAAACATTTGACATAGACCGATTCACTACTAGAATATCAAGCAATCAGCGAAATAAAATTGTTCTCATCAAAGAAACAATAAAAAAAATGGAAGATAAATTCGGAAAACAAGTTCCCCTCGAAGAATTAAGAAAAGAACTCAAAGAACTCTCCGACCAAGAATTTGAAGAGTACATAGACAAACTAAAAAAATCAGGAGATATTTTCCAACCCAAACAAGGGTTTGTGCAGAATGTGTAAAAATATCTTTTTTACCGTCGCGCCATCCCCACTAAACTGCTAATCACCAGTACCACCGCCATCCCCAATAAAATTTCTGTCCGCAAAAAAAATCCATAATCTTTCACAAAAAAAGGAACGGTGATTAGTGCATCAAGTATAATACTTGTCAGTAAAAATAACAGCCCCGCTCCAAATCCTGCTAAAAATCCGCCCCGGACTTTGTTCCCACCCCAAAAATAAGCAAGATTTACAAACAAACTAAAAAATACTAAAAACACAAAATGACTTACATAATATGCGTCGCTGGAAGGAGAGAATTCTAAAGCAAAAAGCAAAACACCTACTTCGATAAAAATCAACAACCACAAAATAATCCCCAGCCCTATCGCACGAAATACTTTCATAAAGTAAATACTTCTCAAAACTTTTTAAGGATTGTTATGTCCTACTACGCAAACCACTGCTAGATTTAATCTCAAAGCAACCTATAAACCAAAACATAAATCTTTAAAAAATAAACTCCCTAGTCTTAATGATGTCAGACTTTAAAAAAAGAGAAATTGCCTATAAAATACGAATTGGAGACTTGTTACAAGGAAATAAGATCTTTGATCAATCTTTGCAAGCAAACCAACGATTGCTCCACCTAGAACTAGGAAATAAAAAACTTATCAGAGTAAACATCATCGCAACAGTCATCGATAAATATGTCTCTGACGGAGAAAAACGATTTAGCTCTCTCACTGTCGACGACGGTTCAGGACAAATTAAAACAAGACTATTTGGAGAAGATATACAAAAATTTAATGAATTCGCTCAAGGAGACACTATACTTATTATCGGATTTATACGAGCATTTAATGACGAACTCTATATTCTTCCAGAGATAGTTAAAAAGCAAGACTCAAGATACCTCTTAATACGAAAACTTGAAATTGAAAAAGAAGCTCCACCACCGCTAACTCCAAATCAAAAAAAAGTAATTAAATCATTGCGTGAGCAGATAATTGAACTCATAAAAAAAGCCGAAGGTAGTGAAGGAATTGATAAAGAAGCAATCATCATGTATTTTAAGAACAGTAAACCAGAATTAGTACGTCAAGAAATTCAAAAACTGCTTGAAGAAGGCATGATCTATGAACCTCGACCTGCACGAGTACGCTATCTAGGATAATATGGATCCACGTTTATTCAACAGTCTTATGCCCGCGTTTAACGAACAATGGGCTGCAGATATATTAGGAATGAATTGGAACAGGGCAAATGGACCCGACTTACTTGATGATAATAAATTTGTTGAAATAAAATTTACTCTCACTAATTCTAATGGTGGAAATGAAAATAAATACCCCAAAGACTGGACGCTTCTTGAACACCAAATGGAATATGAAAAAGATACCGGACTAATTGGATATTGGGGACTAGGACTATATGAACTTGATAGACCGGTAAGCAGTATTAGAAAAGGACCAGATCTTGAGCAGTATGTTACTAAAAGAGAATTATATCTTGTTCCATTTGAATGGATGAACCAATTCCCTAAAAGTCATAACATTGGAAAAACAGATAAATCATCATGGGACTATTGGATGCGCTATCCACAAATGAGCAAATTGCCAAAAATAAAAAAAACTTATCCTGTACAAGGAGGGCTTGTCTATCTCACCAAAGGAGTTTTCTCTCGATCTTTTGATATTCAAACAACAAACTTGCTTATTCCAGGAGTTCCGTTTTAAAAAATAATTATCTAGAAAGCTGAGCACTTAAATCATAAAGTTTCAACATTCTCAGCGTAACAAATGGTTCGTCGCTAGGGTTTGAGACAGCAGTATACCCCTCTTCTAAAGCATTTTTAAAAACTCTTCTTTCATTACCGCTAACCGTCCCAGAATAAATGCCTTGATAAGGAGGATTAAATTCAAACAAAGTATCTGCTCCATCTTGATACACACGAAGTGTCTTCTCTCCGTCTTCTTTTACTTGTTCTTTCATAAAATCATTAAAAACTACCAAATTATAAATGCTTCGGTTTTCAAAAATAGTACAAAACCCTTAAAAACCACTGACTACTCTCATCTTTATGGACTCATATGAAATAATGCTCGAATCAGCATATAAAAAACTCAAACCGATTGAAAAATCAAAAGAACGATTTGAAGTGCCAAAAATTGAAGGACATGTGGAAGGTACTAAAACTATACTCACCAACATTCCGCAAATTGCCACCTATCTCCGACGAGAAGCAGATCACCTTTTTAAATTTCTTCTCAAAGAACTAGCAACCGGAGGGGTTCTCAAAGGAGGCCGTGCGATCCTACAAAGAAAAATAAACTCGCAAAAAATAAATGAAAAAATTACTGATTACACTAAAGACTTTGTCATTTGCAAACAATGCGGCAAACCAGACACTGAAATCATTAAAGAAAAAGGATTCTCATTTCTTCACTGCCTTGCCTGCGGAGCAAAGCACAGTGTAAGAAATAAAGTATAAAAAGCCATCACTAGTTTTTTAAGGTATAAAAATTTAAAAAGTGATGATTTATCTTTCAATCATGGCAAGAAGAATTGACTGGCAAAAAATGAAAGATGATTTGGAAGGAAAATTAAACATAGTCACTCCTTTAATCAGAAGTACAGTAGATATTCCGGTAGAACTAACAATCGGTCAAACCCCTCCACGCATCTACGCAACGCTTAATTATCCAGAACTAAAAAAAGATAATCAAATTGAAGATGATCAGTCTAAAAGAATAGAAGAGATCACTCGCTTGGGAGAAAGAACAAAACAGATTGGAAAAATTATGAGAGAAAACGGGTTAAAAAGTTATACCATTCCCGATCCGCATTTTAAATTGCGCCCTACTGCTCCCACAGAAAAATATACACTCGTCTACGGTTTTGATCGCAATAGCTACAAAATATAATCGTAGTTAAACTAAAATCCATAATTATAGAATAGAAATATTACTTATGAAAATAAAAGATAGGGTGTATGTGATTTTCTGGGCTTTAAGGTGTTATGGTCTGCACCAATCTTAATGATAATTCTTGCTGTTCAGCATAATTTTATAGAAGCACATATCACGACGGGAAAACACCCATGTGCAATCTCAGAAAAAAATTTAAATTGAGAGAAAACAGATAACTCTGATTGATTAGAATGTCTGTTAGTTGCCTTTGATTTTTCCGACCATCCAATCAATAGTTGCACCTACAATAAAATAGAAGATAATGCCTGTAACCAAAGTAATTGACGTGCAAAATAGTCGACTAGGATATTCCACCCATGACCATGATAGTAGAAAACATTCTCCATATAAGGGAATGAGTATGCCTACTGTCCACCGTAAGGGCACAAATATAAGTATTGCAAGAAGAAAATCGAACAAGTCTAATAATATCCATGCAATGATTGGGATTATAGTAAAAATAAGCCCTACTTTAAACCAATCAGGCCATTTTTTTCTCACTAATTGTTCTCTATTTTGTGAGGGAACTCCCATTGAAACTAAAGACCAAATAAATAATAAAGAATAAGAAATTATATACATCATGATCAAAAACCCAATAAATAATAAAGAATAAGAAATTATATACATCATGATATTACTAGTCTTGGTATTCTATTAGATTAATAAATCTTATGTTCAATCTATCGATCTCATTTCAAGTGCCATTAACTTAACAGTTCACAAAAAACTAACCTTTATAAACTTAAAAAAACATCCTAGAAGTAACCCAAATAAAGGAGGTATGACTATGGCTCAAGGATATTGTGTTAAGTGCAAAGCTTCAAAGGTAATCAAAGACCCAAAGAAAACGAAAACTGCAAAAGGTAAAGACATGATCAAGGGTAAATGCCCGACATGTGGAACGACAGTTTGCACATTTAAAATCGACTAATTATTTTTATTTTTAAAATTACTTTCATTCATATGTACATAAAAATTCACGAGGCCTACCGCACCATCGTCGCACTCGCCGATGCAGAGCTCATTGGCCAAACGTTTAGCGAAGGAAAAAGACAAATAGAGCTAAGGCCATATTTCTTCCAAGGAGATAAAAAATCAAAAGAAGAAATTATAGAAATTCTCAAGGAGATGGACAAGGAAGATGCGACCTTTAACATCGTCGGAGAAAAATCAATTCAAGCGGCAATCATGGCAGGCATTATCACTAAAGAAGGAATTATAGAAATTCAGGGAATTCCCATCGCACTCGGACTTTTCTAAACCAAATCCTTATAAACTCATGTGAGCATTTGCTCACATGTATCACAACAAATCAAAAAAAAATGCGCAACAAACGCAACCATCTCAAGTAATACGTGTGAGAACGCCAAAACCAGGCGAGATCATTGGCATTGTTCAACAACGAGTAGGAGGGAATCGTATGATTGTGAAATGTTTAGATGAAAAAGAGCGAAACTGCAGAATTCCCGGCGCACTACGTAGAATGCTCTGGATTCGACCAGACGATGTTGTCATTGTAAAACCCTGGGAATTCGAAGGCGATAAAAAAGGAGACATTCTTTTCAAATATACACCAGCAGCTATTGACTGGCTCAAAATGAAAGGATTCCTCAAAGAAACTGCAAGCGAATTTTAAAATTTTTATCAGTTATCTTTAGAGAGATTAATATAACTTAGTTATCCACTATATCCTTTTTGTGTAAACTGACCATGAACTACAATAGGAACATTTTTATGATAAATAGTTCCTCCCTTAATTTTTTTTGATACTTTAAATCTATTATTTCCATTAATACGAATTTCACCACCAGTCATTCCTATACCAATTATCATACCAAAAACATTTCCATTAATTTCAATGCTTCCGCCACTCATTGAGCTCCCCACGCTTGAATATACGTCGTTATTTATTCTAATGTTCCCTCCACTCATCCGTTCACCAATAGTCTCTTTAATAGGTCCGTAAATGGATATATTTCCTCCAATCAATTCGTATCCTATTCGCGATGCACTTGCATGCACCTCTATTGATCCGTCAATCATCCTACTTCCCAAAAAATCAAAAACAGGTTCAGAGAATAACTCGTCTCTTTTATAAAGAGTGACATTTTTTCTGTTTTCAAATCCAACAAACTGAATTGGTGAAGTTAATTTATTAAGAGTCAAAGTAAAATTCTTGTCAGGACTATGATTTATTACATGACTAATAAAATGTCCCGTTAAATGGGGATTAAGCGTAATATCACTTAACCAATTTCCAAATCCTTCTACATCATCCGCAGAATAAACTCCTTTTGTCTCCCTGCAAAATTCATAAGGAGTAATATATCTTCCTTGATTTATACCAGCCTGTTTTACTCCATCGTAATATATATTTAAACGTATATGTTCTGCAATTAAACTATCTAAAGTGCTCATACTATTTTCTAGTACCAGCCGTTTATAAAACTTTGTATTGTAACTACTATATAATAACAATATTATTGAGAGCAGTTTTTGGTTGCTTTCTTACCTGACCCTACAACAGTACCGCTAAGTTTTAGAATACTCATCTAACTAAAATTAAACCTTTAAAAACCTTTAATAACTTTCTTTTATTTGAAAATACATGGAAGATGTATATAATCGACTAATTAGAGCTGGATATAACTGCTTTACCTCAATCGTATCTTTTTTGAACGGTGATGAAATAAATAATCTGGAACAGATAATGCAAAATATGAGCACACAAGAATTATTTACGGTAGCACTGTATGAAAATCAAGGAAGACCACAAAGAGTAAGTGGAGAATTTTTTAAAAGAAGACTTACTCAACAAGAACGTAATACGTGCTGTCAGTTGCTTGATCGAAGAGAAATTAAATACAAAATAACTCAAAAGCTACATTCACTCTAAACTCTGCCTAATCAACTTTTTTTGCAACGATTTATTTTTTACTGGATGAGAATAAGCAAGAATTGTCTTTAATTCAGGAATAAATAGTTCACAATTATAGCACGGAATAGAACCTTGCGTGCAATCAGAAAATTCTTTAAGATATTCAATTCCTCCGTCGGCATATGTCCAGATTGCGGGGCTAGTCAGTTGACCGGTTATGTTCATCCAATACTCATCTTGAATCCTAAAAAAATCCACTATCTTTAGATGGTGGATAGTTTAGCGTGGATTTTTTGGGAATCTCAAAACCCAAAACAATCTCCACACTAAAGTGTGGAGTATAAAAACCCCTGAAGGGTTTTGAGATTCAGACAAAAAACTACACACTTTAGTGTGTAAGTTAGCCTCTCGCGAGAAAAAAGTTTTTTCTCTGACTCTCCAAATCCTCACAAACCACACCCTTTAGGGTGTGGTACAAATCCGAAGGATTTGGTGATTTAACAAATCTCCTTCATATCCCGTCCACTTAAACCGCCTAAATTCGTATAATACATCATTTAGTCCAAGGCCAGCTTTTGCTCTCATGATAACCAAAAAACTAAACCTTTTTTAAGGATTTGTACATTCTAAGTTTATGGTACAAGAAATATACGTAGATAACCTTAAAGAAATACTCAGAAATAAAAAAATAATAGAAAAAAAATTAAAAATTAAAATAACCAATAGGGGAAAGAATGTATTTGTAGAAGGTTCTGGTGAACAAGAGTTTATTGCAACAGAAGTATTACAAGCAGTAAATCTTGGTTTCTCCTCAGACGCTGCGCTAAGAATTGGTGAAGAAAACGCGCTCTTGCAAACGCTTAACATTAAAGATATCGTTAAAAGAAATGATTTAGAACGAGTGCGTGCAAGAATTATTGGTACCAAGGGAAAAACACTCAAAACACTCGCACACCTCACTAGCTGTCAACTTTCCCTCCATGATAATCAAATCGGCATCATCGGTCCAGCGCACGAAATAGAAGACGCAAAACAAGCAGTCATCTCGCTCATTCAAGGAAGAAAACAAGGCAACGTTTACAGCAGACTTGAACGACAACGAAAAAAGAAAAATACAGAACCTGACTTAGTATAATATAAAGAAACTAAATTTTCTGCTCATAAGAGCGCTCCTGGAAAATATCTTCCCTGACAAATAAACACTCAAATTTTTTTGAGTTTATCTCAAAAAAATTTGCTAATTATTATTCAGACAAAAAACTACACACTTTAGTGTGTAAGTTAGCCTCTCGCGAGAAAAAAGTTTTTTCTCTGACTCTCCAAATCCTCACAAACCACACCCTTTAGGGTGTGGTACAAATCCGAAGGATTTGGTGATTCTAAAGATCTTGGAGAGGTAAGATTTTCAGAAAAGTATCTGATAAGTATCTGATAAGCAAATACATTTAAATACCGTTTTTCTCTGGAAACTATAATGTCCCGGTAGCTCAGTTGGTAGAGCATTCGGCTGTTAACCGAAGGGTCGTTGGTTCGAGTCCAGCCCGGGACGTATACATTTTTAATTTTTTTCCTTTTGGCTAACAAGAAACATTTTTATAATCAATTCACTTTTTTTAATTATGGATATAGAATCTGCATTACAACAAACGACACAAGTAAAAAAATATACCAATAAAAAACCACCCGTCGAACAAATTATAAAAATTGTTGAAGCGGCAAACCAAGCGTTTACGCACGGTAATGTGCACATTGTTTCGTTCACTATCGTCGATGATCCAGATACAATAAAAATAATTGCAGAAAGTTGTCAACAACAATATATTGAAAAAGTCCCCTACGTTATCGTGCTTACTTCTAACCCTAAACAACTGAGGAGATTATTTGATGTACGTGCAGAAAAATATACTAAACATCATGTCGGAGCTATTGCACAAATGTTTTTACTTAAAGCAGCAACGCTTGGACTTTCAAGCAGTTGGGTAGGAGCTTTTTCAAAACCAACGATAAGCGCAGCATTAGGCACTCCAGACAGTGCAGAAATAGAACTCATAATCACCGTTGGCTACGGCATGCATGAAGAAAAAATAAAAGAAAAACAAAGAAAAAAACCAGAGCTCACCGGAAGATTATTTTTTAACGCTTGGGGAAATAGATTCTACAAACCATTAAAAAAAATAAGACGAGCAGACATATGATCATCAAATCCTTCGGATTTGTATCACACCCTAAAGGGTGTGGTTTGTGAGGATTTGGAAGAGTCAGAGAAAAAGATCTTTTCTCGCCAGAAACTATCTGCACACTAAAGTATGCAGTTTTTTGTCTGAATTATTTTCTTCAATTAATATCTCGTCGCACAACATACAAACCCGATGAATCGCAATAATATCTTTGTCACTTAAAAAAATCATCCCTTCTTCTCGTGCCATTCGCGCAACGGCATGCTCAAACGGTTGTAGTTCTTCATGCTTAGCAAGTTCTAAACTTTTTCTAATATCCTCTTGAGTAAAAAATTCACTTCCCACACCTAAAAATCGAACCATCTTCTTTTAAACATTTGTATTCAATGCAATAGAGATTCTCTCTACTCTCTTTTTTTAAACTTCCCGTTAGAATTATAATAAATATTCATTTCAAATCCATGAGTAACAATTAAATCTAAATCGCAATCCTTATCGACATCATGCAGTCCTATTCCCGTTCTCGCCTCAGAAATGTCCGAAAATTCTTGGACAGGACTACAAATAAACTGACAATCTCCATAACTTCCCGCAGTATTAATATGATAACATATTTTTTCGGGTGAACACACAAGTACATCATCAAGTCCATCCATAAGTAAGCACTTGTTCTAGGATAAACTTTGGAAGAATCAGCTAAAGGAACTACTTGTTCAACATTTTTTTGTGCATACGTCAAAGCTTTAACTTCACGAGGTGATTTATTATCCAACCTTGCGCATCCACAAAGACTTACTAACACTGTCAGACTAGCTAAAGTACTACAAACTTTCATAATAAACAAATAAAAATATTCTTTTTAAACGTTTGTATAAAAAATCAATCAAAAATTAGTAAGATTTAGATCAAGGATGTGCATAGAAAACAGGAGGAAAAGAGGGAGCAACGGGAGCAACAAAAACCGGAACTTGTACGGGTATATACACGCGAGGCTTGGGCTTAAAAATATTGAAAAGACAAAAGCGAGGGGGTACATAGACTTGCTGCAAAGGAATCACTGGTTGGAAAAATATTACTGGTTGTTGAGGAGGAACACAGTAAGCAGCAGGAGGCAAAGGATTACTCAAAACAGGAGGTTGCTTTTGAACTGACGACGATCGTTGCACCGATGGATACTGCGAAGGAACTATTTCACTTTTCCACCCACTATCATCATACTGAGGAGCTGGAACAAGACCTTGATTTGCACTCAGTTCATCCACTCGTAATTCCAATTGATGAAGTTGTCTTTCTATGTGATCCAGTTGTGTAGGCTCCTGCGCCTGACTTGTCCCAGATAATCCCAACGCAATCACTCCAGAACCAACCAAATTAAAAAGACTTTTATTCATAAAATAATATAATCAAACTGCTTTATAAGTTTTCTTTTAATACAACAATATAGTTACTTTGAATAAAAATAAAATCCGCCCAAAAAATAAGGCGGAAAAATAAATAATAAGACGTGAACTCCCCCTTGTTATCTCACGTAATCAATACCGAGTTCATTAAACTCGTGGCTACTCATTCGCTCATGATCTCTAATGCGTTGCTTTCCAAGAATGTACGGGCTGTTAACCCCAGTCATGATAGTAATAACTCGTACCCGACCTTCAAAATCCTTGTTAATTCTTGCACCAATAATAACTTGAGCATCTGCTGAAATGTTGTCAGTGATAAGCTTACCTATCTGACTGAACTCTTCAAGTTTCATATCAGGACCACAGGTAATGTGAATCAAAGCTCCGTTCGCACCTCTGTAATCCACGTCTAACAATGGATGTGTGAGTGCTTGTCGTACTGCTTCATTCACGCGATCACTTGAGTCAGCCTCGCCAATACCAATAACAGCAACTTCTCCTTTCTTCATAATCGTGCTGACATCGGCATAGTCAAGATTGATCAGACTTGGAAGTGTAATTGTTTCAACAATTCCCTTAATCATTGTACTGATCAGCTCGTTTGCAACTGCAAAAGCTTGTTGAATTGGTAACTGTCCAGCAATGTCAACCAACCGATTATTATCAATAACAATAGCAGTGTCGACATGGTCTCGCAGTTCCTGTAATCCAAATTCTGCTTTATCAATTCGTGCTTTTTCGCATTCAAAGGGCATCGTAACAACACCGATAACTACTGCGCCAGTTTCTTTGGCCATTTGGGCAACAACAGGCATTGCTCCTGTTCCTGTTCCTCCGCCTTCACCTCCGATGATGAAAGTCATATCGCTGCCATGCACTGCTTTCTTAATCTCTGAAATAGATTCTTTAGCAGCTTCACGACCGACTTCAGACTTTCCACCAGCACCAAGACCACGCGTCAATTCTTTACCTAAAAGAATTTTCTCATCAGCCTTAGTAATACTCAAGTGAAGTGCATCAGTATTTGCACCATAAATTCCTGCTCCATTAATACCTTTATTAAAAAGCCAGGTTATCGCATTACAACCAGCTCCGCCAACACCAAACACTTTGATGTTTGCTTTACCCGCTTTCAAGTCGTCGAAGTTGATACTATGCGTATCCAAATTCTCGATTGCCTCTTTTGCAAAATCTAAAACCATCTCATTTTTTGTCCTCCTTACACTCATTTTCACCAAGTTTCCCTGATGTATAACACAACCTTTATATATAAGGGTCGCATCATATACGTGAACGGACGTTCAACTAGAAAAAAGAGATCACCTCTTTACCTCAATTAATCACCCCCATGATTGATTGATTATTATGGAAATGGTAGTTCTCTTTTCTTTATAAATTTTTATATTGTTTAGCGCACTCTTTTCTCTAAATCGTATATTCGCTCCCAACTTTTTTTCAAATTCTGGTTACTCTTTTTTATAACAACCTCTAAAAATTCATCACTAACAAGCACCTTCCCCTTATTAATAATTGGAAACTCCATCCCTCCCGTACTCATGAGCTCAACTAAAAATTTTTTATTAAGACTCAACATGCCGCTTTTTTTCCATCCATTATTGCGCGCTTGATTAAACAACCATTCTTGAGTTTGCGCATCTTTACAAGAAACAACAAGCAAGCACGGTTCCTGCTTAAACATAACAGTCTCTTGCTCTTGCCCTGCAACCTCCTGTAATATTTTTTTAAAAGAATCAAACTCAAGTATATCATGCGTACGAAATAAAAATAATCCCTTTCCTTTTTTAAGCGCGTCCCGCACCAACACCATCCGACCGCTGCAAGAACTTGTGCTAAAACAATCGTCTCGCGCATTAATCGCTTCACACAATAAAGCAATCTGCTCATCAATTCCCCCCTTATTACTTTTATCTTTTTTTGCTAAAAAATTTTTTTTTGAATTAACAAAATTGTAAACCATACTAAAAAAATAAATAAAGAGTTTTAATAGGTTCCTATGCAACTCTAAGAAAGTCGTCTAAGGTTTGAGACATAAGAATGGCTTGATTAGGTTTTTCAAAAAAATAAAAATTGTGTTTACCCTCATCATAACCCCAAAGTTTCATACGATCAAAAAAATTATCCTTATTTTGACTTGAATAAAAAATAACGGGAGAATGCTCTCTGTTTAATAAAAGTTCATAACTTCGAATACTATGAAAACAACGCACTCCTGCATTTTTACTATCATCTGCTTCATCAAAAGGAGGAACTTCAAGATCAAGTACAAAAACATCAGGCCACAATGCACCATCTAAAAGAACACGCTGATAAGCTTCACTCATTGAAGTAATAAATTCAGATTCATTTTCATAATGGTCATGAGAAGCAAGCGGAGTTATTTTTGAAAGAGATATTTTTGCCTGCGTCGGAGAATCTTCTAGCAAAACTACTTTTCTCCCATTATATTTATATTTTTTTACATTCATTTTATCCTCGCTAATAAATAACACAAAATTAGTAACTAACTTTTTTCTTTTCTTGCATCAGCTACGTTTCACCCTATTTAAATCTTTCTATGAATAAATTTAAACATAAAGAATAAAAACACTTTACTCATCAAGCAACGATACAAGAAAAATGAATAGTCAAAATCCTTATGAATCATCGTTGCTGCCAGCAAGATGTTGGAGCATAGAACATAAACCATACACTATTGGTGAAATGATGCTAGAGATCACACTCCCTGGTTATGCGCTCTACAATGGACTCAGATGGGAACAAGAAATTGCGCATGCGCAAAAAAGCAATTATAAATTTCCTCTCGAAGAATATCTGAGTGTTGAATTAATTAAATTAACTCTTGCTGGATTAACAACCACTGCTTATTTTATCCTCAACCAATAATTAAAAATTTGAATAACATAAAAATAATCTATGATATCGGACCAAGAAAAAATATACACAATATATCACTGCTTGTCATCAGCGATTGATAATGTCAACAGATTTAAGACTAGTCGTCGCATGAAAAGAGAACTTACAAACCTATTAATTCCCTCACTAGCTTATCTACCAAGTAATTACAAAAAAACTGATTGGAAGCTAACAAAAATAACTACTGTTGGAGAGATAATCATCCAAGGAGAAATTGAATTAGAGCTATTTTATCATTTGCAATTGTTCCCTTCTGGAGGTTTATTCAAAACTGGTGCTGCTGTAACTGATTTTCGATTCAAAGATCAGGAAGCACCGATATACGGAATTAAATGTTTAACAGGATTATTAAAAAGAGATGAAAAATTCTTTATTATAAAACCCAGAAAATGAATAAAAAAACTCCCTACTTCATATATAAACCACAAAGACTTAAAGAAAATTATACAAGACTTGCAACACTTGCACAACACTACCTTAAAAAATATAGCATTGCCTATTCAGTAAAAACAAATTCTTATAAACCCTTACTCAAAGATCTGCAAATCCTAGGTGCACACTTTGAAGTAGCCTCTCTTGATGAAATAAAAAAATTTCCTCGCTGCGATATTTTTAATGGCCCCGCAAAAACACTACAAGAATTAAAAAAAGCAATTCAGAGAAAATGCCTTATCAACGTCGACTCATTTTCAGAACTACATAAACTAAAAAAAATTGCCAAAAATAAAAATCCAATAAACATAGGAATAAGAATTTCTTGTAAAGAAGAAAAATTTGGTTTTTCAATTGCACAACTTCCTCAATTATTGGATGAAATAAAAAATGAAAATATAAGTATTAAATCTCTCCATTTCCATCCCGGAACCCAGCAAAACTTTTTAGAATACACCTCATTTCTTAAAACAGCAGCAGACGTCGT
>Ga0209542_10001998_pt1 | contig 46679 bp, 58 predicted proteins | sample RifCSPhighO2_01_FD_184028 | JGI IMG/M metagenome (GOLD analysis project Ga0209542, IMG submission 184028) | Soil microbial communities from Rifle, Colorado - Rifle CSP2_plank highO2_0.1 (SPAdes) (version 2) | ecosystem: Environmental > Terrestrial > Deep subsurface > Rock core/Sediment ...
AGACATGAGACGCGCACTGCTGCGCGTCTTGTGCTTTTTGTGAAGTCGGAGCGATGTTTTGTGAGCACACAAAACCGCGAGGCGAGGTCGACAAGTACTTACATAATTTACGAAAACTTGGAGTAAATTATTTAGTAACTTGTGACCACGAATTACGCTTTCTTCTTCCACTCGCGCTCTTGGCGGACGAGGAGTGAAGAATCCGAGGGGTTGGCGAGAAGGGCTTCTACTATGCGCTCTGTACGAATGGATTGCGAGCCTTTTATTAAAACAACATCGCCTTTTTGGATTATGTCTGGCAATTCGCGAGCGGCGGTTTTAGCATTGTCGTATTGTAAAACATCGGCCGTTCCATGCGAAGAGATGAACGCTCTTGCGCGGATGCCGACAGCCGCGACGAGGTCTGCCGAGTCGCGGGCGAGCTTACCGATGCGTTCGTGCTCCATCACAGAGTAGCGCCCGAGCTCCAGCATATCACCGAGGACGGCTATCCTCCGAGTTGCATGCGGGAAATTTTTAAGTGTTGTTAGAGCCTCTTCAACCGCCGCTGGCGAAGCATTATAAGAGTCATCAATAATTATTGAGCCGTTTTTACCTTGAAGAAGCCGTCCGCGGCCCGGCGGCGGCTCGTAGCTCTCAATGGCCTTGAACGCTTCAGAGGGCGGTATGTCAAACGCAATGGCGGCCGCGAGAGCGGCCGTGGCTGGCAGAAGCTGTGTCATCCCGACTGAGCCCTTTACGACAAGGCTTTTTTGTTTGCCATCTGTCACGATATTTGCTTTCATACCAATGACCTTCCCGTCTATTTCATAAAAGCCAGATTCACTCACGCGTACCGTAGCCCCATCAGAGACTCCATATGAAATGACCCGTGTCGAAATGCGCAGAGCCCTATCCATCGCATACGGGTCATCCACCGAGATTATGAGAGGCGCGCCATTCTTTAACGCGAGCGCCGGAGAAAATTCTTCTTCACGCACTGATTCGGGTGAAGCATATGTTTCAACATGCACCGGTATCTCGGGCAATCGCGTCACCATGACCGCGTCCGGCGTTACGATTTTTAATATCTGCGCAATATCTCCCGGTTTACCCGACCCTACTTCTAGCACAAGCATATTCGGATAATGATTCGGCAAGATAAGAAGAGCGAGAGCGCTTTTTATTACTGAAAGCCACACAAGAGGATTCTCCCAAGGATTTTTAACACCAAGAATGGTAAATGGTACGCCGAATTCGCTATTAAAACTTTTATCGCTTTTGCGAACGAAAAAGCGCGTTGTGAGGACGGCTGCGACGGCGTCTTTTGTAGAAGTCTTCCCCACCGAGCCGGTCACCATTACGATGTGTGGGGGGTATCTATGGATAACCGCCCGCGCCAAGATTGCTAGCATGCTCGCAACAATAAATTTAAGTATATTTTTCATGATGTTTCTTGGAAGCCACGGTCTGGCGGTACTCCGTAATAATCAATGAGAAAATGAACAATGTCCAGAAAGGTCGTATCCAGAGTCTCTGATGCGTATTGAACGCCCTTCGGGTCATTCGTGTAGAGCAATATAATAAATCGTGGATTATACGCTGGGAAAAAGCCGACAAAAGAATGGAAGAAGCGGTCTGTGTAATATCCGCCATTTGGAGAAGTGAGTTGTGATGTCCCCGTCTTCACTGCCACTGACATCGTAGGAATCTTCGCCTTCCCACCGTAGAGAATCTCGTCATTTAGCGCGCTCATCATCTCAACCGTATCGCGTGTAGAGGTTGCAGAAAAAACTTTGATTTTCTTTTTCCATTCCAGAGTTCTTTCTATTCCAGAATTAAGCCGTATCGCGCTCACCAAATGCGGCTGTACCATTTCACCGCCGTTGGCGAGCGCACCGAGTGCGCGAATCATTTGAACAGGAGTTACAGCAATTCCTTGTCCGAATGCTGCCGTGTCGTAGCCGACCTGCTGTGACTTTCGCAGGTTTGTAAGCAATGAGCCAGTCTCATTTGGCAAGTCAATTCCAGTTTTTTCTCCGAAAAGTCTAGTAAAATAATCGCGGAATTTTTCCTGTCCCAATTGGTCTGCGAGCCATGACGCTCCAACATTGAGCGATTGCATGATTATTTGGCGCATTGGTATGACACCACGGGCCTTGAGGTCCCAATTGCAGATTTGCCTAGTATTCACAGTAATGCATCCCGTATCTTTATAGGTCGTTCCGGTTGTGACAACTCCCGCATCAAGAGCGGCGGCCATTGTAATAGGCTTCATAATGGAGCCAAACTCGTATACATGTTCCACAAACGGATTTCCAAGAAGTTTGGGGTCAACGGTTTGTAGATTGTTGCCATCATAGGTCGGATAACTCGCTATTGCTATAATCGCCCCTGTAGAAGGGTTCATAATAATTCCTCCAGATTCTTTACTTGAATATTTCTGATTAAGCTTCGCCACATTATTTGAGAGTCGTGTCTGAACCTCCGGTTCAATCGTCGTGATAATATCGCCTTCGCGCGCATCCTTCGCATTCACCAGCAGATTGCCAACATTTGAGAAAAGTTCTGCGAAGAAATTTTTATATAAAGAATCTCCTGACCTAGATAAAGTTCCATCGTATACTGCTTCCAATCCCGTTCGTCCAGCTAAAGTGTCGCTCGAACCGTAAGAAACGATACCTATTGATTGTGATGCGAGAGACACACCGGGATACTGACGCCACCGCTCGCGAAGGACTTGTACCCCAGGAATTGCTTTAGCCGAGAGCGTTTGGCCCGCAGACTCTGATAGACGGTGCGCGACCTCTATGTATACTTGCGATTTTTTTGCTGTAGCTGCCATAAAACCATCATGACTAATTGTTGAAGAGGCAGCGGATGATATCGCAAAGTAAGCAGATTCGGGATCAGTTAGTATTTGCGGATTTATCGCCACGAGAAAGCCTGTAGCAAGTGTCGCGGCAGAAATTAAAGCTCCGTCTTTTCTAATGAAATATATTGAACCGCGGTCAAAGAGACCGCTACTGACTGATGCAAATTGTCGGTCCGCTTTAAGAGAATATTCTTCCCCATTAACAATTTGTACAAAATATAGTCGTAGGAGAATGCCGAGGGCAACGAGAACGAGAAACGCGAGAACGAGACGAATACGGGAGCGGAACTGTGCGCGCATGATGATTAGCGTAATGCGGTCACACTCTTTGCCGGTACGAATATTTTCGCTATTGGCAAAGCGTACCCAGCGATAGCGTAATCTGTCGTCGTGATACTGGCGACATTAGCGAGATACCTGCCCTCAAGCATGGCGACCGCCGCTTCGTCATTTCTAACCGAATGGGAGAATTCAACAGTGACTGTCGCATAGCTCATGACTACTGCGATAAGACCAATGTACAAGACCAGAAGAACCCCAACTACACCGGTACAAAACGAGACGAGAGAGAACGGGAAATGAATACGGGAGTTACGCATAAGAAAGAATAGAGGCTGGGGAATCTATTTGTTCTGCATGGACAATAGAGCGCTCAAACACACGCAGTTTGGCGCTTCGCGCACGGCGGTTCGCGAGAATCTCCGAGCGCGTCGGAACAATCGGTTTTTTGGTCGTCACCAAGCCAAGTCCTGCCTGTACAGAATCGCGTAACGCGTTTTTAACAATGCGGTCCTCAATGCTGTGGAATGAGATAACAGCGAGTCGTCCGGCGGGCGCGAGCGAGCCAAGCGCCGCGGCTAGACCTTCCCGCAAAGCATCAATCTCGTCGTTCACCGCAATGCGAAGCGCTTGAAATGTTTTTGTCGCGGGATGAATCTTTCCTTCGTGATACCACTTGGGCGTACCAGTCTTAATCGCGGTGACGAGTGCTCCAGTCGTGAGAATCCGTTCTTTACTTCGCGTCTCTACAATCGCGCGCGCGATACCGCGCGCGAATCGTTCCTCGCCATACGAGAAAATGAGGTTGGCGAGCACTGTTTCTGAAGAACTATTAACGATGTCAGCAGCTGTCTCACCTCCTTCTCCATATGTCATGAGAAGCGGTTCATCATTTTTAAATGAGAAGCCGCGCGGCGCGGATATCTGATATCCACTCCAGCCGAGGTCAAAGAGTATCGCGTTCACCCGTCCGACACCGAGTCGCTCCAGAATGTGCCCGAGATTGCGGAAGTTGTCGTTCACAAGGTGTGCAATCGGGCGTTCTGGTCGGCGGTCAGCTGCGTATACCTCTCGCCCGCGTTCCACTGCTGATGGGTCGGCATCAACGCCGACGATGACACCGCCCCCATCGAGTTTCGAGAGTAGAGCTGCGAAGTGCCCCGCCCCGCCGAGAGTCGCATCAACAACCGTATCGCTCGGTTGTACGGCGAGCGCTCTGAGCACTTCTTTCATTAGTACGCTGTCATGTCTGGATTCCATAATCAGTTTGTGTTCCCCAGTTTCTCAGCGAATGCGTCAGCGTCGCGCTCAATTGCCGTTGTGTATTTCTTCCACGCGCTCTCTTCCCAAATTTCAATTCTGCTAGCAACGCCGGCAATAACAGTCTTATTCTTAAGTCCAGCGAAACTTTTCAAATGGTCTGGCACGAGCACGCGACCGGCGGCGTCAACCTCTGCCTCCATAGCACCGGCGAGGAAGAGACGCGCGAGCCCGCGCGCCGCTGCTGTCCCTCCCGCGTGTACTGCGCGGCTCTCTGCCTCCTTCTCCCACGCCTTCTTTGGGTACACGAAGAGACAACGGTCAAGGCCGCGCGTCATGATGACAGCGCGGCCGAGATCCTTCCGAAATTTAGACGGAAGCGAGATACGATTCTTAGGGTCTAGAGTGTGCAGGTATTCGCCTATAAACATAACAAAATAAGTGAGCAGAATTTGGAAACAGGCCACCACTCCCATCCTCCACTTCATCCCACTGGTAGATAAGTATATTCCACTCTCCCCCACTTCCCCTAATAAAGTTATCCACACCACTTCGCCCCGCTGGGGACATCGGGGCTATGCGGTGCACGCACTACAAATTTCGAGGTATAATAAGGCTAATTCACCAAGCAAGCGAAGTGGTGTGTCCCGCGTAACCTTGGTGAAGTGGGACAATGTACTACGTCTATATTTTACAAAGTCAGAAAGATGATAGTCGATACGTCGGAGTTACTGCTGATTTGAAAAAACGCCTGCATCAACACAATGCCGGCCATTCTACATACTCAACTACAAAACGACCATATAAAATATGTTGGTACACCGCATTCGTTAGTAAGGAAAAAGCGTACGCATTTGAAAAATATCTTAAATCGAGTTCTGGTTACGCATTCACAAAGAAACATCTTATTTGATAAGAAAACGCATCACTAGTTAAATTCAAGATATTTACCGCCGCCAATTATTTCGACATCTTTGTCAACAATTTTAAGTGCCGACTGGTCATCGAGCACATAGGTCTTCCTCGTTATTTCTTTCATGACTTCCTTAATGGTTTCTTCCATGCGCACGGGAAAGTGTGGAGAGTTAAAGTGCGGCAGAAAGTAAAAATCCACGAGTCCAAGCCCTGGCATAGTATATTTTTCAGCTTCTTCACCGTATATCACCTTTGAAAGTCTGAGAACCAAATCGGGGCTGGTTATCATGCTCCCCGCACTGAGACCGACATATACTTTTGTTTTTAGTAATTCCGGCAAGATTTTTAAGAAGCCTGATTCATTGATGCATCGCATAAGATGATACGAATTCCCTCCCTCGAAAAACAGAACATCGGCTTCTTCTATTTGAGGTCTCCAGATATCCTCTGGCACTGCAGAAATATCAGTCATAGCCACTGATTTAAAGTTTTGTTTTTTGATATTTATGAGATCATCAATAAACCAGTTTTTGTCTCCTTCCTCAACGTTTGAAGCCGTTGGAATAAAAACTAAGGAAGTGTTTTCCGGCTTCTTGCCGACCAATTCAAAAAGCGCTCTTGAGATAGCTTGATTGGCAAATCCGTTTGATGTTAAAAGTAATTTCATGCCCACATCTTTCAGCTACCTCGGGCGCAAAAGGGGGAATATCTGTGCCTCGCGGATGGATACGCCTTCAAGAAAACTGAAGAGCCGCTCGGAGACGCCGAAGCCGAGCGCCGGCGGCATTCCGTATTCAAGCGCTTCTACGAATGATTTATCGTCCATTTGAGCCTCTTCGTCCCCAGCTTCGCGAAGCTCTTGTTGGTGTTTAAATCGCTCTGCCTGGTCAACGGGGTCGTTAAGCTCGCTGAAACCTTTCCCCATTTCAGACCCGCCCAAAATCACTTGGAATCGTTCTACAACACGGGGGTCTTTGTGACTTCGCTTGGCGAGTGTCTCTAGGTACACGGGAACGCCAATGAGAAAGCCAGGCCCTCTAAGGGTCTTACGAATCTGTTTCCATAGCGTGTCTACACCGCGTTCTAAATTGAATCCTTTCTGTTCGTATTGAATTCCCCTATCCTCAAGAGTCGCGCGAACGCCGTCCACAGTCGTCGTGAGCGGGTCAATATTAAATTCTTTTTTGATTAACTCACAGAAGTCATATCGCTCCCATTCTGCCCCAAGGTCAATATTAAATTCTTTTATTTTGAAAACACGCGTTCCGTACACTTTATCAGCAACAGCTCGATACAACTCGGTAACCATCTCCATCCCCGCCTCATAATCTTTAAACGCTTCATAGAACTCAACTTGCGTGTAGTCCTGCGCGTGTTCGGCAGACATGCCCTCATTGCGGAATATCCTGCCGATCTCAAATACTTTCGATAGTCCTGCCACCATCAGCCGTTTCTGCCAGAGTTCTCCGGCGGAGATGCGTAGGTACACATCCATATCAAGCGCGTTGTGGTGCGTTACAAACGGCTTCGCATCTGCCCCACCAGTAGTAGTCTCCAATACCGGCGTCTCTACTTCAATAAAATTGCGTTCTAATAAAAACTCTCTAAATGCATTCCAGAAAACAGAACGCCGCCTGATTCTGTCAGCGAGATCTTTTGTAAGCAGGATATCCAAATAGCGCTTGCGAAACCTCTCGTCCTCATCCTTGATGCCGAACCACTGGTCTGGAACGGGCACGAGCGACTTGGCGAGCATGCGCCAACTATTGCCGAGAAGAGACGGCATCCCGCGTTTCGTCGTGAACGCAACACCTCCCACTTCAATAATGTCGCCCGTATCAACGAGAAGTATAAATTGTTCAAAACGATTTTCTTTCAGGTTTTCTTTTTTGAAATAAATCTGTGCCTTTACCGTGCCATCAAAAATATCAACGAAAAGCGAACCGCCATGTTCTCGTATGGACATCACGCGTCCTGCCAGTACTATTTCCTCGCTATTCTTTAGTAAGACTGCATGGTTTTCTAAAAAATTATCAACAGTGTGGGTACGGCGAGTACTGGCGGGATATGCCTCCATTCCTGCCTCTTTTAGTTGCTTTATCTTTACCATTCTCTCCGCCCGTACGGTTTCTATTAAAGCCATGCGCACATCATATCACCACTTTTTAGCTCACTTTCTCTATGGTGTATGTCTGCTTGCCAGCAGGGGTCTCAAAAGTGAAACTATCGCCTTTCTTCTTACCCATCAGGGCGGCGCCGAGTGGCGAGACATGCGAGAGCTTCTTCACGCGCATATCGGCCTCCTCGCTTCCGACAATCGTATATTCATGCAAGTCCTCGCCCCCATCCTTTTTAATAGCAACTTTTGAATTGAAACTGACTTCATTTTTCTTCTTATTGTCTGTAACTATTTTTGTGTTCTTCACCAGCTCTTCAAGCTTCTTGATGCGCTCCTCCGTCGCGGCCTGCAAGTCGCGCGCCTCTTGATACTCGGCGTTCTCCGAGAGGTCGCCAAGCGAGCGCGCATATTCCAAATTTTTTGCAATCTCGGTACGCCGCACCGTCTTAAGGTGCTCCAATTCTTTAACCATCTCGTCAAACTTTTCTTGCGAGACAACGACATCTTGTGCATCAGTCATATAGTGCAGGCATTGTACTTGCCCTGCACCAACTTGCAAGCCCTGCATAAAATCTGATTTGATGCGTGGCAGGTGTTATGTAAATTGATTCCAGTAATGTCCTTATCTTCGACGACCGTCAATAATAAGGACATATGAAAAATTAGTGCGAGGTGTGTCACGCCATAAAGCGCAAGTTAATTTTTGATACTAATCGCGGAACCGACCAAATAAGGAGAGTTTTCGGAGTAGAGAGAGTCAAAGAGTTGGCGCATGACATTAATAGCTTGGCCGCTCGTGCCGGAGGGGCCTCGTTCAAGCACTACGACAAATGCGTATTGCGGGTTATCGTATGGAAAGAATCCTTCAACCCACGCGTTGTCGTATTGATTGCGCGTGCCCGTCTGCGCTGTGCCGGTCTTCGCTGCGACACTTAAATATGGAAGATTGATGGCGGTTGCGAGTGCGCTCGTTACCGTTTGTCGCATACCAGAGCGCACAACGGCGAGCGCTTCGGCGCTCGCCGGTACGGTCGCATACATTGGCTCTTTGTCAGCCAGTAATGTCGGGGTGAGAAGTTTCCCGCCGTTGGCGATCGCCGCTGTCGCCCGCACCATCTGTATTGGCGTCACCTGCATGGAGTATTGTCCAATCGCCGTGAAGTAAGTGTCGCCGAGATACCACGGCTCGTTAAAAATCTTTTTTTTCCACTCTGGTGTTGGAATTAGCCCGCTCGCCTCTCCAGAGAGGTCAATGCCGGTCGGGTTTCCTAATCCAAATTGTCTATACCAATAACTAAGACGGTCTATGCCGAGACCTTTCTGATTTCCAAAACCACCACCGACGGTATAGAAGAAAACATCTGAAGACCACGCTATCGCCTTCTTCACATCCACCGGACCGAGCTCTTTCCAGCTCCTATATATGAAAGATTTCCCCGGATGATACGGGTCCGGTAATGAAATAAAACCTTTGTCGTCAATAACGGTGCTTGTCGTAATGATGCCATCGGTGAGTGCCCCGGAGGCGATAAAAGGTTTTACAATAGAGCCCGGAGCATAAACGCCCTGAACTGCGTGGTCTAGAAACGGGCGGCCAGGATTTCTAGAATACCCTGCGATGGTGTCAGGAGGGCCTCCGCCTGCCATCACATTCGGGTCATAGCTCGGGTACGAAACGATGGCGCGAATCGCTCCAGTGTTCACATCCATAATAACCCCTGCGCCGGCGATAAATCCGCGGCCACTCGCCGTATCTCTAATCGCCTGTGCGAATAACCGTTCAAGATTTGCATCAATTGAAAGTTTCAGTGCGCTTCCATCTTCAGCTCTGACGATAGTGCCCTCAGAACGAACTCGACCGAGCGCATCCGTCTCGGTGAGCAGTTGCCCATTCTTTCCCGCGAGGAGTGCATCATATTCGGCTTCTAGGCCGGCGACGCCTGTTTCATTTGTATCGTAATAAATTCCTTTTGCATCTTTCTTTGGATACGACACATAACCGATAATCTGACCGAGAGATGGTACTAAATAGTTTCGTTTTATACTACCGTCTTCTTTTGTAACATTTTCTGCGATTACTATGCCATTGACATCAGTGATGACGCCTCTCGGCGCGAAAAGAATTTTGGCTTCTAGACTGTTGTGCGCACTCTCGGCGGCGAACTCTGCCCCATTTGTAATTTGTAGATTCCCCGTGCGAATAACGAGAACGAGGAATAAAATCGCAAGAGCAATCGCAAGATAGGAAAAAGTCCTAGACGACAGCGGTTTTTCAATTCGTCCTTCAAAGCGCGCACGGTCGAAGGACGGAGCGTTTGACGCGTCAAGAAATATTTCATCGGGAGCAATTTCTGGGTCTCGTCGCCTAGTGAGTCGCCATTTCATTCTCCGATAATACCTGTCTTCAGCCGACTGCGCACGAAGAATGCAACAGCGGTTATCACGGCTCCATAGAATGTAAATAAAGGAAATCCACCGGACTGAGGTATGAAGTAGAGAGTGTCAGCGAAGAGACCTGTGGCGAACGGAACGAGAGGTTCAAGAGGTGCGACGGCGAGAGCGAGAAGAGCTGTGATAGGCCATGGCAAAAGTACCGTGGAGGCAAATGTGAGGAGCGTGAGTATCCCGCGGGTCATGGCAGTGTAGAAGTAGCTGAAAAAAACTTCACTCCCGTATCGCGCAAAGTGACCCACGCGACTGAAAAGAGATTCGCCGTGGGCATAATGCGTAAGGTAACTGAAGGAGATGATGGGTCACTCTCAACGAGTACGACACTTCCGATAGGTAGCATTCCTGGACCTGGTGCGAACACGGTATCGCCTTCCACAATGCCTGCAAGGCGAGCGATAGAAGCGTTCATTACACCCGCACCAGCGCCTTTAATAATGAGAGGAATATTCCCTAATCCGACCCAACCGTTCGTAATTATTCCAGGAGCAGAAAAGAGTGTTACTCGCGAAAAATCAGATAGCACTGAAGAAACTGCCCCAAGTGGCACACCGCTATCTCCAAACGCTTCCATTCCGAGAGTAACACCTGCAACAGAACCGGCGTTGAGCACGAGTGTGTCATATGGGCTTGTTGGTGGCCGTGCGACAACGCCCGCGATGATTTCTTGTTCATTTCGCACAAGCCCAGAGATGCTCTCTACTTTTTTAATCAACACTTGATTTTGAAGAGCGAGCGATGCGTTCTCGTTTGTTAATTTTTCATTCTGCAACGAGAGTTGCGCAACATTACCGAAGCTGTTGAAGAGAGTATGGCTCTGAAGAGTAATTGAATCTGATATTCGGAACACTGGCGTAAGAACTTTCCAAAAAAAGTCGGGTGCGATAAGTCGTAACAAGAGGAAGAGTATGGCGAACGCCAAGGCGAACACTCCCCACGAAATATTCGCGGACGATATGAGAGCGTTACGCTTCGCTAAGAATGTCCTCTTCATCAACAAAAAAGTCTGCGTAAGGTGCGGGGTCTTCGGTCACAATACCTGCCCCGCGCACGACCGCCGAAAGCGGGTCCGGCGCGACCCGCACCGGCACCCCAAGCATTTTCGCTAACACCTGCGGCAACCCGCGTAATAATGCCCCACCGCCAAAAACAGTTACGCCCCGTTCAAGAACATCAGAGAGAAGTTCCGGCGGTGTCGCTTCAATAACTTCCTTCATTGTTTCCATAAGGGCTTCCAGAGATGGCTCTACCGCCTCGCGGATATGCGCGTCAGTGAGATAGATTTCTCTCGGCAGACCAGTCGCGAAATCTCGTCCACGAACACTTCGTGTGAGAGTCTCCGATAGCGGAATAACCGCTCCTATTGCTATCTTCACATCCTCGGCGGTGCGTTCACCAATACCGAGTTTAAACTCGCTTCGAACGAAGTCAATAATGTTCTCATTGAAGCGGTCTCCAGCGACATGCGAGCTCTTAGCCGCGACGACGCCCTTAAGCGCGATGACAGCGATGTCGGTCGTCCCTCCACCGATATCCAGCACCATTGTTCCAACCGCCTCGCTTACGGGCAATTTCGCGCCGATAGCGCCGGCGACTGGTTCTTCTAGAATAATCGCCTCGCGCGCGCCTGCGTTCCTTGCCGCGTCGCGGACCGCCCGGCTCTGCACATTGGTCACTCCAGTCGGCACTCCTATCACGACTCGCGGGCCGAATAGCCGCATGCGGCCTCCCTGCGCCTTATTGATAAGATAGGTAAGCAATTCTTCGGTTACTTCAAAGTCGGAGATGACGCCGTGGCTGAGCGGACGCACAACTCTAATATGTGCCGGCGTTTTACCCAACATAGTCTTGGCTTCTTTGCCAACGGCAACGACCTGATGGGTCTTATCGTTAATCGCCACTACCGACGGTTCGTTGATGACGACGCCGCGACCGCGCACATAGACAAGTGTGTTGGTCGTCCCGAGGTCAATCGCGATGTCGCTATTGAAAAGGGCGTTTTTTGAGAATCGGGGCATACTGAATCAGCTTGCAGTTTGTAGCTTGCAGCTTGCAAAGATTCCAGCTCGTGGGACCTTTTCAACCGCTCCAGTCGCGCGACTTACTATTTCAAAAACTTCTGTCGTGACTGCGTCTTTGCCGACCACGATTCGTTTTGGTATTCCAAGTAAATCACTCTCCGCAAACTTTTCTCCTGCGCGCAGGTCGCGATCGTCGTAGAGAACCTCCACACCTACTTTCACCAAGTCTGCATATAAAGTGTCTGCTGTTTTAGAAGTTTCGTCATCTGTATTCCCGAGTGATACTAAATGCACAGAGAAAGGCGCGACACTCTCGGGCCACATAAGTCCCTTTTCATCAGCTAGTACCTCAACAATAGCACCAATGAGCCGTGACGGGCCTATGCCATAACAGCCCATAACAACCGGTTTCCGAGCGCCCTTTTCATCCGTATAAATAAGGCCGAGCGCCTCGGAAAAACGCGTACCGAGCTTGAAAATGTTGCCGACTTCTGCCGCTTGTGATTCTTCAAGACTGTCACGCGACACACCAAGGTCTGTGAGAACTTCATCACTTAAAACTTCTTTATTAATCGCAATGTTTTTGTCGCGTGATACATATATAGTATCTTCTCCGGTTGAACAAAGCGTCTGAAACTCATGGCTGTATTTAGAAAATGCGCCGCCGGAGGCGAAGGTGATGAATGTTTTATTACCAATCCCTACACGATTGAAAACTTTTTTATATGCTTCAGTAGCGCGCTCATAGAACGCATCTAGGTCTTGTTGGTCTGCATGAAAAGAATAAAGGTCTTTCATCAGGAACTCGCGCCCGCGCATAATGCCGGACTTCGCCCTTTCTTCATTACGAAACTTCGTTTGTATCTGGTATGCCGAAAACGGCAAGTCGCGATATGAGCTTACATGCTGTGAGGCAATTCGCGTTATCGCTTCCTCCTGCGTCCAGCCGAGACCCAACTCTCCGCCTGTGTTCAGCGCCGTTTTAAACCAGACAGCCTGTTCCCATCTATCTGTCTTTTTCCACAATTCCGGATTCTGGAGCGCAGAAAGTAACACTTCTTGTCCTCCTATTGCATTCATCTCCTCGCGGATAATCTGCACGATTTTATTCAGCGTACGCAAGCCGAGCGGTAGGTACGAATACACGCCCGCCATCTCTTTATGAATATAGCCTGCACGAACCAGTAGTTGTGCATTCTTAGCGACCTCATCGCTCGGCGCCTTCCGCCTTGCCTTCGTAAACAGCTCTGTCTGTCTCATATGAGACAGTATATGCTCCACTTGCCCCAAGCGCAAAAGCCAAACTACCCTACGATTTTGAAGATGTCGTGGACGGAGACGACAAGCATGAGGAGGATGAATCCTATTGTATAGTATTTATCCTATGAGACGCCGTGCGAGTTTGCGTACATCGGCTAGGGTCTTTTTATCAAGCTCTCCAATTCTTCGTTTAAGAAAACCAACATCTAGGGCGCGTATGTGAAAAATCAACGCAATGGAAATAGCGCTCAGACCATTCTGTTTAGTTGGTTCTATCTGATAGGTAAAAGGAAAGCGTAGTGCTTCTCCATTGGATGTGCAAGGTATTACTGTTACGATTGTTTTCGCGACTTGTGCGATGATGACGGCTGGTCGTATGCCGCTCTGCTCATGAGTACCCAGTGATGGGATCTCAACGACCCATACATCGCCAGGTTTCATCTTCATATAGGCAAATTAAAAACCGTTTTTGCGCATTGTCTCTGCAGATAATAAGTCCCACATTCCCAATTCCTTGTAGAGTGACCCTATGTCATGAAAGCGTTGCGTATAACTAGAAACGGCACGGTTAATAAACTCGCGTCTCGTAAGACCGAGCTTTTTAGAAACACCTGCCACACGTTTCCCAAGTTCTTTATCAATCGTTATCATGAAGTTTATTATATCATATCCATCTCACGGTTGCCTGCGACCTCGTCGCTCGGCGCTTCGCGCCTCGCTTTGGTAAAAAGCTGTGATTGCCTCATGGGTATATAGTATATGCCCCTCTTCCTCCAAGCGCAAAACGATTAGTGACGCTGGTGAATGGTGAATAGCTGAACAGTTGCGGGCTATCAAATGTATACCACGACCGTGGTATACATTTGATAACATCCTGTCATCACAGCATGTACTGAAATCGGACCTCAATACACGACCACCCTAGGATGAAAAATGAGACAAACGAAAGCCCACGAAGAGCATGGGTCTTCCGTGGGCGTGGCGCTGGGTTGTTATATGTTGAGGTATTCTTCAACAGTGAGCCCGCGCACTTTGGCACAGTATTCGACATCTTTTGGATGCAGTGGCTTTTCTTGACGATTTGTCGCTGAGTACCCGAACCACCGCATGGTATGTTGGCCATTCACTCGCTTGTTGGGGTTGCAGCTGTTCATGACGAACACTTCCCTGTTGTCACCAAAAAGCGCAGTATTCGAATCCTTCGACTCACCGAGACTAAAGTGAAGAAGGTCTTCTCGACCAAAGTAGAAAGAAATATCCTTCTCTTCGTATCCAACGCATACGATACCTCGTCCAGTATTGAAATCCATCCGGACGAAACAAGTACGCTCTCCGGTTAAGACTTCAATGGCTGTGCGAACTTTTTCCAGCGAGTCACAAAATGTTGCAGTGAGCACCGGCCTTTTCTTTGCGAACATATTCAATCTCCTAGTTCAAGGTGTGGACTAGAGAAGAATTTCTCTAGGAACCGTAGTTCAACGATTCTGCTTTCCTTTATATCACTTCACATACACTCTGTCAATATGCAAGAAAATAGATAGTACTTCTTTCAACTACATAGGACAGTCCTATGTATGTAATGAATTAGCCGAGGATGCGGAAGATGTCGTGGACGGAGACGACAAGCATGAGGAGGATGAGGAATGCGAAGCCGATGCCGTTCAATGCTTGAGCGAATCTGGCTTTAATCGGGCGGCGGATGATGCTTTCAATAATGACAAAGAGGAGTCGTCCGCCATCGAGCGCGGGGATGGGGATTAGGTTGATGAGTGCGAGGTTGATAGAAATTATTGCCGTGAGAGATAAAAGCGAGCTCCACCCTTGGAGTGATGCGCTTCCGACGACGCCGGCGATGCCGATAGGACCGGCGACCTGTGAAAGGTCGGCCGAAAATGTGAATATACCGTAGAAGAAATGTCCGAGCCCTTCCGCAACCGCAACCGTTACACTCGCCGTAACCTGTGCACCTTTTACAAGGGCGGGCACCAGAGGAAGTCCATTTGACATTTCGTTACTCCCGACCCAATGCGGAGCCATAAGTAAGCCAGAAAAAATAATCCACGCGAATAGAAGGTTCATCGCAATACCGGCGATAAGCACAAGCGCCTGTATCGGTCGACTCTTTTGAGAAAATACTCGCCCAGCACCAACTTCATCTCTAATTTTAGTGTTAGGGTCTTCCCCAAATATCTTCACGAACCCGCCGAATGGCAGCCAGTTGAGCGTGTATTCTGTCTCCCCTATTTTACCGATAACGAGCGCGCGCGGCGGGTATCCTAATCCAAATTCATCAACTCTCATCCCGGTTATTTTCGCCGCAATTAAGTGTCCGAACTCATGCACCACGATGAGCGCAACGATTACGGCAATAAAAATCAGAATTTCCATTTTATTTATTGTGCTATTTCGGACTCTTTTCGTTCAAGAATTTTTAGGAGTGTCTCGTTGCCTGTGTCAATGAATTTCTGAATTTCGCCCTTAAGTCTTTTTGTTTCATCTTCTCCAATTCCGCCCGTCTTCTCTGCCGATTCAAGCGCCTTGAGCGCATCGGTGCGATGCGAACGGAGTGTTACTTTCGCTTGTTCAGTTCTATCTCGCGCTATTTTTGTAAGTTGCTGGCGCCGCTCGCTCGTGAGCTCTGGGAAGGAGACACGAAGCCCTTGGTCGTCGGTAGAAACGCCGACGCCGAGGTCGGCATCCGTAATTCCCTTCTCTATCGCCTTGGTGAGCGTTTTGTCCCACGGAATAATTCGTAGCGTGCGCGCATCTTCTACCGAGACAGAACTAAGCTCTTTAAGCGAGGTGCGCGTGCCATATGCTTCTGGCTTCACAGAGTCAAGCAGGGTCGGCGTCGCGCGGCCTGTGCGCACGCCAGAGAGCTCGCGCGCGAGCCACTCTTCGGTCTCTTTTATTTTATTTTTGAGAGATGTGAAATCGTAAGCCATAATGTAATTATTGTAACAAATTTTTTGGAATGACTAGCGAGAGATGTTCCATAATCATTTTCACGGGCGCGCTACGGTCGTGTAGATGCCCGCGCAGAGTCGCGATGTCAGACAATAACGCGGCATCGGCTTTGCCGATGCCGCGTTGATACGCTACGGCCTCAATGCCATTCACTATCTCAATAGCTTCTTCTCTCGCACTGACAGCGTCTCCCTCTTGATGCGCGGCTATCTTCTTAATCATCGCGCTCCGCTTCTCTTTACTCGCCTTCATAAACTCCTCTGCCGGATTTATTTCTCGTTTCGCTTTTGTTTGGAGTTTCGTGCTTGATGTTTCGTGCTTCAAGATTTGCACGCGTGAACGAAGTGTTGGTAACAGTCCGCCAAGTGATGGCAATACAAAAAAGAGATAAACGCCAATCGGTGGTTCTTCAAAAAGCTTCAAAAGCGCATTCTGCGCCTCGTGATACGCGCGGCTCGCCGTGATTATAACAACCTTGTGTTCACCGGCGAAAGGCGAGCTCGCGGCGAGCTCCGCCACTCGCCGCGCATCCTCAACCGAGAGCAGTCCGTAGCGCAACATAATCACATCGGGATTATTTTCAATCTTCATCCCGAGCTCTTCTCGCGCCCACGCTTGCGCCGCCTTAATTCCCTCCTCCGCTCCCGCCTCTATAACAAACGCGTGATATCGAAGATGCTGAGCGTGAGCGAAGTACCAGTTTTTCATTGCTTCGCGAGGATACTTTTTTGGTAGGTGTCCAGATGCTTGAGCGCGATGCCGGTGCCGCGCGCGACACAATAGTAAGGATCCTGCGCGAGCTTCGCAACGACGCCGGTACGGCGGTAGACGAGCTCGGGCATCATGCGGAGCTGAGAGGAGCCGCCGGTGAGGATAATGCCGTTATCTATTATGTCGGCGGCGAGCTCGGGCGGGGTGTCCTGAAGCACCTTTCGTATCGCCTGCGTCATCTCGCGGAGTTCTCTCGCCATTGCTTGTACCAGTTCGTTGGTGGAGATATCAACTGTGCGCGGCAGGCCGCTCATAAGGTCGCGCCCCTTGACCGGCATCGTGAGCTCTTCGTTAAGCGGCACGGCAGCGCCCACTTTTATTTTCAACTCTTCTGCAGTCTTCTCACCTATGGCGAGATTATGCTGTTTCTTCACATGGTCGGTAATCGCTCTGTCCAAACGGTCGCCCGCGCACTTCACGCTCGTTGAAGCGACGATACCGCCGAGAGAAATCACCGCGACATCTATCGTCCCGCCGCCGATGTCCACGACCATTCGCCCCATCGGCTCGTGGATAGGAATGCCCGCGCCGATAGCGGCAAGTATTGGCTCTTTCACCACGAACGCGTTCTTCGCTCCCGCTTTCATCGCGGCTTCAATAACCGCGCGTTTCTCGGTTGAGGTGACTCCCGCGGGGACAGATACGAGCACTACCGGCTTGAAAGGATTATTGCCGAGGGCCTTTTTCATAAAATACCGAAGCATCGCTTCTGTCACACGGTAATCGGCGATGACGCCGTCCTTCATCGGGCGATACGCAATGATGTCGCCCGGCGTGCGCCCCACCATCTGCTTCGCCTCTGCTCCGATAGCAAGAATCTTATTACCACCGTGCTCGCCGTGCGCTTTACCAACTGCGACGACTGATGGCTCATTAATAACGACCCCCTTTCCGGGGACGAAGACGAGAACATTAGTCGTCCCTAGGTCTATGCCAAGCTTGGGAGAAAAGAAAGACATTAAAGCCATCATAAGTGGTACTATGCCCCCATGCAAGGAGAGATGAATTTTATAGTTGAAGGAGGCAAGAAACTTTCAGGAAGAGTTGAGACGAGCCGTTCTAAGAACGGCGCCGTCGCCCTCTTGGCCGCCTCGCTTCTAAACCGAGGGCGAACAACACTTCTGAATGTGCCAAAAATAGAAGAGGTGCACCGGCTTATTGAAGTGCTTCGCTCCATCGGCGTTTCTGTGGAATGGAAAGGTACAAGCGTCGCCATAACTCCTACAAAAAAAGTTACTCTCAGTACTATAGATAAAATCGCGGCGACAAAAACGCGCAGCATTTTGATGTTCATCGGTCCGTTAATTCATTTATTTAAAAAGTTTGACCTCCCGCAGTCGGGCGGATGCACGCTCGGTCTTCGTAGTGTGCGTCCACACCTTATGGCGCTTGAGAAGTTCGGCGTCGCGATAGAGGCGCGCCACGAGAGTTACCATGTTACTCATACTAAGCTTGTCCCAGCTGAAGTAATTTTGTATGAGTCCAGCGACACGGCGACCATCAATGCTCTTCTCGCCGCCGCGCGTGTGAACGGTGTCTCGGTTATTAAATATGCCTCGGCGAATTATCAGGTACAGGAAGTTTGCGGATTTCTGCGCATGCTTGGGGTCGGTGTGGAGGGCGTAGGAACGACGACGCTCACGATACACGGCGTTGCGGATATTAATAAAGACATTTCGTACAGCGTCGCCGAGGACCCAACTGATGTGATGTTTTTTGTAGCGGCCACTATCGTGACGGGCTCCTTTGTGACAATAACGGCCGCGCCTATTGAATTTTTAGAAGTTGAATTACTTCTCCTAGAGAAAATGGGGCTCAAATTTAAATTATCAAAGCCACGATTGTCAGAAAACGGCATTACGAAACTTATGGATATTTTTATCAAGGCATCAAATCTGGTGGCATTCCCTGAAAAGATTCATGCGCGCCCGTACCCCGGATTAAATATAGACAACCTACCCTTCTTCGCCGTTATCGCCACGCAGGCGAAAGGCACGACGCTTATTCACGATTGGGTATATGAGAAGCGCGCAATTTATTACACAGAGCTAGAACGCCTCGGCGCCACAGCCACACTTCACGACCCGCACCGCATTTCAATAACAGGCCCAACCAAGCTTAAAGCCGCAGAAGTCATTTGCCCGCCGGCACTCCGGCCAGCTACTATTATTCTCGTCGCTATGCTCGCCGCGAAAGGTCGTTCAAAACTTTACAATGTATACAGTATCAATCGCGGTTATGAAGATATCGTGAATCGCCTCAAACGCCTCGGCGCTTCTATTGAAGTACATTTCGGCTGATCCCAGTAGGTGATTTTGCTAAATCATATGAAATCAATTCGCGAGATGTTGCCAGATATTGAGAAAAAGGCGGCGGAAGCGCCGAAGGGAAAGAAGCGCCAGACGGAGCGCGGCGAGCTGATGAGATTTTTCCAGCGACATTTGAATTATTCGCGCAAGCAGGACGGCCTCGCGCCCATCACGATGGCGCACCTCGGCACTGTTCTTGAAAAAATCCCAACGCAGGATTTGTATTATTTAAAAAGTGTCTGTAGCCAGGCAAAAAACTTCGGCAAAAAGTTCTGGTGGGAGCTGGACCCGACGAAGCACTAATCTAACCTCCGGGCGAAAAAAGCGAACTTCATAAAGTATTTCTCAAGGTCGACGAGCGTGCTTTTATATTCTTTACCATCGAGAAAGGCGTCGGCAAGTGTTTCGCGCGCACGATTAAGCTCGGGACGACGCTTATTCCACCGTGTATCCTCTCTGGTTAGGTCAAGGAGCTCAAGACCGCGCGTGACCGCACCCCAAAATATTTTCTCGTCTCTCCCCTGCCAAGCTCGCGCCCTGCCTACTTCACTCCCAATGTTCCCGAGTTGTTCGGCGAGCGGGAGATGGAACCAGCGTTCTCTCGAGACAGCCATATTACTTCACGATTTTGTGCACGATCGCCCGTATTTTCGCTCGGATCGCTTCGTCTTCGACCCCGCGGGTCCTGTTCCCGCTAGCTGGTTTTAGATTTATCATTGAGTCAAACTCTATGAACTCATCGCCAGTCTTATCGATATACAGGTTAATGCCCCAAGTCATATCGCCCCGGGAATGTTCTTTTTCTATAAGCAGTGACTGAATGTCGACATGGAGCTCCCCGCCCACGCCCATGGTGTCCTGTTCCACATCAACGACGGCCTTGATGATATCGCCATATTGCTCGTGCGCGAGCTTACAAAGTTCTGGCATCGTTATATTGTCCTTCACAATCTTTGTCTCCATTACCGTCAGTATACCAAACTTCCTCAAGAAAGTTTCAGCAAAAAATTCTGGTGGGAACTGGACCCGACAAAACACCCATCATACCGAAAAAAGGAAAAGTCCGCCGTTGAAGCAGGGCTTTTCGTCGAGCCGCTTACTTGTCATCGTATTTTGAACCTGTAACGGCGAAGCCTCGTATCACCGTCGTCTCTCCGCATCTCAGATTCCAGCACTGCTGGACAGTCCGAGGGTGCATGATTTCAAGTCCGTAGCTCATGTCGGGTGTTTCCTCGTGCACACGAGTTGTTAACCGACTTTTGCATTTGGGACACTGTCTGAATCCGCCACTCCACCAAACAAGTAGAGCGACGCATAGTGCAAAAAGTCCCCACACTATGGACCAGCCAAATTCCCACATCACAAGAGTTATGACAGTCCCGGCAAGTAATAACATCAAAAGTACCATTTTCCTTCTCCTGTTCAACACGGTTAAGATATGTGAATTCGCCTTTGAAGCCGAACCCCCGAGAGGAGCTACTGCCTAGATTCATCATATACTATGTTCTTGTTTTTGTCAATAGGCATAGGGCTTTAGCAAAAGAAGCAACACCGTGTTGTAATAAGCAACATGAAAGAAATCGTGCAAGACGGGGAGAAAATACTGCGAGAAATTGCTAAGCCGGTTTCGGAAAAGCTGTTTGGCTCGGCAGAATTATCGCAACTCATTCGTGACATGAGTGAGGCGCTTGATAGATACCCCGAGGGCGTCGCGCTCGCCGCGCCACAGGTGGGAGTTTCGTATCGATTGTTTATCGTACGGAAGGACCGTACATTGCCGCCGCCGCCAAATACTCAAGGTTCGACCTTAGCCCAAAATTCTCAAGGTCAAACCTTAAATGCGGCGGCGGAGGTGGAGGTGTATATAAATCCAGAAATAGTGAAAACTTCACGCAAGCGGGCAAAGGCCGACGAAGGGTGCCTCTCTGTGCATGGCGTTTATGGAACTACGAAGCGGCACGAGCGCGTCACGATTAAAGCGAGGGGTGTTGATGGTTTGCACATCCAGAGAGGCGCCGGCGGGCTAATGGCGCAGATATTTGAACACGAGATTGACCACTTAAATGGCATTTTATTTATTGACCACGCTGAACGACTGATTAATGTATCGCACCTCACGCATTCGTTCGCATACTTCGGCACTCCTAAAGTCGCGAGCGACACGCTTGCCATTCTCATAAAACACGGTTTCGTGCCATCTGTTGTTGTAACTTCTCCAGACGCGCCAAAGAGCCGCGGCCTCGTGCTCACTCAGTCAGAAACGAAAACTCTCGCTCTCGCGCATCATATCCCAGTCATAACTCCAGAGAAGCTTGACGCGGAGACAGTCGTCGCCATCGCCGCGCTTGGATGCGACTACGCAATAGTCGTCGCCTACGGCAAGATATTTCCGGAGGATCTAATCAATGCATTCCCGAGAGGAGTGCTAAATGTGCATTACTCGCTTCTGCCGAAATACCGCGGAGCGACGCCGCTTGAGACCGCGTTGCTCTCTGGAGAAAATGAAACAGGGGTCACAATTCAAAAAATGGTGAAAGAACTTGATGCGGGCGACATTCTCGCACAGAAATCAACACCCATCGGAAACGATGAAACGGCGCGAGAACTTCGTCCTTGCCTAATCAAGATGGGTGCGAATCTGCTCGCTGAAACGATTCCAGAATATCTATCAGGTAACATCACGCCTCTGCCACAAAACGCTTCATACGCATCGCGCGCGTATAAAATTAAAAAAGAAGACGGGCTTATCTCGCTTGGCGCTACGGCAAAAGAAAATTGGAACAAGTATCGCGCTTATGCTGACTCCATCGGCACTTACTTTTACGAAAACGGTAAGCGGATGAAAATCACGAAAGCATCCTTCAAAAACGAAAAGTTCATCATTGAGCGCGTCATTCCCGAAGGTAAACGCGAAACTAATTACCGAAGCGCAACATCTTCTTAATAGCCGCGCCGCCACGACGCATAAAAGTTTTTGCACGCCCGCGAGATTTGCGAATTTCTGATTCAAGCTCGCTGCGAACTCTATCTGCCGCGCTTTCTGGCGAAGGCTTCACCGCTTCAGCGTGAAAAACTTTGTCATTCACGATGAGCCGCGCGACGACGCGGCACGGCTCTGAGGAGCGCCCTTCTGGCGGAGCCTCTTCTACCTCTATCTCCAACAGTGCGCGGTCGCCCTCTTCACCGAGTAGCCGGATCGGAGCGGCTAATTTTTTCTCTATCAACGCTTCTGTCTCCGGCCGTAACTGATACTTTGTCGCCTTGATAGTGATATTCATGATGCAAAAGGTCAGTTGTTAATACTTATCATTTTAGCGCGCGAACGGTGTCCTGTCAGTATGCGCACTTTCCCCAATGGCTTTCCTACTCGCCTCGCAATAATCTCGCGCACGCGGTTATTCGCCTGATTCCCAGACGCAGGCTCTTTTACAGAAATCGCGAGTGTTTCGCCCTTTTCATCAACTTTTTCTCGCTTAGCACTTGGTGTAACAAATACTTTAATGTACATTAGTTTGTCGCGTAGTTTTTACGAAGATACGCATCAATATCCCCCGACTCGTACATTTCCCGCAACGGGACACTCGACGGAGTGCCAATATTTCCTGTATCAACAAGGTACGGCACCTGCCTCTTCCCTCCTCTTTTAATCAGTTCGCTCGCAACAGCATCGTCTGCGATATTCTTTTCTTCAAACGCTATTCCGAGCTCTTTCCCCGTATTCAGAACTTTCGCACAAAACGGACATCCAGTTTTTACATAGAGAGTTAACATCATTTTATAACCGCATTATTTTCTTGAATAACGGCCGATAAGTTCAACCTCTGCAAGTTTAACAGGTGCGAGAGCTTCAAGAACTTCGCTCTTTGTCGCGCCGCTCGCCAGAGCGAGTGGCGCGCCCAATGCATAAAGCTTGAAAATATAACGGTGCTCGCTCGGCTCATACTGCGGCGGTGGGCACGGGCCGGTATATGCGCTCACACCAGCCCCATTCGCTCCAGCAACGCCGGGAACAGGTCCTCCCTCCGGAACTCCCTTTGCGTCAGGCGAGATGTTGAACACGACCCAGTGGTCAAACACACCGTCAGGATGCAACTGTTTAGGCACATCCGGGTCACCCATGATTAGTACAAGCACTTTTGTCCCCTCTGGCACGCCAGAAAATTCAAGCGGCGGGTTTATTCTCCTGTCTCCGTCGCAAGTATATTTAGAAGGAATTCGTCCATCTGGTTCAAACGCAGAACTCGTGAGGGAAAAAGTTTCTTTCATAGGCGATGTCGTTGCGGTCATTGTAGCAGAGTCATCCTGCTGTGCTTCATCAGATCGTGGGACATACATAACGGCAATAATTACTACTGCGATAATAATGACTCCAAAAAGCGAGTATGTTATTTTCATGTTTCCATTTTACCATTGCGACATATTGTTTATCGGTTAGTATACGAGTACGCCCTTAAATGTGGGCTAATAAATTCCGGGATAGCTCAACGGTAGAGCAGCGCCCTGTTAAGGCGTTGGTTGCAAGTTCGAATCTTGCTCCCGGAGCAATTTAAGACTGTTTCGAACGAAGTTCTGAAAAGAAAATCCCTTGAGCAAGAGCTTTAAACATATGACTCACTTCGCGGGCCATATTCGTGGGCAAATCGTTTAAAGGAAACCAAGTGAGTTCATCGCATTTATTCGGTTCTAAATTCTTTATTTCACCGGTCCAGTGGAAAGTCTTGTAAAAGAAATCAATACGGTCACCCGTTTTATTCGTTGCTTCACGATAGATAACATGAACCAAGGTCAGGTCCTTGGGATTAACTGAGATACTCACTTCCTCTTTTGCCTCTCGAACCATCGTGTCCGTGGGTAACTCTCCAGCATCTACATGCCCCGCTGGAAGACTATAATCTCCATCTTGATACCCAGTGTTGTACCTTCGCGACAGTAATACTTTGCCCTCTTTCTCCAGAATGAGATAGGACGCTGGAACAGCTTTGTTTCTTTCCATCTTCATGCGCTGAATACTAACATGGTCCGTATCCATATCCCGTAACGGTTTTAACATCTTCCATCCAGCTTGCATTGGCTAGACATGCCATCTCTCGCATGGTACTCAATAAAAACTGTCCTAAAGGAAAAAGCGTTGAGATGGTCAATGCCGCGGACTTTCCTTCCTAGCCCGTTCGCGGTTCCAACCCGCGTCGGGCTTTCGTCTTTTTATTTAACCAAAACGGAGGTTATATAAATTCGCTTTACAATTCGCATAATGGCTGTATGCTAGAGTTATGGATACTCCAAACCGCCCAAGAGGTATAACAGCCGACCAGAGAAGTGAGAACATTTGTCGGGCTACTATATTTGCAGGACAAGAAAACATATACGGTCCAACCTATCGGGAACATTTTTTCCAGCAATACAAGCTATTCGTAGAGAGCGTTAACTACACCAGCGACCTGAAGCTTAAATTAAATACATTCTTTCTTACAGTAAATACCGCTCTTGTCACAGCCATCGGCCTCGGCTTTTCTGGGCAAAGGCCAATTGCTTCACCCGTATGGCATCTGCTCTTGCCATTTGCCGGTATACTCATCTCAATCATTTGGTGGGGCATCACCTATTCGTATAAACAACGAAATATCATCAAGCTCCACATCATCCATTGTCTGGAAGAACAACTCCCGCTGGCTCTCTATAAAACAGAGTGGCACCTGATGGAGGAAAATCATTCCTCTAATCTAAAAAAGTTTCTCTTCAGCATTGACCTCTTCATCCCGCTCGTATTCCTCTTCTGCTATCTCCTCTTCGCTCTCTTCGGTTAGCTATTGATTTTCCTATCGCAGCATGTTATCTTAATTGGCGGATTCAGAAGTACCTGCGGCCATGGTAAAAGGGCCTTTGACCGAAATGTCTTAAAAAGGAGACTGACATGAGACGCGTCATTGCTTTTTTAACCAATCTGTTTTTCAAGCCCGCCGCGGTGGTACCGGAGTCGATGTCCGATTACACTCCGATTGATCCGCTGCAACTCCCGAGTTTCCACGGCACTCCGGAGCCCGCAGAGGCTCCGCCGGTCAAGAAGGTGGACGAGGAACCGAAAAAGAATCCTACCAAACTTGCCACGGCGGGTCCCATGAAGCTGAAATCTGGCGAGTGCAAAAACTGGACCAACCGCGGATTCTACCGTGGCTATCACGGTCCCGTGGTCCGCGTCTAACATCCTGTCAACGGCCCGTGCTGAAAAGCGCGGGTTTTTTGTATTTATGTTGAACGATATGTGTAAATCATTCCTATGATTAGAACGAACACCGAGATGGTAAGCGCTCCCAGCTCAAAACCGCCAAGAAATGTGAATCCCTTGTCCTTAAACCAGCGCACATAGACTTCTAGACCGACTAACGCCAGCGTAATGATTAATCCAAGTACGGCGCTGGTGAGTGCGAGGCGAAAAATTATTGTCTGACGGCGCTCGTGTGTGGGAGTGTTCATGACATTAAGAATAACACGACATTCTCGCGATTGATTTAGTGAATAGTTCGTGGTATTATTGGCGACAATGAGAATGCCAGATTTAGACAAGGAGAGAAGCGAGAAATCGCTCTCTTTTGGAGACTTTATGAAGTCCTATAACGAGGACCTGCCGAGCCAATTCCCTCGAGCATCGCTCATACTCCTGAAAGAGTTTCGTAAGGCACACGCAACACTCTTTAAAGACAACAGCTCGTGGTCTCTCGACCAGCATCGTAAGAAGGTGATGGACTGGCTCACCTCGCGTTCGAGGGTCTCGTAGTTCGCTTGCGCTCTGTAAGATGCGGAGGCGAGGCCTCCGCAAGATTTCTAGAGCCCGAGGAGCGAACGGAATGCCGACCACACATTTGCCGTATACCGTTCAAACGGCGAAAGCGGAGAGAGCGTGCAGTACGCGCCGTTCCAATCGTGGCCGTCAGGACAGAAAAGATACGCTACCGGCTCTGATGTGGTGGTTGGCGGAGGCGCGCTTTCAGTTGTAGGCGGAGGAGTATAGCTTTCGGTAGTTGGTGGTGGAGCCGTGTATGTGCTGTCAGGCGGAGGCGTGTAGGTTCCAGTGGTTGTCTGCGTAGATGATACACACGCCGAGCCGTTCCAATACTGGTCCGACGGACACGAAGTTGACTGGGACGGCATCCTACAATAATTGGCAGAACTATCCCATGTTCCTCCCGCACTAGCGCATCCTTGCTGGGCGCTTGTACTGTCATATGAACTCGTCGTATCGGATGGGCTCGTCGTTTGGCACGCCGAGCCGTTCCAATATTGGCCGGATGGACATGAAGTTGTTGAGGAAGAATACGCGCAGGCGCCGTTTACATACTGTCCGGAAGGACAATCGGGCTGTGTTGTGGATGTAACGCAGGACGAGCCGTTCCAATACTGACCGGATGGACATGCTGTTTGCGTCTGGTTGTAATTTCCTCCGGAACAGCCGGAGACAGGCTCAGTCGTACAGCTTCGTACAGTTTGTGAGTTCGTGAGCACATATTTTGTCATCTCGCTGTTAAACCAGCCGCTACCCATAGAGTGGCATCCGCTACCCAAGAGCCCTATAAGCTCGCTGGAACAACTTCCAGTTGTCGTAATGTTTGTTTGCGTCGTAGATGTAACGCAGGTTGAACCGTTCCAATATTCGTTGTAGCCGCACGATTGCGGATACGCGGTTGATGTGCTTGAGGAACATGCAGTGCCATCAAAGTACTGCTCGGATGAGCAAGCCGCGGCTCTCGCGCATTTGCTTGAGTCTGGCATGCCGAAGTCAGGACTTGATTGTGTTCCCGCGGTTGGAAGCCATATATTTGCTCTTGAGGAAACATTTGCACACGCTTGTTTAAGCGATTCTATGCGCGCCTGATCTGCGTCCGTCCTAATCCATGACCGAAGTCCGGAACTGTTCCATATTTGTTCGCGCTGTTCCGAAGGAGGTTGGGTAATCGGCGAAGGCGGCACATCCGAAGAGCTACATCCATAAACCGGCGCAGTCGCGCACAAGTTCAGCGCGCCGCCCGCCGTACGATACTCCGTCATTGACGGACTGAAGCAGTTTCCACTTGAATCCATTGAATGCCATCCGCTTCCGTATCGTTCACAGCTTGATACTGTGCGATTCTGGTCGTCCGAAATCGGCGGCTTATAAACCGACCGGCAGCTATAATAGGTTCCGCATTCCGGCGAGCTGAATGATATTGTTTTCTCTTCTCCGACCGGACATGATTCAACTGTAGGCAGCGCTGGACAAATGTTCTCGTTGTCAGTTCGCGGCGGCTCGGTTTTCGTGTCAAAAGGAATGCATGAACCGAATACCGAGCAACCGAATTCATTTCTTGATTCTTGGCGATATTCTCCGGATTTGCACTGAGTTTGTACTACTGCAGGATATACGCAATTTCGCGGGTCGGCTTGGCGTGGATATTGTTGGTATTGAGGATATGGACCAAGGCTCGGTCCCGGAGGCATCGGCGGAGGACCCTGCGGATTATCAAGCCATTGTTTGAATTTTTGCAGGGCTTCTTCTTTGTTGAAAGAACTTGGAGCAAACGGCTCGCCCTGTCTTTGCATATTTTCCTGAGAAGTTATGTTGTATCTATTCTCTATCGTGCGTTCATATCTCTCGGCGGCAATATCCTTGGAAAAGATTCCTTCACGGGCGGTCTCATTAAGACATTGTTGAGAATTCGTGCGGCAGAACGCATCCAATTCGTTGAAGGACCCGAATCGGCTGTCTCCTATAGAGAAATCTCCTTGCGTTTTAAAGCGCTCTTCCACTCTTGAACGCGCCTCAAGACCTGCCTCGCCGAAACGAATTTTCTGCCGTATGTCGGATACGATCGCTTGGGCTTGAGGCGAATTCTCTGCTAGGCGTTCTATCTGCGGAAGAGCCGCGCGAGCGGCCTCAAGGCATGATTGCCCTGCCGACGGGTCGGATGAACATCGGGAAGGGTCTGCGACCCCCCTCTTTGATATTTCATTTCGCATTATCTTCTCTATTTCGCCCATAACGGTAAACTGTCCGCGCTGCTCTTCTGAAATGAGGTTCGCGCATTTGGACGGGTCGGCCCTGCATGCGCCGAAATCAACCGGGCCGCTCTCTTTGACCTTTTTAACCATAGACAGCGCGAAATCGCGGTCCTGCGCGGTAACGAATCCTTTCGCAATGAGGAAATCCATTCCCTTAGACACCGCTTCAACATCTCCGCGACTCCCGACCTCTTCCATATACCTGCCGATGGAGCCGGGGCCAGAGAGCGTCTTGCCATCTGCCGTTGTGAATACGATGTTTTGCGCGCGATCGGCGAATGTGTCAAAGGTCTTTTGGACAGTGGAATAAGCGTTTTCAAGCTCTTTTACGCCATCGTCGCCGAAGAATTTAGCAGCAATCTGTTTACAAACTTCAGGTATTGCCAATGAGCCCTTGGCTCTAGACTCGGCAGATGGCGCGAGACAAAAGTTTCCACATCCTTCAAGCGTGTTGTCTCCACACGAGAGCTGTCCGCTCGCAAGACTTTCTTTTAAAGCAATGGATGCGTCCGCTTCTTTGGAGCGGTCTTTTGTAGATTGTGGAATATATTTTTGAATATTTTCGTTTTTAGCTAGGCGGGCGCATCCGCGCAATAGTTCTATTGATGCCGTATCGGGGTCCATCGTTCTACAAGCTTCAATATCAACGCCAAGCAATTTCGCCGTATTTACGATTACTCTTTTTTCATTTACCTTTTGAGGCGTGAGCTCAACGGCTCTTGCAATCGATGGATTCCCCGAATTCAAACGGCTCGCTATGGAAGTCGCCACATCAACAAGACAGGCGGCGTTATCGCATTGCTTCATCTTTTCAAGGATTTCTCCCTTGAATTCCGTTAGAAGAGTGTCAACTTGTTTTTCCCTATTATCTGAGAAAAGGTCGTATTTCTTCCCTATTTCTGCGCAGTTGACGACATATTGTTCGTCGTTGCAGATTGCCTTCGCTTGGTCAATGCGCACGACTGGAGCGCCGTACACTGCGCTTAAATCCTTAAGCGCGGAATTCATCTGTTCGTTCGTAACCCCTTCCGGAAGGGCCGTCTGCGCAAAAGCGACTCCGGCGATTCCGAACGCCAAGATTGTCCCAGCGGTCGCAATTATCTTCCGCATACTAGTTTTCAAAAGGGTTTAATACCTTCTTCACTTTTTCAAACGGATTCGCTTCAACCCCTTCAAGAGGATTCACTGCTTGGAACGGATTGGCAGATTTTGCGGCCTCTTCAGTGGCTTTTTTTGCCGCCTCTTCTTGAAGCGCTACGGCATCGTTTTGAGCTTGAGTATATCCAGTTGAATATCCATTTGAACGACCGACCCAAAATGCAATGGCGATGAGAATGACAGCGAAAACAATGACTGTCGTCTTATTACTAAAAAATGCTACACGATTTATTGGCGGCATATGGATGCTTATTTATTATGAAGTAGTAATAACCGCATTTTCTCACATGTGTCTTGTGCGTGGGACACTTATGCACACCCCCTTGCGCTGTGAGACAATACATGCCATAATATTCTCGGCTGTGTTCATTATCACCCGGCCAAACTCCACCCACAATATCTTAAAAGGAGATTGAGATGCATTATCGTCAAAAAGCAGCGCGGAGAGCTACGGGCAGATTGTTCCTGCGACTCGGCAATAGAAGCAGAGACTACAATGACCTTTTGGGCGTTATCAAGGTAAACTACGCCGAGCGATTCCCACTAGGTGAATGTGTCATCTCCGTTGTGGTCCCAATAGGCCATAAAAACATCCAAAAAATCGTCGAGATTAGTAAAATGCATCAGAGATATCATTACCCGCCGGTTATTATCAACGGCAGGTATAGAAGATGCCTTCGGTTAATTTTTCGGTTCCGGAATATAGGACCAAACGAAGGGAAACGCCTCCTGAAGTACGCCAAGATGATTGCTGAATGGGCCGAAAAGCTTTTCGAGATGAGGGCCCTTATTTCTCCCGTCCCGGGCCTCGTCGGCTTGCTTTGGAGGTTGCGAGCGTTTTAGCTCAAGACGCGGTCCGTGTGGCCGCGTTTATTTTTTGTTACAATAAAGAGTAATGAGGAAGTTTTTTATAAAATTCGGTCCGGCGATACTGTTCGCTGTTGTTTTAATAGGTGTGGTTTTCTCATTCCCTACTCTGCTTGCAATTAATATTCAGCATGAGAAAGAGCGGGTGATTTCTGCAATGAATGAGCAGTTCCCAGTTACAGTTGACCCCAGGAATAAAAGCATCGTTGAAAATGCGCAAGTAAATGCATTTCTTGAGAGTGCCGATTCTCCACTTCAAGCGGCGGTCATAAGTGTGGGAAGTGTTTTCAAAGATGTGTTCGCGTGGGTTGCTACGGCTATCGCGAACGCCCCTTGGTATCAGAGTATTGCGGCAACTAACGCTCGCTTCGTTAATGTCACTCCGGGAATGCGAAAGGAGCAAGTGGCGAGCGCGTTCGCGAATACTCTCTCGTGGAACAATAAACAGAAAAAAGAATTTTTAACTGCTACCGCCTCTTCATCACTCCCTCTTCCAGAAGGCTCGTTCTTTCCTGGCGTCTATTTCGTCACGAAAGAAACAACGCCTTCTGCGGCGCAAGCTCTCGTGAACGAACGATTTTATGAAAACATTCTCTCCCGTTATGGAACAACGACTGCAGAGATAGTTCCGCTTAACCAGGCGCTCACCATCGCTTCATTAATTGAGCGCGAGGCGGGAGGTGCAGACGATATGCGTCTCATATCAGGAATCATCTGGAATAGACTTTTTATTAATATGAATCTCCAAATAGATGCAACACTCCAGTATGCAAAGGCGAACAGTGGCGCGGGAGTGGGCTGGTGGCCAGTGCCAGTGCCGGCAGACAGATTCCGCAAATCACCATATAATACATATCTCCATAGAGGATTGCCGCCTACGCCGATAGCGAATCCATCAGTTGCCTCTGTGCTCGCCGCCCTAAATCCGAAAAATACTTCGTGCCTCTTCTACTTCCACGATTCAGCCGGAGGATTCCACTGCTCCGACACATACACTGAACATGTCACCCTCTTAAAGAAATATTACGGCCGTGGCAAATAAAAAGTTTTAATCTTTAATAAGTTCGTAATCGCGTGGAAATAGTCGTTGCGAAATCTTAAATATGCAATAAGCCATGAAAGGCGCGGCAAATACATCAATGGAATAATGAATGTGGGCAAAAAGCACAGAAACACCAAAAATGAAGGACAGGGATAAGAGAATATAGCGTGTTAACGGTTTCTTCCAGAAAATGAGAGCGGCTAGGAATGGAAGGCCGGTATGTCCTGAAAAGAACATCCCCGTTTGGAAGTTGAAATACATATATATTGCATCAAAGAATCCGAGCTCCGGCGCTATGTGGCCGGGATAGATACCAACATGCGTAAGTGAAATAAATATCGCGCGAGTAATAATAAAGAGGGCTAGAGCTTTGAGCGTAAAGAGAATATATCGCGGCCTTGAGAGAACAAACAGCGTTCCCACGACGATGCTAATTAACGCCGCCTCTATAATAATGAAATTTAAATCAACGATTGGAAGATTGTCAAGCAGAAGGTCCCCGACATGATTAGAAGTCGGGCGAGTTAAATAGGCAAAAGCGTAGACATTGGCAAAATGCTCAAACACATACGCGACTCCGAGTAGAGTAGCTGCCATGAGAAGCGACGATAATTGCTCGCGTTTAAATAAATCTCTTAAAGAAAATGGGGCCTGTTGCTCTTGCATTTATTTAAAGTATATGCTACCATACGAAAATCAACCAGCGCTGGATCCAGAGAAGTGGGATCGAGCTTCTAACTTCGGCTACTGATTTGATACATTAGGCACACAAAAATATCTATCTCTAGCTATGCAAAACGGCACAGTAATCAAGAAGAACGAGAAAGGCTTCGGCTTCATCAAGGTCGACGGCGCGCCTGAAGGCGCAAAGGACCTTTTCTTCCATTCCAACGAGCTCCAGAACATTTCGTTTGAAGAGCTCCAGGAGGGAGACAAAGTCTCTTTCACCATCGGTGACAGTCCGAAGGGCCCGAACGCCCTCGGCGTCAGCAAGGTTTAAACAATCTAGCAAAAGAAAACGCCGCGCTCTAAGCGCGGCGTTTTCTTTTGTTATACTCCGAACATCATGCTCGTTCCTAACAAAGGCAAAAATCTTGAGATAAGTATTGACGGCGTTTCGTATCTGCGACTCCCAATCAAGACACGGCTCATAAATCCTAGCGACGACTTGATGAAACTTCTTGAAGAATATGTTAGGCCACACATTCAAACCGATGACTTGCTCTTTGTTAGTGAAAAAGTAGTCTGCATTTGCCAGAGTCGCGTTCTGCCGATTAAAGATATCAGGGTCTCTCATCTCGCGCGATTCCTTGCAAAACAAATAAACAACAAACGAGGTACACCAGAGTTTAGAGGATTCGGCCACAGCACAGCATTCGCGATGCAGTTATTTCTTGAAGAGGCCGGATATTTACGCATTTTATTTGCCGCATTTGTTTCTGCTATCACTCGCCCTTTTGGTATTAAGGGCGCGTTCTATTTCATCAGCGGTAAAATGGCGAAGTCTGTTGACTGTCCTATGTCGTTCTCATTTATGCCATACCTGCTCTATGCGAAACGCGCGCCGTTAAATCCTAATAAAGTGGCTCGCGAGATACACGATAAGTTCGGTATTGAAACGGTCATTGTTGACGCCAATTATCGCGGAGCGTTCTCACTCGGGAAGTCTACTTCGGCCATTTCTGAAAAGTTTATCCAAGCACTCGTACGCGACAACCCCGCTGGACAGGACAACGAGATGACTCCTTTCTTTCTAGTCCGCAAAACCTAGTATATCTATACAAATGTGATAATATTCTTTGTAGGTACAGCCCTGGACAGGAGAAGGACCGGGCAGAGATGTCCGCTTCGGAGAGTAATTTCCGAGGTTAGGGTTTCCCGGGGTCCTGTCCAGTTCCTCCTTTCCCTGGGGACCCAATCGCACAGCCGACTTTAAGTCGGCATTTTTTATTAGGTTCGCAAATTGGATTTGGGCCATTCAATCAGCTTGCCGGCTTTGAGTTCCATAGCGTCGGCCTTACGGACGAAGCGCCAACTCCCTTTCGGCACGAGGTTGTAGTGTTGTAGTGAGCTTAATGCATCAGCGATATTCCATAAATCTTTTTCAGATGTTATCCAATCCGTGCCAAATTTCCGCATATCGAGCGATTTGCTGTAACATTCAAGAACCTTCTCTCCAGTTTTATTTAGAAACCATTCGTGGAAATATGAGAGGGCGAGCTCGCGCGGAGTGCGATATATAGGGTCGCGAAAGCGGATAGTCGCATGATTCGTTTTACTGATGGAACCCAAAAAGCCATTTCGCTTATAAAGCGCTACGATATGGTCGTCATCTCCCCTGCCAAGCCGTGACGAGAGATTCATGATAAGCGGTGGCTCGCCTGCGAGCCAGAGCGCAGCGGCAGCGAGTAACGCGCCTTCAATGCAGTGCGCCCTTTTCTCTTGTAAAACGCGTCGCGGAGACATGTGCGTATCGCCCTTTTTCTCCCAATTCATCGGGAGACTGTCCAAGAAATTTTGAATCTTAATCGGTGTAGAAAGCCGACGCAGTGTGCGCTCTTCTTCCTTCGTCAAACCAAATTTCATTAGCTATAGTGTAGCAACAATAGTGGCGAGTTCTCTTTGCGTCTTCGGGATATGCTTTATATCAACGCGCCCGACAACACGAATGTTTGAATTATTACAAATGCCGAGTACGGCGCCGGCATTTTTTATTTTTCCGTCAGACATTTTATAGTTAGATTCTGTATGAAAGAGAATATCTATGCGACTTGTGTAGCGCGCATTCATGGTGTCCGCGATAACGCGATAACCGATTATCGGCGCGACAATCTTATAGCCACAATTGTCACTTAAAATGGTGGGGCCAGAAATTTCAATGATAGTACCGAACGGTAGTTCATCAGCGAGGTCATTCGAACGCGCCGCGACAATCTCCGGATTAGAGTACGCGCCCGAGGCAGTCATAAGCGGGTCGTTGTCGGTTTGCTCTGATACGGCGTTATAGGCAGTAAGCGTCACCGAGTAACTCGGCAACGCGAGCGCCTTGGGCGCCATAGCGTGCGCCGGCACCGCCATAGTGGCACCAGAAAAAAGCAAAACCCCCATAAGGGCTGTAAGGGATAACATGGATTGATTACCGAAATAGCCAATAGCTACCTCGTTATTTGCTATATTAGCACATCGACAATGCACCGTCAATAGGTCGGAACTGCAGTTTCTTTGTCCGGTGTTGGCACGATTTTGTGGACGAGATAAAAAACTCCGTATGCAACAGCGACGCCGATGAGCGCTCCGCCCACAATGTCTGACGGATAGTGAATTCCTGCAATCACGCGGCTCACTGTCATAAGTATGGTCGCTATGAAAAAAATAATGCCCAATTTTTTATGATAGAGATAAACGGCTGTAGCGAGCGCGAAAAAGAATGTCGCGTGCCCCGAGGGGAATGACCACGAATTCTCAGTAAGCAACTGATAGACTGGAAGGTCCAGAAAAGGTCGCGGACGGTGATAAAAAAAACGAATGATTTCAGTGATGCCAAAACGCGCAACAAAGGCGGAAACGGCAGTTATTAAAAATATCTGGAGTTTCTCCCGTTTTGGATATTGAGAAATGAGTAGAAGAACGAGAAAGAGAGCTATCAGAATGTACGCCAAATAAGAGGCAAGAAACACGACTACAGCATCAAAAAAAGGAGACTGCCCCGCCAGATTATTAAGAAGAAAAAAAAGTTGTGTATCTAACATAATGATTTATGGACGCCAGCCTTTTTTCACTTTTGTAATTTTATTCTTGTCGTCTAGGAATACGACTGTCGGACTCATCTTCACGGCATCTTTAGAGTCAACCCACGCCTCGCCGAGAATGATAACTTTGTCGCCCTTCTGGAAGAGTCGTGCCGGCGGGCCGTTAAGGATTATTTCGCCTTTCCCCTTCTTCCCTTTCACGATATATGTGCGCCACGAAACTGCATTTGAGACATTGTTAATAGTCACCATTTGCCCTGGCAAGAAGCCTGCAGCGATGAGAAGAGCCTCGTCTATCGTGATAGAGCCGACATAATTGAGGTCGGCATCAGTAACAGTCGCTCTGTGCAGTTTCGCAATGCAAACATTTAATAACATATAAAAAAAGAATACCACGAGCGTGGTATTATAAAAAGATTCCATGGATCTTTCTTTTTCAGTAAACATTATCGCGCTTCTCTTTTCCTTCTTCGTTGTCGGAGTGTTATTGGGAATTCTTTTTTATACACTTCGCAAGTGAAAGCTTTAGGTCCTCACTGTTTAAAAAATAGTCAGTGAAGTTTGGCTTCTGTGTTAAAAAATCCCTATTTTAAGCCATTTTTCACGATATCCACCTCCACATTTGCAAAAAGTGCTTGACAAAATAGATGCTGTCTGCTATCATAAAAAGTAGAAGTAAGGGTAGCGAGACCCGATTTGTTGGTCTCTATTTGAGGATAATCTCGCTATTCCAGATGGCCCTTGGTAACGCTTGGGCATGTGAAGAGACTCCCAGTTGACGGACGACAACTGTGGCGCAGTATCGCAAGAATCGTCCCGCGCGATGGCGCGAACACGGCGGGTTACCGGACGGTGACCCCAAGGCCTCAGCACTAACATGCTGAGGCCTACTTATTTATTATGCTCATTCTTTCATCAGGCGAACGAGGCGGATGGTTTCAAAAGAGTGGCGGCCGCCGAGCGCGTGGAAGGCGGGCGAGAGGCGCTCGCTTCCGACGGTTGCGAGCGCCTCGTGTACCTCATCTACGATATTGATTGGTACGAGGTGCGCGAAGTCGGCGCGCACTAACTTTCCTATTTCAGCCAACTCCTCAAGATGATGCACGATAGTGCTCGCAGTAAGTCCGCGAAGAACCACTGCATTCCTCAAGCTCTTTGCATCTCGCACTGTCTGGAGTGTTTCTGCAAGCCGACTCGGAAGTCCAGCGGAGCTGGGCTTCCGAGTCGTCCCGAGCAATTGCGAGGGGCCACTTGTCTTTTCCATCCATGCGCCTCCCATCGCTTTAACAAATTTTTTCTGCATTGAGATAATTTCGTCTTTAGACATAACTTCAAACGCGTCACGCGCCGCCTCGGAGGCGGCGCGAAAATCCCTGTCCTTCTCCAAAATCTGCGGATGCACTTCAAGCGCGCGCTTATTCAAACCAGTGAGATACACTCCGCTTAACCGTCGTACGCGCGAGAGCGCGACATACCCCTGTCCGTATTCAAATGCTTTTGATAAGTCCATAATCGCAGCATCCATGCTCATCCCCTGGCTCTTATGCACTGTCATCGCGTACGCGAGCCGCAGCGGTATCTGGGAAATGCTCGCGCGCACCTTCCCCTGCTCTTCTAACTGCCACTCCATTGGTTCTGTATTTATTCTTCCGCCATTTTTCACTTTAACAATCGGCAAACCGTCTGCCCCCCATCCACTCACGGTACCGAGCGTGCCATTGACGAATCTCCCCTGCGGTGAAGAATTCTTTGTGAACATCACCGCGGCTCCCTCTTTCAATTCCAAAACTTCTGGCGAGAGACACCCACGCATGAGTCCCTCTACAAACGAGTCCTTACCTTTTGATGTCATGTAAAATTTCATCACGGTGCCTTTAAGCTTCGCGAGCTCTCCGGCATTAATTCTGTCTACATCGGCATTATGTGAGAACAATTTCGGCGCTCCCTGCGGGAGCGCCGCTTCTTCAATATGACGCGTCATCAGTCTTTCGTGATGCATCTCTTCAACTTCGCCCGAACGAATCGCCGACAGCACGCCCAAAAAATCCTTGTCGTCCTGTCTGTACTGCTCAGTGAGATAACAGGTGATTAAATTTAGGTCGCGCCAAACATGAGATGTATAAGCAAATGCTACCTCGCGTCCTCGCGAGACAGGAGGCAACTGGAAGAAGTCGCCAACGAGAATAACTGTGAGCCCGCCGAACGGTTTATTCTCGCGTCGTACCTCACGGCAAATCTTGTCCGCCATTTCAAATGTTGTCGCTGACAACATTGAAATTTCTTCTATAATGAGCACCTTCGCCTTCGCGATGCGCTTCGCGACATGTTCCTTACTCGCGATGCGATCTACATCTGCGCGCGAGAGATGCTCCGCGACACCGATACCGCTCCAAGAGTGGAGAGTCATGCCGGCGACATGCGTCGCGGCGATGCCGGTGGCCGCCGTCACAGACGGCTCTATGCCCGAGCTCCGCATCCACTGTACGAACTCGTTTATTGTGTGCGTCTTCCCACTCCCCGGCTCGCCGGTGAGATACACATTCGCACCAGTCTTCAAAACCGCGAGCGCTTCACCTTGTGTCATTCAGCGATGATACCAGACATCGCTACTATTTCGCGACTCTTCACTAGCCCTTATGCGCGTGATTCCAGATGCGTGCGAAAATACTACCGATGACATATCCGACAATCGCCGCGACTACGATGACCGTAACGGCAGCGGAAAGATTAAACGGCTGTATGACGACCGGAATGCTGACCATATGCGCCCATTGGCTGAAATTGACGAGCGCCTGCGCCCATCCAAGCGCGACGAGGACAGACCACACCAGATGTAGACCGCCCACGAGCGCGCCAAGCGCAATCCCAGTCTTATTAGGATTAAGGTGTTGATTCATGACGATATTGTTATTCGGTTAATGCCCCAATAATACTCCCTCCGGTTCGGACCGGTGTGCGATACTGTGGACATGTTTGGACTATTGCTCGTCGCCGGTTCAACCGTCGCTGAAGAGGTTGGCATCTCGGTTGGTAAATGGGAGACTGCGCACGGAAAAGAAAAAGTGTTGTCGATGGGCTTTCTTAATTCATTCTGGACGACGATATTTTTACTTGCGATTGTGTTTATCATTCCGAAAGATTTTTTCGCACCGGGGTTCCCTAGCGGGTTCGTATTCAACATGGCTTCCCTGCCGACATTTCTTCCTCGCGTCGCTCTTGAGATACTCCAGGCGTACGCAACCGTTTATGCCATCATGCGCGCCGATAGGAGCACCTTCGGTTTTCTCCATACCATCACCATCCCGCTCCTACTTGTTGCGGATATTCTGCTCGCCTACTCGGTGAGCCTGCCCCAAATAGTCGGAATGTCGCTCATCATCACCAGCTTGATTCTACTATTCATCAATCATGGTATCCGTCGCGCTGGCGCGTGGCTCGTAGTCTTTACCGCGATAAACGCCGTCGCGACGATTTCTCTTTTTAAATACGACATCACTCATTTTAATTCTGTTGAGGCCGAACAAGCGATTGTTTGTCTCGTGCTTGTCATCTTTTTCTTCTTTATGGCTCTCGCCAAAGAAAAGAAGAACCCGCTACGGTTCCTCGCGCACCCTGTGTTCTTCACTCAATCATTTCTTATTGGCGTTGGCGGTGTCGCTGGGAGCTTCGCTTATCTCTTCAGCACCGCATCAGTCATCACCGCGGCGAAACGCGCGTTTACCATCCTCTTCGCGATGTTTTCGGACCGCATCTACTTCCACGAGAAGAAGCCATGGGTCAAAACTATGTCCTTCATTCTAATTGCGCTCGGCCTCGTTCTCCTCGCGTCGTCAACAAACTAATTAAAGCTAGAAAGCGATTTGCCGACGCAACTTTTTCTGGCCCGTAATACATAAACGACGCAATAAGAGTGATATACGCCGTCGCTGATAATGCGTTTATAAGCGGGTTCTTGCTCATACCAATTTTAACTCGGCCACTTAAATATCTGCGACTACATAGGGCAGCCCTATGTATAAATATCAAACCAGGTAGGCGTCCTGGCCGTAGCCGGCGATGCCGATATATTCCGCTTCGCCGCGCAGTATCGCTTCGTATGGCTGACAGGCGAAACAGCCTGCGGAGCCGCGCGGACACTCATACGCGCGATTCTCGCGAGCATCTTTCACCCGTCGTGCGAGCGCGAGTACTCTCTCCCTCGCTAATCCTTCGTCCGGTAACGCAACCTCGGTCGGAACATCGTCTCTTTCAAGGTACCAATATGCCGCGCCGCTCACGCGGCGCTTCTGGAGCGCACCGAGCAGAAGCAGATAAATAGGCAACTGGAGCGAGTCGTCGTCTTCTGTATTCTTACCCGTTTTGAAGTCAATAATCCTGACGCTGTCATCTTCTTCAACATACTCCAGCCAATCAATGAGTCCACATAGGATAATGTTTTCTCCCTCACTCAAATAAAAATTCGGCGGCATATTGTTCTCTGGTTCTTTCAGTTTTACAGTCTTCTTTTCTAATGGCCCCGGATTTTTTATTACTCGTTCAATCATCAAGCGTCCGCGCACCTTCGCCGCTGACTCTTCAATGTCGCTCGTGAAGCCACCTTTTTTACCAGACGCGCTCGCCTCCCACTCTTTTTCAAAATCGGCGAGTAAGTCGCGCTGTAATCGTTCTTCAGTCGGCAGTGTCTTCAGCGCCTCTAAGGTCGCGTGTACCGCCGAGCCGAGCGAGAGCGCTGGATTTATAATTGTTATCTTCCGTCCGGTATCCGGGTTTTTATAAACATTGTGCAGGTAATACGCTCGCGGACACTTCAAGAAGTCTCCCATTGAAGAATGCGATACCCACACCGCGCCATATTTAACTTTTTTCTTTTCAGTATCTTTATCTTTCATAATCTTTCGTCCATATTTATACTAGTCTTTTGCAAAACACTAGAACAGATTCGGCATGCGGAGTGAGTTTATGGCGAACGCTGGTACCATCAGAGCGCTTCATCACCAATCCGGCGATGGCCAATTTGCGAATATGGTCCGATGCGTTCTCGTATCCTAGGTTGAGCTCCTCTGCTATGTCATCAACAGACAACTCGGGCTCTTTACTCAACAGATTAAGAATCTGGATCCGTCTATGGTTGGCGAACCCTTTCACAACCCTCTCAATATTCCTGTAGTTCGTAGTCGTAGTCATTATTATTTAGTATACAACACTACATTCAAGTCTTTTGCAAAACACTAGAACAGACAGATTTGCCCGTCATTCGGTCGTGGCGCCGTCGAAATGTTCACCCTCGTCGGCCTCGGCATCTGCTTTGGTCTTATGAATAGTTCCGTCTTTATGGTTGGGCGGAGCATAAACCGTGTAGAGCTTCATCGGTTTTTCGCTAGAGGTGTTGACGATGTTATGCAAAGTACCCTTCGGAACGACGATCGCGTAGCCGTCCTTAATCTCGTGTGCGACGCCGTCAAGAATCGCGCTCCCAGTGCCAGACTCCACGCGGATGAATTGGTCCAGCTGATGCACCTCGGCTCCTATCTCTTCGCATGGTAGCAAGCTCATCACCACCAACTGCACCCGCTCGTCGGTATAGAGCACCTTCCTGAAGTATTCATTCTCCTCCGCCGCCTGCTCTATGTTGGTTACAAAACCTTTCATATGTTTTTAGTATACACCCCCCACTCCTCTCTTATTACCAATCAAGTTGTGAAAAATAATGAAAACTCCCTGTTCAAAAATGTTATCTGGAGCTAGGGAAGCACAGAGCTGAGAAGGAGCCAAGCGAGAATCATCGTCCCGATGATACCGGCGAAGGAGAATACGATAGTGAGGAATAGTTTCGTCGCCTCGGCATGCTTACCCTCTATTAGGAGGCGGGCGGGCGGATAGACGAAGAGGTGGCCCATAATGGCGGCCGAGATAACGAAGAGGGATAGGAACAGTATAGGCGCCATCATCCCGAGCTCATTGTCGGTAATGTACTTAGGCATGGTGAAAACGGCCGACGCGAGGATGCTGATATACCCCGCCGCGACGAGCGCATTTATAAATGGGTTTTTACTCATACTGGATTTAACTTACATCCCCGTCCGCAAGTTTCTTCTTGTATTGACAAAGATGAAGCGGGGACTAGAGTGATGGAGGAGTACATTCGCTCTGGTGAGTTCAGTATCTCCTCACCATTGCTCGTCGAAAAACTACTTAAGGAGATGTCAGATGTCGAACAAGATTTGGTATGTGGAGGCTTCGGGGCACACCAACGAAGTTGTTGCAAACGAGCTGTCGACAGAGAACGCCAATAAGGATGTGCTCTGTATCGACGGCAAGAAGCGCGATCTCTGGCAGTGCGACTACGCCCTCATTACTAAACTGGCCAAGAATCAGTCGTCGGGCCAGCTGGTCTTTACTGTGTATTATCGCGTTGGTCGGCACGGCCCGGTGCGGAGATGGCCATTCCTGAATAAGCAGAAGCTGACACTCGCGAGCGCGTTGAAGAAAGGGGTGGTGACGAAAATCTCTGCCCTGGCTTAACGAGGCAGTATCAAATGGGCCGCGATTCGCTACGCGAATCGCGGCTGCTCCTTTGTAAAAGCCAGTGAGAGCCTAAAGCTCTCACTGGCTGGCTATGAGGCGGGCGATGAACTACTTTCCCTTCTTCGTCATTGAACTATGCAGGGCGCGGCAGATGATGAGAATTAAACTAACGGCAGAGAACACCTCACCCGCAAGGTGCCGTCTTGCGGGTTTAAATTATTTCTCCCAGACAATATGTCCGTTTATATCGTGCTTTTCGTAAGTTTCCAAAACATCGGCACAAAATTTCATCAACTTTTTATTTTTCTCACTTTTAGCTAATTCGTAAAGACGGATAAACATTTTCTTGCCTGTTTCGGTTTGCTTCAAATTCTTTTTGATGAAGTTATGCTGTGCGCATAATGTCTGGCCGTTCTCAATTGTCGCTTCGCCGCCAAAATCTTTGGGCTTTATGTGGTCAATATGCAACTCAACGCCATCTTTTTTGCCTTTACCGCAGATAACACACTTGTAGCCGTCTCTTTCGAGAATTGCTTCTTTTTGTGTAACGGTAAAATCCTCCAGCTCCCTTTTATATGCTTTAGCCGGGTCATATTTATAAACTCCTTTAGAAATTTTTATCAAAAAGCCACTTTGAGCTAAATGACGAATAGCCCTGTCAGGATCACGAAAAACATTTCCGGTCCTTTTCGTGTAAGTTGAGACTACCCAATCAACAACTTCGGGATGTTTTATATCTCGGTTTGGATTTTTCTTAAAGAACTCAACGATTAAGTCTTTTTGAACGTGATTATTTTTTCCATTCTATGTGTCCATTCACATCATATCTTTCAAACACTTCTAGGATTTCTGTAAAAAACTTTTGTAATTCTTTATGGCTTTTACTATCGCCCTTCTTTGCTAACGCATAAAGTCGTATATACATTTTTTTGGCAGTTTCCGTTTGGCCAAGATTTTTCTTCAAATTATTATGTCTTGCACAAAGTGTTTGACCGTTCTCAATCGTAGCTTCACCGCCCAAATGCTTCGGCTTTATATGGTCTACATGTAATTCAACACCATCTTTTTTGCCCTTACCACACATCACACATCTGTAGCCATCTCTTTCAAAAATTATCTTTTTCTGTTCAGGGGTAAAATATTCAAAATCTTTGTTCTTAAAAAGATTTGGGTCGTAACGATATATACCCTTGCTTATTTTAATTAGAAATTGTAAAGCTCCCAGATCTCTGACCTGTTTGTCTGGATGTCTTGCGTAACTACCATTTATTTTTTGATACCTAGGGCGCACCCAATCAACAACTTCCGAAACATGAATGTCCCGATTTGGGTTAGCCAAGAAAAACTCCTTAACGAGATCCATTTGCGACACAGATTTTTTACTTTTCTTATTTTTAGCCATATATGTTAAGCAAAAAGCGTCCCTCATTTTTTGATAAGTCAAAACACTTTTTAATCCATTTTTGGGTAAATTCCAAATAATCCTCGTATGTTAAATCGTCAGCATGAGAATTATAATGAATATCAACATTGTATGGTGGCGAGGTAACAATCAAATCAACTGAATTATTTGGAATTGCAGAAATTTTCAAAATATCATCTTTGTATATCAAAATATTCTCCGCTTCAAAATGTGGAGTGCTGGCAATCTCCCATTTTGTTGTTACAGGAATTATTGTATTTCTTATAGTGTTTAGCATACGATGAATCCTACCATTATATCATGTGCCACCGCCTCTACCGTCTGCGACTTGAATTGTTTATGGCGAGTCAGAAACTTGTCCAATTTGTCTGGCGCGGCGGAGAGAAAAGTGCTTCCAAGCGATTAGGAGAAGGCTCACGACAGCGAAGAGGCCCCCGGCGAGGCGGGCGGCATCGTCTCGTTGAAATGGTAGAAGCGAGGTATCAATTACTGGCGTCATTGCAATAAAGATAATTGCGAGTGGTAGTGCCCATGCGGCAAGTTTAAGCCATGATTTAAATATCTCTCGTGGAACGAATACGAGAACTATGGCGATTGGTAAAAAATATAGAGCGAAAAAATAAAGTGGTTTAGTAATGTCCAAAAATATGCGATCTAACCAAGTTCTGTAACAAAACTGACCGACATCCGTACACCAAAGACTAAAATGGCGGAAGCCGATAGCTGTTAGAGCAAGCATGATCGGAATAAATTGAATGATTTTATTTTTCATTTTGAATTAAAAGAATTTCTTCAGAGCTGTCCAAACTCCGTATAAACCATTATAGACCATCGCGCTGACCTTCTTTAATAATGACTGTTGAGAAACGGCATTATATGCCGAGGCAGTTTGTGCAATATTTGTCTCTGCTTTTTTCGGCATAACTACTTCAATAGATGTTTTCTTCTTTATCCCGAGCGAAGTCGAGGGATTCTTTGTTTGAATAGGTTTGGTAGAAATTGCTGTGGTACTTGCCTGTGGTGCTGTGCCCGCCGTAGTCTCTGACGAAGGCTGGGAGCTTGTCGAAGCCGTTACTGGAATAATAGTTGGCATTGAGATAGCTCCGTTCCCTCTACTTCTGTTTCCCGCCGAAATTACTATTGGTTCTGGCGCGGGCGCGGGCGGCTGATAGTTCACAGTCTCACCAATCTTCGGGGTAAGAGCGATTATGTTCTTACCATCGCCATCTATGTCAACGGCTAACGCTGATGCCGTGTCTATGCCACCGGAGAGAGTGAGCGAGACAATGGTGTTTGGCGTGACCGGAACATTCGCGATGGTGCTAGATGCAGTAATAATACCGCCCGAGGATTCTTGTATATCAAGTGAAAATGTTCCCGTGTCTTGGCCGTGGAGGATAAGCTCATAGTTGGCGCCGCCATCGGCGATGATATATTTCACATCGCCGAATTCGCCATAGGTCGCGCCAGAAATATCTCCCGTGATGGTGCCGTCCTCGGCGAGGCCTGTGATGTTACCGGCAGAGTCTTTAAGCTGAAGCGTGAGCGGCGAGTGGAGGAAGAAGGTGAGTTTTTTGTTTGCGGTTAATGGCAAGGGTTGAGTTGAAGAAATGAAAGTTGGGAGTGTGCTCGTGCTGTTTTTAATTATGTTTTTTATAAAATCTTCTATTGGTTGAACTTCAAAAAGATCTTTATGTTTACGATTGGTAGATGAAGTTTTATTATAAGTATGTAAATCAACCCAATATCTTTTTACGCTCGAGCTCGTGGCCATCATGAGGGCGCTCGGGACGGGGACAGTGCCGTCGCCGTCTTCGGTAAAGATTGGGCGATACTTGCGCGACGATAATATTGACGAGGTATAGAAGTCTATTCCCGCGACCGTGTCGGCTCCCCAGCCGGCTATTTGGCTCACTTCTACGCCAGAAGGCGGTGTCCAGAAGTCCAGAGTCGCGTGCTGGCTGTTCCCGTAGTCTATGAGCGCGGAATTGAGAGAAGACGCGGTGAGAAAATCTTTTAGTTCAACTCTGTTGTTGATTGTGGGACCGTAGGCAGAAATTTCTGCGGCGTAAGCGTCGCCAGCGAAGCTGGCGACGGGATGGGCTGAATCGCCCACAGTACTCTCCAGATAATCTTCTGACGGGAGAAGGTGATACGCCATCGGCGAGTTCTCTGCGAGTTGTTTGGCGACATCGGCGTGTAAAATAGAAATACCCCACGAAGAAATGCCTTGGTCCATTCCGTAAAGTAATGCTCCGATATCAATAGGCGCGCCGCTCTGCGGCGCGCCTACCAGTATTATTTTATCCACCAACTTCGTGGCGGTTTCGTCCCCAAGTTTATTCAGGAGCGCTTTGGCGACGAGCCCGCCGTTGCTATGTGCGATGATAGTCACCTTCCCCGTCTTGGAACTCCCGGCGAGCGCGCGAAACGACTGTTCTATGTACGGCGTGCTCGTTGCTTCTGTATAAAATATTTTGCCATTCCGCTCCGTACCGTTGTTCAGTAGGTCGGTGAGCGAGAGTCTCCAGTCATACGCCGCCGCCTTCCAATCATTGATGTCGCCATCCGTCTTGAGCCCGTTCATCTCATCAATAAACAATTTATAAATATTGTTTCCTTTCACCGAATCAATAACATCGTCCGATTTCGCATAAATATCAGCGCAAATACTCCCGCCGTCTGTATCAAGAAATAATCTTTTTACTTTTTCATCTCCTGCTCCGCGCAATATTTTTATGGTTGAATCGGCAACGGGGTCCCAAAGTTTCTCTTCTGCCGATTTGTCGCAAGCTGTTCCCTCATACAGCCGACTTCCTTCAATACCGGGCAGAAAGAGAACATTTGAATTGCAGTTGGCAGTGCATTTCTGGACGGCGTCCTTATCGGTAATCGTGAATTGAATCGTTCCTAAAAATACATCTTCGTTTGAGTCAGCGTACGCCGATGGACCAATAATGAATCTTAAAACAAGTTTCCAAAATGGCGGCTTGTCTCTTATGACAAGAAGAGGAGGCGGCTCGCCGTATATGTCCAGCTCATACACTCCCGACTTCTCCCAACTGAGAACGCTCGCAGAAAGTCCGCCGAACGACTTTACGAACTCTCGCGTACTTGTAGCCGTATTGGCGACATCTGAAATGTAATAGAGCGAGCCGCGTGGCATAAAGAATTCCTCGCTCGCGTATGTAATTTCGGTCTGCTTCGTGATATTAAGTTTTACTGCGTATGTTCCACCTTCAATTATTGTTATTCTGTCGTCGGAAATGATCTCGCCGGTTTCTTCATCGGTAACAACATCACCCCAAATGAGCTGATTAGAGAAAGTTTGCGCATTGGCAAAGAACGGAAAAAGAATAGCGCTTAAAAGAAATAGCACGGCGTATCTGGTGAGCATTGTTTTCAACATAGCATTATCAGACACAATGCGGGTATACCCAGCACTAAATGTTAGTGCTCGGGTATACTGTGCACATGAATGATTTAAAAAACGCTCTCGCGAGCGTGATGAAGGGGGAGGTGACGGATGATGAAGGCGCGCGCCGCATTGCCTCGCGCGACACTTCACTCTTTGAGCGGATGCCAGAACTCGTGGTGTATCCCGAAGACCCTCACGATGTTTCTGAACTCGTGAGGGTCGTAGGTGCTGAGCGAAAGCGAGGTGCAGACATTTCACTTACAG
>Ga0209542_10002002_pt1 | contig 46643 bp, 35 predicted proteins | sample RifCSPhighO2_01_FD_184028 | JGI IMG/M metagenome (GOLD analysis project Ga0209542, IMG submission 184028) | Soil microbial communities from Rifle, Colorado - Rifle CSP2_plank highO2_0.1 (SPAdes) (version 2) | ecosystem: Environmental > Terrestrial > Deep subsurface > Rock core/Sediment ...
TGATCCATTCGATGGTACGCTCGGCGGCAATCCGAATGACACTGCCCCGGGAGATTATAAACTGGTAACATTTGAGATTAGTTGTTCCCAATGCTTCGGGGCGCGGCCGCTCCGTTTCACGACAATTGCGGCCCCGAAAAATCTTGAGACAACAACCGGAAATGGCGCGCTCTTTATCGATGTTTTCGACGCCTCGGGTGTGGGGATTCAAGGCGCGAACGTTACAATCGTAAATACCGACGCGGACCCGGATATAACAATCAATGACACGACCGATATAAATGGAAAGCTACAGTTAGTTGATATTCCGCCAGGCGTAAATGCGTATCAAATTACAGCGACAAAAAGCGGGTACACAACCGCGCGAACATATCCGTTAGATGATCCCGAAAATCCAAATCCTATTCAAGCGGACTCGACAATCGCCGCGAGCACGATTACCGAAATAGGTTTTGAAATAGATAGAGTAAGCGCTCTGACAATGAGGACAAAAAACGCTTTCTGTGTGCCGGAGCCGAATGTTGGTCTCTATCTTGAAGGGGGAAATCTTATTGGAAGAGACCCCGACGTCATCAAATATTCAGAAACGGTAAATACGGGGGAGAGCGGATCGTACACAAAAAGTGATCTCGAATGGGACACCTACAAGATAATAGGCATTGACGCGGAAAGTGATATCTCAGGCTGGGATCTGTTTATACCGATCACGATAGATCCGAATACGGTTAAAATAATTACACTTCTGACCGAAGCAAAAGCCTCCCAAGCCCTGCTTGTAAATGTTGTGAATGAAGTTAACGAGGTTGAAACAATGGTGCCCGGCGCCTCGGTTGAACTTGTAAAAACCGGTTTTTCTGAAACGCTCGAAGCGGGAGTAAGAAGTTTTAAAACTACAAACTGGCCTGACGGGGCATGGTCGGACAAAGTAAACGTGGATGCTTCAGGCGGAACAGAACTCCTTCTCGATTCTATCGGGGGCGTATACCAATCTCCGGGGTATCTGATATCAGAAACAGTCAATTTCGGTACAAGTGAGTCCGAACTTAAAACACTTTCTTGGAACCCGACGAGCCAACCGCCGGAAACAGGATCTGGAAGTATGAAACTCCAAATAGCGACAAATGACGACAATCTAACGTGGAATTTCGTTGGTCCCGACGGGACGGCAAATTCGTACTACGAAACGCCGACCGGAACCGTTATAAACACACTTCATAACAATAATCGCTATCTCCGTTACAAAGTGTATCTGGAAACATCCGACGCCACAGTAACGCCAACGTTTGAAAATATAACAATAATGTTCGCTTCGGGTTGTATTCCCGAAGGTCAAGTGTTTTTTAAAGGGTTGAATTCAGGAACGTACACATTAACTGTTCAAAAAAGCGGCTTCGAAACGCACGTAAGCCAAATTTCGATAGACCAAAATTGGCAGAATGTAAAAATAACGCTCACCCCCCTCCCATGAAACCTCGCCTACATTCTAAATCCTATATTCTATACTCTTCCCCAAGAGGATATTCGATAATCGAGATTGTCATAGCAATCGGAATCCTTATGAGTCTTATTGGCGTCATTGCTTTTTTCACGCAGGATATAGTTTTTCTCGGAGACGTCTTTGAAGAACGAATAACCGGCCAGCAAAATATAACGCGTACTTTGCACGTGATCGTGCCGGAAATCAGATCAATTACGCAATCCGCTGCCGGTGATTACCCAGTCGCGCTCGCGACCGAATCAGCGCTTACGTTCTACAGTGACATCGATAAGGATGGTGCGATAGAAAAAGTTCGTTATTTTCTCGAAAACACAACATTTAAGAAGGGAACGCTAAAACCAACAGGCGTGCCGCTTGAATATAATCCCGCGAATGAAATCGTAAAAACTGAAATAGAAAACGTGATAGATGACGAAATCTTTTTATACTACAACAATGGATATACGGGAGTAGAAGGTCCAATGCCGTTCCCGGTAAAACTCATTGATATTAGAATTATTGGAGTAAAACTCACGACAAACGATCCCCGAACAATCGAAGTTGGGCCCGTAACCTTCAAAACACAAGCTATAATAAGAAATCTACGCGACAACTTTTAAATGAAAAGGCAAAAAGGACAATTATCATTGCAAGTCTTGATTTTCGGAAGTATCGCCGTGTTCATTCTTTCCGGTTTTGTACTCTGGGCAGAAACACACATTACAACAGTCCAACGCGAAGCGAATAAATCACTTGCGTTCGATATCGCCGAATCAGGCGTTGAATATTACCGGTGGCACCTCGCGCATGACCCCGATGATTACGAAGACGGTACGGGAAGCCCGGGACCCTATATCCACGAATTCCTTGATAAAGAAGGAAATGTGGTGGGAGAATTTTTATTGGAAATTACACCACCCGCGGTCGGATCAACGGTCATAACAGTTCGTTCAACAGGAAGAACTGTGGCTGATCCGACAATCGAAAAAATTATTGAGGTCAAGATGGGAATCCCGTCATTCGCGAAGTTCGCCGTTGTCGCCGATCCTCCAGATATTCGTTTCGGTGAAGGAACCGAGGTATTCGGGCTTGTTCACTCAAACGGCGGTATCAGGTTTGATGGATACGCGCACAATGTCGTCTCAAGCGCGAAGGAAGAATACGATGATCCGGATCATCCGCCGGATGACGGTTCTGAAAACGAATTCGGTGTTCATACGCATATAACACCCGTTGATCCGTTGCCACCCGCCACAATGCCCGACCGTTCTGATGTATTCGCAGCAGGTCGCGAACTCGGTGTGCCAGGAGTAAACTTCGAAGGACTTTCGCAAGACTTGAAAGATATCCAGACGGTTGCGAAAAATGGAGGGTTCCATAGAATAAAATCAAACTCAAAAGGCTACGAAGTTGTGCTAAAAACAAATGATACGTTTGATTTGTACAAAGTAACATCCCTTGGCGCGCCTCCAACAACAGGGTGCAACAATTATTTAGGTCAAGACGGTTGGGGAACATGGACGATTAAAAATAAGCAATTTCTCGGTAATTACGCGTTTCCAGGAAATGGCGTTATTTTCCTGGAAGATAATATATGGGTACGAGGTACGATAAATACCGCGCGGCTTACAATTGCTTCCGGTCGTTTCCCGGAACAAGATTCAACAAATACGAGCATTTCGATAACAAATGATATTTCGTATACCAATTACGATGGCGGAGATATACTCGCGCTTATCGCGCAAAAGAATATTAATATTGGTTTACAAAGCGAAGATGATCTCAAAATTGATGGCGCGCTTGTTGCGATAAACGGAAGAGTTGGGCGGTATTACTATCGTAAGCCAGGTGGAGGAAGTAATCGGTGCTCGCCGTACCACGTACGAAGCAGAATTTCACTCCACGGAATGATTGCGACGCGCCAGCGGTACGGTTTTGCCTATACGGACGATACTGGGTACGATATCCGAAATATTACCTACGATACGAATCTTCTCGAAAATCCTCCACCAAGCTTCCCGCTGGTTGCCGGAAACTATGAAATGATCTCATGGAAGGAGGTAAAATAAATCTCACGAATCTACCAAATAGCGGTTTTCCACACAACCCCCATTAAAACCTAGACTTCTTATGCTATAATCCTATGAGGGAAACCAAAAAGGTCGATTGTCTTGAAAATTAAAGAGTCGAAAAACATTTAAAACAAAAGAATGAAAGCTCAAAAAGGTTTTACGCTTATTGAATTACTCGTTGTAATCGGTATTATCGCGATTTTGGCGGGTGTTGTAATCGTAGCCTTAAATCCCGCTCGGCAATTCTCGCAAGCTAACAATACTGCTCGCTCAGCGAACGTGAATGCAATTTTGAATGCTGTCGGCCAGAATATGGCGGACAACAATGGCAGTTTCAACTGTGGCGCGGGCGCGATTCCGGCAACAGCAACGAAAATGGCGTCATCGGGTGGATACGACATAGCCCCATGTTTGGTAACTACATATATGGCTCAATTACCATTCGATCCAACAGCCACCGGCGCGCATTGGACAAGTACCGCGGATTACGACACTGGATATGAAGTTTCACAGTCAGCGTCAGATAATCGAATGACTGTTGAGGCTCCGGAAGCTGAACTCGGTGAGGAAATCCGATTTACTCGATAAGTAAAAAAGATACAAAAACAAGATCCGTCCTTGATAGGGACGGATTTTGTTTCTTTATTGGAAAAGAATATTTTATAATGAGATATAAGACAAATGAGACATATCTACGGAAAAATTTTCTCAAAAAGAATTAAAGGATTTACGCTCATCGAGTTTATTATCGTTGTTGCGATTATCGGTGTCCTTGCCGGCATTACAATAATCGCCTTAAATCCAACGCGGCAATTTTCACGAACAAATAACACAACCCGTAGAGCGAACGTAACGGCAATCTTAAATGCCGTCGGCCAGAATATGACGGATAACAGAGGAGGTTTTTCTTGCGCGGCGGGAATAATTCCGGCGATCGCGACAAAAATGGCATCAACCGGAGGATACGATATAGCGCCCTGCCTTGTCTCAACCTATCTCGCTCAGCTTCCGGTTGATCCGATTGCGGAAAACGCCCACTGGGTAAGTACGTCCGATTACGACACGGGATACACAGTTCTTCGTTCGACAACCGACAGCCGTATTACAATTGCGGCGCCTGATGCAGAACTCGGGGAAACAATCTCAGTAACCCGCTAAATATAACGACCTTCAAGGTCGTTATATTTTGTTACTCAAGAGTAAGATGGTGAAAGCTGACAAGGTCTAAATCTCGAAGCCATCGAGCTGTCTCTTTTCTGTACTCGTCCGACCCGCTCAAAAACGAGCTAAGAAACTCACGATTGGTCACCGAAGGAAAGTTTTTAGTTCCAACATAGTCGGGATAACTACTCCACCGATACGATTCCAAAAAACGCAAAGCTTTCTCAGGATCTTGAATTTTCCGTTCTCGCCATTCCGGCATCACAAGGTCCAAAGGGTTTAAATGAATATAATAAGGAAGGTGAATAAAATGAGCGTCGTCTGTAACGAGGATACTCTTATAACGTCCTTCAAAAAGAGTGCCTCTCCGTTTATTTTTCTCATTAAAATATTTTACATATCCCGCATTAAGTTTCTGCATAAACAAAGGAACACCATTTTGAACTCGTGGCGAAAGTAGAAGGTGATAATGATTTGGCATAAGGCAAAACGCTAATACATCAACAAGAAGTTTACGTTTTCGCCGCTCTCGCTCAATCTTGCGTTCTCTGAGGTCGTTAGACTTTTGGAAAGTATAAAACGTGCTATTCACTCGTTCCTGGTCGTTAAATTCAAAAAGATCATGGACAAATCGAAAGTAATCTTGGTCATCAAGGAAAATATCTCGCTTGTCAACACCCCTATTCACTATGTGAGAAATTTTATATGAAAACATTGCCGCTACGTTTCTATTTTACCTCAATTCTTAAAACTTTACGACCTCAGAGGACGTTGTATTTCGTTAATCATTAAATTGGAAGTCTGTAATGCGCTGTTGACACACTGTTGTGCACAAATTGGTTCTAGAAGAGCAATAAATCTCGTATAATTAACTCTATAAGAAAGAAGCAAAGGGAAAACGTAAAAAAGAATGTTGATAGGAGATATTAAGCCTCCAATGGGAAGGCAGGTACAAATGATTAAAGAAAAAGCCGAACGATTATACCGTTGGGCTGAATTGATAATTCGTACATCAAAATACGGAACAGCTTTTTTTATTTCACTAATTGTAATTTTGATTGCGACTCCAGTCGTACTCGTAGCGACAACACCCGAAACGAAAACTATTGAGATTATTCCGGGAGAAATAACAGGAAACTGGGAAAATCTTGAAGCTATAAAAGTTCGGGATCTTGGACAAGAAGCCGGAGTAGCCGAGTTCAACCGAGCAAATTCTGCTTATACAAAACTTCCCTCAGAGATTTCAGGGGAAGAACAAGTAAGAGAAATAACAGAAGAAACGGGCAAAGAACAGGATGAAATAATAAAACAAGAAGAGTCCGAAGACAAAAAAGATGAGCAAAAGTTTACAAAAGAAGAAGAGGCGATTCTTCAGAAAGCTGTTGAAGAAGCAAGGCCAATTGACGAAGTAATCGAAGAAAACAGGAAAGAAGAAACAGCCCCGTCGCCCGAAACAATACCGCAAACCGAAGAGGCGATTCAGGGCGAAGGAGAAGCTCCGACGGCACCGCCCGAAGAAAACTCTAACCCTGAACCAGAAGCATCGTGGTTTAAAAATTTATTCGCGTTTCTTGCGGTAAAAGCTCAAGAAGGAAATGAGCCTGCCGAAGAACCCGCTTCTAAAGAAGAGCCTGCGCCAGCTCCGTCAATAGAAACGTCCGAAACCGAAAATATGTCGGTCTCGGAACCAATACCAGAAGAAGAACAAACAAAAGAGGAACAGTCTATTTCTCAAGAACCGGAAGAACAAATTGAGGTCACTTCCGAAGAAACGCCTGTCCCCGACGAAGAAAAACCAACTGAAGAAGTAATTGAAGAAATAAAAGAGGACGTCCCGCCGATTGTCTTACCGACAATTGATGGACAAATGCAAGGAGAAGAACTGAAAAACGAGAAAGAGTCAGTCGATGAGAACCTCAAGATCTTTACATTACGGAAAGAAATTACCGTTTCGGGATTTAATCGTGAAACGTTAAGCGAAACAGCGCGTATTGAAAAAATAAAATTAAACGTCTCGCTTGGTATCTATGGATCAGAGAATGAAGATGATGAGGTGCTTATCGGATATCGCATTGGCGCTGGTAATTGGAATGAGCTTGCTTCGTTTACGCAAGATAGGAATCATTCAAACTTCACAAATGAAGGGTACTTTAGTTACGAACTTCCAAGGGAAAGTGATGTAAGAGATCTAAAAGTTGAAATATTCAACCTTTCAAATAACGAAGAATCAGGAGAAATAACTCCGCGCCCAGTACTCCTTGATGCCGTTTGGATAGAGATGGAGTATCAGGATGTTGATGACGTCAAAGAAGAACAGGTTGAAGAAGAATTACGGAAGGAAGCGGTTGTGCTTGAAGAGTTTGATATTGAAAACTTGCCCCGAGTTGATTTTGAAAAATCAATAATTTTCACGCCTGGCAACAAGAAGAATTTCAAAGGTGACGAGGAAGTTAAATTCGAACTTGACCTATCCGGTGTTCCATTTACTTTGCCCGAGAAACCCGAAGAAGAAGTAGTGCCGGAAATAAAACCAATTCCACAAGAAGAAGAAACAATACCGAGTGAAGAAACAAATGAGATTACCCCGCCCGTAGAAACAGTTCCTCCTACTGAAGAAGTTCTTCCGCCTGCGGAAATAACACCGGCACCACAAGAAGAGACGCCTTCCGTTAAACAGCCTCAACCGGAGAGTTTCTTAAGAAAAATGCTCGGAAAACTAAACGTGTTTGGAAATGCGAAAGCTCAAGAGGGAATCGTCCTCGAAGAGTCACCCCCAAACGAAAAACCAAAACGAAACCTCGCTGAGATAACTCGCCCGACAATTTCCAAAACGGAAATTTTTGACGTATATGGGAATAAAAAAGATATCATGCCGGTTATTGAAGAAATAGGCGATAAAATAAACATCCGCGTTCCAAAACCCGAAGCCGCGTTTCGTCCCGGTAGATATCGTATGCGAATTGAGATTTTCGTTGGTGACAAAGTACTTGTCTCGAATGAAGAATTTACCTGGGGCGTGCTTGCGATAAATACGAATAAATCAATCTATGCCCCCAGTGAAAGCGCGTATCTTCAAATGAGCGTTCTCGACGATACTGGAGACGCGGTTTGCAATGGCAACCTCGGACTTACAATAACTTCGCCCTCAGGAACGCAGGCCTATCTCACAACCGCTGAAAAAACAATTGAATACAGTGGCACCTGCCTTGGCAACAATGTAACGCACGATCCTGATTACGTAGCGCGTTACACGACAGGACAAACCGGCGTGTATCAAATGCGGCTCGTAAATCTTGATAATAATTATTTCATTGACGATTCATTTGAAGTACAAAATTCAATAAGTTACGACGTCGAACGCGTAAGCGCCACGCGCATCAACCCCTTTAAATCGGGTCGGTACACAATGCAAATCAAAGTAAAGCCGGTCAATGATTTTTCAGGAAAGATAATCGAAAGAATCCCGAGGAGCTTTGAAATTATTGAATCAACAGGAAACCCGTTCGTTGAGACAAAGGAGGGTAGCCCCTACAGAACGCTCACCTGGGATGTCTCGTGGAACGCCGGAGAAGAACAACTTCTGACATACGACTATCGCGCTCCGCAAAGGAGCCCCGAGTTTTATTTACTGGGGCCACTCACAATTACAGGAAACGCTTCGTTGCCCGGTTTTTTTGAAAACCCCGAAGCAGTATTAAAGAGCATCTTCGGATCAGGGAATACCGGTCAGGTTGATTTTGTTGAGGCTCGTGAGTGGCAAATTGCTTCCGACGCCCAAACGCGCGTCTGGTCATCAGGATTCGAAAATGGAAGTAACGGATCGACAATTGTCGCCTACGACGAATGGGAAGTTATAGGTAGCTCACCAACGCACAGTAGCGCTACAAAACGAAGCGGTGGTTTCGCGATGCAAAACAATCTTTCCGCTACGACCGCGTACGTTCAACACAACTGGGCGGCGGCAGGCAATACAGGAAATTCCTACATCAGGTTTTATCTCAATATCACAACCGGAACAAACGGACAGGAGGTTATTATGCGCACCCGCGACTCAGCTACGGCGGGTAACGCTTATTCAATCAAAATCAATACCGCCGCGAACAACAACACGCTTGAACTATGGGATGACATTCAAAGTGCCCAGGAAGGTTCGGATAGCAGCGCTCTAAGTACCGGCACGTGGTATCGCATTGAAGTTGCGTACGTATATTCAACAAAAGCAATAACCGCATATTTAAACGGCACACAATTCGCGACAGGGACAATGGACTCGACAAATGACAATATAAATATGCTTCGTTTAGGCGTCCAGACTTCAACAACCGCGAATCTCTTTTTCGATGATGTTGCGATTAACTCAGACGTTCTTCCGGGAAGCGGAAAAATCGTCCATATGCGTCCAAACGCTGATGGTGATAACCACGCGTGGCTCCACGACGATGGTACAACAGGAGACGCTAATAACTACACTGAGGTTGATGAGGTGGTTCCTGACGAAGGAACATCATACGTCAAAAGAACCACAAATGGCCTGCCAACCGACTACTATAATCTTGAAAGTTCAACAACGGCAGGTATCGCTTCAACCGACACAATCACTTTAACCGCGATCGGTACCCAACTCGGCGCTTCGAGTACAACAGCACACGGTACCCGTGAATTAACAATTAGAATAAAATCCACCGGCACAGAAAGTACAACCTCTAATATTGATCCTTCGAACACATCATACAGAATTCAAAGCGATGCGCAACCGCGTATTTATTACCAGCATAATTATATAGACCCAAATGACAGCGCCGCCTGGACAACAAGCGATCTCGATGGTCTGCAAGTAGGCATAACTCCGGATATAACGGACACAACTGGAACCTATGAAATTCGCGTTTCAGCAATCTGGGTTCTTGTTGAATATATTCCGATAATTACCGTCTCCGGAAACGTCTTAAACTACGAACAAACAACCCCAACAAACAATGGACTAACCGAATGCGATGGATCAACGACGATGATAAAGCTTCAGGTCAACGGCACAACCTATGGTCCTGTATCCTGTGTTGATAACGACGGCGAATTTAGTTTCACTGGTGTAGAAACTCCGGCATCCGGCGCGGGAATGGTGGCGTGGATCGACGGTCAAACGCCGAATGGCGCGCTCGTCATCCGCTACGACGGAAGCGGTAATTCAACAGGACATATATTTTGGGATGACTCCGTTGCGGTCACAAGCGACGATTCGTCTGCGGTTACGAATACGAATATGGATGTGTACGACAGCGGCAACGATGACGATATTCCGTACTCTGTTTCAAGTGGGGCGCTCACAGTCGCCGACGGATATGAACTCCATATCACAACCGGAATAACCTATGCTCCCGGCGGAGATGTAACAACATCTCCCTCAGCAAGCGCTTCAAGTACGGATGGTGATATTCATATAGATGGTACAGGCACGCTCGATGTTTCTTCTGGTGTTTCTTCACTTGTTGTTGGCGGTGATTTTATAAACGAAGGAACATTCACGGCAGGAACGTCAATTGTACAATACTTCACGGCAACTGCGACTGGTCACACGATCACTGACGGTGGCGAAAACTTTTGGAACGTAACATTCGATGGTTCCGGCGGCTGGTCATTCTCTGACTCGACAACAATCGACAACGTAATCCTTATGAACGCCGGAACACTTTCTGGAACGAACGACATCACGGCAAAGGGTGTTGTTGAGTGCTACAGTGGCGGAAGTTCCTGTGGAACCATCACGCTGACAGGTGGAACCTTCGCGATGTCTGTTGATGCGGCGAGAACTTTCGGTACAAGCAAAGTTGATGGCGGAGAAATATGGACATTCAACAATCTTACATTCGAAGCAAGTAGTTCAACCGACAGAACAATAACAATAAACGGTACCGGTACTGGAAATATCGTCGTAAATGGCACGCTGACAACCGGTCGCTCAATCGGAGGTATTTTAACGCTTGATAACGCGACAAACGATAGAGTCTTTGATGTAGGTGGAGCGTTCACGATTAATAGTTCCGGAAGGTTTGACGCGGCCGGTACGGGCGTTTCTTTCACAATCGCGGGAAGCTTCACAAATAGCGGAACCTTTACGGAAGGTGATGGTACCGTAACACTCGATGATGGCGGAAGTGGATCCGCGGTAACGCTAAATTCAGGTTGTTCAGATATAACAACCTGTACTTCGCAAGATTTTTACAACTTGATAATCAATAAGACTGATGCGGACGACGCTGATGATAATGTAACGCTCTCAAGTACGCATCTACGCGTCACAAATACACTGACGATTACCGATGGAGAACTTGTTCAAAGTACCCTTAATATTGGTGCTATTGGAGCTTCAACTGCGATCTCAATCGCTTCGGCAGGAAAATGGACAAATATCTCAACCGGCGATATCTCGCTCGGTGGAACAGTTTCAAACGCTGGAGTGATCAATTTAAATGGTGGCGGCGCGAGTTGCGGTGACGCTGATGGAATCGCTATAACATCAAATTTATTATCAACTGACACCGGTTTTCAAGTAGCGACGACAATTGAAACTGCGGCAAGCTGGACCAACTTCACCGCCGCCGCGATGAATTCCTCAAACAATTCGTATGCCGAATGCGGCGCCGCATGCCGTTCATTTGGCGCTTCAGGACAAACATCAGATTTCGGATTCAGCATCCCATCTACGGCAACAATCGTTGGCATCGAAGTAGAAGTTGAAATGAAATCATCTGGCTCATTCCAGACTGTCACTGAGAACCTCTCGTTGTCGTGGAACGATGGAGCAAACTTTACAAGCGAGAAATCAAACAGCGATACGAGTGGAAGTGATGTTACAAAAACATATGGAGGCTCTGCGGACACGTGGGGCAGAACTTGGTCATACTCAGAATTCAACAACGGCACGCTTCGAATGAAAATCCGTGATAGTTCATCGAACGTCGGATATGTAGATTTGGTCCAAATGAAAGTGTATTACACGACCCAGCCTCAAATCAGCTGGACCGGCGCGGGAACGTTCAGCGTCGCCGATGTAACTGTTTCTAATCAAGGTGGTTCAGCGGCTATTACTGCGGCAAGTTCAACTGATAGCGGTGGCAATGACACAAACTGGGACATTATTGCCGGCTGTCCGGCAGTTATTACTGTCGAAGGAACCGTATATTCGAGTGAGGGTGGAGCAAATATCGGAGCTGGAAAAACAGTTAATGTTCGTGTAAATGGTACAGGAAGTTACACCGATGACACAGACGCGAGTGGTATCTACTCAGTCGGAAGTGTTGATGTTGAATCTGGGAATGTTGTAACGGTTTATATAGATCAAGAAGGCGCGGATGAGGGCACGACAATTTATATTACTGATGGAACAAGTCAAACAAATGTAGATATCTATAAAGGCGCGGTAATTATCCGAGCTGATTCCGGTTCCATCACAAATGACAATCTCTACACAGCCGACGATACGGACGACGATATAAAGTACAACGTCTCAGCCGCTTCAGGTGGGACGCTGACCGTTGATGACGGGTTCGAACTGCACGTTTGGACAGGAGATACGTTTGCCCCCGGCGGTCCCATAACAATGTCTCCATCAGCCAGTTCGTCATCAACCGATGGAGATGTTCATATTGACGGCACGGGCGTTCTCACAATGGGTACGAACGCGCTCTCAGTTGGCGGTGATTTCACGAATGAAGGAACGTACACAGTTTCAGCGACACAAACAACGACATTTACCGCGACCGCGACAGGACATAGTATCACCGACGGCGGCGAAAACTTTTATAACGCGACATTCAGTGGCGCGAGTGGTGGTTGGTCATTTGCCGATTCAACAGCGATTGATAACACAATGACAATCACGACTGGAGAACTTTCCGGAAGCGTTGGAATTACAATCGCGAATGATCTTGTAATTACAAGTACGCTTTCAGGTTCGGGAACAATCGCGGTAACAGATGACCTTACGGTAAACGGCACGCTTTCAGGGACAGGAGATATAACCGTAAACGGCTCAGTAACCGGTTCGGGTACGGTAACGCTTACAAACGGCACGTTTACGCAATCTGTAGACGCCGCCGAAACATTCGGCTCAACCTCAGGCACGAATAATTGGACGTTCAATAATCTCACTATCCAAGCAAGTGGAGCCAGTGCCCGAACAGTAACCGTAAACGGAACTGCTACAGGTCAAATTATCGCAAGCGGCACAATGACAACCGGTCGTTCAACCGGAGGCATCTTGACTCTTGATAACAGTACGAACGATAGGATTTTTGATGTAAATGGAGCATTCACAATCAACAGCTCCGGGAGATTTGACGCGGCTGGCACGGGTGTCTCATTTACAATCGCGGGAAGTTTCACAAACAGTGGGATCTTCGCGGAGAGTAACGGCACGGTAACACTCGATGATGGCGGAAGCGGATCCGCGGTGAACCTTAACTCTGGATGTTCAGATGCTGATGCCTGTACTGATCAAAATTTCTATAACCTCACAATCAACAAAACTGACGCGGACGATGCCGACGATAACGTAACACTTCTGACAAACCACCTACGACTTACAAGTACTTTGACCATTACTGATGGCGAGTTTGTCCAAGGAGCGCTCAACGTCCGTGCTGAGGGATCAAGTGCCGTTTCAGTCGCGAGTGCTGGAAGATGGACAAATATTTCAACTGGCGATTTAAAGCTTAGTGGTTCATTCGCGAATGCCGGAACAGTACAAATGGACGCGAATGGAACAACCTGCGGAGATGCGGACAGTATTTTACTTCGATCAACTGACGCGGACGAAAAGTTAACGTTTACTATAAACGACGATGCTGATCAAAACGAAACAGGAAGTGCCGCAGTACTTACGAATTCAACAAAACAAATGGGTGGTACCTCGTTTGCAGATTTTGTTGGTTTCCGAATTACAAACGTAACAGTTTCAAATGCCGCGACAATCCGACACGCCTATCTGAAGGTGTATATGAGCGGCCACTCAGTTGGAGATGATAGTATTCGAGTTGTTGGAGAGGACGCTGATGACGCAGCTACCTTCACAACCGGCGTAAACGATATAAGTGGAAGAACGGATACGAGCGCTTCAGCAACAAACAATGTCGGTAGACTAGCTGATGGTTATCGGATTTGGGATATAACAGCGATTGTTCAAGAAATTATTGATCGTGGTGGATGGGCAAGTGGGAACGATCTTGTGATTATGCTTGATACCCCAAATAGTAATTTCAGTTCAACAATTTCCTTTGTAGAATCATCAAACGATCCAGAAATCGGAATTATTTATGGCGCCTCTGCGGATTCCGTTCGTTCTCCAAGTGTCTCGGGCACAGGAACGTATACAAATCCTGATAACGGATTTTCTTCAAATGGTAGCTATGCGACAAAAGCTGATAGTACGTCAGGTTCGCAAGTGTACGAATCTTTCGGTATCGCCGATTTAAGCGGCAAAGTAGTTCAAGGTATTTTAGTTAAAAACGAAGCAAAAGTAAGTGGTGATGGCGGTTCACGCGCGGAATATACGATTGAACTTTCATGGGATGGCGGAACAAGTTGGACAACTGCGAAAAGAGCCTTTATCTACACAACAGCTGACTTAACGCAATTATATGGAGGAGCAGATGCCTGGAGTCATACTTTTATAGCCGGGGAACTTACGAATTCAAATTTCAAAGTCAGAGTTTCAAATGACTTTGCGAGTGGATTTGAAGATGCTTCCATCGATTATGTTTCTGTTCAAGTTTTCTATTCGACACAACCAACCTGGTCTGGTGCCGGAACGTACACAATGCAAGATCTCGATATCTCATATCAAGGAGGAAGCGCGAGTATCACAGCGAATAGCTCAACCGACAGTGGCAACAACGGTGCGAACTGGACAATTAACGCTGGTGGTTGCGGTATCAGTGTTCAGGGTACTGTGTATATGGCAAACGAATCAACAATCGCGACTTCAGGTAATAGCGGTCCGTGTGATGGAAGTACTGCTGTGCTCTCAGTACGTGTAAATGGTGGCACCGCGAGTACAACAACCTGTTCAAATACTGATGCAACGTTCACGTTCTCAAGTGTCAATATGAGCGCAGGAGATACAGTAACGATCTATCTAACTTCCACAATGAAGGGGAACACTGTCTATCTATCAGACGGCACTGCTGACACGGGAATTGACGTCTATCAAAACACGCTTGCGATCCGCCACGAAAACGCGGGTCCGACCACAATCCCCGATATATGGGACTACGACAACACGGCAAATGACACCGATATGCTTTTTGACGCGGTTGATGCTACGCCAGATACATTAACAACTGACGATGGCGTAGAACTGCACATCAATACCGGCGACACATTTACTCCAGGCGGCACAGTAACGACAAGTCCTTCAAGCGACGGCACAGACACTATAAAAGACGGCGATGTTCATATTGACGGCACGGGCGTTCTCACAATGGAAACAAACGCGCTCTCAGTTGGTGGTGACTTCACAAACGAAGGAACATTCAACAAAACAAATCCGCAAACAACAACATTCGCCGCGACAGCAACAGGGCACACAATTACGGACGGCGCTGAAAATTTTGATTCAATCACCTTCAACGGCGCAAGCGGCGGTTGGAGTTTCGCCGACGCTACAACTGTTGACGTTGACCTCACAATGACAGCCGGAACACTCTCGGGCACGAGTGATATCACAATAAACGGCGGGGACGTGACAGGGGATGGAACAATTACGTTAACCGGAGGAACATTCCTAGTTGACACTACTGGCAACTTCGGTGGCGCAACGGGCTGGAGTTTCGTAAATCTCACCTTCGGAAACGGAACAGACGCAACAACAACGACCGCAACAGGGGCGGGCGCAATTACGGTTTCAACCGCACTAACTGTTGCCGCGAATCAAATCCTCGATGCCGCTTCAAAAACATGGATTCTAAATGGCACGGGAACACCGTTGAGTTTGAGTGGCGACAACCTCACCGAGAACGCCTCAACTTTTAGTTATAGGGGAGCTGGCGCGACAAACATTTTAAACACAACCTACTTTAATCTCGATTCGAAGCCAGCATCAGGAAGTCCAACACACACACTTGGCACGGCAGCTTCGCAAACGGTTAACGCTTCGGGAGCAATGACCGTAGGGGATGGCACAAACGCAGTAACGGTAACCGCCGCGGCAAATAATCCGACCCTGAATGTTGATGGTAATTTTACAATCGCGGCAAGTGGGACATTCACTGCTTCCGCTTCAGCAACATTCTCCGTCGCTGGCAGTTGGTCAACAAGCGCAACCGGTACATTCACGCACACAAGCGGCACCGTGACATTTGATGATGGAAGTGGTGACGGCTGTGAAACGATCAATCAGGGAGCAACGGGTACTGGTAAAGACTTCTTCAATATTATAATGAACGGCTCCGGCGGCAATTGGTCATCAACAACAACTGATTTTACGGCGGCAAGCGGTGGAAGTCTTACAATGACTGCTGGTACGCTCGACAGTACTTGTGGAAGCGCTCACGTCGTAATTCGAGGTGAAGTAGCAGGTACAGCTGGCGTTATTAGCTTGACCGGTGCCGGTCAAATCTTTGAACAACGACCCACGTCAGCAAATAAAAACTTCGGCACAACATCAGGAACAACCGCGTGGACATTCGTCAATCTCAGGTTTTCAAACGGCGGCGGTGGAGCGGATCATACGATTACAACCCAAACCGGAGGAAGTGGTGCCATCAACATAACTGGAATTTTAACCATTGGAAGAGCCGCTGATACGAAAAGAACGATTCTAGACGCGGGCAATCGCACCTGGACGCTTTCAGGAACAGACGGTGATCCGTTCATTATTACCGATATTACAGGAACTGACGGAGACTTAACGCCCGCAACTTCGACTTTTGTCTTCTCGGGTAATAATGGAGGTGGTAATACAACAATCCAATCTGAGACCTACAACATTCTTCAAATAAATAATGGAAGCGAAACGTACGCACTTGAAAGCACAACCGGAGCCGCCGATCTTACAGTAACCACCGGTACTTTGAGCATTGGGTCAAACGCCCTGAACATCACGGATGATCTCACTGTGAACGGAACACTTTCAGGTACTGGAAATACAACAGTAAACGGCTCCGTAACTGGTTCAGGTACAATTAATTTAACGGGTGGTACCTTTGAACAGATCATTTCAGGGGGCAATGAAACATTCGGCACGAACGATTGGTATAACGGTAGCTGGCCGTATCGGGTAAAAATCACTGTCCAAAACTCAAAGGTAGATGCTGATCTTACAGATTATCCCGTATATATCAGCCTTACCGATCTCCCTGCGGGATTTCATACAAATGTAAATCAGACAGATGCAAGGGATATTCGCGTTACGACTTCGGACGGAATAACTGAAGTTCCAAGAGAAGTAGTGTTTTACGATTCAGGAACTGACACAGGCGAACTCCACTTCAAGGGAAATGTCTCTAATTTAACTGATACAGACTTTTATATTTATTATGGCAATACGAGTGCTACCGAACCTGCCGTCGATGCTACGTATGGTAGAAATAATGTCTGGACAAATGGATACGAAGCAATACTTCACTTACAACAAGGGGGAACAACAAGTGCTAATGCCTATACGGATAGTTCCGGAAATTTCGTAGGGGGAACAGGTGTCGCGGATGTAGCTACTAATTCATCGGCAAAAATAGGCATTGGAACCACCTTTGATGGAACGGGTGATTATATTGATATCGGAACAAACTCTATTCTTAATTCAAGCGCGTTCACCCTCTCGGCCTGGATAAACACAGACACCGTTTCTAAATATTCCGGGGCAGTCACTATTGGAGATACAGGAGCAACGAACTCGGCATATATCGGTACCGTTGCGGCCGCACAAACAGGAACATCAAACTCCATTGGTGGCGGTTTTTATGGAACAAACTATGGAACAGGAGACACCACGCTAACGACTTGGAAGTATCTGCAATTAACATTTGCTGGTGGAGCTGGTGGTGCGGCTAAAATGTATGTAGACGGAACAGGGTTGGTAGACACAACGTATTCACCAAGTCTGGATGCGACATACACAAGAATCGGTAGGATCACTTCGGATTCGATCTACGACTTTGATGGCTCGGTTGATGAGGTAAGAATCATCAGCGCGGAACGAACCGCCACGTGGATTTCCACTGAATACGACAACCAGAATTCACCGTCTACCTTTTATAACCCAGGCGCGCAAGAAGGTGTCGTGGCAACCGCTTGGACTTTTAATAATTTAAAATTCAACAACTCCGATGGTGTTTCAGCTAGAACCATTACGCCTAACGCTGGCGCGGGTACTATTACAGTAACTGGCACATTAACTTTAGGAGACTCCGGAAGTCAAGATATCACTTTTGATAACGAGACCTCAAACGACCGCGATTTCGATCTTGATGGTTCTTTCCTAATTGCAACACGCGGTGTTTACTCTGCTTCTTCAACAGAGACATTCGCAGTCGCCGATGATTTCACAAATAACGGTACCTTCACGCATAACGGTGGAACAATTACTCTAGACACAACAACAACAGCAACGCTTGCCGGCTCTGGCTCTCCAGCGATAACTTTCTACAATCTCACGGTAACAACTGGCGGTAAAACACTACTTTTCACGGCCGGCGAAACTTTCAGAGTAAATGGTCTTCTGAAAGCCGAGGGCGCGAGTGGTAATGTTGTAAATCTTCACTCAACCACAACCGCGCAATGGTTTATTAACCATCAAGGCACAGAGAGCATTACCTATGCTCACGTCGAATACGGTGGTTGCGATGGATCGTCAACAAATATTACAGTTGCGACAACCGGAGCAAATGGAGGTAATAACGATAGTTGCTGGCTCTTCCCAAGCTTGTCATTCACGTTAAGTAGTACAAGCGCGAGCTTAAGCCTTACAAACTCAAATACGTACACGGACACGAGCTCTACAACATTAACCGTTACAACAACTTCGACAAATGGCTATAGTATCACGGCCTACGAAACGGGCGTGCTAACAAGCGGAATATTAAACACAATCGGAAATTGGGACGGTACGCACGGATCGCCGAGTAATTGGGCGGGAAATTGTATCAGTAACTCAGAATGCGGTTTCGGCTATAATACAAGCGATTCAACGCTTTCTGGCGGTACGGGGAATAGATTTGTCGATGGCGATTCCTGCGGAGCTGATAGCAAATGCTGGGCTGGCTTCGGCACAAGCGGTCCGGGCGATGCCGTTGCTGATGCGGGTGCTCCAGTAACAGGTCAGGCAACAACTATGACGTATAAGGCCTCAGTATCAGTAACGCAGGCAGCGGGACAATATCAAAACACCGTAATTTACGTGTTAACTCCTCAATTCTAAGAATGAATAAATTTATTATAGGAATTTTAAGCGGGGGATTGATTATAGGAGCAACCGTTTCAGTTGCTAGAGCTGTCGAGATTGGTTTCGCGACAACTAAAAATATTTTTGATGTAGAAATTCTTCCCGGAGGAAGCTACACGGATGATCTCGCCGCTTTCAACATTACAGAAGCCACGTTGCCTATCGCCATTGAAATAAGCCCCTGGAACTTAAAAGAAGATTCTGATGAAATTGAGTTTATTGTCACCGAACCTGGCTTGAATTCGGCGCTTTGGTTTGATGTGAAGCCCAAGAATTTTATTCTTGAAGGCAAAGACGGGTCAAGAAAGATTGATTTTACGATAACGCCGCCCGATGATGTTTCTCCTGGAACATATCTCGCGATGATGCGACTTGAGGCGACTCTACCTGAACATTATTTCGAAGAAAATGGGATGCGGTCAATTCCGGAATTAGGGGTTTTATTTTTCATTAAAATTCCGTCTTTTACGCTCGAGGGAACAAAAATCTCGTATACTGCTGAAATTCTTGGCATCGAATCGGAAGAAGAAAGAGTCGGTAACTTATTCCTAGGAGAAGCAAAAGCTGGTGTCTTTGATAGTGCGATTAAAAAGCTTACGGCAAAAGTAAAGAATAATGGTGTTTACTTCTTCAAATCTTCCGGATATCTGGAAATTAAAAACATATTCGGAAAAACGGTCAAGAAAGTTGAACTTTCCGAAAGATACCTTCTTCCAAATCGTATTCGCTCATTAGATATCGAAGTCGTTCCTCCCCCTGAAAATCTTGAAGGAAAATCGTGGTTCTCCCGTTTTCTACGCACCATTTACTACACACTAGACACCAACTCGTACGTCGGTCCCTATACAGCCACGCTCACATTAAGCGTTCCAAACGAACCACCTATCGTAAAAACTGTAAGTTTTTGGGTAATCCCGTGGAAATTCTGGCTCCCTGTTATTATCGGGTTATTCCTCATAATATTTTTTATCAAAAAATTCGGTTCTCGTCTGAAGATAGCTATTCAAGTTCTTTTGAAAGCTGGCCCACCTTCGTCTCCGCCGGTCAGTATTGGATGAGAATTAGAGACTCTTTACTAAAAATGAACCTCTGTGTGGATAACCTTGCCTCTTCACGGAATAATTGGCGTTGTATAATAAAACAGTCAAACGTTGCGCCGGTTGATGCGTGGCGAATGTTTCGTATAAAAATAACAAAGGTCAAAACTTAAATAAAAATTAAGATAAAAGGTCAATTAAGTAATACATCTACAAATAGATGTTGAAAGTAATGAATATAAAAAATACCAAAGGAAGAATAACATTAGTATCAATGCTCATCGTCGCACTTTTCGTAATGATGGGTGGGATATATATGTTTACACAGTCAACAAAGGCCGCAGCAATTCAGTCAGCGAAAGATGTACTCACTGACGCTCGTCCGGGTCAAGCATCAAATCATACGTTAACATTCACCATTAACAACGCGATTGATGCGGGAGATACCTTAACAATCGATTTCGATGACGGAACATTCGATTTCGTCACAACCGGTTTCGCTATCACCGACGCGAAAGACTACGACATTGACGATGATGGAGCGGATAAAGTTGTGGTCGTTGATGGTGCGTGCGCCGCTGATCAATTCGAGATAGACTCTATGACAAATAGCGTGTTTCAGTTCACCTATTGTGCTGGAAGCACGGCTGTTGCGAGCGGTTCTATTATGACCGTTCAGATTGGAACAAACGCGAGTACTTCGGGGGGTACAGGTGACACGCAAATTACAAATCCGGCGGAATCCGCTGGTGGAGGTGTCGCGGACACACCAACAATTACAGTTGGAGGAACTTTTGGTGGAAGTGGAGATCTTTTAGTAGCTCTCGTTGCGGGCGTTACGGTTTCAGTCACAGTTGATGAAAGCGCCGCGTTTACTATTGCTGGTCGCAGTGACGCGCAGTGTGCTGATTACGACAACACGGCGGGTACTGAAATTGCACTCACGAGCGCGACAGCGGTAACATTCCCAACAATCACAAGCTCAAACGATGAAACGTTCATCGATGGTTGTCAAAGATTAACCGTCTCAACAAACGCCGCGACCGGTTACGTTATAACAGTCGCTGAAGACGATCAGCTGGAATCTGTTTCAAGTACAATTCTTGATGGCACGTGTGATAGCGGATGTGGTGATTCAACGGAAGCTCAATGGGCAACATCAACAAACAACGGTTTTGGTTATTGTATGGTTGATATAGCAGGAGGAGGAGATGCGGCCGCGACAGCAGACGCCGGTTGGGGCACGAACGACTGTGATGATGCCGACACATACTTTAAAACAATCGCTTCGATTGCTGACAGCGATACAGTTGCTAATATTATGTCGAGCGTTACCGCAGTAAGCGGAGATGTATCTGACATCGGCTACCGTTTGAGCGTTAGTGATACACAAGCCGCCGGTGCCTATCAAAACATCGTCAGCTTTGTGATGACGCCAACCTATTAATTCCTAACAAGGATATCTAATCTATATGAAATCAAGATTTCAAATGCTCCTTGTGGGAGCGCTACTAGGGGTGGTAGCGATTACGGGGGTTAAAACGGCATACGCCCTTTCCATTTCTCCATTAAACTTTGAAGTCAACGGTAATCCGGGAGAAAAAATCTCGAACATTGTTCGTATTTATAACGATACGGAAAGCGTAATGTCCGTTGAAATGACCGTCCAGGACTTCGTTGCCGCGGGTGAAAAAGGAGAAGTATTAGTAAAGGAAGCTGGAGAAGAAACAGGGTATGGTCTCGCGAAGTGGGTTGGGCTTACCCCGGCAAGTTTCTCGTTAGCGCCACGATCTTCGCAGATGGTTGAGTTTACAATTGATGTTCCTATAAGTGCTGAACCTGGAGGGCATTATGCCTCTATCCTTGCTTCAACAGGCGGAACGCCAGGTGAAGGCAGTAGTGGAGTTGGAGTTGTTCAAAAAATCGGCTCATTGCTCCTTTTAAATGTTGCGGGAGAAGTTCGTGAGGATATGAGCGTTCTTGAATTTACTGTTCCCGAATTCTCAGAATACGGACCAGAAACCATTACCGCCCGATTCTCAAACGAAGGTACGGTCCACTTAAAACCGCGCGGATTCGTACTCGTAAAGAATATGCTGGGAGGTGAAATCGCGAGAGTTGATCTTCCGCAATTGAATGTCTTACCGAATAGTGTGAGAAAAGTTGACATTCCACTTGAACAAGGCGGTCAATTCGGACGCTACGAAGCAACACTCGCCGCGATTTATGGAGCAACAAACGAACCTGTATCGGCAGTAACTGTATACTGGGTCATTCCATGGAAAGCTCTCGCGGTAATCGGCGCTATAATTCTTGTGCTTCTTGTTCTTATAATCAAAGCAAGAAAGCGCCTCGGAATAGCGTTTCGTATCATCTTCAAAGGAAATAGTTCCGGGAGTTAATCAAACTCACTATAAATAGAGGGAATAATGAAATTATGCATCGCGATAATTGTCGGAATACTTAGTTTGTCTTTGTTGAATCCGCCTCAAAGCTTCGCGCAAGCTGAGATTGAACGCGATATCGGAATTTCTGTAACAATCGAGGGCGAAGTTGTTGAACTTCCCCAAGTACTCATAGGAGGAAGTTCAGGAGGAGTTGAAGTACAACAAGCAAAACTCGCTGTGAAAGGGTACGCTTATCCCGACGCGGGTATCACTGTTCTTAAAAACAGGGGTGTTATCGCGACACTGCTTGCTGATAAAAAAGGAATATTCGAGAAAACAATAACAACAGACGCCGGTCTCGCGACGATCGGCGTCTGGGCTAAAGATGCCTCTGGTAGAAATTCTTCTACGTCGAGCATCACGATCGTCCTACAGCCCAACACGAAAACAACAATTTCAGATATCGTCGTAAGTCCTACGATATCTGCTGATAGAAACAAAATCAGACAAGGCAAAGTTCTAAAAATATCAGGAAGCACGTTTCCAAAAAGCGTAGTCCGCCTCTTCAACAATTTTGCCGCGAGTCAAGTACTTGCTCCAGTTAAAGCCGATCAAAATGGTTTGTGGGCATATATACTCGAAACAAAAGAACTTCAATTCGGAGAATATTCCCTAAGAACAAACAGTCAACTCCAAGATGTTGGGCTATTATCCACGTTCTCCGACAATCTCAACTTCGAAATCGCTGAGGGCGGCAACATTGCTGATTTGAACGGTGATAATAAAGTTGACATCGTTGATCTTTCGATCCTTTTATACAATTGGCACAAACAAGTTACCCAAAATCATCCGGCTGATTTGAACGGTGATAAGACAATCGATTTGAACGACTTTTCAATTCTTATGTACAACTGGAACGATGAAAATCGCAATGTCGCCTAATCGAGTTAAAATTTTAATCGCTTCTGTCTTCGCTCTCGGAATATCTATAACGGGGGGATTCGGCCAGACAGTATACGCCGCAAAATTATATTTCTTCCCTCAAACAGCTGATGTTGTTGTGGGAGAAAATATTATTGTCGAACTTCGTCTTGATACAGAAGGCGAAATTATAAACGCGGCGGAAATACAAGGAAGCCTCAGCAATAAAAACGCTGAAATTTTAAGTCTCAACGAATCAAATTCAATATTTCAAATATTTGTTGAGCAACCGAAAGTTGAAGAAAATAAATTTACGTTAATCGGTGGTATTCCAGGCGGATTTAACGGCGTCGGTATTGTGGCAAAGCTTAATATTCAAGGAAACACAAACGGTAAAGCCGTCCTAAGTCTCGATAGAAACTCCCGAATGCTTTTGAATAGTGAAAGTGCTGACAGAGCTATGGTCATATTTTCTGAGAGTGAAATAAATATAATACAACAAAACAAAGATTACATTAAAGTAACCTCTCATACGCACGCCGATCAAAGCCGCTGGTACAATACAAACAAGGTTAATATTCACTGGGATCTAGAACCCGGCGTTGAGTATAGTTATTTAGTAAGTCGTGATCCAATTGGAGAACCCGACAACGAACCTGACAAACCGGAAGGAACGCTTCAATGGATGGGGGATATAGAACTTTCTGATCTTAAAGATGGTATATATTATTTCTCAGTTAAAAAAGTTGGAGCAAGCACCGTCTCTCGATACCTTATTAAGATTGATACAGTAGCGCCAGAACTAAAAGATGCCCGCGCGAATTCCGGTATCTCCGAAACTGATTACAAGGATTTCATTAGCTTCCTTGCTGAAGATGAAATGTCTGGTATAGATTACTACGAAATTCAACTCGATGATAAAACGCCGGAAATTGTTGTGTCTCCTTATATAACACTGAGTCCTTACACAAAAGCTATTGTGAGAGCATATGATAAAGCGGGAAATACCGTTGAAAAAGAAATAGAACGATCTCCTCAGGAAGCAAATATTGCGCTCATCGGTACTATTTTTACCATAGGCGTACTCATAGCGCTCTTTCTTCTAATGAGAGGACGGAGAAAAGTTAGTGAGTAGCATTTCATTTCTGCTATAATCAAAATACGGTGGCGAAACGATTCGCGGTCTTCTGTATAAGCGTAAATGTAATTCTGGGCGCGTATCTTATACACGCTCCCTTAGCAAACGCCCAACAAGGCGGTGCTTCGCTTTTTTTGCGTCCCGCCTCGGGTAGTTACATCGTCAATAACACGTTTGATGTCTCGGTTGTTCTAAACACAAATGGACAATCGATCAATGCTGTCGATGTAAATTTAAAATTCCCTCCGGATAAATTGCAGGTTGTCTCTCCTTCACTCGGCCAGTCAATCGTTGGCGTCTGGGTTTCTCAGCCGACTTTTAACAATCAGACCGGTACAATTCGTTTCCAGGGAGGAATTCCGTCTCCAGGCATTAACACGTCAAGCGGAATTATTTCAACAATAACTTTCCGTGTAAAATCCATCGGTACAGCGACAGTAACGTTCTCTGATGAGTCAAAGGTACTTTTAAACGACGGGCTCGGGACAAATATTTTAACAAATAAAAGTGGGGGAATCTTTAATCTTGTCCTTCCGCCTCCAGCGGGACCAACGGTCATCTCTCCAACGCATCCCGACGGAACACAGTGGAATAAAAATACAACAGCTTTGTTTGATTGGGTTCCCGAAGGAAGAGTAACAGCCTACAGTTATATTCTAAATAACGAACCGGTAGATACCCCCGATGACATTTCTGAAAGTACAGCAACTGGTGTCGCCTATAAGAATCTTGAAGATGGACTTTATTACTTTCACATCAAAGCCCTACGTGATGATGCCTGGGGCGGTGTAACGCATTTTGCTGTAAAGATTGACTCAACTCCTCCAGCTGAATTCAAGGTTGATATTGTTCCTGGAGCACGTACAACAAGCAAACAGCCGATTATAAACCTCGCGACAACCGACAATCTTTCAGGTATAGATCACTACGAGTTGAAAATCGTCCCACTCGATATTGAAAATATTTCTACTGCTCCCGAACAGTCCGAAGAAAACTTCTTCATCGAAACCGAAAGTCGTTATATTTCCGAAATGCTGAATATCGGAAAATACGATGTTATTATCCGCGCCTTTGATAGAGCGGGTAATATACGGGAGGTAACACAGCAATTAAGTATTGTAAATCCTTTATTTAGCATCTCTGATTCAGGTTTAGGAGTCACTGATAATCTCGTGATTCCCTGGGTGTTTGTTCTTATGGGAGGCACGCTTCTTGTTCTTGCTCTAAGTTACGGCTGGTGGCTCACCGCGCGATGGAGAAGAAACATTGAATTGCGCCATCTCGCCGGCGCTCTCAATGATCCGACAATTAGGGAACGCCTGAAATATTTGGAAGAAAAGCAAAAAGCCTATGTGAAGGGTATGAAAGCGGTTCTTGTATTCTTTTTATTGGGTGGACTTCTTGGAGGAGCCGTTGAGTCCGTAAAAGCTCAGTCTCAACAAAATGAAGTGCCTCTTCCGCCACCGATTATTACTTCAATTTCAAAGCATATTACAAACGAAGATGTATTTTACGTTGGCGGACGAACAGAAGTTTCAAATGGACTTGTCACAATCTACGTTCAAAGTCTAAAAGACGGGCAAATTACAAGCACGATTATCGCCTCTGATAAAAAAGGGGACTGGTTCTATACGCGCCCCGAACTCCTTGTCACCGGAAATTATCTTCTCTGGACACAGCTTCGGATCGGCAACGAAGAAAGTCCGCCGGGTCCGCAACAACAAATTAGTGTAAGTCAGACTGCCTTCCAAGTTGGTGCTTCGCGGTTAAGCTACGAAACACTCTATCTTCTCCTCGCGCTTATTCTCTTCATAGCCGCGGTTATTTTGGGGGGCTTTGTAGGATACAATTTCTATCACGGACGAAAAAAGCACAAGAACCTCTTGAAAGAAGTGCGGGAAGCCGAGGAGGCAATCAAACGCGGCTTTATTGTCCTTCACCGCGACATCGAACAAGAGCTTTCAACAATTCACAAGGCAAAATTCACGCGTGATCTCTCTGAAGAAGAAAAAGACAAAGAAAAGAAGATGCTGAAAGATCTAGAGCTGATCAACGATCTTGTGACGAAAGAGGTTCATGACATCCGTAAGCAGATATAAAGATTAAGAAGTCAGAAGATAAGAGATAGGTGAACTACTTTTTTGTCTCTAACTTTTAGGTTTTACTTCTACCTTCTATTCCTATCTTCTTTCTTCTTACTCCTGCCTTCTATCTCCTAACTTCTCACAGTCCTCGGCCTCTCTCCCTCGTACTGAATACGAGTAAGAAAAAGTCTACCATCCATCACCTTTGATCCAAGTAGTTTAAGTCGCCGTCTGTTTTCTAAGGTATAAGCTCCCGGCTCTGGATAGAAAGCCCGTATTTTTTGGTTAATACTGCGCGCGAGCTCTTTATCACCGGCTTGCGCGCGTTGAAGTTCTAGAAAATCAACAAAAGCATCTTCAGTTTTGAACTTCTTTGTGAAGGTCGCTTGGGTATCGTCTTGTGGCGTAAGTTGTAATATACCAGATAAAAAATCGGGCAAAGTTTCAAAAAGAAGAGTGCCGCTCGCTTCAGCGAGTTTTTTCGTAAGCGTTTCTGTGGTGTCGTAAAGATCAATAGAAACGGATCGGGAGGCGATAATTGGTCCGTCGTCCATCCCAACACCCACAAGAAAAAGCGAGGTTCCTGTCTCTGTTTCTCCATTCAAAATTACCGATTGAATAGGAGACGCTCCTCGGTATTTTGGAAGAAGTGAAGAATGAACGCCAATAGTTCCCTTATACGGAATAGAGAGAAGCGATTGTGGCACAATTTTCGCGTACGCCGCGATAATAAAGACGTCAGCTTTAAAATCTTGAAGAGTTTGGAGAAAAACATCATCAATCTTCGGGGGTTGGAGAATTGCAATCTTTGTATCAAGTTTTTTATCAAAAATAAGCTGTTTCGTGGGCGGGTAGGTAAGTACCTGCTTTCGTCCGACTGGCTTATCAGGATTAGTAACAAGAGCAATGGGAAAAAGATTTACTTCAAGAAGTTTTTCCAAAACAGCTCGCCCAAACTCCGGCGTTCCAAAAAAAACGTAGTTCATAGGTGATCAATAAAAAGTTTGCCGTTTAAATGATCAACCTCGTGTTGAAAAACTCGCGCCAAAAATCCCCAAGCTTTGATTTTAAGTTTTTTCCCGTTCTTATCATATCCGGTAAGAATAACTTTTTCCGGTCTTAAAACTGATGCGAATGTGCCGGGAACGCTGAGGCATCCTTCTTCGAACTCAACCGTAGTTTTCGAGGGTTTAGAGATTGAAGCGTTGAAAATCGCGTAGAACTTTTTATCGTCTTTCGCGACGAAAACGTTCATAGTAAGGCCTATTTGATTCGCGGAAAGACCAACGCCGTTCGCCGCCTCCATTATGACCCGCATCTGTTTGATAAGAGTATTAATTTCTTTTTTAGTAAACGCCTTAAAGTCGAAATCAGCGACTTTACGTCGCAGAAATTTTTCATCTTGTTTGCTATGAATTTGAAAGATTCGTTCCATCATAAAAATTAAGATCGATCTTTTCGCGACTCCTGAAGAAGTCGCATAAAATATGCCCCCTTGTTGCGTACCTCCTTGTTTCCCGAAACAGTCCGAGCAAGATGCAATAAAAGTTCTTGGTTATGGTTCTTTGCGAGCCTAATATACAAAGAAGTATGCGCCTTATCGTCCAGCATTTCAGCAAGCGTAACGCCCACAAATTGGTGCTGAGAATACACGCGCGACTCCTTGGCACGCCGATTAAGAAGTTCCCGATACTCGTCCTTCTGCATTGCGTACTCATAGTATAGGAAGCAAAAAAGAGAATTGCCAGTCATACGGATAGACGATACAATAGACTGTATGGAAATAAAGAAAAAAAATATAGCGATAACTATCGGCACTATAATCCTTATCTTTGGGATTGCGGGCAGTTCGTTTTTTGTTGGCTTTGATTACGGCACTGAACATCCGAAAAATATTATCGTCCGCGAGGTCCAAGGTATTGAAAACGGCAAAGATGAAAGCGTTGACTTCAGTCTTTTCTGGCAGGCGTGGGAAAAAATACGAAGCAAGCACGTCGAAGGCGAAAAGGCTGCCGCGCAAGATCTTGTATACGGCGCGATTGAAGGTATGATCGGAGCGCTTGATGATCCGAACACGGTATTTTTCAATCCTGAGGATTCCGAAAAATTCAATGAAGACATTAGCGGTAATTTTGGCGGAATCGGAGCTGAAATTGGTATTAGAGACAAAAAACTGATTATTGTGGCGCCCCTAAAAGGTACTCCTGCCGAGCGCGCGGGTTTGAAAACCAACGATCATATTATAAAAATCGACGATACCTTTTCTGATAATCTTGATGTTTTCGAGGCAGTCAAGATAATCCGCGGAGAACCAGGCACGTCCGTAATACTCCTCATTAAAAGAGAATCGGAAGAAAAAACGAGAGAAGTAAAAATTGCTCGAGAAGTCATAACAATTCCGACAGTTGATTTCACAATGAAAAACGATGCCCGAGGAAATAAAATCGCGCACGTCGAACTCTACAACTTCAACAGCAACACATCATTTGTTTTCTACCAAAAGATGGTTGAAGCCCTGCAGGCGAAAGCCGATGGTATTGTGCTTGATCTTCGTGGCAATCCTGGCGGCTACCTTGAAGTTGCGGTTGACATCGCGGGTTGGTTTCTTGAGAAAGGTGAGGTAGTTGTTATCGAGAAATTTAAATCAGGTGAAGAAGAGAAGTTTTTCACAAACGGAAATACTGCCCTAAAAGACATACCGGTTGTTGTGCTTATGAACGAGGGTTCTGCGTCCGCTTCCGAGATTCTCGCGGGCGCTCTCCGTGATAATCGGGGTAGTAAACTCGTAGGCACGCAAAGTTTTGGAAAAGGAACGGTACAGCAACTTGAGGCCTTGAAAGGAGGTTCATCTTTAAAGATCACGATAGCGAATTGGTTAACGCCAAAGGGCACGATCATTGAGAAGAACGGCTTGGCTCCAGATTTTATGGTTGAATTCGGAGAAGACGATATTAAGAACGAAAAAGATCCCCAGCTTAATAAGGCCCTCGAGGTCCTCAGTAACCAATTAAAGTAGCTAATCATTCTGTCTACTACATTCTACATACTACATACTACATACTACTTTCTACTCACTAGTCAAATGCAAGTTATTCTTCTTGAAAATATAAACGGCGTGGGTAAGAAATTCGAAATCAAAAACGTGTCTGATGGCTACGCGCGAAACTTTTTGCTTCCAAAAGGCCATGCCAAGATCGCAACGCAAAGCGCGCTTGCTGAACTAAAAAAACTTCAGGAAAAAGAAAATCTCAAAAAAGAAAAACTAAACGCCGAAGCTGAAAGTTTAAAACAAACGTTCAAAAAGGATCCCTTAAGATTAAGTGTTAAAGTAGGGGAAAATAACGAAATATTCAGTTCAGTCACGAAAGAAGAGGTCAAAAAAGCTCTCAAAAAAAGAGGGTTCGAAGACGCGCGCGTCGATCACCTAAAACCGCTCCGCGCTCTCGGGGAAACCGAAATCGAAGTTTTGTTCGGACAGGGGATTAAAGAAAAAATCCCGCTCATTATTGAACCCGAAAAATAAACCCGCCCTCATAAAAAGGCGGGATTAAAAATTCTAGAGTTATTACTGCATCCTTAGCTTGCCAAGACCGAAACGACAGTCGCCATCCGTACTTTACCACTGAATCCAACTTTCTTTTTCGTCGAGAACTTCACAACTCCCGATACAAGAGAAAGAAGCGTGTCATCCCCGGCGCGTTTTACATTCTTGCCGGGAAGATATCGCGTGCCTCGTTGACGAATAAGGATTTGCCCGGGGGTAACAGCTTGACCATCTGAACGCTTAACACCCAGCCGTTTCGAAGCTGAGTCACGTCCTAATTTAGTGGTTCCAAGCGATTTAGTATGTGCCATTTTTGTTTAAATTAGTTAAAATTTAACTACAAAAATGAGTATCCCGTAATCCTTCGATTGTGGGACACTCACCTTATCCGATCTATATAGTTAGTAGAATACAAAAATCTTATGTTTCTGTCAAACGAAAAAAGCTTACGAGTTATAAAAATAGTCCTTAGTATTCTAAGTCTCATTTTGAGTTTTGGAATAGGCTATCTCGTAGGACGTGATTGGCACCCCGCCCCCATTATCATTGAAAGAAACACCGGAAATCCGTAATTCGTTCTGCTTTCTACATTCTACCCCCTACCTTCTTCTCTAAGAGAGATACCCTATCTTTCTTAAAACTCCGTCATTCTCCCACTCCCAGAGCCGTTTTGCGCCAAGAAACGCCTGGAAATCTTGCTCCCAATAGGGAAATTCCTTAAGTTCGATCTCCCCGCGCATTTCCGACCATTCATGGGGACATCCTACCTTACTTCGAGGCACGCCCCGTATTTTCTCGCGACCCCCCTTTGTTCGCCGTATTCCACCGCAAATCTGGCACTTTTGATTCTGGTCAATACGAAGGATCCAGCGCGTTGAAAGATTACGAAGTTGTTCTTGAAGTGGCGACATATATGCGCTCGTCTGAAGCGAATAATCACGATAAATAGACTGCGAAGTTTTTATATCGAGTACCCCGTACCGACCATCAATCAAAGCAAGCGCGTCACACGTTCCGGCATAGCGATCATTGTAATTTACGATTCGGTGTTCAACGTAATCCGAATCAATTTGAATATTCTTTTCTTCAAGAAACTTCATAAGCGCCGTAACTGAAGGTTTAATCGTCTGAGGAATCTCGACTTTCTGTCCCGTCATAATTTTTTCGACAGTTTCATGAACAAGCGTTCCTTCATCAGCAGAAAGCTTCTTGATCGCTTCACCCTCGGCAAACCCGTTAAGTTCAGCGTAGAAGCGATACAGAGCCGGTTTCGCCTTGATAGATACAATACTTGTCACCCGAGGATACCAAACGCCGTCAATCGTGTAACCGCTTGATTCCTTAAACGACTCAGGATTTGGATTGCCGAAAAAAGACATGAACCCATTGTAGCAAGGCAAGGGTATTTTGAGAATTAGGCGAAAATTGCTACATTGTTAAATGTCCCGACGTTCATGGAAAGTGGAATCGGGATCCCGACCCCAGTAGTGCGTCGAAAAAGAACCTATGAGCAATGTACAAATTCTCTGACGAAAAAACAGTCAAAAATCCCTCCGAAGAAAATATTGACGCCTTGTATAAAGAAGGGTTTGTTGCGACTCGTCTCGGTAAAGAAAAATTTCAGCAAATCAAATCGCTCCGGGTACGACTTAACGACTTCAAGCTTTCAAGCGAAAATCGTAGAGTTTTAAAGAATAACAAAGACATAGAGGTGTTAGTAAAAGAGCTCCCGCTTGAAAACTACTCGTGGCAAATCGGCAAACTTGGTTTAGATTTTTACACAAAGAAATTCGGTAAAAATATAATGACCGCGAATAAACTCAGGGAACTTTTCACAGATCCGGAGCAGTCATCAATGAATATTGCGTTTGTGTACCAAATAGAGAAGAAACCAATCGGTTATTGTCTGGCACTCGAAACAAAGAACATAATTCACTACAGCTATCCCTTTTACGATCTGACGCTCGAAAGAAACCTCGGCATGGCAATGATGCTAAAAGCGATACAATACGCAAAGAAAAATCAAAAAGAATACATCTACCTCGGTAGCTCTCAAAAATATAAAGAACAGTTTAAAGGTCTGGAAATCTACGGATCTCAAAAAGGATGGATAAAAATTCAATAACTGAAAATTGGTAAATGAAAATTAAAAATATGTCCGCTCAAAGCGGATCCGCCTTAGGCGGAAAACACGTTCATTTAATCGGTATGTGCGGCGTTACAATGGCGCCGCTCGGTAAAATGTTCCTGGATCTTGGCTGGAAAGTAAGCGGTTCTGATGCGGGTATCTTCCCGCCAATGAGCGACTATCTAAAACAATTCCCGAAAATCAATTTCTATCCGGGCTTTCATCCTGAAAAGGTAGGAAATCCCGATCTTGTTGTTGTCGGAAACTTCATCGGCCCCAACAATCCCGAAGTACAATACGTAATTAAAAAGAACATTCCCCGAAAATCGTTTCCTGAAGTTCTGCAAGAATTTGTCATTAAGGAAAACTCGATCGTCGTCGTTGGTACCTACGGCAAAACAACAATCGCAGCACTCCTCGCCTTGATTCTCGAAAAAGCCGGCAAAAACCCTTCATATATGTCAGGTGGAATTTTAAAGAATTTCCCGGATGGCATTCGTAGCACAAACTCTAATTGGTCAGTCGTCGAAGGCGACGAATATTTCGCGGATCGTTGGAGTAATAAATCAAAATTCTTCTATTATCATCCGAAGTACCTCGTACTCACATCAGTAAAATGGGATCATATGGACGTCTTCAAAACTGAAGAAATATATATTGATAATTTTAAAAATCTTATCAGTACGATGCCCGCAGACGGTTTTATTGTGGCGAATCGAAAAGGAACTAATGTTGCACGTGCGCTCGAAAACGCTCCATGTAAAGTTATGTGGTATGAACGGTTAGAACCTGAGGCTCGAACCATTGAAAATGGCGTCGCTTTATTTCGAATTACAGATGAGACAGGGGAGAGCCGTGAATGTAAAACAAGAATTATCGGAGATCATATGCTTGAAAATATTATTGCTGCGGCAACACTTGCTCGTGAGATCGGGATAGAAATCGACACGATCGCCGAAGCAATAAATACATTTGAGGGCATTCGCCGTCGCCTCGAAATCCGCGGCAAAACTCAAAACGAAGCGTATGTGATTGACGATCTTGCTCATTCTCCAACAAAAGCCAATGCTTCACTCGACGCTCTAAAAACCTGGTATCCAAATTCAAAAGTATTCGCGGTTTTTGAGCCAAACGTTGGTGCGCGCACCCCGGAATCCCTTCCAAGTTACGACAATGCTTTTGACAGCGCTGACGAAGTTATCATCCCGCGACTCTCAAACGTGAAAACAGTTGAGAACGAAGAACGCCTCGATGGAAAAGAACTCTCCGAATACCTCCAAACCCACAGCCGCGACAATCTTGGTATCACGTTAATTGAAGACGATGAGAAGCTTATCGCGCGTCTCAAGGAAAAACCAAAAAAAGACGACATCGTCGTTTTTCTTGGTTCCCACGGCTTTAGAGGAATGATAGAGGCGCTCTGTTAGTGGTATAATCGTAACAATGCTTCAAGGTTCATCGCTCCCTTTCTTAGCTATACATCTCATCTCGGCGCTCGTGATGCTCTTTTATGCTGTTCTGGTTTTCCTTCACAATCGAAAAGAGTTAGCAAATAAGATATTTATCGTAATGATGATTGGGACAATCGGTTGGTCCCTCGCAAACATAGGCACATTCAATGTTGCGCCAGAAAACTTCGGAACAACTTTAAACATTGCTTTGATATTCGCAAGTCTACAGACCTTGAGCTTGCCAATCTTTGTTTATCTTTTTCCTCAACCCAGTTTCGCGGTGAAAAAATCCTTGAAAATCATATTTGTAATATTCGCTATTATATATAGCCGTAGCGCCATTCGGTATGGATATAGATCCTGAAATCAAATATGTAAACACGAATATACCAGTTGCGAGACCAAATATATTGAACGCGGTATGGGGAGCTATTATGCTTGCATTTGTTATTTTTTCGATAGTCGTAGCCGTATCAAAGCATAAGAAGGCAAAACCTGAAGAAAAACAACTTCTCCGAGCGATTCTTCTCGGAACAGCCGGTACGTTCGCGCTTCTTTTCGGGTCTCAGTATTTTACCGTGAACGTCTTGAAAACTCCGGCACTAAATTCGTACGGACCATTATTTACAATGCCGCTTGTTATAGGCACTGGGTACGCTATAACAAAATTCCGCCTCTTCAATATTAAAGCCATCACAACAGAGCTCGTCACGTTTGGTTTATGGCTCTTCTTACTTCTTAGATTACTTTTCAGCAATTCCACGCAGGATTATGTAGTGAACGCGACAGTACTTCTCGGCGTCGTCGTCATAGGAGTATTTTTGATTAAAAGCGTGCTGATCGAGGTAAAGCAAAAAGAAGAACTCGCGAAAGTAAACACGAAACTTGAGGACTTAAATGAACACTTGGAGCAAAAAGTTACCGAACAAACCGTAGAGATTCGCAGGGCATACGAAGTTGAAAAAGAAGCTCGTATTGAACTTCAAGAACTCGATAAAAAGAAAAACCAATTCATCCTCACAACCCAGCACAACCTCAGAACCCCGCTCACGATTATTATCGGTTACCTTGAATCGCTCCGTAAAAGCATTACTTCAAAAAATATCACAGAAGACACGGTTCAATCAGTCAACAAAGCAAACGAAGCCGCTGATCGTCTTGGTCATCTCACAAACGAACTTCTGAACATAACCGAAATGCAGATAGGAGAAAAAGTTCTAAAGAAAGAATAATCACACTCCTTTTGCTACATCCTCGAGAGGAATAATAGTCACTCGAATGGGCTTCGAGTTTGAGCGGGCACGGTGCCCATACTGATACTTTTTTAATAAAAAATAGAAGGGGAAAGCGAAAACTCGACGCCAATGAGAATTCACGCCGGGAATTCGAATGCTAACGAGAGTGACTATTATTCCGAGCCCTACTTTTCCGTCTCAACAATCTCCGGATTCTCGATTTCAATTATGCCTTGCGCGCCTTCTTTAAAATCTCGCGCTTCAAGAGTAATGCCGCAGGTTGGGCATTCAAAGTGATCTCCCTCTTGCAAGCCCTCTTGTTCAAAATTGATATTATTTTTACACTCCGGGCAAACTGTGTGATATTTTCTCATCGGTAATAGAAATTGATTATCTGAAAACGATTTGATTATGACAAAGGTACATTATTACGTCAACTCATCAAATGCGATATACTTATAAAGTATATAAATGACTCCTTTTGAAGAATACCCAACATTAGCCGAAAAACTTGGCATAAAACGGCTTTTTATAAAACGCGAGGACTTAAATCCCTCTGGTTCTCATAAAGACAGGACGATCTGGCCACTTCTTGCGTACTATGCGAGAAAGGGAAAAGAAAGCTTTGTGATACCGTCATCTGGCAATGCCGCCATAAGCGCCGCCTATTATCTGAAACATAATGACGAAAAATTAAGGCTCGATATATTTGTTTCACCAGAAATAAACAAAGAAAAAAGGGAGCGACTAAGCGCCGCTGTCGAGAATCAAGAAAAAATCAACATCCACCTTTCGCCGCGCGCTAAAAGCGATGCCCTGCGTTTTGCCCGTGAAAAAAACTCCGAGCTTATTCGTACTTCAACAGATGCTATAGCACTTGAAGGATACAAGGTACTCGCGCGGGAACTTCTGCAAAACATCGGGGAAAATCTCGATATTGAAAAGGACAAAGTCAGTCTCTTTATCCCAACCTCTTCTGGAACAACAGTCGAAGGTCTTTTTGAAGGTTTTAAAAAACTAAAAATTATGCCCGCTCTAAATATCGTCCAAACTGAATACGTTGCCCCAATCGCGCGTGAACTTGATTCAAAATTCGAACGAAAACAATCTTCAAAGGCAAGTGCTGTAGTAGATACCATCGCGCATCGTAAACCAAACGTCTTGAAAGCCGTAAGAGAATCAAAAGGAAGCGGGTATGTCGTAAGCGACGAAGCACTCGAAAAGGCAAAAAATCTTCTTGAAGAAACAACGCCAATACGAAATATAAGCTGGGATTCGCTCCTCGCTCTCGCGGGAACAATAAAGGCAAAAGAAGCTGGAAGAATCGAGAAAAACGTGATACTACTATTTACGGGTAGGTAATGAAAACGTTTGTAAAGACAATCACTATTCTAGTAGTGCTCGCCGCCGCGAGCTATTGGGTGTACGACCAACTCGAAAGAAATTATCTTATAGGCGGAAGCAGGGAAGAGCGCGCGGCGCGAGAACTTGAAAAAAGAAAAAATTCTCTTGAGCGAATTTATTCAGAAAAGTTTGAGCCAGTAATCGATTCTAAGGAAGATGCGGGAGAACATAAAAGCATTTACGCTCGCATCGAAGCGATGGTTCGATTCCCAGTTTTATATCCAGAAGTTATTTCCGAGGGATATAAACTTGAAGAAGTATACGCGATTGCCCCAAGCCCGAACGCAAATCCAAACAGTCTTGATAAAGGCGGTTTTTGGATAGCGTATAGAAACGGAAACAAGGTATTTAAATTAACCGAAGGTGGGGAAGGCACAAAATCGCTTGGCACGGGAAATCGCATTAAATTTGAAAAAGGCACCTTGATGATGTCATGGATCCTAGACGGCAAAAATGGGAGAACAAACATTTTAAGATTCGGCGGAACACTACAATATGAATACACGCTAAGTTCCCTTGAACTTGAAGAAAAAGAGCTGATCGATATAGCAGCCGAAATTCTTGGAATAAAAGGGGAGTCATGGGAATATCAGGAACTTTGGTTCAAACCATCAACGATCATAAAGCCGGAAGAAGGTAACGAAACTCAGAGCGAATGATCTGGTACGTAACGAAAGATATCGAACGTGCTCTCGGGATAGATTTTGAAAAGTATTCTGATGTGCGTGTTGTAAGTAATCATTCTCCACTCGCGGATCTTTTTAAAAAATTCTACCCCGCCCGGATTCTTTTGAAAGAAGAAGGGGGGAGTACGCTTGAGCTACTCGAAAAAATCGCGTTAGAGATACAAAAAAAGGATAAAAATCCGGAAATTATTGTCTTCAAAAATTCCTCTCAAATTGAGCGTTGTATTAAAAAAAACAAATGGACACTTCTAAATCCCAAAGCAAAACTCATCGAGAAATTCGAACATAAAATCAACCAGTACAACTTATTGAAAAATGTAAAAGGCATTCGACTTCCTGAAACAAAAATTGCTGTTCTAGAAAAGCTTGATTTCGAAAAGATAAAAAAAGAGCTTGGAGCGCCGTTTATTCTTCAATACAACTTAGGCCATACTGGCTCCGGCACAAAAATAATAGATGAGGCGAAAACACTTGAAGAGGAAAAGACAAAGTACCCAAAGCGTGAAGCAAAAATAACGAAGTTCATATATGGTGATTGCGTAACCTTAAATGCTTGCGTTCTTGAAACCGAAATCGCGGTTGGCGCTATAAGTCTTCAACTTACCGGCATCAACGGCCTTACTGATAATAAGCTCGCAACAGTTGGAAATGATTGGGCGTATGTTGAAAATAACCTCGACAAAAAACAACTTGAAGGTATTAAAAAAATAGCCGTAAGGGTAGGAGAAGTAATGAGAGAAGCGAAGTGGAAGGGCCTTTTCGGTCTGGATATTATTGTCGAGAAAGAAACTAAAGATCTCTATGTTATTGAGATAAATGCGCGCCAACCAGCTTCCGCAAGTTTCGAAACTCGCTTACGAAATCTTCAAAAAGAAAATGGACCAATGGATTGGCATTATACCGCGTTAAAAGATAAAAACATTTCAATCGAAGCTGAAAAGGCAATACGCGCGTCCCAAATGTTTCTAAGAAAACAAAACGGAGCGCTTGCCGAACGGTTTCAAAAAATAGACAAAGTAGGGGAGTATGATAGTGCCCTAAATTTAATTGAGGAAAAAGCTTTGTTTGAATTAGAAGATAAAAGCGATCTCTTCGTGATTCCTCAAAACAAAAAAGAATATAAGCCAAACGAAGAAATAGTGCGTATTCAAATGCTCGGTTCTTTTATGGAACGAATGTTTCCCACGGCACGCTAATAAAATATAATCAAAAAGCCGTGGCTCCGACCTCCTAAAAGAGAGCGTCGGAGCGGCCATAGAATATAAACTAATGACTAAAAAACTCCCGCAACAAGCCCTCGACGTAATAGAAAGATATAAAAACCTAAATCTAGGCGGGAAAAAAGTTGTTTGCCCTTATTTTATAAACACAGCGGGCGTCCGTGCTGGCCTTAAAGTAATGCTTGGCAAAGGATCACCCTCGGAAATCGAAGAAGAAGCAATCCTTATCGCGAAACACGACAATGTAGCGCTCGAAGATCTTGAGCCCGCCCACATACGAGAATTTCTAAAAAAGAGCGGCCTTGGTATTGATTGCTCGGGCTTTATCACTAATATTCTCCTTGTAATGCTTGGTGAAAAAAAGGTAAAAAACCTCGCGGTAACCGCCTACACAAGTATCATACGGCGTTTTCTTGCGAAATTTCGGCCAGTTGAAAATCTTTCAGTTCAAGCCCTCACAAATTCAAAAAATAGTTCCAAAATTGATCGTTGGCAGGATAGTATGCCTGGTGATATGATAAAAACAAGAAGCGGTAAACACGTCCTTCTTATAGAAGAAACCGAGCGTAACAGCTCGGGAGAACTTCTCGCCATAACATATATCCATTCAACAAACGCGTATGGCAACGAAAGTGGTGTTCGTAACGGAAAAGTTATTGTAGTAAGGCCCGCTGGAACACTTGAAGAACAAAACTGGCAAGAAAGTGACGAAGCATCAAGACGAAACATCACATACGAAGGCTTGCTTGACGGCGAAACAAACGGCATCTATCGTCTTTTGTAAGAAAATCTAAATTATCCTCAGGTGGTTTTCCCTATATTCTAAATTCTACATTCTATCTATATTCTTTCCCAAAATGGCTATTATTTCTCAAAGTATACTTTTTCTCCTTATAAGCGCGCTTTTAGGCTTCTTGTGCGCTCCCGTCTTAAGACAAGTGCTCATAAAGTACCGAGTTGTACGAGAGGCAAAAATCGAGGACAAACTCGGACACGAAACAAGAATCAATAAAGCAGGAACCCCGGTAATGGGCGGCCTTCTCGTAATTCTTGTAACCGCGTTTATCACGGTTCTTTTTAACTGGGATAGAAGCTTTAGCTGGGTTCCGATCGGCGTAATGCTTTTTTCGGCCGCGCTCGGTGGTGTTGATGATCTTTTAAATATTTTCGGTAGAAAACGACGCATCCGTTCGGTGACGCTTGTTAAGACATTATCAAAAGTGCATAAAGGCCTCTGGGGTCGTCTCTGGTACAAAATAGTCCTTCCGTTCGCGCGTATCCGCGGATATCTAAAATTACTCGGATCAAATCCCGGCAAAGGCATACAAGTTCACGAAAAGCTATTTCTCCAGTTCTTAGCGGGACTCGCGACCGCCTGGTGGCTTTTTTTCAAACTTGGTCCTCAATGGAAACTCGTTTGGCTTCCATTTAGTCAGAACGGCGGCCTTGATATCGGCTGGCTTTTGATCCCGATTATTATTCTTATCGTTATGGCAACTGCGAACGCCGTAAACCTCGCTGACGGCCTCGATGGCCTCGCGGGCGGAACTTTAATCAGTGGTTTTGGAGGACTTTTGATTATAAGTTGGTTTCAAGGCAATACCGTTTTCGCGGTCTTAAACGCTACAGTGATTGGCGCTCTGCTCGCGTATACCTATTTCAACATCAAACCCGCGCGTTTCCAAATGGGGGACGTGGGATCACTTGGATTAGGAACCCTCCTTGCTGTAATGACAATTGCCCAAAACAGAATAATCATTTTGCCGCTCTTAGGATTTATTTTCTTTGTCGAGCTTTTTTCGGTAATCATTCAAGTTATCGCTCGTCATGGTTTTGGAAAACGGCTCTTCCTTATGGCGCCGCTTCACCATCACTTTGAATTAAAAGGCTGGCCTGAAGAAAAAATTGTTGCCCGCTTTTGGATCTTAAACGGTCTTGCAGTCGCCCTCGGCGCCTGGCTTTCCTTGCACTAAAAAATAGATAGTGCTATTTTCTTCTTAGAACTTTGACTGATTCTGATCTCCCATTCTCAAGAAAAGATTTTTCTTGAGAATGGGGGACCCGACCTACCCCCAAAGCGAGAAGCTGCCAAGCTTCAATTGGGTTAGAGGAGCCTACCAAGGCTCCTCTCCGTTTTTTAGTAACCCATTGTTGCTAATAATATTATGCGACAGTACTCCTAATAAATCTACATATCCGCAGTTTTCTTGTTTTCCTCATAAAACACAAATACAACCAAAGAAAGATTATTAATCTAAAAAGATATACAAAAAATAAGTTATCAAAGCTATAGATTAAAAAATCTAAAAAGTTTTCTAAATTAAAAAAGTTTTTCCTGTAAAACAAGAATACGTTTCACGGTCAAAGAAAATGTTTCACAAGATCCCTAGAGAGTATTAAAAACACCCATAGGGCTAGCGTGCGGATTAAAAATAGAAGCATCATTAAAACGAATGATGTAAACCCTTACTCCAAAGGGCAGGAAGGCTTACGGGTCAATTTTGAGGCAAAAATAAGTAAGTAAAATCAACCAAAAGGCCTAGATTTTGCGAAGGTCGCTAAAAGCGTACCCGTTGCAAAATCTAGGCAATCTTTTGCGCACATATCTATGGATATGTCGCAAAAGATATATTAGGCGACACACCAAAGATATCTAAAACACACTTCTCTCTAAGATTTTTACGCTCATCAAAAATTTCTACCTATAGTAAGAAATTTTTATAACTACACTCCCTCCCTAAGAACTCTTACTCTATCCTATTAACACTCAATCGATCCTCCCTCTTCTTGCTTTCGTAAAATAAAAATATTTGAAAATCAAAATTCACTCATTCCCCCAACCTGTCGCGAAATCAATATAACGACACACAACCAAAACTATGTCAACGAAAGAAATTAAACTTTGGTAAGCGCTGTTCGTATAAGAGCGGCAATCACTTCAAAGAGCCAGGCAATAAAAGCACCAACTTGTCTCAAAAAGGGTCCCGCCGCGTCAAGGTTGACCCGCAAAAAATCAAAAATTCCATCAAGAATTCCCCGAACTTCTTCCTCACTCTGTGGAAACTGAATTTCAGAAATAGTTTCCCCTACCTCCGGCAACTCCTGCGCGGAAACAACGCCATAAACAAGAAGAAATCCCAAAACTACAAGTCCAAAAATAAGAAGCGAAGGGCGTCTCATATATTTAAAGAGTAACATAGTCAGCCGGATTAAGGTAACCACCGTACGGCAAAGTTCCGCAGACACGACTTGCTCCCATATAGAACGTTGAGCTCGCGTAAATCGTAAAATGCAAATGCGGCCCTGTCGCATAGCCGGTATTACCGACATAACCAATAAGTCCACCGCGTGTTACCTTTTCACCCTCACTAACAACTATTCTCGAAAGATGTCCGTAAAGCGTTGTCAAATTATTTTCATGTTTAATAACGATAAATTTTCCATAGGCTCCACGACGACAATATTGATCGCTATCTCCGGTTGCGACAATAGTGCCATCTTCCGCGGCCATAACAGGCGTTCCAACCGGTGCGCCCCAATCTATCCCATTATGAAATCCCCCTCGATATCCGTACTTCGCGAAACTTGTTTGTCCATACTCCTGAGTTAAAGTTCCCTTGACTGGTTTCAAAAAAACCCCGGCTGCTTTTATAGGAAGAAGGCTTGGATCAATCTTCTGTCGAAGTTCAAACTCAATCTTTTCAACTTCAGCGGCAATTTCAGCCTGTTTCTTTTCAAGTTCGTCAATCTGTTCAGCATAAATCTTTTCCTGATTCTTTGTCGTAGAAAGAAGTGTATTTTTTTCTTTTTTCTGATCATCGACAATCGTTTTTCGATTTTTAAGATTCTTATTTTCAAATTCAACTTGTTGTTTACGATCAACCGTTGCCTCCTGGGTCGCGGAAAGATTGCTATGAAGCTGTTCAAGCTGGGCGGTTTCATCAGAAAGTGTGACGTTTAAACCATAAAGGCTCTGAAGTTCTTCTACTCCATTCGCGAGACTTCCCGCCCGAAGAAAGAATGTAAGAAAATCTTCATTATCGCGATACTGTAATTCGCGAAGTACTTGCGCCACGGCTTGCTGTTTCAAATCAACCTCTTGTTCAATATACGTCATTTGATCCGCAAGCGATTCGAGTTCAAGACCAAGTTTTTCAATAGTAATTTCGCTCGATTTTATGCCAAGCTGAAGTTGGTTAATGTTATAATCAATGATTTTAATCTCTCGGGTAAGTGTTTGCTTTTGTCCCTCAGTTTCTTCTAATTTCTGTTGCGTCTCCTGAATTTGCCGATTGACCTCCTGAAGCGCCTTAGCTTTTTCATCAATTGAACGACGAAGATCTATTTCGGGCGTCGCCGCGAAAGAAAAACTGACCGTGTTCAAAAAAAGTACGGAGAGAACTAAAAAAGAAATAAAACGCGTGGAATGATTCTGAAATGTCATACGCTAAGTTTCTGAAGGGCTAATTCTATCCGTCGAAGCGATTCTATCTTCCCAAGAGCCGCTGTAATTTCAAAAGGACTCGGAGACGCCTGTTTGCCGGATAGAGCCGCCCGAAGCGGCCAAAGTATCGCTCCCCTGTTCTCAGGATTTGTAAGCGCCATAAGACGTTCTGTGACAAACGAAAGATTATGTGATTCCTCCTCGGTAAATTCCTTAATCACCGCTTCTGTTTTTTGAAGGTTAAAAATTGTCTCGGAAGAAGAAGTTTCACGCCACCGAAGAAGCGTGCTGGCGTAATCAGGTAAAACAAAATAAAACTGAAGAAGTTCTGGTCCCTCGGAAAGCGTTCGCATTCTCCCCTTAACGGATTCAACCATAAACGGAGAAACGGTCCATTCTTCAGGTAGAAACGGTTTCAATCTTGTTATAAGTTCTTCAAGCGGAAGCGTACGAATATAATGTCCGTTGAGTGAATCAAGTTTTTCCATATTAAATACCGCGCCTCCTTTTTGAACACGTTTAAGATCAAATTCAGGAATAATGTCATCAAGATAAAAAATATCTTTATCTCCCTGAGGATGCCACCCAAGAAGAGCCAAAAAATTCAAAATCGCTTCTCGAAGGTAACCCTTCTCGATGTAGTCTTTAAGCGACGCATCGTTAAAACGTTTCGACATTTTACTGCGATCAGGATTTAAAATCATTGGGAGATGCGCGAACTCCGGCAAGGAAAGATGAAGAGCTTCCGCGAGAGCAATTTGTTTTGAGGTGTTGGAAATATGGTCCTCGCCCCGAATGATGTGGGTTATATGAGTTTCATAATCATCAATAACAACCGCAAAATTATAGAGTGGTGTTTTTAAATCTTTTGCGATAATAATATCGCCCAAAAGCGCGAGATCAGAGGTAACGGTCCCGCGAATAAGATCTTTAAAAGAAACTTTCTTTTCTGGAACAATGAGCCGTATTGTTGAAGGCATCCCCTCTTGAAGTCGCCGATCAACTTCTTCTTGAGAGATCCCGCGGCACGTTCCGCGATATTTCGGAGAGAATCCTTGGGTCATCATCGCCTGTCGATCAATTTCAAGTTGATCCTTTGTACAAAAGCAATAATATGCCTTCTTTTCCGAAAATAATTTCTCCAAATACTTCTTGTATAGTTCAGTTCGTTCGCTTTGGCGGTAGAATTCGTCCCAGGTAAAACCAAGCCACTTCAGGGAACGTATGATATCTTCGTCATATTCCGGTTTCGAACGTTCAACATCAGTATCTTCAATACGAACTATAAATTCTCCGTTCTGATTACGGGCAAAAAGCCAGTTAAACAAGGCTGTGCGCGCGGTTCCAATGTGCAAAAAGCCTGTTGGAGAGGGCGCTATGCGTACTCGAACTTTATCCGCCATACCCTCCTAATTGTATGATGAGAAGGGCTAAATTGGAAGCCGCGTCCGGCTTTGAAAACGCACCCGCCGCTCGAATCATCTTCCCTCGAACATCATCATTTTCAAGAATTCTTTTAATTTCATTCAAAAATACATGGGGAAGAAAATTCGCTTCTTCAAGAACTCTTGCTCCCCCAAGCTTCATATATTCATAAGCATTTCGACGCTGATGATCTGCCGCTGATTCAGGAAGCGGAATAAGAATTGAGGGTTTCCCGAAAATCCCAATTTCAAAAATTGAACCCGCTCCGGATCGCGAAACAACAAGGTCCGCTGCCGAATACACAGTTGCCATTCCCCCGCTCACGTATCCGACGCAGACATAACGCCGTTGTATGTCGTCCGAAAGATGTCGTAAAAGAAAACTTGATTCCTTTTTAACAGTTTCATAATTTTTTGATCCGGTAATATGAAAAACCTGAAAATCTTGAACAAGATTGGCAAGCGAATCAAGAATGAAGGTATTGATACGCGTCGCGCCCTGTGAACCGCCCATAACAACAACAAGTCTTTTATCTGGTTTGAATCCAAGACGTTTTCTCGCCTCTTCCTGAGTCGGCGCGTTTTCAAAAAATTCACGTCTGATTGGATTTCCAAAGAGAACAACATCTCGCTTCCCTCCTCCCAAATACTGTGCCGCGCTTGGAAATGAAACACCAATAACACGAGCGAATCGCGCCGAAAGACGAGTCGTAAGGCTCGGCACTGTATCGGATTCGTGTATGATAACTGGAATACGATAGAACCGCGCCGCGAGAATAACAGGAAACGCGCTTGGCCCCCCCTTCGAAAAAACAACATCCGGCATAAAACGAAAAACTCTGCCAAGTGCCTCGCAAAGACCAAATAAAAATCGAAAAACCTCGAGAAGGTTTAAAAATGAAAAATATCGCCTGATCTTACTTTCGAAAATGTGGTGAACAGGTATCGAAATGTCCTCAAAAACTTTCTTATAATCCCTCGCCGCTCCCATATAGTGAAGTACCAAAGAAAACGGTTTTTCCGAAGTAAGCCGCCGAAGTTCCTCCGCGACAGCTAAAAGCGGATACACGTGCCCTCCGGTGCCGCCACCGGTCAAAAGCACGCGAAATTCCTTAGGTTGTGGTTGTGAAGTGTGATTATCCACGATTGCGTGAAATATTAAGCATAATACCGGCTATTGTCATAAAAACCGCGAGTGCCGTTCCTCCATAACTGATAAACGGAAGTGGTACGCCCGTCAAAGGAACAAGTCCCGCGTTACCACCGATATGAATAAACGCTTGAAGCCCAATAAGTGAAGCAAAACCGACAAGTAAAAGCTTTCCAAAACGATCATTCGTATTTCTAGCTAGTATAAAACTTCGAAGTACTAAAAACAAAAAGATAAGAGTCACAAAAACGCTTCCGATAAATCCCCATTCCTCGGCAATGATCGCAAAAATAGAATCCCCAATGCGTTCAGGAAGATATTGTTTAGAAAGTGACTCGCCGTAACCGACGCCGGTCAATCCCCCCGAACCGATAACCGTAAGCGCCTGGTTGACTTGATACGCGTCTCCGGAGAGATCTTTATGAGGTTCAAGAAACGTCTGAATGCGCCGAAGCCTGTAGTCATCAGCAACGTTTCCCTTATTAAGATACACAAACCCGAAAAGAAGTGTCGCGGCGACAAGAACGGCTCCAAAGATATAAAAAATATAAGCTCGCTTAACGCCACCGACAAAATACATCGCGAGTGTAATCGCCGTGATCATAAGAGTGGCACTTGTCGAACTTTGCTCCAAAAGAAGAAAAGCAACAAAGCCTACGATAAGAAGAAACGGAAAAAAACCTTCTGAGAAACTCGTTGTCCGAGCAAGACTCGAGCTTGAAAGCCAGGCCGCGATATAAATAATAAACGTAAGTTTTAAAAATTCCGACGGTTGAAATGTGATTGGTCCAAGCGTAAGCCATCGTTGAGCAACGCCCGAACTCATTCCAAAAGAAGGCACAAGCACAAGAATAAGGGTGACAATACTAAGAAGTAAAAGAAAAAATGCAACCTTCCTGAGGTGTTTATAATTTATAAACCACGCGAACGCTACAAACCCAACAACGCCGATACTAAAGCCATACAACATCTGATGTTTCAAGTAGTAGTAAGGATCATCAAACCGCTCTTGTCCAAGATCCGACGACGCGCTCCCCAACATCGCGAGACCAAATACGGTTAAGAGAATAAATGTAAGAAAAAGAAGTATATCAATGCGTTGTCGTCTAATCATTATGCCGTAAAACTTTCCCCTCTAAGGCGCCCTCTCTATACGTTCCGTTTTCTACGACAAGTTCGCCATTTACAATAACATTCTGAATAACTGCGTTTTTAAAAACAACAAGATCAGCGATTTTTTTCT
>Ga0209542_10002006_pt1 | contig 46604 bp, 46 predicted proteins | sample RifCSPhighO2_01_FD_184028 | JGI IMG/M metagenome (GOLD analysis project Ga0209542, IMG submission 184028) | Soil microbial communities from Rifle, Colorado - Rifle CSP2_plank highO2_0.1 (SPAdes) (version 2) | ecosystem: Environmental > Terrestrial > Deep subsurface > Rock core/Sediment ...
GATTTTCTTGGAGACGATTACAAAATCGAAGCTTACGAAGATTACGCCATTCCAATCGGTTATGGCGCGACGATTTCCCAGCCGACGACCGTGGCTTTTATGTTGGAACTTTTAGATGCCAAAGAAGGCGATAAAATATTGGATATCGGTTCGGGTTCGGGTTGGACCACGGCTCTGCTTTCAAAGATTGTCGGGAGTAGTGGGGAAATTACCGGGGTTGAAATTGTGCCGGAACTGGTTGAACTGGGAAAAAAGAATATAGAAAAATACGCCGGAAAAAATGTCAAAATCGAAAAAATCGACTCCAAAAGGTTGGCAAAAACGGAAGCGTCGTATGACCGTATCCTAGTTTCCGCTTCGGCCCCGGAATTGCCACCGGATTTAATCCCACGCCTCTCTCCAGGCGGAATACTGGTTATCCCAATTAAAGAATCTCTTTGGCGGATTAAGAAAATTGAAGATGGTAAAGTTGATTCCAAAGAATATCCCGGTTTTGTCTTTGTGCCGATGAAATAGGTCTACCAAGGATGTTTTTCTCCTTTGAACCAAAACTCTCCGGTTTCGGGACATGATACTGCCAGTTTAAAAATATGCTCGGCGGCTTCTTCCGGCGTCATCGGCGCCTCGTCTCCACCCATCTCCGTTTTAACCCAGCCGGGATGGACCGAGGAAACAACAATTCCGGTTTGTTCATTTTGTAGGCGGAGAGCCAGAGTGCGAGTGTACATATTCAAAGCCGCCTTTGAGATTTTGTAGGCGGGATAGCGGAGCGGTGCGTGAGAGTGAGTGAAGTTTTCGACATCATTCAACGAGCCGGCTTGGGAAGAGATATTTACGATATGACCGTCTTTATTTATAAGCGGTATAATGTGTTCCGTAAAATCGATTGTCCCTATTAAGTTGACTTCGAGAGTTTTTCGCAAATCATCCACAGAGACCTTTGTTTTTTCATCATCAAGTAAAACACCCGCGTTATTTATCAAGATATCGATTTTCTTGCCGGATTCGGCGATTTTTTTACTGACTTCACCGATCAATTCCGTAGAAGTTAAATCCAGTCTGTAAACAGTCAGATTATTATTGGAATAGGGAATCGTGCCGTCTTCCGTGGTGCCAAGCATTTCATAATTCTCGGCCAAGAATTTTTCAGCGAGAGCTTTGCCAATACCGCGCCCAACTCCAGTAATCAATACGTTTTTCATAATTTAATTATATCACTAATATTTTCCGTTATACACTCCAACATTCTATAGAATGTTGGAGTGTATAACGGAAGTGTGATAAAATAACGTTATGACCAATAACCCAAAAGATTTTAAAATTTTGGAGAGAATTCTTAAAGGGGCGGCTAACAGCTGGCGGATCAGAATTTTATTTATATTAAAAGACAGTCCGGATTTATCTCTTATAGATATATCCGAAAAGTTAAAAATGAATTTTAAAAATGCCTCGGAACATATCAGAAAGCTTGCAATCGCGGGTTTGGTAAGCAAAAAATACGACGGTATCTTTGTTCGTCATCGTCTCACTGATCGTGGTAACAACATTCTAACATTCTGTAGAATGTTAGAATGAAAGCGGTAGCTGTTTATAAGAATAATCGTGATATACTTTTATTATGACTTTTGAGGAGTATCAGAAAAAATCGAGGAAAACAGCGAAGTATCCGGATGCCGGGGGTAATTTCATCTATCCGACTTTAGGTCTTGCCGGTGAGGCAGGCGAGGTGGCTGATAAAATCAAGAAAGTGATTCGCGATGACGGCGGGGAAGTCTTGCCGGATAAGAAAAAAGACATCGAAGGCGAGCTCGGCGATGTGCTTTGGTATATCTCACAGCTTGCGACCGAACTCGGATTATCACTCGAAGATGTCGCCGCGAAAAATATCGAAAAACTTTACTCGCGCCTTGAGCGGGGGAAACTCGGCGGTAGCGGCGACAAGAGATAGAAAATAAAATATTGAAGATTCAAAACAAAGATTGAATATTTAAAAGTTAACTATCATTTTGGCTTATGTTCGATCAATACTTTCCTCAATCAATAAACGACTTACTGGCCGAACCTTTCTTGGGAAATACTGTCGGTAGCTATGTTGCCGCTCTCGCTGTTTTTATTCTGGCCCTCATCGTCTTTAAGGTCATTTACGCCATTATTTTGAAAAGGCTCGCTAAAGCGGCCGAACAAACGAGAACCGACATAGATGATGCTTTGGTTCGGGTTTTTGCCTCAATCAAGCCGCCATTCTATTATTTTCTGGCTTTTTATTTCGGCATTCGGATGATCGTCATCAACGAATTCATGCTCAAAGTTATCGGCGCGGTTTTGGTGATTTGGGTGACGTATCTCGTCATAAACGGCGTCCAAGTGGCCATTGAATTCACGGCTCGGAAAATAACCAAAGAGCGCGACGTTGACTCAAAACCAACCGTTCATCTGCTTTCGATTATTACCAAAATCACTCTTTGGACGCTCGGCTTTCTTCTTTTATTGTCCAATTTGGGAATCGACATAACCTCGCTTATCGCCGGACTCGGCATCGGGGGCGTGGCGGTCGCCTTGGCGCTCCAAAATATTCTAACAGACCTCTTCAGCTCGTTTGCCATCTATTTCGACAAACCGTTTAAGATTGGCGATTTTATCATAGTCGGCGACAAGATGGGCGTAGTTAAAAAAATCGGCATCAAGACGACCCGCGTTCAGGCCCTTCAGGGTGAGGAGCTGATTTTTTCAAATCGCGAGTTAACCTCGGTTACGATTCAGAATTTCAAGAAGATGCAGTCGCGGCGTATTCAATTTAACTTTGGCGTTCTCTACGAGACGCCGGCGGAAAAAGTGAAACAAATTCCGGAGACGGTTAAGAAAATAGCCGAGTCGATAAAAGGCGTTCGTTTTGACCGGTGTCATTTCAAGGAATTCGGCGCCTCGTCTCTTAATTTTGAAGTCGTCTATTACATTGATTCATCAGATTACAACGTCTACATGGATACCCAGCAGGAAATAAACTTGAAAATAATGGGAGATTTCGCTTCGCGCGGCATCGGTTTTGCCTATCCGACAACCACTGTTTACTTGAAGAAGGAGTAATTCAATTTTTAATCATGGCTCATGAGATTGAAACGAAAGTTTTGGATATTGATGCCGAAGTTTTCAAGGAAAAAATAATTTCTTTGGGCGCCGTTAAGGCCCAGGATACAAGATTAGTTGTTGATTGGTACAGGCAAAAAGGCGTCAAAGAGGGCGACGACCTTTGGTTTTTAAGAATCCGTTCAAATTCAAAAGGCGCTCATGAAGTCACTTGGAAAGCCAAGTCTGATATTTTAGGCACGGCGAGAAAACATAAGGAAATCAATTTTAATGTGGCCGAGCCGGAAAAATTAGCTGATTTGTTTGAATCAATCGGCTTAGAGAAATACGCTCATCAGGAGAAAGATCGTGTGTCTTTTGATTTAAAAAATTGGCATTTTGATTTGGACACGTATCCAAAAATGCCGGCCTATCTTGAGATCGAGGGCCAAAGCGAAGAGCATGTTAATGAAGCGATTAAATTGCTTGGTTTAGGAAAACATAAAACTTGGGCCAAGGGCGAGAGGATTTTAATTCAAGAAATTTATGGGCTTGATTGGTATAAGATGAGTTTCAAGATTTAAGTTGAAAGATGCAATTTTTTAAGGACGTAAATAATATTCTCTAATTCTGCAGAATTAGAGAATAATAAAATTCAAACTATGAAAATAGAAAGACCGCAATCAAATCAGCCGATGCCGGAAAACGCCAAAAGAGTTTTTAAAGGCGAGATTTTTGATGTTTATCAATGGGAACAAGAGCTTTATGACGGAAGTAAGGCTACCTTTGAAAAGTTAAAGCGTTCCGATACGGTCGTAGTTTTTCCCGTATTGGATGACGGTAGGATTATTTTGACCGAACAGGAGCAGCCGAACAAGAAAAATTTTATCGGCGCAACCGGCGGGCGAGTGGACGAGGGTGAAGCTGTTATTGCGGCCGCTAAGAGGGAACTTTTGGAAGAAAGTGGTTATGAAGCCGAGCGTTTTGTTTTATGGACCGCCGAGCAGGTTACATCAAAAATTGATTGGGCGATTTTTGTTTTTGTGGCCAAAGGCCTCCAAAAAGTTTCGGAACAAAAATTAGACGCCGGTGAAAAAATTAATTTAAAAATTGTAACCTTTGATGAATTTTTGGATATTGTCACTGATCCGAGGTTTGCCGAAAAGGAAATTGTAGCGAAAGTTTTGGAAGCCAAACTCGATCCCGAAAAAATTAAAGCTCTAAAAGATTTATTCAGTCCGATTTTGTAGATTGGACAGATTAGAATTTTGCTTTTTCACGATAAATATGATTTAATATGCAGAACTCAATCCCTAAGAAGGGATTTTGTTTATAAATAATAATTCTTGGTAGTTTTTTGGGTGTTTAGCACCCAAAAATAAAAAATAAAATGGAAATCAGGAATATAGCTATAATCGCTCATGTTGACCACGGCAAGACCACCCTTACCGATGCTTTGATGCGCCAAACTGGAATGGTGGAGGAAGGTTTTACGATGGATACAAACGCATTGGAACAGGAGCGGGGTATTACGATTTACGCCAAAAATGGCTCGCTTTTTTACAAAGACACAAAAATAAATATCGTGGACACTCCCGGCCATGCCGATTTCGGTTCTGAAGTCGAACGCGTGCTTCGAGCCATCGATACTGTATTACTTTTAGTTGATGCTCAAGAAGGCCCGATGCCTCAAACTCGTTTTGTTTTGAAAAAATCATTGGAATTAGGCTTACGGCCGATTGTTGTAATCAATAAAATCGATAAGCCGGCCGCCGACCCGAATCGCGCTCACGAAGAAGTCTTGGCTTTGTTTCTTGAACTCGGCGCCAATAACAAGCAGATTGATTTTCCGGTGATTTACGCCAGTTCTCGTCAAGGTATCGCCAAAAGAAATCTTACCGACGAGTCAAAAGATCTTAAGCCGCTTCTCGATTTAATTTTGGAATGGATTCCGCCTTCAGGCGGCGACAAAACTGCACCTTTCAGGATGCAGCCGTTTAATTTGGCTTACGATAATTTTTTGGGCCGCTTGGCGGTCGGAAAAGTTGAAGAGGGTGTGGTTAAAACCGGAGATAATGTTTTTATAAAAGCCAAGGACAAAGAGACTATCAAAGGCAAAATAACCAAAATGTTCACCTTTGAGGGCATGAAAAGAATCGAATCCGAAAAAGCCGAAGCCGGCGATATTATTATGATTGCCGGTTTGCCGACTATATATATCGGCGAGACTATCTGCGTCGATGAAAAATCCGAACCTTTGCCCGCCATTGGTATTGATGAGCCGACAATCTCTTTGAATTTTATGGTCAATGATTCGCCGCTCGGCGGACGCGACGGAAAGTTTGTCACGACGCGTCAGATTAAAGACCGACTGGAGCGTGAACTCGAAACCAACGTTGGTTTGAAAGTCGATTTCTCAAAAGGCGACTATTATACGGTTTATGGCCGAGGCGAACTTCACATTTCCGTGCTTTTGGAATATATGCGCCGTGAAGGTTTTGAAGTCCAAGTTTCGGAGCCGCAAGTCATCATCAAAGAAGAGAACGGCCAAAAATTGGAGCCTTTTGAGGAAGCCATTGCCGATGTTCACAATGAATATGTCGGAGTGGTAGTCAGCGCTCTTTCCGAACGGCGCGGTATTTTAATGAATCAGCATGAGCACGAGGGCCAGACTCGTTTGATTTTTGAAATCCCAACTAGAGGACTTCTTGGTTATCGCAATGAATTCACTGTCGTCACAAAAGGCGAGGGCATCCTGTCATCGCGCTTTGTTGGTTTTCGACCGCATGTCGGCGAGATTGTCCGCCACAATTTTGGTTCAATGATTTCAATGACTTCGGGAAAAGCCGTGGCTTTCGCTCTTTGGAATCTTGAAGAGCGGGGCACGCGTTACATTGATCCGGGCGCTGAAGTTTACGAGGGAATGATTATCGGCAATGTCACCAAGGGTGATGACTTGGATGTTAATCCGCTAAAAGCCAAACAACTTTCCAATATGCGCTCCAAAGGCACGGACGAAGCGATAATGCTCGCTGCGCCGTGGCCGCTTTCCATTGAAAGGGGACTTGAAATAATGAAAGGTGATGAATATCTCGAAATCACGCCAAATTTCGTGCGCCTCCGAAAACAATTTTTATCTAAGACCGACCGTGCTAGGGCGGGAAGGAAAGAAGAGTCTGAAAAATAATTTTTTTAAATCTTTGCATTGGTGATAGAATTAGTCTATGCCAGAAAGATTTGAAGATTTTCCATATAGAATTCCTGAACCATATCGGCCGCCTCTTGACGAGGGAGAAAGAGAGCGTAAAGCCGAAGAAGCAGAAAGACAAATCAGTGACCCATCACGACTGCTTTTTTCGCCTTCCCTAATTGAAGATGTCAATTATCGAATCAGTGAAAAAAGGGCCTCTTTAGATTTACGTACCAATGTTAAACCTAAAATTGACGATTTTTTAGACTTTGCCACCAACAGAGGCTCTATCAAGGAATTATCCGATTTACATGATTTATCTTTGGAAAATCGTATTGAGTTGGTGATTGCTTATGAAGAGCAAAAGCGGGAAGAGAAAGAAAACTTTGATCAGAAAATTAAACAGACAGACGTACGAGCGAGGGAAGGTCTAAGGAGAGTGAGATTAGGAGGAGAAATTCCATATGTTTCTAAATTTAAAAAGAGCAAAGAACGAAGTCCGATGCGCGTAGCCCTTTTTATTCCAACCGAAAAACGAAGAGAAGAAATAGTTGAACGCCTACCAAGGCCTCTAAGCCAAAAAATTAAAAAAGGCGAAATAGAGCTCACCTGTTTTTCCGACATAAATGATTTCAGAAATCGGAATAGAGTTCTTAGTGAAGGTGAAAGCAGAGAATTCGATTTGGCCATAGATTCAGGGGTAAAAGTTTACACTGAAGTTAATCTGAAGGACGGTGTGACTGAAAGTCGTATGGGTATAGAGTCTCGGTCTGATATGCAGGCCCGCCAAGACGTAGCCGAAAACTATACTGCGATTTTTAATTTTTCCGGAGGTATGATAGATAGCTACGTGGCTGTTCCCGGGAGAGATTATCTCAGAACAATTGATGACCGCGCCCTGCCTTTACTTGAGGAAATCGATAAAAAGAAAAGGATAATTTATCTTGCTAAAGAAAAAGTGTTTAATGCGGCCGCCAGAAGACATCTTTTATTATTAGGTGCTCTTGATAAAGACGGAAAAGTTACGGAAATAGGAAAAGGTATTCTAGATATTTCAAAAATATTAGGTTGTAGCAGTCAATCAGCCCGTATCATTTTCGAGGGTGTAAAAAGAGGAATGCCAGCCGATGCTATTTTGGCCGACTATCTTTCAAGGCATGAAAAACCTGTTCCTGATGGAAAAGTTAGTCCTGCTGCGTTTCAACTTCATCCATCGACATCTGAACAATGGAATAAGTTTTTGATTAGGAACGATTCAGAAGAAATACTTAGGTTTTTATCTAATGAACACGTTAAATTTGAGGAAAGATCGATAAGGCTTCAGGGAATTTTAGGCACACTCGACGACAAAACAGCCCGTTCTTTGATTGGACTGGTGGAAGATTTATCCCGACTTTATGCCGGTAGGGCCGATGATTCAGGGGGAGATAGTCAACTGAATAAATTAGCCGGAATAAAGATTAAAGATGGCGCCGACGATAAGGTATTAAGATTGCTAATAACCGGGTTTGCTCCTAATATTATTAAAGTCCAGGCCAATTTCGGGCCAATGCTTAGAGAAGCAGAAGTTTCTTTAATTAGGCCGATTTCCGGGGAAGTCATTTCAAAAGACGATAGTCACAGTGTTGATGGTCAAAAAAGTAGGGCTGAAAGAATTCCTTATTTTGAAATAACATTGAATAATCGGCGATTGCGTCAGCCGAAACAGTTTCAAGAATATGCTAAGGGTAGGTACAGTGACCCGATTGTCAGAGTAATGAACAGAGAAACTGATAATGAATCGTTAAATATCATAGGACCATTTCTTTCCATCACCCCCGACTTATTAAAAGAAATTTCGCCTGAAGCGTGGGCTGAGTTTGAAATTTGGTATAAAGAAGAAAAAGCAAAAAGGGAGGCTTTAATTGCCAAGAATGATCCAAATGCTATTGCTGGGCCGGCTGACCTTACATCTCTAAAAGATGCCTTTGATAAGAAAAATCCCTTTGGATAAGCATTTTTTCACTTCCTTTTTCTAAAATTTTGTAGTCTAACTCGTTATCCACAGCCCTAACTGTTGACTGGTGAACGCTTGTTCACTTATAATGCTTTGTATGAGCAGCAAAGATTTTCTAAAGGTCATAGAGGATGAGCTGGCGAGGCTAAACGACCGGATTGATGTGAAGATTTTGAAAGGCCGGTCTTATACCAAGGAAGCCACGAGACACAAGTTCCTTCTTAGGGAATTGCGCCGATTGGAATCCTCGATAAGGATTTCGCCGTACATTCGCTCCGGAGAATTCAACCCCTCTTAATTTCAATAAATATGATTGAAAACTACAAAAACAAAATTCTCAGTTTTTACAAATCCCGAAAGAGGATGCCGACCTATCAGGAGATAATGGACCTTGTCGGTTTCAAATCAAAAAATGCCGTCTATAAACTTGTGAACAAATTGATTTCCGAATCGGTTCTTACAAAAGATTCAACTGGCCATTTGATTCCAAATAAATTAGCCGGCGAAGTGCCGGTCTTAGGGCTCGTTGAAGCCGGTTTTCCGACTGCCGCCGAAGAAGATGTGGCCGAGACGATGAGTATGGATGATTATCTTATTGAAAAACCGGAAGCGACCTATCTCTTGGAAGTCAAAGGTGATTCAATGATTGATGAGGGAATTAAAGAAGGCGACAAGCTTGTCGTCGAAAGGCGGCTTGAAGCCAAAGATGGCGATATCGTGATTGCCGAAGTTGACGGGGGATTTACCGTAAAGTTTTTTCGCAAGCAGGGCAATAAGCTCTGGCTTGAGCCGGCCAACAAAAAATACAAACCGATTTATCCCGAAAATGATTTAAAGATTTGGGCAATCGTCAAGGCCGTTATCAGGAAATATTAGAACTCGCGTGTTCGGCGCATTTCATCGTTACTTCGCTCGTTTGCTTCCGCGCAGTATTATTTATACAGCTTGGTCTCAAGACTTGCTCGCGCCTCGAACTGCATCCAAACATGCAAGTTCTAAGGCTTTTTCTATCCCTAAAATTTTGCTATAGTGGACTCTATGAAATCAGAGGAAATCCGGAGCCGATTCCTTAAATTTTTCGAAGCGCGAGGGCATAAAATCATTCCTTCAGCTTCGCTTGTGCCGGAAAATGACCCATCGGCTCTTTTTACGACTGCCGGTATGCAACCCCTAGTTCCGTATCTTCTTGGCGAACCGCATCCACTCGGCAAACGATTGGTAAATATTCAGAAATGCGTTAGAACCCAAGACATTGATGAAGTCGGTGACGCCACCCATGACACTTTCTTTGAAATGCTCGGCAACTGGTCGCTTGGCGACTATTTCAAAGAAGATGCTATTAAGTGGAGCTACGAGCTTCTGACTTCAAAAGAAGAAGGTTTTGGTTTGGATCCGAAACGCCTTTATGTCACGGTTTTTGAAGGTAATGCCGATGCGCCGGCTGATGAAGATTCGGAAAATATTTGGCAGTCGGTCGGAATTTCAAAAAATCGGATTTATCGAATGTCAGCTGATAAAAATTGGTGGGGAGTCGGGGATAATGGTCCTTGCGGTCCGGATACGGAAATGTTCTATGACCTTACCAAAGAGGGTTTGGGCGATATGACCAAGGAAGAATATTTGGAAGCCGACAAGAACCAGAAAGTTGTTGAAATTTGGAACAACGTCTTTATGGAATATCTGAAAAAAGACGGGAAGGTGGTCGGAAAGCTGCCGAAGAAAAATGTTGATACCGGAGCGGGCTTGGAGCGGTTTGCGACGGTTCTTCAGAAAAAAAATAATATTTTTGAGACAGATTTGTTTATGCCGATTATGGAAATTTTAGAAAAAATTTCCCCGGCTGGAAATCTGAGGGCGAAGCGAATCGTGGCTGACCATGTTCGTTCGTCGGTATTCATTATTAACGACGGTGTTACGCCTTCAAATACAGACAGTGGTTACGTTTTGCGCCGGCTTATTCGCCGAGCAGTGCGTTTCGGTAGGGAACTCGGTTTGGTTGATGAAAATTATATCGAACTGATTGCCTCCATAGCTAATAAATATGGTGATGTCTATACTAGTGTTTTGCAAAAAACTAGTATAGTGGAAAAAGAATTTTTAGGAGAAGTAAAAAAATTCAGTCAGACTTTGGAGAAAGGGATTAAACAATTTGAGAAAATCGCCGGAAATTCCACTCTCGGAATTTCCGGTTCCGATGCTTTTATGCTTTTTACCACTTATGGTTTTCCTCTCGATTTAACAGTTGATCTTGCTAAAGAAAAAGGAATTACTGTTGATGTTAAGACTTTCAATGAGGAGTTCAAAAAACACCAAGATTTATCTCGTGTCGGCGCCGAGAAAAAATTTAAAGGCGGATTGGCCGATACGAGCGATAAAGTCATTCAATATCACACCGCAACCCATTTACTACATCAAGCCCTTCATGACGTTCTTGGAGAACATGTCGGCCAGAAGGGGAGCAATATCACGGGGGAAAGGCTGCGATTTGATTTTACTAATCCTCAAAAGATGACTCCGGAAGAAATCAAAAAAGTGGAGGAGATTGTCAATGAAAAAATTAAATCAGCTATGCCGGTCAATAAAGTTGTCTTGCCGATTGCTGAAGCCCTGAAAACCGGCGCGCGCCACTTTTTCGGCGAAAAATACGGCGACCAAATCTCGATTTATTTTATTGGCGATTCGCTTGAAACAGCTTATTCAAAAGAATTCTGCGGCGGCCCCCATGTCAAAAATACTTCAGAACTTATCGGCACGTTCAAAATCACAAAAGAAGAAGCCGTGGCTGCCGGTATTCGCCGTATTAAAGCGGTTTTAGAATGAATAGGCTGTGGTATAATTAACCCATACTGAATTTCGTAAATTTCACCCGAACAAATTTTTTGAACAATCGTGGTCTGTGATTTTATTAAATTAATTTAGAATTTTTCGCTATAAAATTATTTTATAACATAGTGAAAAATTTGAACGGGTAAATGTCCATAGGCTCTTTTTTCGGTAGAAAAAGCAATAAATCCAAGGGGGTGATTTTAATCGATATCGCCAGCTCAAGTGTTGGCGCCGGCATTGCCGTTATGACAGAGGGAGGGAAGCCAAGAATTGTTTTTGAAGCCAGGGAGCAGTTTCCGATTCAGGCCAGGCTCAACAATCGACGTCTCCTGCCTTTGGTCAATGAAGCCTTGAATAAAATAATCGCCTCGTTGAGCCACAAGGGTATTTCTAAGCTTATCGACGAAGACGGCCGAAAGATCAAAATCGATAAGATTGTCTGCATGTTTTCCTCGCCGTGGCATGTTTCAACGACAAAAACCCTTCATTTCAAATTTGAAAAACCTTTTACGATATCTCCAAATTTTATAAGTGATATTATTTCCTACGAAAGTAAGAATTTTTTGGCGAGTGTCAATAAAGAAAATCACGGAATCGGTTTTGAGGGTGATAATAAGGCCGACTATTCCCAAGAAGAAGTATTGCAAACTTTCATAAATGGCTACTCGGTCAAGTACCCAATCGACAAAAGGGCCAATGAATTTGAGATGGTTCTTTTTATGAGCGTTTTTCCTCATCAGGTCGTCAAAAGCTTAGAAAAAGTTTGCGGTAAATATTTTCCGGATACGCATTTGGAATTCAGTTCTGGAACGGGAGTTTATTTTCACGTTCTCCGGGAACTTTTTCCGGCCGAAGACAGTTTTATCATTGCTCATATTAGCGGCGAGACGACTGATATATCGGTAATCAAAAAAAATATCATTACTGAAACCATCTCTTTTCCGCTTGGCCGGAATTTCATAGTGCGCCGGCTTTTAAGCGAGGTTTCGGGCATTACTCCGGCTGTGGCGCTTTCTATGATTAGGGTAAATGACGAGGGCGGGGTGACGCCCAAACTGTCGGAGAAACTCGGCAAGATTTTAATCGAAGCTGAGAATGATTGGGTAAAACTGTTTGCCGAGTCGCTAAGTGATTTTTCCAAGAATTTTTTCTTGCCGATAAAAGTGTACGTGCTCTCGGGCGACGATTCCTCCAAGACATTTTCAGATATAATCAATCAGAAAAAGCTAAAAGTAAGAGGGGATGATACGCCGACTCTTGTTTCTCAAAATATCGACACCTCGCTTTTCTCTTCGGTCGTTGAAGTCGGTTCTGCCGGCAGCAAGGATCTGTTTGTCGCCACCGGAGCTTATTATTCAAAGTCAAAATACTTCAGTAATTTTTAGTGATTGTTGATTAAAATTTTGTTATACTTATAGCCACTTATGTCTCTACCCCATAAAAAGAATTTATTAAGAGATGTCTTGCCTAAAGGTTCCAGTGAGGGTTATGTGCCGATTGGAAAGAATAAGGAAGAGAACGATATCGTATATCATAAAGTTTCCGAACCGGTCATCGATTACGGCAATGGCGGCGGGAGCCGCTGGCGGATCTGGGTTTTGGTTGCGGTCGCTGTTTTTGGCCTGACAGTGGCGGTTTTCTATGTCTTTTCAAGCGCTAAAATCACAATTATTCCAAGAATCGACGAATTTGCTGTGGATAATTCTTTTAAGGCCCAAATTGGTTCAATGACAGCCACTTCAAGCCCGGAACAATCTTTATTTTATTCAGTAAACACTATTCAGAAAATCGGCACAAAAATACTTGATGCCGACGGTGAGAAGCAGGTAGATCGAAAAGCTTCAGGCACGATAATAATTTACAATAAATTCAGCGGGCTTTCCCAAAAGCTCATAAAAAATACGCGTTTCGAGACTCCTGACGGCCTGATATATCGCATCGACAGATCAATTGTTGTTCCCGGGCAAACAACCATTGATGGCAAGGTTGTGCCGGGCAGTATTGAAGCGGTTGTTTACGCTGATGAGCCTGGCACAAAATATAACATCGGTATGACCACTTTCACTATCCCGGGATTCAAGAGTGATTCTGGAAGATATGCCGGTTTTTATGCCGATTCAAAAACCCCGATGCTCGACGGTTTCTCCGGCGCCGCCAAGTATGTTTCTGACTCCAAACAAAAGTTGGCCAGAGCGGAAATAAGGTCCGAACTTGAAAAGCAAATTTTGGCCGATGCGAGAGCTGGTTTAGACAGAGATTCCTTTATTCCTGACGGCGCGTATATCATTGAATTTGAAACCCAACCTTCAAACGATGCGACGGGCGGAAAAGTGGCTCTTAAAGAAAAAGCGACTGTTTCGACCTATTCATTCAAAACTTTTGACTTCGACCAGTTTATCGTTTCGAGTCTGCCCTTTAGCGGAGAGTTGGGAAGCACTAGTGTGGAGGCGCTTAATCGCGGCGATTTAAAATTTTCATGGCTCTCGAGACCGAAAGATGATTCCAAAGAGATATCTTTCAGAGTTAGCGGAAATGGCCGGTTCGGCTGGATGATTGATAAAAATAAATTGGCGGATGTTATGGCTGGGAAAAAACGTGGCGAATTGAACAGTATTCTTAAAGAATGGAACGGCATTGAAAATGCCACTGCCTCACTTTCGCCTTTTTGGCGCAGTTCTTTTCCTGATGATTCAAATAAAATAACAATCACCATTCAGATACCTTAGAAGGTCAATTTTATCATTTGACTTAGTATAGCTGTCTTTGTTATGATTTACTGCAATTTTAGATAATGATGGAAGATTCCAAAAATAATAAAGAAGTAACCGGGATGATCATGGAAGCCTTGCCGGACACCCTTTTTAGGGTTGAATTGGAGGACAAAAGCCTTATTTTGGCTTACTTGGGGGGTAAAATGAAGATTAATCACATTAGGATAATTGTCGGAGATAAAGTCAAATTGGTTCTAGATCCTTACGGCGGGAAGGGTAGGATTACAAGGCGACTTTAGAACCAAACTTTGACTTTCAACGGCTGTTATGCTAGGTTATGTCCAATTCCGCGTGTGCGGTTTTTATATGAAATAGGTTTTTTAAGCCAGGGTTAATGCGTAGCCTGATTAGCTTTGTTAGTGAGTGCGTTATACGACAATTTAAAAACTGCGTAAAATTCAGTCGAAATTATTAGAGTAAGGCGACAAAGTTACACGGATAAAACTGCCTAGGTCCTTCTTAATTTTTAATCAATTTAGATATGCGAGTAAAAGCTTCCGTAAAGAAAATTTGTCCGAAATGCAGCGTGGTCAGACGGGGCCGTATGCTTTATGTTGTTTGCAAATCTAACCCTAGACATAAACAAAGACAAGGATAAAAAAAGATAAAAAATGAGAATTCTTGGTATTACAATTCCAGACGAGAAAAGATTGCCGTTCGCTTTGCGGACGCTTCATGGTATTGGCCACTCGCGCGCTCGTCTGATTTTGGAAAAGGCTAAAGTAGCTCCGGAAAAAAAACCGAAAGAACTCACTGCTGACGAAGAAAATGCTATCAGAAAAGTTATTGAAGGCTTTAAAATCGAAGGCGATCTGAAGCGGGAAATTTCGGCCAATGTAAAACGACTAAAGGATATCAAATGTTACAGAGGTTCGAGGCATGTCAAAAGTTTACCGGTACGCGGTCAAAGGACAAAGTCAAATTCAAGGACTCGCAGGGGTAATGCCAGAAAGACCATGGGTACAGGCCGAAGGGCTCTAGATAAGAAATAATCAAGAAATTTCGATATTTATTTTTAATTTTTTAATGTGGGAAAAAAACGTTTAGTTACAACAGAATCAAAAGATGGTGAAGGGGCGGGAAAATCGGCCTCCAAAGCCTCGCGTCGAAGGACATTGACGTTTGGGGTTCTTTACGTTCGTTCTACTTATAATAATACCGCTTTATCTATTACTGACGAAAAAGGAAACGTCGTCCTTCATTCTTCAAGTGGAGCTCTGGGATTTAAGGGGGCTAAAAAGGGCACGCCGTTTGCAGCCGCAAAAGTTGGAGAAACTTTAGCTGAAAAGTCAGCTGAGCTCGGTCTTCGTGAAGTGTCGATTATCGTCTCTGGAGTGGGCAGTGGTCGCGAATCCGCCATCAGAGGCTTTATTTCTAAAGGTATTGCGGTTAAAAAAATAAAAGATGCAACCCCGGTGCCGTTTAATGGTCCAAGGCCGCCGAAACCGCGAAGAGTTTAGAAAAATAATGAGCGTAGTGATTATATTTTCCTGTTAAATTTTTATAGTCATTTCATTCCTTAAAAATCAATCATGTTAATCAAATCAAAATACAAAATTGCCAGACGTTTGGGCCCTCAGATTTTTGAAAAAACCCAGACTCAGAAATACGCTTCACGAGCCGGCGAAAAACGTTTTGAAAGAGGCCGCGGCGTCTCTGATTTCGGTAAGGCCTTGCTTGAAAAGCAAAAGGCTCGCTTTACCTATCTTGTGAACGAGCGCCAATTTAAAAATTATGCCGCTGTTGCGATTGCCGAAAAAAAGCGCAAACCCGAAGAAATTCTTTTGGAGTCATTGGAAATGCGGATCGACAGCGTTGTTTATCGCCTTGGTTTGGTAAAAACTCGGCTTGCCGCACGCCAAGCGGTTTCTCACGGCCACATCTCTGTCAATGGTAAAAGAGTGACTGCCTCTTCTTATCGAGTGTCGATCGGCGACACGGTAGGAGTGATGGCTCGCAGCCAAAAATCAAAATTATTCGTTGATGTGGCCGAAAGAGCCAAGGAATACAACGCGCCGAATTGGCTGACATTTGATTCGTCTAAGTTGGAAGGCAAGGTCAAATCAAAACCCTCTTATGCTCCGGCGGAACTTGCGTTTGATGTGGCCACCATTTTGGATTTTTATAAACGATAGAATTATCAATTAATTTTTTTGTTATTATGCCAGAGACAAAAATAGTATTGCCTTCAAAGCCGCGCATTGTGAAGGAGGAAGAAAACTCCGGATCATACGAGATAGACGGCCTTTATCCCGGTTACGGCCATACTTTAGGTAATTCTCTAAGAAGGATAATTTTATCTTCGCTTCCTGGTGTTGCGCCAGTTGGCGTGAAGATCGAAGGGGTTAGCCATGAATTTTCTACAATTCAGGGCGTCAAGGAAGATGTAATCTCAATAATTTTAAACTTAAAGAAACTAATAATCAAAGTCGATACTGAAGAACCGCAGGTTATCCGTCTTAAAGCAAAGGGCATAAAAGAAGTTACAGCGGCAGATATAGAGACTCCCGGACAGGTGACGATTATTAATCCTGAACAGCACATTGCGAGTCTGACTGAAAAAAATGCCTCGCTTGATCTTGAAATAAACATCGAGCAAGGGTTAGGTTATGTTCCTAAAGAGGCAATTCAAAAAGATCGCGTCTCGATCGGCGAAATCGCTCTTGATGCCAGCTTTACGCCGATTCGAAGGGTGAATTATGAAGTTGAAAATATGCGTATTGGCAATCGAACAGACTTCAACCGATTGAAAATTTTTATCGAAACCAATGGCACGATTTCTCCAAATGAAGCCCTTGAGCGTTCGATTAAGACTATGATCGAGCAGCTCAAAGCCGTTGTCGGCTTTGAGGAACCGGTTGTGGCGATGAGCGCCGAAGAGGCTAAAGTCGGTGAGCGAGAGTCTGAAGAAGCGCCGAGAAAGGAAATTGATCCGGAAATTCTAAAAACCAGAATCGAAGCGCTCGATTTGTCCCAAAGAACTTTTAACGCTCTAAATAGCGCCAATATTCGCACAGTAGGAGGACTGGCCCGAAAGAGCGAGGAAGACATTTTGGATATCGACGGACTAGGCACTAAGGGCGTTCAGGAAATTAAAAAAGTTTTATCAGGTTTTGGCATTACTCTTAAATAAACATCAATGAGACGTACCAACGCCAGAAAATTCGGCCGGATAAGGAAAGTCAGAAACGCCATGATGCGCTCTTTGGCTTTCAATCTCATTTCAAAAGGCAAGATGGAAACTACCGAAGCCAAAGCCAAAGAGCTCCGGCCTTTTATAGAAAAGATAATTACTTTGGCCAAGAAAGAAACGGTTGCTTCGCGCCGGCTTATCGGCGCCAGAGTTTCGCCGAAAGCGGTTTCAAAAGTTTTTAAGGATATCGCGCCGAAATATAAGACTCGAGCCGGCGGTTACACGAGGATTATCAAGACAGCGATTCGGGAAAGCGACGGCGCCAGAATGGCCGTTATAGAGTTTGTTTAGAAAATTAAGGAGCGGAGCGACTATAATTTACTTAACCCCGCACCAATTTTACAGAAATTAATAAATAATGTAAGGTAGTGTTTAATCAATAAAGTTTAAATGAATTGAATAACGAGCTGTCCGTGAAATTGGTGCGGGGTCATTATTTTCAAGAACTCGCTCCGCTCGTTAAGAAAATATATGAAATACACCATTGATGCCGAAAACAGAACACTGGGAAGAGTCGCCGCCGAAGCTGCGCGGGCGCTTTTGGGTAAACTTATGACTTCGTTTAAAAAGAATGAAGTAGCTGAAGTTTCGGTTGAAGTGATCAATGTCAGCAAGATGAAGCTGTCGGAGAAAAAGCTCAAAGAGAAAGAATATTCAAGCTATTCAGGCTATCCGGGTGGGTTAAGTTTCTTGTCGATGGAAGTTTTAATTCAAAAGAAGGGTGTTTCCGAAGTGGTTCGCCGAGCAGTTTACAAAATGCTTCCCAAGAACAAATTACAGGCCAAGAGAATAAAGCTTTTAAAGATTAAAGAATAATATGGCATCAAATACCGATAAAAAAGAATATTTAGGCGCTGTGGGAAGGAGGAAGACAGCTGTCGCGATGGTCAGACTTTACCCTGAAAGCAAACACTCTTTTTTGATAAATGGCAAAGAGTTGGAAAAGTATTTCGGTACGGCAGAACTCCGCAGAGTCGTTTCCGAAGCTTTCGAAAAATCGAAGACCGAGAATTTCTATAAAGTGAGCGCTAAAGTTATGGGTGGGGGTATCTCTGCTCAAGCCGAAGCGATCCGCCACGGCATCTCGCGCGCTCTTCTATTGACCGATCTGGAACTCCGCAAAAAACTTAAAAAAGCTGGTTTCTTAAAGCGAGACCCGCGTTCCAAAGAGCGCCGAAAGTTCGGCTTGAAGAAAGCCAGAAAAGCGCCGCAGTGGTCGAAACGTTAGAAAAAGCAAACTGCTTTGCTTTTTCTAGACGGTTTCGACGGCCGGAACAATGCCGAGCTAGTAAAGCGAGGCTGTGAGGCGGGGTCGCGGAATTTTGTGAGCGACGGCGAGCAAAATATCTGTGACGTAAGCGTTAGTTTAGGGCGACGCCTCATTGGTCAAAACGTTAAAATTAAAAACAAAATTCCGTCGTTGCAGACGGAATTTTGTTTGTTATAATCACTAATAATATGGACGAAGATAAGGACAAAAAACAAGAAGAAGATGTTGTTGTTGAAGCCGATTCCGACTTGGATGACAGTGTTGTCGCTGAAGAAAATGCCGCCGAAACGATAAAAAAGCTGCGCGGGAAGCTTAAAGAGTCCGAGAAAAAAGCTTCGGAGTATTTAACCGGCTGGCAGAGAGCTCAAGCCGACTTTGTGAATTATAAAAAACGCGATGCGGTTGAACGCCAGGAATTTTTGAAATTTGCCGCCGAGCCGGTCATACTGGATACGATTCATGTCATGGATAGCTTTGACATGGCGTTTCAGCATAAGGAACACTGGGAAAAAGCCGACAAAAGCTGGCGGGACGGGGTAGAGAAGATTTATGCCCAACTTAAGAAATCACTTGAGAAACACGGCGTGACGATCGACGATCCCGTTGGTAAAGATTTTGACCCCAGCAATCATTTAGCCGTTGAAATGATTAACGTTCTAAAACCGGAAGATGATGGTAAGATTGTCTCTGTCATTCAGAAAGGTTATCTATTGAATGGTAAAGTCATTCGTCCGGCCAAGGTGAAGGTGGGAGAACATAAAAATTGACCTAATTAACCTAATTTCTAATTGACCTAATTAGGGATTGGGAATTGTTTAGAAATTAGAGCAATTAGAATAATTAGAAATTTATAAACGTGATTACCGTAACTAATAAAAAAGCTAGAATAATCGATAAAATAATCACCGACAGAAACGGGCGTCTTTTCCGTGCTTACTTTTTGATTGTTGAAAGGGGAGGGAAATTTTACGGAAAACTCATCAGGGTTGAACCGATTGCAAACAGAATAGAAAATGTAGAATCTAGAATAAAGAAAAATAAAATAATTTATTTGCCAGTTTTTTGTTCCCCGAATTCGCTAACAGCTAACAGCTACAAGCTACAAGCTATTTTTTCTCCCTATTTTTTAAATACATTTTTTACGAGTCAAATGACTCGCGCTCCAAGTAAATAAAAATCCCGCAATCAATCAATGTGCGGGACCATCGTATCTGCAGCTGAAACATCTAATTGACGAGCTACCCACTTCTTCAGTTACGTAGCCATCATGGTTGCGACATTTGGGGTTTGAGTGCCAACGTTTTCTCTTTGACCATATTGTAAAACTCCAAGTAAAACGTTTCTTACAGTGTGGGCACTTTCGGCCGACCTTAAAACAGAGCCAAAAAAGAACGATAACCACAGCGACCGCCAAAAATTTCATATAGTTTCTTAGTTTTGGTTGATTTCGGAACTGTCAATATGTTAACATGAAAATCTCAATGATGTCAAGTATTTGTTTGGAAATTGTTATTTGAAATTTAGAGCTTATTCTACAGACTACTAACTACTTACTACTAACTAATTAAAATTTATGTCTAAAATAATTGGTATTGATCTCGGCACCACCTATTCGGCCATGGCCGTCATGGAAGGTGGCACGCCGAAAATAATTGAAAATGCGGAAGGGGTCCGCACCACGCCATCTATCGTTTCGGTCTCAAAAACCGGCGAGCGTCTTGTCGGTCTATTGGCCAAGCGTCAGGCGGTTACAAACCCCAAAAACACGATATTCCAGATAAAGCGCTTCATGGGCCACACCTTTGACGATCTGGGCGTCCAGAAGGATATTAAGGCCGTTCCGTTCGAGGTTAGAAAGGCGGATAACGGCGGAGTGGAGGTAAAAATGGGCGATAAATGGGTTAAGCCGGAAGAAGTCTCGGCCATGATTCTCCAGAAATTCAAGCAGGATGCCGAAGCAAGGCTCGGCGAGAAAATCACCGAAGCGGTCATTACCGTGCCGGCCTACTTCAATGACGCCCAGCGCCAAGCGACCAAAGATGCCGGAAAAATCGCCGGATTGGATGTCAAAAGAATAATCAACGAACCGACTGCGGCCGCGCTCGCTTATGGCTTCAACAAAAAGAAAGATGAGAAGATCGCCGTCTTTGACTTCGGCGGCGGAACTTTCGATATTTCCGTTTTGGAAGTCGGCGACGATGTCGTCGAAGTAAAATCAACCGACGGCGACTCGCACTTGGGTGGAAAAGACATTGACCAAAAAATCATCAATTATATCGGTGAAGAATTCAAAAAAGAATCCGGCATCGATGTTCGGAAGGACGCGCTGGCCCTTCAGCGTCTCGATGAAGCGGCCGAAAAAGCCAAAATCGAGCTTTCGACGGCGGTAGAGACGGAAATCAATATTCCGTTCATCACTTCCGACGCTTCCGGTCCGCGCCACCTTCTGATAAAAATGACTCGCACAAAACTTGAAGAATTGGCGCAAGAATTTATTGATCGGGCGATGATGATTACGAAAAGAGCGATTGAAAGCTCGCCATTTAAGCTTGCTGAAATCAATGAGCTTGTATTGGTTGGTGGTCAGACCCGAATGCCGGCGATGCAGAAAGCCGTTAAGGATTATTTCGGCAAAGACCCACATATGGGCGTCAATCCGGATGAAGTCGTGGCTGTAGGCGCGGCCATTCAAGGCGGCGTAATTTCGGGCGATGTCCGCGACATCCTTCTCCTTGATGTTATTCCGCTTTCGCTTGGTATTGAGACGCTTGGCGGAGTGGCCACAAAACTGATTGAACGAAACACGACGATTCCGACTTCAAAATCGCAGGTATTCTCAACAGCAGCTGACAATCAAACTTCCGTTGAAATCCACATCACTCAAGGCGAACGGGCTATGGCGGGCGATAATAAATCGCTTGGCCGATTTATTCTCGATGGTATTCCGCCTTCGCCTCGGGGCATGCCCCAAGTCGAAGTGACGTTCGATGTTGATGCAAACGGCATTCTCGCAGTTACGGCCAAGGATAAAGCTTCCGGTAAAACCCAGTCGGTCCGAATCGAGGCTCGTTCGGGGCTTTCCGACGCCGATGTTGAAAAGATGAAAAAAGAAGCCGAAGCTCACGGCGAGGAAGATAAGAAGAAAAAAGAATCGGCCGAAGTCAAGAATTTGGCTGATCAGCTGGTCTATACTTCCGAAAAATCCCTGAAAGACTTCAAGGACAAGATTCCGGCCGATGTGGCAAAAGGCGTCCAGGATAAAATCGACGGCTTGAAAAAAGTCAAAGATACTGGCGCGCCGGAGGCGATTAAAACCGCAACCGAAGAATTGTCCAAGGAGATTCAGAAGATTGGCCAGTATATGCAACAGAGCAACAACCCTTCGACGGACTCAGGGCAGGCAACAACCGACAACCCCGAAGGAAAGAGTACTTCCAACGGGGCAGGCAAACAACAGGAGGGGAAAGATAAAAAGGATGAGGGAGGAAAAGAGGGGAATGTAAGGGACGCAGAGACGAAGTAGGTAGGAGAGAAACCCAGTGGTGAATTTTAGCATCGTTCCGATCGGTGAACAGCGAAAAATGCAATGCCAGAATCTACTACGGGTAAAGAAAACTGCACCGTTTTTTCCTGCCGGATGGCGGAAAAAACGGTGCAACGGTAAGAGTTTACTCCGCCAAGGCAAGTTGATTGCCACAATCTGCCCGACTCGGACAGTGAGAGCAATCAATGCCATTTGGCGGTATGGGCTCTTCGGCCGCTTTTGAAAGCGCTATGCAGGCAATAAACGGCCCGAACACGATTACGAACGAAAGGGCAGTCATCAATGATTCCATAATCTCAAATCTTTCCCGTTTGCTTTACTCAACTAATTTTACCTTTTAGTATTATACATGTCAAGGAATATTTTGTCAAGGGTGTGGATAATAAATATGATTTATACTTGTTTTTGCGGAAACTGAAAACTTACAACTAATAACTTACAACTTTTTAAATATGTCCAAAGATTACTATCAAATTTTAGGGATACCAAAAAACGCTTCAAAGGAGGAAATCAAGAAAGCTTTCCGTAATTTGGCGCACAGATATCACCCCGATAAAAAGGGGGGTGACGAGGCGAAATTCAAAGAGGCAAGCGAGGCCTATTCTGTTCTTTCCGATGATAAAAAACGGGCTGAATTCGATGCTTACGGCAGAGTCTTTTCCGGTGGCGGAGGCCCGACGGGTTCGGGACAAGCGGGTTTTGACCCGTCAGGTTTTGCCGGTTTTGAAGGTTTTGATTTTTCGAACTTTACCAAAGCTGGAGGTGGTGGATTTGAGTTTGACCTAGGTGATATTTTCGGTGATATCTTCGGTGGCGGGCGGGAAAGCCGCACGAGGCGGGGTAATGATATTTCAATAGATATCGAGCTTAATTTTTCCGAATCTATTTTTGGTACCGAAAGGAGGGTTTTGCTTCGCCGGTCTTTAGTTTGCGAACACTGTAAAGGCGTAGGCGCTGAACCGGGAAGCGCTATGAAAACTTGCCCGACTTGTAACGGCAAAGGGAAGCTCCGCGAAACCAAGAGATCATTTATGGGTTCATTCACGTCCGTTCATACTTGCAACGATTGCGCCGGTTCCGGAAAAGTTCCTGAAAAACATTGCACGGTTTGCCGAGGTGAAGGTGTTTTACGCAAAGAGAAAGAAGTTGTCATTCGGATTCCCTCTGGAATTGAAGATGGCGAGATGATTCGTTTGGGAGGTGAAGGTGAGGCTGTGCCAAAAGGTATCGCGGGAGATTTGTATGTGAAAATTCATGTGAAGAAACATCAAATTTTCAGAAAGGAGGGCACTGATTTGCATATGGATTTGTCGGTAAAGCTTTCAAGCGCGCTTTTGAGCGATGAGTACACTGTCGCCACTTTAGACGGCGATATCAAGGTAAAAATCCCCGAAGGTATCACTCACGGCGAAATTTTACGGGTCAAAGGCAAGGGAGTGCCGGTTGATAAAGGCCGAAGGGGCGACCTCATGATTCATATAAAAATAACTTTGCCGAGCAAGCTTTCCCGCGAGGCTAGGAAGTTGGTGGAAGAGCTCAAGCGCGAAGGTATATAGCCGATTCGCGCAATTTCTAATTTCTAAATCCTAATCTCTAAATAAAACCATTCTCAAATTATTAAGAATTTGAGAATGGTTTTGGGGGTGTAGTAACTGTGCCTTTCAAAATAACAAAACAAATTGTATAGTGATTGCAACCTCTCGTAGGTTAACGGACCCCAGTAGCATAGCAAAGCTAGCTACGGGGCACAGTAGGACTTCACCCTCCTTGCCCCGTGAAATGTCCCTGTAGTTTAATGGATAGAACACAGGCCTCCGAAGCTTGAGATGTGAGTTCGATTCTCGCCAGGGACAAATTTTAAGGACATTTTTTTGGAGCCCCCGCGATATTTCTATCAGATTTTTGAAAATTTAGATCAATACATAAAAGATTCTGAAAAAATAGATTGGGAAGAGGCTAGGCAGGCACGAGATAAAGCTCTAATAGCTTAAATATGCTATAATATCAATATCCATTGATATATAGCCGTGAGAAAACCTTTAAAATTAGAAAAATACCTTAAAGCTATAAGCGATGAAAATCGATTAGCTATTCTTAACCTACTTAAACAAGGTCCTCTTTGTGTATGTGAGATTTTTCCTGCTCTTAATATTCCACAAAACCTAACTTCACATCACCTGAAGGCGCTTCGAGATAGCAAATTGGTTGAAAGTAAAAGAAAAGGAACGAAAATCATCTATTCTCGCAGTAAAACAAATATAGAACGGTATCAAAAGTTACTAGCTAAAATAATTTAATAATATGATTATTAAAAAAACATTGGTTAAAAAAATCGTCAAAGAAAGCTATAAAGATATTGCTACGGGAAAAAAGGGCTGTTGCGCGTGCGGCGCGAAAAATATTTCAAAAAGTATTGGTTATTCTGACGAGGAATTGGCAATAGTCGGAGAGGCGAACCTCGGACTTGGCTGCGGAAATCCTTTGGCTTTTGGAAAACTAAAAGAAGGTGACATTGTTTTAGATTTAGGTTCAGGTGCCGGTATAGATGCAATTCTGGCGGCAAAAAAGGTTGGTGGCAAGGGAAAGGTTATTGGGGTAGATATGACCAAAGAAATGGTTGAAAAAGCGAAAGAGAATGCTGTAAAGTGCAATGCGACTAATGTGGAGTTTTTACTGGGCGAAATAGAAAAATTACCCCTGGAAAACAACTTTGTCGATACCATACTTACCAATTGTGTTATCAATCTGACACCTGACAAAACTAAGACCTTCAATGAAGCGTATAGAGTTCTAAAACCAGGAGGAAAGATTTATCTCTCGGACATTGTTCTATTGGAAGAGCTAACGGAAAATCAAAGAAACAACCGAGATTTGTTATCGGGTTGCGTTGCGGGCGCTTTATTAAAGGACGACTATTTGGCAAAAATAAAACAGGTAGGATTTAAAGTCCGTATTCTTTATGAGAATAAGGAAATAAGTAAAAGACAATATAACGGAATTCCTTTAGAGAGTTTAATGGTTGAACTTACGAAATAGTTATATCGTAAGCCGGGATCTGGCATCATTCAGATATCTCCGTGCCAATTATTTAATATACGTCAATTTCGAATATATTCTGACCACGTATTCACGGTCAGAAAAAATACTTATGATAATCTCCCGTTCAGGGGATAAAATATGCTATAATATTCTCGTCGGACAAAACTTTTTTATAGAAAATGCGTTCAACCAACCCTATTTTTTTAAAGTCGCCGCTTATATTACAGACGGCTATTTGGCCGGCGACCCGATTTTTCTTTTGGTTTTTTATGCATCTAAAAGTCGTCGGTTTGGAAAATCTGAAGGATTTGCCTAAAGGCGTTATCTTCGCCTCAAACCATACCGGCGAGTTGGACCCGATAATCGTGCCGGCCAGTTTGCCTTTTCTTTCCAGATTTAGCCCCACGTTCTATGTTTCTCGGCCGAGGGAGTTTTATAACAATAGCGGCTGGCGTCAAATTTTCTATGGCGGACTGTTTTTTAAATTATGGGGCTCTCATTCGGCCATTTCCGGTTACAAAGACTATGGCGTGTCGCTTTCAAATCATATCCACATTATTCAACGTCGGCATAGTTTAATCATTTATCCTGAAGGATTGACCACAAAAACCGGAGAGGTGATGGTTGACGAAGCTCATGGCGGGGTGGCTTTTCTAGCCGAAAAGACCGGCTTGCCGATTGTTCCGGTTTATATCGGCGGTCATTATAAAATTACTTTAAAAGATTATCTATTGCGCCGCCGCCATGTCTCTATTGTTTTCGGCCGGCCGATTTATTCAAAAGAACTTTTTGGCAATGAAATCCTTGTCGGCAATCGCTACAAGAGCGCCGCTCGGAAAGTTTTAGGCGAGGTGGCCGCTCTTGGCAAGAAATTAAAAAATCTTTCAGAAAGCGAATATAAAACAGTTTCTTGAAAGTAAAAATTTAGCGATTAAACAAGCGGGTGGCATTGTAAAGTAATTTTTAAATAAAATGCCCCCAACAAGAATTTTTGGTATAATTAAATTATGTTTAAATCAGTAAGAGAAGTCTTGGATTATGCTGATAGGCACGAACTATATCCAGATTTAAGAATTATAGAAGGCGGTGCCGAGCCGGAAGTTTTCGTTGATGAAAGAAAAGTTTTAATGTTCGCCTCTAATAATTATCTTGGTTTTGCTACCCATCCTACACTCATAAATACAGCTATTGAAGCGACTAAGAAGTACGGTGTGGGCTCCGATGGTTCTCGGCTTCTATCTGGTAATTTACAAATTCATCGAAACTTTGAAAAAGCCATCGCAGATTTTGAGGGTGGCGAAGATGCTCTAGTTTGGCCAACAGGCTATTCAGCCAATGTCGGTGTGATTTCCGCTTTGATGAATCCTCCGAAAGTGAGTTTGGGAAGATTTTTTAGCCGAGGACCTATTGTTTTAAGCGACGAGTTGAATCATGCGAGTATAATTGACGGTATAAAATTAAGCGGGGCGCAAAAGTCAATTTATAAGCATTGCGACCTCTCTGATTTAGAAAGTAAGTTGAAAACCTACAGGTCTCGAGAGAAATTAGTTGTCACAGATAGTGTTTTTAGTATGGATGGTGACATTGCTCCGCTTGATAAGATAGTTCCGCTTTGTAAAAAATACAATGCCATGCTTATGATTGATGAGGCTCACGCCACAGGAGTTTTAGGAAAAAAAGGTCACGGTAGTTTAGATTATTTCGGACTTAAAGCTCAAACAGATGTTGATATCGTTCTCGGCACTTGTAGCAAAGCGCTTGCTTCGACCGGTGGTTTTGTCGTCGGTGATGCTGACCTTGTTAGATATTTAAGGGTCGGGAGCCGCTCTTATATGTTTTCAACAGCTATGACGCCCGCAGCTTCTGCTACCCTAATTAAGACTCTTGAGCTTATTGATACTGAACCTGAACGACGAGAGCAACTTATAAAAAGCGCTAAATATGTTAGGGAAAGATTCCACGAGATTGGCTATAATACATGTGGCAGTCAAACGCAGATAATGCCTATTCTAATTGGAAAAGATGAAGATTCTGTAAATTTCAGTCGGAAAATTTTTGAACGGGGAATTTATGGTCCAGCCGTAAGGTGGCCAGCTGTGCCAAAAGGCAAGGCAAGAATAAGATTCACTATAATGGCCACTCATACAAAAGACCAGTTAGATAAACTTATCAAGGTCTGTGCGGAAGTGGGAAAAGAATTAAGGATAATTTAATTTTTATGATGGATCGCTTTGGGATGAAAAATAATTTACAGTCATTATTGTCAAGACTTGATATCGTGTCCGATTCTCAGATCGACGTTCAAGGTAAAAAGGTTGATATACCTGTGAAATATACAGACGCGAGCGCTTTCCTGGTTTTTTTCTCCGCTTCGGCATCAAAAGCACAAAATTTTTTAAAATCAAAAAGGTTGTTACCTGTAAAAATAAGCCCGAATAGGTGTCTATTCGGAGTCACTTTTTTTGATTATCGAGATTGTCCGGTCGGACCTTATCATGAATTTACTTTTTCAATCCCGGTTATGGTTGATTCAAAATTTAATATTCCTCTTATTCCAATAATATTTGACTCACTATTCCCAAATTTTGGTCACAATGTGATATTGATGGGAGCGGATACATACGTTGCCAGAAAACACATAGAACAAATATTTCCTTACCCGCTAGTGGACAGGGATACCCCTATAAGCTTACGAGAAGATAATGGAATTTTATCAGCCAGTATAAATGATGATGGTAATAATATTATTTCCGTTAAACATAAGTTGCCGAAAAGTTATAAGTTTGAGAACAAAAAATACAATACTTATTACGAAAAAGACGATAAAATATATAGGGTTCGGCTGAACACTTTTTCCTACCAAGCAAAAATGTTCAATAATAAGGATTCAAGTGTTATTTTAGGTGATAATGAAACCTCGAAAATATTTAAAGAATTAGAAATCAGCCCAAAACCGATTTTATGTGTTTATTATAAGCAAGCGATTGAGATTGCTACGAAAGGCGAGGAAATATAATAATTTTTTAAATTTCAATGATAGTCTTTTTTAAGTTTATTTTTTTCTTCAGCGGAATCACGACGCTTATTTTCGCGATGTTTTTATATTTTAGGAACAGGAACGACATTATCAACAAAACCTATTCCGGGCTATCCCTTTGCTGTGCCGTTTGGAGTTTGGGATTTTTTGCGTTACTTTCGGCAGATAATATCAAGGATGCCTATCTTTCTAGGACAATAATGGACATAGGCGCTATTATCTTACCGGCCTTTTGGATCCACTTTGTATATTCTGTTTTGGAATTAAACGATAAAAAGAAAAAAGAGATAATCTATTATTATTTCTTTGGGGCCCTATTAGTGGCCTTAAACGTTATTGATTATTTTTATCACGGAGTTTTCACTAAAGGAATAGTCAGTAATTATATTTTCAATTATTATCCGAGCGCCGGCCCTGGATATTACTTGTTCGTTTTATTTTACATTATAATAGTTCCATACTCTCTTTATCAATTAATAAGGAGTTACAATAAAAGTAGCGGCTTTAAGGCTAAACAGATAAAGTTTTTCATTATCGGCTCTCTTTTGGGTTTCGGCGGAGGCGTTACTGCTTTTTTGTTTACCTTCAACATTCCCGTACCTCCCTACGGTATAATCCTTTTTGCTTTTTATCCAGTAATAATAGCTTATGGTATAACCAAACATCATCTCTTTGATGTTAAAGTCATTGCCACGGAATTGCTCACATTCGCTATATGGATTTTTGTTTTTACAAGGTTGCTGGTGGCAGAAACTGTTCAAGAGCAAGTTATCAACGGCGCATTGCTCATATTCTTAATAATCTCTGGCATCTTACTCATTAAAAGTGTCATTAAAGAGGTTAATCAACGGGAAAAAATTGAGCATTTGGCGGGACAACTCGAAGACTTCATTCACTTCTTAAGCCATGAGGTAAAAGGTATTTTAGGAAAAAATCGCGTAATGTTTGAAGCGATGATAGAGGGGGATTTGGGGGCGATGACACCGCAAATGGATAATCCGGTAAAACAGTCGCTCAAAGATACGGAATCGGCGGTCAATATGGTGATGAATATTTTGCAGTCTTCAGATATCAAGAATGGCAAGTTGGTGATGAATAAACAGCCGTTTGATTTTCGGCAGTCAGTCATTGATGTGGTCAATGAATTCCGGCCGGACGTTGAGAAAAAAGGCCTTCAGCTTGAAATGGATCTGGACGGCTATACCAAATGCATTGTGGTGGGGGATAAGGAAAATCTCGTGAAGCATGTCATCAAAAATCTTTTGAGCAATTCGCTTTTGTATACGCCAAGCGGGAAAATCATTGTCGGCTTGAAACCGGGGAAAGATAAAAATGTCAGATTTTTTGTGAAAGATACCGGCTTGGGCTTGTCGGAACATACCAAGGCCAAACTATTCACTGAAGGCGGAAAAGGCGAGGACGCTTCAAAAGTAAATGTCCACTCTACAGGCTATGGTCTCTATTTCGCCAAAGGCATTGTAGAGGCCCACGAAGGTAAAATCTGGGCGGAGTCGGAGGGGGAGGGTAAAGGCTCAACATTTTATGTAGAACTAAAGTGTGTGTAATAAAAAAGCAGTCACAGGTGTGACTGCTCGGAGAAGGGGAAGTTAAAGAGCAATGTCGGGGTGCACCTCGAGCATCTCAACTTTTTGTTTTTTCGGTTCGACTTCAAGCATCGAACTGGTGATTTTACGATAAAAACATGATCGATTGTTTGTATGACATGTTGGTCCGGCTGGTCTGACGCTATAAAGCAGGGCATCGTTGTCGCAGTCGATTTCTACGCTCGTGACTTTCAGTATGTTTCCGCTCGTTTCGCCTTTTTTCCAGCGTCGCCTGCGAGACCTAGAATAAAAAACCGCTACGCCAGTTTTCAACGTTTCCTTAAACTGGGCTTTTTTGGTGTATGCAACCATCAATACTTCTTTAGTGTTCTGATCTTGAACAACGACAACCACGAGTTTGCCCGGCAACTTTGAGAAGTCAGGTATGATTATGTTTACTTTTTTAACTTCACTTTTCATATTATTACAAGGAACTTTTGCCACGTTTAGTTTTTTGTTTGACTTGGCGGGTTAAACAAAAACGAGCCCTATCGAGGACTCGTTTTTGTTCTGCTTAAAATTTAAATTAGGAAAAACAAACACCAGCCCTCAATGTTGGGTTAGTGTGGTCGTGACCGTTAGTCTGTATTTGTCCGTTTTTCATTACGATTTTATAATATCTTTTTATTCTAATGATGTCAAACATACCCCTTACTTTTTTGAGTAAAAAATAAAAAAGGCGATGTTTTACAACACCGCCTGAAGAACACTCATTTTATCTCGAGGACACAGAACTCTTTTTTTTGGTCAGCAATGTGACCTGTTCTCACCTCATTAACTTTTGCTCCTATGATGAGCCTTGCAAGGGGAGAGTTGTATGACATGACATTCGGATCATCGTCAAACGTCATAAAGCTGCCGATTTTCAACCTCAAGGTCTCACCGGCGGTGTTGTCCCTTAGGACCACTTCACTACCAATGCGGACAGAATCCTTTTTTGAAATTTCGGATGTAGCCACTCGTGCTCCATTTCTGATTTGCACAAGTTCATGAAGTCGGGTTGACCACATTTGTTGCTCGCGCTCGGCTTCTTCAAAAGCTCCGTTGTCATGGAAAGTATCACCGCCTTGGACGCTTGCCGATTTACGGCTACCAGCCTCTCTAATCCTTTGCCGCAGGGAATCGATTTGGGCTTCCAAACTTACTAAGTCTGGCGCCAAAAAATAATAAGGCATAATGGGTGTTTTTTAGTTACATCAATCTTTTCCTACTCTAACATTTAATTTTCTTTTTACAAGCAAAAAAACAGCAGAACCTTTCTGCTGTTAAAGTCCGATTACAGACAGTATTTGATCTACCGCCGTATTCGGGTCGTCTCCAGAGTTATCAATTTCAGGGAGGTGGAGCTTTTTATATTCCCTCAATATCTTGGCATTGATTTTGCCTTTCTCTTCAGCCTCGTCGATTGCCGATAGTCCCCTTTCACCCATCCTTTTTAGACGGATTTTTTCTGGACAAGTGATGAGAAGGGTATAATCCGGATTAACCAAGACCTCATTTAACAACGAGCCGGGGAAAAGCTTTTCAACGGATACACCCATCGCTTGATGGTTTAGGACTGTTGTCAAAACATAACGATCGCATACCACAGGGCGGGTTTTGATAATTCTTGAAATTTCCGATGAGGACTGGATTAGTCCGGCTACGAAAAACAAGAATCTGGCATCATTCGACACTTTTCCCTCAATCAGTTTTTGTGCCCCAATGAACACGCGCCCGGGAGTCTTAAATAGCACTGCGCCAAGCTTCTTTGATAAGAGTTTTGCTACTGTTGACTTTCCCGTGCCGCTTAATCCTTCCAATACAACAAAGTCTTTCATAGGTCAGAGGTTCCCATTTCGGTTTTAAGTGCGAAAACTTTGTTTATAATGTCTTTTTTAAGAAAATTTGTCAATAATAGGCATTTTTTAATAATGTTATAATTTGCCGTATATAAATATATTTTAGTCATTTTTTAATATGTACAAAGTTAAAAAATAAATATGAAAAACAATCACGAAGTTGAAATTCGGGCGTTACTAAACGATAAGGATAGAAAGTTTATTTTTGATAAGTTGTTGGAACGTGGAGGGGTAATGAAAAGTGAGGAAATATTGGAAGATATCTATTGGTGCCCGAAGGCCACAAATTCTTTTGAAGGTATAGAAATGAGTGGGATAGGTTCATACAGCCTTAGGACAAGAAAAAGTGGTGATGGTAATTGCCAACTAAATGTAAAAGTTATTACTAAAAAGGATGATCATAATGCTTGGGACGAACATGAAATATCGATTAGTTCCTGCGATGAAGCTGCTGTAATCTTAGGGACAATAGGATTTAAGATATTTTTCAGCTTAAAAAAGCATAGGTATTCTTTCGATATTAAACCATTTACTGTCCTGATAGAAGATATAGATGATTTTGGTCCGATACTTGAAGTCGAAATTTTAACTGACGAAGCCTTAGCGGCTCAGGCGAAAAAACAGATAACGGATTTTATATCAGAGTTGGGAGTTGATTCTTCGAAAATTGTTCCCAAAAGCGTCACGAATCTATTAATGAAAGAAAAATCCAAATTTTGAGAGAGAGCTATCGAGCTTCGGAAGGTTTTTTTGATAGAGAACGAGGTTGATTTAGACGACTGCCATTTCTAAAAATTGTGATACCTTTCAGTCCAAGATCATAAGCTGTAGTGTACATTTCTTTTAAATCATCAATTTTTATATCTTCAGGTACATTTATAGTCTTAGAAATCGATTCATCTACGACCTCTTGTATTTTTGCAACCAATGAAAGATGTTCTAACGCAGGTATTTCGACTGCGGTTCGATATAGTTTTTTTATTTTTTCAGGTATCCCTAAAATATTTTTTATACTTCCTAAAGATAAAATTTCTTTTTTTATATTCTTTGTTACTTTAATTCCATAATCTCTCAAATCATCCACCAGCGATTGATTAATGGTCCCGTCATAGTTTACTATTGAAAATATTGGTTCTATGCCGGTTGAAGCCCCGATTGTAATACCACTTCTTCCTGTTGGCGGTAGTGCAATAGTTGAAGCATTTCTAAGATACCCAGTTTTTCTTATTTTTTCTCCTAATTTCTGCCACATTAAACCCGACACCGTTTTTGTATTTATAGATCCATATTTTTTCTCAAGGAAGCCGGGGTCTTCATTATATCTACAACCTTCGGTGGCTTTCATGGCCCCGAAAGATCCTCTCAATTTTGCTAATTCATGAGACTCTATTTTTGAATAATAGTTGATAAAAGAAATTACATCATTACAGGTTTGCGTTGCTTTTTTATCGCCATAAGGTATTTTTAATTTTATTAACATATCGGCTAGTCCGCATACTCCAATCCCAATTTTTCTTTTAGCCAGCATAACCTTTTTATTTTCCGGCTGTGAATAATTATCAATGCTAATATCAAGGGCATTATCAAGCACCCTGGTCATTAATCGGACGGCCTTCTCTAGATTATAATAGTCAATCAAGTTTTCTGAATTAGTTTTTATTACGAATTTTGCCAAGTTTAAGTAGCCAAATTGGCAGGATTCACCGGCTGTCAAACCTACCTCTCCACAGGGGGCGGTGCTCGTATAGTTTCCGACAATAGGTGTTGGATTATCTCGATTTAGTCTATCGATGAATATTAATCCCGGGTCTCCACTATTTGAGGCACATTTTATTATTTCATCTAGAACTTTTTTCGCATTAATTTTTTTACCATTTGTTAGAGAATAATGTTTACCTTTTTTAGCCGCGATCATAAAATCATCAGTCGCGTTTACAGATATGTTGAATTTCCAATTAAAATCTTTTCGTAATCCAGATTTTGCATATATAAAATCAAGGATTTTATGATGATTTACTGAAATAATGGCAATATTTCCAACAGGTCGGTTTTCTTTTCCACTTTTTGAACCAGTGACCGCAATTTCGTTTAGATAATTAAGCGTCTGAATGGGATCTTCCACTTCATCAAAATTAAAACCCGTACCCATTCCTTCAATATGTAATTGCTCTACAATTTTTCTTACACCTTTTAACTCTTTTAAATCTAGATAGGGGACGGTACAAGCTGATAGGGGACGATTTTTATATCGCCCAGCGTTTGTCATAACAGGAGTACTCATCACACAAAATTTTTCATCAAGAAAGTTTCCGAAATCTTCCTTCATTTTTTTAATAACTGAAAACGGAGTTCCGTATCTTTTTTCTACAGAAAAAATAGTTTCGACAATTCGCTCGATCATTTCTCTGGGGGATTCACTAGGGTCAATAATATTTCCTTTAATCAAAAGCTGTTTTTCAAACTCGCTGCATTGGAGTTTTGAGGAATATTTTGCACTCCCTTTTTGTTTTATGTCCATGAGGTATGGCATAATATTTTATAGTGGCGCCATGGCGCCACTAATAATTATCACCCCCTGCCTGTTTTATGTCAATAAGTCGATAACCTTTACACAAGACGTATACCGGTGTATAGTTATTTTCGTAGTTTTTATAACCCGTTCCATTTTTTTCTATTAAATTTACTGATGATATGAAAGTTACCAAAAATAACAACTTAAAAAATTCCTTAAATAGAAACGTTTTTTTTACTTTTTCGACAAAATATTTAAGTCACCATCCTTCAGCTGTGAACAAAATGATTTCAATAATTGAACACGATTGCTCTTTAAATATAACGTACAGATGGTTCGATTCGCTCGTTATAAACAAACCGGAGATCATCCATCAACGCTCCCTGAAGGCCATTAGGGATAGTGATATATTTATTGCCGAAACCTCGGTTAGTTCTACGGGTGTTGGCCAACAAATTTCCTATGCCCTACAACAAAGGAAACAAATAATTATTCTCTTAAGAAAAGATTTAGAAATTAATTCGAGCTATATTTTTTTAAAGGGCACTAAATATTCCAACGTCAAATTCATTTTCTATGAAAATTTTAAAGATTTAAAGATTCAACTAAAGTCGACCCTATTTTTACCTCACGATCAAAAACTTGAAAAGTTTAATTTTTTAGCAGAAAAAAAACATAAAACGATTCTTTCTATTGAAAGCAAAAAGAGGAATATTTCTCAATCTGAGCTTTTAAGGATTATCTTGGAAGATTGGTTCGCTAAAAATAATTTAGATTAATTATTTTGTCTTTTTTAAATTATCATTGACTTTTTCGAGAGGTTTGCTAACCTTTATTCTAGGTACTTAAATAACCATAAAATCCTTGATTTAGGTCCCTTGCGAGAGCGAGGGGTTGGGCCTAAGTCTCCCGATGCGAAATCGGGAAGGATGATTCTTGCTTGCCCTGAGTGTATCGAATGGGCGCGGTGAGAATCCGGTTTCCTCCGTAACCATAGGATAACTGATGTCTCTCGACTTCGTTCGAGATAAATCGTCCGAATAGAGATGAGTCAGTGAAAGGTTTCGCGTAATTTTGGCAAGGGTCAATTCCCACTTCGCCAAGGCTACGCGGGACACAGTAAGGTGGCACCGCGGATTAGAATCCCGCCCTTATAACACGAAGTTTTTTCGTGCTATGAGGGTGGGATTTTTTAGTATCCCAAAAAGTTCTTTCAGTTCTTTTGATTCCAAAACCACTCCAAACTATGAATGCCTCACGCCGAACGTTCTATTGTCCAACTTGCCGAAAATTCTCACGTTTCTTTCTTCCTACCGAGGAGCGTTCCTGCATGCACTGCAAAGCTTCTCTAGTTCCTCCTTACACAGGCGAGGATTTCAGCTTAAGTGCTGACCCTGGGACTATTGCCAATTGGCTCCGGATAACAAGGTCCCGGCGTTTTGGGATAAGTGACAGTTCGAGGTCCTCGGGTGCAACTTAAATCCGACGGATTTGAACTTTCGCAAAGCGCCTAGCGATAGGCGCTTTTTAATTGACGGAAAAAGTCTTTCGTCTATACTGGATTAAGCCCCTTTTTATTATGAAAGAATTTTGCCCGATGTGTCAGTCTGATCGCGAGTCGGTCACTTCGGAAACCACTGGAATGAGGCATTGCGCATCATGTCAGTATGTTTTTCCGGAAAGACCTCCTCTCTTGACTCGTTCGGGCAATGCAAGCCCGAAACGTTCTACAAAGTCTCGTAATTTTTCCAAAAGCCGCGCCAGTTCCTAGGCGCGGCCATGCCCGGTAGCGAGCTTTGCTCTACTACTGGGTTTTTCTTTCAAAAAGTTAATATTTTTGATACTATTTAGTCTATGGCAAAAGGCCAAAAAATATTGCTTTCCGGCGTAAAACCGACTGGACGGCCTCATATCGGAAACTACTTCGGCGCCATGCGTCAGTTTGTTGATTTGCAGGATAAATTTGACTCCTATGTTTTTATCGCTGATTACCATGCTTTGACCACACTTCAGAACGCCAAAGAATTGTCGGAGAATATTGTTGATGTGGCGCTCGATTATTTAGCTATTGGCCTTGACCCCAAAAAAGTCACGCTATTCAAACAGTCCGATGTTTCTCAAGTGATGGAATTAGGTTGGATTTTCAATTGCATCACGACGATGCCGTATCTTGAGCGCGCTCACGCTTATAAAGATGCGGTGGCGAAAGGGAAGCGGGAAGACATAAACGTCGGCACTTTTGATTACCCGATGCTTATGGCCGCCGATATTTTAATTCAAGATGCCGATGCTGTGCCTGTGGGAGCCGACCAGAAACAACATGTTGAATTCGCTCGGGACACAGCCGAAAAATTCAACCGCATTTTTGCCGAAAGCGGAAATGACGTTAGTCGGACTGTCTTCAAGATGCCTGAACCTTTTATTTTGGAGCATGTGAAAGTCGTGCCGGGAATCGATGGGGAGAAGATGTCGAAGAGCTATGGCAACATCATTCCGCTTTTTGCGAGCGATGAAGAGATTAAAAAATTGGTGATGAGCATTGTGACGGACTCAAGCTCTGATGTGCCGAAAAATGTTTATGCCATTCACGAATTATTCCGCGACAAAAAATCGCTGGATGCGCTTTATGAAGAAAAGAAAGGGAAGTATAAAGATTTGAAAGAGGCTTTGATTGCCGATATCACCGCTTTTATCGCACCACTCCGCGCTCGCCGTGAAGCTCTCGCCAAAGACCGGGCCGCCGTTTTGAAAATTCTTAAAGAAGGCGGTGAGAAAGCCCGCGCTCGCGCCGAAGCAAAAATGAAAATTGTCCGCGAAAAAGTGGGGGTGGAGATAAATTGACTTATAACTTAAAACTTGTAACTTACAACTATGGAAAGGACCTATATAAAAGACTTAAAAGAGCATATTGGCAAGGAAATTCTGATAAAAGGCTGGATTGATATTCGGCGCGACCAGGGGAAGATGATTTTCTTTGATTTTCGCGATATGACCGGCTATGTTCAAGGGGTTATTCTGCCCGGCGCGAAAGAAGCCCATACCGTCGGCGAAAAGACTCGACCGGAATGGGTAGTGGCGGTGACAGGGAAGGTCAACAAGAGACCGGACAAAAATATCCAAAAGGATAAACAAAATGGCGACATTGAGCTCGAAATTCTATCCATAACCGTTTTGAATGAAGCCGAGACTCCGCCTTTTGATGTTCGTGGCGATGGCAGGGAAATCGGCGAAGATATCCGGCTCAAATACCGTTATATGGACCTTCGGCGACCTCGTATGCAGAACAATATCAGAATGCGCGACAAAATAATTTCCTTTTTCCGAGACTACATGCACAAAAATGATTTCGTGGAGATCGAGACGCCGATAATGATGAAAGGCACGCCGGAAGGTTCGCGCGAATATGTCGTCCCGAGCCGCCTTGAAAAAGGCAAGTTTTATGTTTTACCTCAATCACCCCAGCAGTTCAAACAGCTTTCAATGGTTGCCGGATTTGAAAAATATTTTCAAATTGCGAGATGTTTCCGCGATGAAGATACCCGCGGCGACCGCCAGCCGGAATTTACCCAGCTGGATTACGAAATGTCTTTTGTAACCCAAGAAGAAGTCCTTCAATATACCGAAGCGATGTTCGTTGAGCTTGTGAAGACTGTTTATCCAAATAAAAAAATCACCGAGACGCCGTTTCCGAGGATGACCTATGCGGAATCAATGAAAAAATATGGCAGTGATAAGCCGGATATCAGAAAAGATAAAAATAATCCCGACGAGCTTGGCTTTGTTTGGGTAGTTGATTTTCCGATGTTTGAAAAAGATGACAATGGCAATGTCCAAGCGGCCCATCACCCTTTCTGTTCGATAAAAGAAGAGGATGAATCGAAGTTTATGGAAGGCAAAGATTTATTCAATATCCGCGCCAATTCTTACGACTTGGTTCTAAACGGCTATGAATTAAGCTCGGGCAGTATCAGAATCCACCGCGCCGAAATGCAAGAAAAAGTTTTTGAATATTTGAAGATTTCTAAAGAAGATCAACAAAAGAAATTCGGCCATATGCTCGAAGCTTTTAAATTCGGCGCGCCGCCCCATGGCGGCTTCGCGCCAGGCATTGACCGGATTGTGATGTTACTTCAAAACGAGCCGAATATCCGAGAGGTAATTCCGTTTGCTAAAACAGGCGAGGGTAAAGACCTCATGATGGGCGCGCCGGCTGAAATTTCCAAAGATCAGATGCTCGAACTCGGCATAAAACTAAACAAACCGGAAAAATAGACCATTCATACACTCCAACATTCTATAGAATGTTGGAGTGTATGAATCTAAATATTATTTATGTTTAAGTTAGTAGCCGTATTTGGCTTCTCTTTGTTCATACCACTCTCTTGATTTTTTCAAGACGCTTAAGAAAAGCGGGTCATTCATGTATTCGTCAAATGATTTGAGGTTCACATCCACACGTCTATTTAGTTTAGCTAAATGCAACTTTCTAAAATTAGCCAGAGTGTCTTTTTCTGCCGGAGTGAGCTTTTCTTTCCAATCGTCTCTTTCCGGAAGTGCCCGACTCTCCATATCAGCGTTGTCGAGAAGCTCGGTTGGGATGGATTTAAATTCTTTGAAATCTTTTTGTTTTAAGCCCGTTTCTTCTATGTGACCCGTCTCTCTACTTCGGCTTTGTAAAACGTATCGTGCGCTTTCTTGCGTCACGTCCAACGGTACCCAATATCTTTCTCGTTGTTCAATCATCAAGTCGATTACTTTTTGCAAATTTTCTTTTTTACAAACTAAGCCGTATTCACGAAAACCTTCATGTGAAATTTCGTTTTGCGTTGTAGCAAATGGCGTTACTAATTCAGGATGCTCATCAAGTAAACGCTGGAGCGAAAACATCTTCTGTTCGAATCCTTTTGAAAAGACATAGTCGTTATGTTCCACGTCTTCGGAAAAACTGCCACACTCTTGTCCGTCTTTGTTGTAATAGGCATTGATACTGGAACCAAAAATTATTCCAACCTCATCGGGCAATATTAATTGCTGGGCTTGAAAATCATCCCGAAGGCAATTTTCAAATATACGTATGCGTTCATCCAATTCCTCCAAGATACTGATTCTCGACAATTTATCTTTAGCAGTCGCTTCTCCCAAATCAACTTTTATAAAATTCAGTATAGAGAAAAACCCATTGGCATCTCCCCAGATTGTCTCTACAGTTTTACCCATACCAGGCCTGATACGAAAGCGATCTTCACTCTCCTTTAAGATTTGTTTGACACGCGACAAAACAGCGCCAACCGAAGATGTCCAATCGGTTTCAGCAAAACTGCCGTCTTTTAACTTCGATATAATCGCCTGAATATCATTGATTAACGAAATAACCTCCGGCTCCTTAAATATCGATAGCGCCGCCATTTTTGAAACACTATCTTCATAGGGTTTCCGGTTTCTTTCAAAAGTTATTAGTCCCGCATCAAGTGTGAATTCTTCTAGATTTTTCTTCATTAAAAAAAGATCAGTTGCGATATCCGCTTCATTTTTTCCAATAAGTTTTCCTGATTCAATAAGTTTGAGGTGTATCGCATGGAGTTCTTTTTCAAGGGCGCTAAGCCGCGCCGCCCTTTTTTCACTGAATTGCGGAACATAGGGCGATTTAAATCCGACAACCATTGCTTTATCAGCAATTTCTTGATGTCGTCTTAAAAGACGGAGGTATTCTCTTTTTAACCTTTCCTCTCCTCCCTGTTCGGTTTCAAGATGGAGGTTTTCAGGCTCAACGGGTTCGATTGATTCATATCTCATAGATATATTATTGCAGGAAATCTGGGTACAAGCTAATAACCGCGATTTTTATAGGAAATTATCACTGTGGGCAGACGTGTATTAATTATTGAATTGTCAGCGAGTTTCTTGGAATAGTTCTAAAAATAGAGTTATACTAAAACATATGCTTGAGAAAATTTCACCACAATCGGAGGAATATAAAAGGGAGCTTTGGGTTAAAAAACACTACGCTGAAGATCTGGAAGTAGCAAGGTCTTGGGGGCACGATTTTGTTACCTGGATTGAAGGTTGCGAACAAGATGTTGTTCAACTTAATGAATTGGAAAACTCTTTTGACGGTTTAAATGAAGAAGAAAGAATAAATAAATATGGTTATTTAAGTCGAGTAAAGAAAGAGGAGATACCTTTAAAAATCCAAGACCGCAAAGATAAAATTAAATATGCGATTGAGCACTCTTTAGCTGAATTTGTTAAATTATACAAAGATCCAAAGACTGGAAGTTCTACAGTTTATACAATAAGCGAGGCGTTGAGAAATCCTGAATTGGGGCCGGAGTTGGAGTCTTTTACACCTAAAGGCAAATTTCCAATCAGTAAAAATATTTTACCGGTTGTGATGGGACTTGCAGAAAAAGGCGAGCTCCCTCTCGATTTATGGAAGAAAATTTTGATACACAACCAAAGATCATTGGAGAAAAAAGAAAAATATTTTAATGAGCATATTTTGCCTGAACTCAAAGCAAAATTACTTGAGGCTGTTCAGAATTTTTCTAAACACGATTTATTACCGTTTACAGTTGATCAGGTAAGGCAAGTTATGGAAGGAATACATTTTTCGATCAAAGATCCTACGGCGGCATATTTGGAAAATAATGCCGGTTCGTATAATCCGAATTCCAATACAGTCCTAATATCATCCTCTATTATTGAAAGTCATGTTGGGGCTGTAGAAGAGGAACAAAAAAAAGAGTTAAGTGCTCGGGCTGAAGAACTGCTTGAAGAAATTTTCGGTACCCCAAAAAGAACTGAACAGGAAAAGAAAATAGAAGAGGAAAATCTAAAATTCAAAAAGCAGTACCCATTTCATATATTTACACATGAAGTTTTACACGTCCTTTCTGGAAAAACAATTGTCAAAGTGACACCAGAGAAAGATGATGAAATGGAATCTTTTGTGCATAGAAAAGTTGGCTTGGGTCACCCTGGCGCGAGGGGTGTAAGGTTTAAATGGTTAAATGAAGCGGTTACAGAATATTTGACCTGTGAATTGACTGGCGATAAGGATCGGAAATTTGTCGGATATAAAAAAGAGATGGAGCTCTTTGATTTATTAAGAAAGAGCGGCAAAGTGAAAATCCCCGCCGATATTTTTATAGCGGCTTATTTTGAAAATTTTGATCCGGCTTTATCGGAAGAAAAAAGATTGGAAAATTGGAAAAGTCTTCGACAAAAATTAGCCGAAGCTTACGACCATGATTATATAGTTAAGCTGGATAGGGATATTCAAGAAAAAGGTTTAGATTACGCAATCAATTCTTTAAAAGGAAATGCTTAAACTTGTGGCAATCGGTGGGGGAGAAATGGGCCGGCCCGGGACAAAGGTTGAGACGACCAAAATCGATAAAGAGGTTATCAAATTGACCGGGAAGAAAAATCCCAAGGTCCTTTTTATTCCTACCGCAAGTCAGGATTCTGATTTGTATTGCAAAGTTTTCAAAAAACATTATGGACAGCGTTTGGGTGCCCGGGTCAGTTTTCTGTTGCTGACAAAAAATAAATATTCAAAAGCTCAACTTGAAAAAATAGTTTTAAATACGGATATAATTTATGTCGGCGGAGGAAATACTTTGCGAATGCTCCAATTATGGAAGAAAGTCGGTTTGGATAAAATTTTAATAAAAGTGGCAGGGAAGGGAATTGTGCTTTCCGGTGTTTCAGCCGGCGCCAACTGCTGGTTTAGATACAGCAATTCCGATTCCAGAAAAATGGAAGATTCTAAAAAAGATTACATACTTTTAAAATGTCTAGGTTTTGTACCGGCTGTTATGTGTCCGCACTATGATGTGGAAAAAGGAAGACAATTGAGCCTGAAAAAGCATATGAAAAATTCTCCGCTTGTCGCTGTCGCCCTCGGCAATTGCGCCGCTCTCCAAATTGTCGGCGATAAATATCGCTTAATTACTTCAAAACCAAGCGCCGTCGGCTATAAAGTTTTCTGGAAAAAGAATAAATATTTCCGGATTCCGATATCCAAAAATTCAGAATTTAAGCCAATAAGCAGTTTGTTGGTCAAGTAAAATATTTTAAAACCATTCTCAAATTCTTAAGAATTTGAGAATGGTTTTTAGACTTGCACCTTTTAACAAAATGTGCTATTTTGTTTTTTAGCAGATAAACCACTTCGGATATTCACTTATGATAACCAGAGAACAGTTCGTTCTTTCCATTTCGGATGCTTTTGAGCTTTCCCCAAACCTTGTCACTGCCGAATTGGCAGCCATGGATAAGGCCAGAATGGCAGGTCGGCCGAGCTTCGACGAGCTCCTCGAGATGACCCAGAGACTGGGTTATGATAAATTATTCGAGCGTCTCATGAGAGGCCTGCTTAAATACTTCGATAATCTCAGCGTTAAAAAGTCGGTCGAAGCTTACGTCTCGGAAGTCTCAAAAAGGACTCATATGCCGGCCGAAACAGTAGAGGCGTTCATACTCATTGATGGTCAAACCGATGAAGAGCGACAGGCCCTCTCTGAAACTTTCGTTCGCAACCTTTGTTTCGCGGCATTCAAGAAGACGGAGTGAAAAGTGACAGAAGGATTTTACAGGGCGCGGCCGTTACTCGGTCGTGCCTTTTTCTATACCAAAAAACCTCACCCCAGTATCCAAAAGTCATACGGGCTCGCGCTTCGCTCGTCAAGGTATGCCCCTATTCGGGGCACGCACTCGCCCTGGGATTGGTACGGGGTTAAATATTTGCAAGCCATAATTCAACCCTCTTTTAGAGGGATAAATTATGGGCAAAATATTAAAGATAATGTTATATTATAAGGGTAATGAGTGATTTTAAGATAAAACAGGATAGCTTTGAGGGACCGCTCGATATGCTTTTAAATCTGATTGAAAAGCGGAAACTCTCAATCAATCAAGTGTCGCTCGCCAAAGTGGCCGATGACTTTATCGCTCACATCAATTCCAAGCAAGATTTTCCGATTGCCGAGGGCGCCGATTTTATACTGATCGCCTCGACGCTGGTTTTGATAAAATCAAAATCACTTTTACCGTCGCTTGAACTGTCCGAAGAAGAGCAGGGCAGTATTGAGGATTTGGAACAGCGTCTAAAATTTTACCGCCGGATTAAAGAAGCTTCAAAGGGAATAAAGGAGCGTTTTGGCCATCGGCCGATGTTTTTCCCGAGAGAGCGGAAAGTTGAACCGGTCTTTTCACCGCACGAAGGTATCACAACTCCAAACATCATCGCCTCAATTAGAGGCATTATTTCGGCTTTGCCAAAATTTGAAAAACTGGCCAAAGCCGTTGTCCAAAAAGTAATGAGCCTCGAAGAGATGATGAAAAATCTTTCCGAGCGCATTACGAACAGTTTGAAGATGAGCTTCCGCGATTTTTCCGGCATGGGCAAAAAAGAAAAAGTCCACGTTATCGTCAGTTTCTTGGCGCTTCTCGAATTGGTCAAACAGGGAGCCATCAAGGTCGTTCAGGATAAAAGTTTCAGCGACATTACGATTGAGACCGAAGGGGAGATTACGACGCCGAAATATAATTAGATTTTTAGAAAGTAGACAGTAGAAAAAATAAAAGAATGTTAGAATAATCAACTATGACACTAGGTGCAAAAATAGAAGCCATACTTTTTTGGAAATCAGAACCGATGTCGGTTAAAAAAATTGCGGCAGCTTTGGGTGAGAACGAAGATGATGTCAAGAAATCCATCCCGGAACTTGAGCAATCTTTGGCCGAACGAGGCATCAGGATCATTCACAAAGACGATGAATTGGCCATTACTACTGCGCCGGAAATCGCGCCCATTATTGAGAAATTGACCAAGGAGGAATTATCTAGAGATTTGGGTAGGGCAGGCTTGGAAACTTTATCGATTATCCTGTATTATGGACCAATATCTCGCCGCGATGTCGATTATATCCGTGGTGTGAATTCAGCTTTTATTGTCAGAAATTTGCTGGTGCGCGGGCTCGTTGAAAGGGTCGAAGACAAGAAAGATCAGCGGGTATTTTTATACAAGCCGACTTTCGATCTTCTGGCCTTTCTCGGCGTTTCCAAAGTCGAGGATTTGACCGATTATTCATCGGTGCGAAACGAGTTTACGGCTTTTATCGAGGCGCGGGACAAAAGCGTTGAAGAGAGAAGTGTTCAGTCAAGTGAAAAAGAGATTGCCGAAGAGTTTGTCAGTAATTAATTTAAAAAGATGGAAGAAGAAACAAATAAACCAATAGTTGAGACGACAGATGAGACAGTGCCGATAAAAAACAAAGTGGTTTTTAATAATTTTGATTTGGCGGTTGCTTCTGCAGGGCTTGTTTTTTCGATAATCTTTCTAGTTTACCCAGTCATTGCCGAAAACAAGCGATTGGAATTAGCCTCGGTAGCCGAAGCTTTAAGGCCGGTCGAGGTCAGTCCGTTTTCGAGCTTAGCTTTAGAAGCGAAAGCTGCTTATGTTTTGGATTTGAATTCCGGCGAAGTTATTTTTGAGAAAAACAGCGAAGTCCAGTTGCCGCTTGCTTCACTCACAAAGATCATGACGGCTATAACAGCGCTCTCGATCGTGCCTGAAGGGACCGTTATTACGATTGATAAGGAAGATTTGGAACTTGAAGGTGATAGCGGATTGTATGCCGATGAACGCTGGCGTTTAGGCGACCTGCTCGGCCTCACTCTGATTGAGTCATCAAATGATGGCGCTTATGCTGTCGCGGCCTCGATCGGTTCTGTGATAGGAGGCGTGGAGGATAAAAATCAGAGCCGGGAGGCGTTTGTCAGATCGATGAATGAAAAAGCAAAAGAGCTCGGCTTGTCTCAAACTTATTTCAACAACCCGACTGGCCTAGATGAGTCAGCGGGTTTTGCCGGCGCTTATGGCTCGGCGAGGGATGTCGCTTCTCTGATTGCCTACGGCGTTTCAAATTACTCGGATATTTTCAGGACGACCAGGTATGCATCCTTAAAAGTTGAATCTTTAAACGCTCCTTCGCATACGGCGGTCAACACCAATAAGGACTTAGACGGCATTCCGGTAATTATCGCTTCCAAAACCGGCTACACCGACCTCTCTGGCGGCAATTTGGCGATTATTTTTAATCCCGGCATCAATAATCCCATCGCCGTAGTCGTTCTCGGATCGACGCTTAACGGTCGATTTCAAGATGTAAAAAATCTAGCCTGGGCAGTGATAGATTCTTTGGTGAATAATTAATACACTAATATACTAATGATACGAATCTTACGAATCCGCTCCGGCGGACGAATGAACTCGGAAATCGCGAATTAGTAGTCATTAGTTTCCGCCATAGGCGGATCCGTCCTTAGGCGGAAAGATTAGTAAATTCGTATATTAGTAAAAATATTTATGATCACTGATTTGGCAAAAATTTTCATACCGGCGGTTATTTCATTCATAGTGGGAATAATTTTAACTGTCCCGATAGCCAAATTTCTCTATAAAAATGAAATGTGGAAGAAGAAAGCCAAAGAGGTGGCTTTTGATGGCAGTTCGACTCCGATTTTCAACAAAATGCACGCCGAGCGGGAAGTGAAAGTTCCGAGAATGGGCGGAATAATAATCTGGGGTTCAATTATTATTACAACGGCGATGGTTTTTTTTGCCGATATAGTCACTGATTATAAATTTCTAGACAAGCTCGATTTTCTTTCCCGCGATCAGACATGGATACCGCTTCTCGCGCTTTTTATCGGCGCTCTTGTCGGATTAGTCGATGATTATTTGGAGATTAAAGGAAACGGCTCCAAAGTTGGCGGTCTTTCTCTGAAAAAGAGGTTGGTTGTTGTCGGACTGGTCAGTTTTTTGGCGGCGCTATGGTTTTATCTCAAGCTTGAAGTGACAGGAGTCGCTATTCCGTTTTTCGGCTTTTTGCCGCTCGGCATTTTCTTTATCCCGTTTTTTATTTTGGTGTCTTTGGCGGTTTATTCCGGCGGAATCATCGACGGTTTGGACGGTTTGGCTGGCGGAATTTTCGCCTCCATCTTTGCCGCTTATGCCGGCATTGCCCTTAATCAGAATCAGATAAATCTCGCCGCTTTTTGTGCTGTGGTTTCCGGGGCGGTCTTGGCGTTTTTATGGTTCAATATCCCACCGGCGCGGTTCTATATGTCGGAAACAGGATCAATGGCCTTGACTCTCGCCCTCACTATGGTCGCTTTTATGAGCGATTCTCTCGGGGAAGGTTTTGGAGTGTCAGTGCTTCTTATCATCGGCCTTCCTCTTTTCGTCACCTCGATTTCAGTGATAATCCAGGTCCTTTCAAAAAAGTTTCGCCATAAAAAAGTTTTCTTAGTGGCGCCGCTTCACCACCATTTTGAGGCAATCGGCTGGCCGGCTCATAAGGTGACGATGCGTTATTGGGTCATCTCTGTTGTTTGCGCGATTTTCGGCATGGCCATCGCGTTTATTGCCTAGCGCGACACCAATCCACGAATTCGCAAGAATGACACGAATAAAGATTAAGATTCAAAAATATTTATGAAAAATTCAATGGAAAATCCGGTTAGTCCGGAACAAAAAGAATGAATGCTTCAGTCCGATCATATTTTCAAGTTTCTCATCCAATCAACCGATATTTTTTGATAATCGTAGGGATGATTATCACAATCGGCGCCGTCGCTTTTTTTTCGGCTTCGTTCGGCTTGCTTTCTCGGGGAGGAGGGCCAAGCTTTGGTTCGGTGGTCATCGGCC
>Ga0209542_10002007_pt1 | contig 46599 bp, 38 predicted proteins | sample RifCSPhighO2_01_FD_184028 | JGI IMG/M metagenome (GOLD analysis project Ga0209542, IMG submission 184028) | Soil microbial communities from Rifle, Colorado - Rifle CSP2_plank highO2_0.1 (SPAdes) (version 2) | ecosystem: Environmental > Terrestrial > Deep subsurface > Rock core/Sediment ...
GCCCCCTCAAGCAGCAACTGAACAGTGCGATAGGGCGAAACATCATGACTGGTATTGACCTGTTTATAGGTGTCGATCGGTTTCTTGCTCATTACTAATCCTTTTTAACGAAGCCTGGCAGGCTGGCGAGCTGGCCTGCCAAACTTTCGCTGGTTTTCTGCAGACGCCCTACAAGGGAATCCATAGCGTTGTATTGAGCATAAAGGCGCGTCTGCAGGCTCTCGACTCGAACAGCCAATGCCTTGCGCTGCTCATCGACACCAACCTTAGTGGCTTGCAACGCATCAGTTCGCTGCTCGAGCACACCCGAGGCGCCAACATATGCGCCAACAGATTTGGATAGACGCCCCATCAGGCCATTGTCACCGGCAAGATAACCGGCCACTTGATCGAAATTGCTATCCAGCGATTTGGTTAACGCGGCGTCATCAATCTTGAGCTGACCGGTTTTCCAATCAGAGGTAATACCCAAATCTGCAAGCGCCCGCACACCGCCTTCACCGGTCAGATTGACCATTTCATTGCGCAAACTGGACAGCACATTGCGTATAGAGGAGTCACCGAGCAAAGGGCCCGTTACCGGCTTACCTCCATCGACCGGCACAACGGCGGTCAACTGAGAAGTCGTACTGATCAACGCGTTGTATGCATCAACAAACTTCTGCAGGTTGGTTTTCACTGCGCCTTTATCGACGCCAACAGTAACGCTGATAGTTTTGCCATCAGCCAAATCTGTAGAGCTCTGCGCCGCAGCGAGATCAAGCGTTACGCCCTCAAGAGCGTCTTCAATGCGGTTGGTATTGCGCACCAACTCCAAACCATCAATCGACATCTTGGCCGACTGGGCCTTGCTGATCACACCACCAGCACCCGTAGTGGAATTAGGTTTAAGGAAGGCATCGGCATTGCCGGGGTCGACCGTCGGAGCAAACGCCTGAGAGGTCAACGCATTGGTTCCAGTGGTGACATTGTCTTCGCTGGCTACGACCTGAATATCATTGCCTGCACCACTTTTGGTTGAGTTCAGCACCAGCCGCGAGCCCGAATCATCCGTGATGACGGTTGCACTCACACCGCTGCTTTTACCCGCCTCGTTGATCGCATCGCGCATACCCGCCAGGGTGTTATTGCCTGAGGTAATGTTGACGCCGAAGCTCGAACTGCCCGTAGAAATAGTCAGTGAACCGCTGTTGAATGTAGCGGTATTACCACCAGTGACCGACTGCAACGCCACCTTGCTGCTGGTCGCCAGCTGCTTGACCTGCACGTTGTAGTTGCCTGCCGGGGCGGTAGTAGAGGCGGTGACCTTAAGAGCGCTGGTATTGGAAGAACTCGCCGTTCGCGACTCGAATAAGGAAGGCTTATTCAGCGAGTCGACGGCAGTTTTGAAGGTATTGAGCGCGCTGGTCAGCGAGCCCATGGCTGAGATGCGTGCAACGGTGGTTTTCTCGAGACGGTCAAGTTGGTTGGTCTTGGGTGCCCTTTCGGCATTGACCAACGCTGTGACGATTTCGTCGATTTTGATTCCTGAGCCAATGCCCGTAATCCCGACCATGCTTCACCTCGCCAAAATAATGACTGCAATCACGCTAGATAAGCGTTAACAGTCAAAAGCTGTGCCAACCTTGTTGGCTAGGCCTCAGCTTTGAATAACAAACTACGAACCTCCGAGAGATTCTCTGCTAATTGCAGCGCTTCCTCAGAAGGGATCTGCCGAATCACATCGCCTGACCCAGCATCAGTCACTTTGACCACGACACGCCCACTGCCCTCTTCAAGGGAGAAATTGAGGCTGCGACGAACCGATTGGACAAAGTCCTGAATCGTCGCAACTGCCGCTTCAACCTCTTCACGAGAAGACGCAGGGCCACTCTCTACCTGTGTAGCGCTTCCAGTTGTAGCGTCTTCAGAAGGCTTACGCTCAACACCATCGGCACCAACCTTGGCAGATGGACTGGGCGTACGCTCTGCTTTAGAAGCAACAGCGGTGGATGCCGACGAAACCTGAATTGAACTAATGTCCATAACTTTCTCCTCAGAATGAGGGAACGGGGAGAAGAGCTAAGCCCTTCTCCCCGTAGTCTAGCGCGTTTACCCTTAGCCGAGCAGGCTGAGTACAGCCTGTGGCAGCTGGTTAGCCTGGGCCAAGATCGCAGTACCAGCCTGCTGCAGGATCTGATTTTTGGTCAGTTCCGAAGTTTCAGCAGCGAAGTCAGTGTCACGGATCCGGCTGCGAGCTGCAGATGAGTTCTCAGAAATGTTCTGCAGGTTCGAGATGGTGTTCTCGAAACGGTTCTGAACAGCACCGAGCTGAGCACGCTGGCTATCGATGTTAGAGATCGCACCGTTGATGATACCCAGAGCATCTTGAGCACCTGTGGCAGTGCTAATGTCGATCTCCTTAACGCTATCAAGCGAACTAAAGCCAGGAGTACCAAGACCGCCACCAGTACCTTTCACTTCAAATGCATCGGCAGCCTCAAGTTGCACTTGCCCATCAACGCGAGCACCACCGCCACTAGCAGCAACTGTTGCGGCGGTTCCCACATTTGCCGAACCGTCAAAGTTTTTAGCTTGCAAGGTAGCTGTACCTACACTGCCACTACCAGCGGTATATCCAGTAATGCTGATAGCATCACCACGAGAGCTCACCAATTCGATAGTACTTCCTTTTGAAACAGCCGAAATACCAGTCTTTCCAGTCTCGCGGTTAATTGCATCAGCCAAAGCAGAAAGATCAGTGGTATCAGTCACTACTGCAGACACAGTGGCCGCATCGCCCGAAACAGAGTTACTGGTCACACCCGCCAAGTTAAACGAGATAGTACCCGATGAGGCAGCATCGACATCCAGCGAGGCAACTGTACGAGCATTAGCAGTAACACCTGTCTCATCGCTCTTAGCATTTACTGCCTTGGCAACTTCACTTGCAGATCCACTGGTAGCCAAGGAAATAGTGACATCTCCATCGGAAAGCTTGGAGTTAATAGTGAACGAACCACCACTGTATGCAGAGCCCGAAGTAGCACTAAAAGCAGCGCCCGAACCAATAGCTGCACCAGCAGCACCGCTGGTGGTGACTCGGTTGATACCAATACGGTCGGTTGCGGCCGAACCAATAGAGACACTGATAGTCTCGTAGGCATTAGCACCCACCTGAAACGCTTGAGAACCGAATGAACCATCAAGGATCTTACGGCCACCAAAACTGGTGGTTTCAGAAATACGGTTCAATTCTTGTTGCAGCTGCGACACTTCGCCTTGCAGAGCGGCACGTTCGGTAGCGCCGTTGGAACCGTTGGCTGACTGCAGGGACAAATCACGAATACGCTGCAGAATACCAGTCGATTGCTGCAACGCACCTTCAGCAGTTTGCGCGAGTGAGATGCCGTCGTTGGAGTTACGAGTGGCGACGTTCAGACCGTTGATCTGACTGGTCAACCGGTTGGATATCTGTAGGCCAGCTGCGTCATCCTTGGCACTGTTGATGCGGAAGCCTGTGGAAAGGCGCTGCAGCGAAGTATCCAAGCCTTTAGAAGAAGACCCGAGGTTACGCTGGGTATTGAGTGACGCTACGTTGGTGTTGACTGTAAGGGCCATGGTGTTTGCCTCCAAAGGACCGTGCTACTGAGTTTGTCTGAGCCTGCGAGCTTCGGGCCTGCTTTGCTCAGACGCCCCATAAAGTTCGCATTCGATCTTTATATCGGCGGCCTTAGAAACAGCTTTAGCAACTCGTTCTATTTTTTTTTCTACAAACAGAACAGACACTTAAGCAGCACAGCCGAGAAAAATCGGGTATCTGTCGACATCCCGACGGCAAATACCAAGCTCTTCGCATACAAAAACAACCAACCTCCGGCTCTACGCCGATTATCAACACTACATCAGCATCAGCATCAGCATCAGCATCAGCATCAATCAGGCAACCATGAGGTTCTCCATGCCTCAAGATTTATTCCCTCAAGCATCCAGCTGTCCTGCACCTGCTTACGCAGGTCATCACCCATCTTGGCGCTCGCGTCCAGATCACCGATGTGCATACGAATTGCATCAACCCAGTCCTTGAAACGGTTTTTTACCCTGGTGACCGGCAAAGCGCCCTGATAACAAACCAGATCACTGCAGACCACAGGGAATCCGCAGGCACCATACTCCAACAACCGCAGGTTACTCTTGCACTCGTTAAACAGGTTCTGCTCCACCGGTGCCAAGGCCAAGTCCAAATTCATACGAGCAAGCGCCGCAGGGTATTTGTCGATGGCAATTCCAGGATGGAATTCATGCACATAGGGCCGCAGCTTGTCCGGGCACATTCCAAAGAAAACCCACTCCACCTCATCAACCAGAGCTTTGACCACATCAGATATCATTTCCAGATCACCGGTATGGCTAACCCCACCGGCCCAACCAACACGTGGCTTCTTCGAACTGCGTCGCTGACTACTTAGGCCTCGCCACCACTGGGGATCCAAACGGTTGTGCACCACCCGGATATCATCATGCAAACCATAATATGCTTCGGCCAATGGCTCGGTTGAGACGACAAAACGATTGACGTAGCTCAGACCACGCCGCAAGGAGCGAGTAATATCTTTAGGCATGTGCGCGCGGTGAGCACTTTTCATAGGCAAATTAGGTAAGTAGTCGTCTAGCTCGAACACCTTGAAGGCTGCAGAGAAGGACTTCATACGTCGTATCTGCTCAATTTGTGCATCGCTGATCTGACGTTGCAGCACGATAGCGTCTGGCCTGAAACGTTCCAGTTCGGCCACAGTTAAGAACCGATCCGACAGTACACCATCGGCCAAGCCGGCCCGATTCAGGGCACCAAGCGGCTGGATAACCCGATAGTGTCCACATCCCATCGCATCGGCAGCATGAGCAAGCACGGTCGGCAGGGGCTTCCAGGAAGACAGAGGACGCCAACTCAAAGGACTCTCCGCCAACTTAAATCCAGAAGCGTCGGACAGCGATAAGTTCGGGTTATAAGCTGGATCGCACGCCAATTGCGGCAACCAGCGAGCGTACATCGCGTCTTCCTCTTTTACACTCGCAGGCGGTAGCTCTTCTTCATTGATCAGCAACTCCACTCGAGGCGTCCAGACATTCAAGTAGCCAGCCTCATGCAGCCGTAAACACAAGTCAACATCAGCCCAACGAGCCAGATCACTGCTTTGCTCGAAACCACCCGCCTCAATAAACAACTGCTTGCGCAGCATCAGGCACTGGCCACCCAAGGCCGTGTAGTTCTGATCGATCTGCAGGCGCTGTAAGTAGCCCGGGGCGTCTGGAGAGAGACCAATGAACGCAGGACCTGCCACCCCCCCAAGCCCCAAGACGAGTCCCGCCTGGCGAACGCTGCGATCCCCCCCCAGAAGCTTAGCCCCTACCGCGCCCACCTCAGGACGAGCAGCATGATTGAGCAGTTGCTGCAACCACTCAGCCTCAAACACGGCAATACCCGAATCCAGCCACAAGAGAAACTCGCCCCGTGCCAGTTCAGCAGCCTGATTGCGCACCTGTGACGCAGGAATATCAGCGAAGCGCAGCACACGGATATGCTCTGTACCCAGTTGTTCCAGGCCAGCCAGCCATTCCAGTAGCACCGGGTCATCATTGCCCTGATCCAGTAACAGCACTTCGTAGTGCGGGTAGGATGTTCTCTCCAGCACGGTTTCCAAACAGCGCTGGACTTTACCCAAACCACCCTTGACCAGAACCAATATGCTCACCAGAGCATTGCTAGCAACACCATAGTCCAGGTCATAGCAACCAGATAAACGCGAGCCGAGCCGAGCATCCTGAAACCCCCGCGCAAGCAAGTGGCGCTGGATAGTGGCCCTCTCATCGGGGCTATCCTTTAAATTAAGGGCATTACATATCAGCAATGGCTCACTGATATGCCCAAGCCCATTGAAACCCTGAGCCTCAATCAAGCGCAATATGTAATCCAGTTCGAAAGCCTCACCAGCCTCGGCACGAAAACCGCCCATATCCAGCCATACATCACGGTTGAACAGCCAGTGACGAGACATGCCTGCAGGCAGACTCAACAACATATCTAGATTAAGGTCTGGGCGTAGGGCAATACCTAATCCGCCACCTGCCTGGCGTATTACCTCATCGCCATATACAGCTCGAAGAGCTGGGGCCCCCAGCAAATCCAGCGCCGCGATAAGTAAACCGCTCGGAGTGAACTCATCACCGGCATTGACCAGCATCAACCAGTCGAAACTGCTTTGCTCGATGATCTGGTTGATCGCCTCGATATGATCGCGTCCGTCAAACCGAATAAAATGCAGCTTATCCTCAGCCGACGTTTGTGGCACCAACGCCGTCGTCAGTGCAAGGATACGCACAGACGCATAAAGGCTGTGCTCCAGGCCGAGACTACTCACCGTACGCACTAATCGCTCATTGCTGCCCTCAACATCCAGAATCAGCACACCGAAAACAGGGTTAGCCACCGTTTCCAGACGACGTGAGATCAGCTCATGTTGTGCCTTGGAGGGAATACGCTCACCAAGCCAGCGTAGAAGTTCATATTTGCCAGTATTTCCCGCTCGCTCCTTTGAGGCCGCCTGAGTTACTTCGATGAAATGATCCAATGCCTGCCAAAAATCTACTTGAAGGCGTAAAAAAACATCCCTAACGTGGGGAAGGGTTTGCCTGGCCCGCTCGATTTCTTCCGGTGTTGTGCTCCAAGCAGCACCACAACTCTGCGTTTCATAAACACTGAATTTAGGTGCTGTTTCATCTACAATAAAAACACACAAGCAACCACAAAGTGCAGCCTCGGCTGCAAGCGAAGATGCTCCGCAGCAATAAAAAGTCTCGCATTGCTGAAAAAGGTCAGCCATTTCCTCCCACGTAGCAGGCCATTGCGCTGTTATTTCGACTGCATCCGCTGGGAGTAAAGACGGGGCAATATGGTACTCACCACGTCGCCCTCGGTAGTAACACACCTTCTTCGGCACTCGCTTCTCGGGATTATCCGGAAGACGGAAAATTTGAAGATCGACAGGCGGCAAAAATAAGACACAATCATCTTGCATTCCAGGCAGCAACAAATCGTGAGAGTACGCATAAAGAATGTCAGCCTCATCATATTGCCCCCCCCCCTCAATAAAACCTGGTTTGTTCAGGATATAGCGAACAACAACACCACCATTCAAGGGATTGCCATCTACGATTTCAGGATAGACCGTAACTGGTTCAAGTCCTTGGGTGCGATGCAACTTTACGATCTCATCTGTAAGGCGAGGTGTTATCAATTCAGGATTGAGTACATTACCGGTCACATAGGCCTCATACCCTGAACGCATCAGGGCATCACAAAGCATGTGCATGACCCTAATCCCGGCGGAGGTGCGCCGGTAATCCGGAGCATAAATATAATAAGGATGTGGCCTTTTGGAAAAAAGTTTACGCATCGCTTTCATTCCCCATTGCCACTATGGCGATAAAAACTGGGCAACGATCATGCCCAAGACTTACTAATACAGACCGATCTGATTTTGCAATCAACGTAAGGGCACTATATAAATTCATCGGAGAATGGCCTGAAAAAGTATTTTCTTGAAAACTCTGCCCACCAGCAACCATATTGGTTATAGCGCTCGAATTTCGCGAAACAGAGGCTTTAAGAGAGTTCCTGTATATTTTAATAACTCTTGCCCCAACGAGCCATGCTGTCAATGGAGGAATCAAGGTTTGTCCAGACATCCAATCCTAGTGCACGAGCCCTGCCAATATCCGGCACATAAAAAGAACGTACCAAGTCCCCTTCTTTGCCTAAAATTTTTAGCGGTTTTCCCGGCGCAACTCGGGAGATAACTCGGTGCGCGAGATCGGCGATACTGATAGGCTGATCTGAACCGACGTTATAAGCCTGTCCCGACTCGCCACGCACCAGCAGAGTCAGTAACCAAATAGCCAGATCCGCACCATGCAAATAGCTTCGGACGGCCGTACCGTTTGAATTCAGTACAATTGCATCGCTATTCAAAGCGTCACGAACAAAATTACCAATAGCAAAATGCCCACCCAACGGTAGCCCCGGCCCCGAAAAAGCGAAACATCGAGTCATGACAACTTCGATACCGTAGCGCTGCGCATAAAGCGCAGCCAAAGTTTCCTGTGCCCGCTTAGCTTCTGCATAAGAATTGCTAGGCAAGCGGCTATCACAGGCATGAGCCGAGTCCTCGCGCAAAAAAACAGACGCTGAACCGTACTGAGCACCTGATCCTGTGAGCAGTAAGCGCTTGGCACCATGACAGACGGCAAGGTCAAATACATTTCGGGCGCCGTGAAGAATACTATCGAACAACTCAAGCGGCGAGGCATGAGCCTGCGCGGACGTATCTGCCGCAGCATGTAAAACCAAGTCGATCGGCGACCTCGAAAACTCCTTCAGATCACGTACATCACTGACCAGCCAATGTAGCCAAGAACAATTCCGATACTCGGGCTGCTCGGCCAGAAAGCGTTCAGGCTGACGCGAGATCACCGTGACTTCGACACACGCGCCCTGCATGTTCAGCTCATGCAGCAGGGCCAGTATCCACAGACCAAAAAAACCGGTCCCACCCGTCAGCAGCAGGTGTTTGCCGTGCATTGCGCAAGCGATCTCACCCACCACCGGAAGCATGCGAAAAGCACGGCAAACAAGATCAGAGGTAGGCGATGGAAAGACAGGCCTCATGGGTATGCTCAATAGAAATAAAGCGTGATGTCTTCGAGAATATCGGCATAAAGGCGTATGCCGATGCGATAATCCGGACGAATTGACAGCACTTCGTCGATCAATTTCCAGTAGTCGTTGGCGCGGTGATAGGCACACACGGCGATAACCGGTTTGTCACGAGAGATAAGTCGACGTGCTCCTCGCAGCGCGGACGCCTCCATTCCTTCGATGTCCAACTTGAAGAGACCGACCTTGCCGGTTACCACGGCATCCAGCGGCACCCCCTGAATGTAGGATGTGATATCGGCCGGCACGATGCTTTGCATCTCGCTGGCAATGTCATAGCTGAGAGCCGGCTGATAGGTGGTGCGACTGGACGTAGCATCCAATCCCATGTTGAAGAGCCAAATATCGGCACGCTGCGCGAAGTTTTTGAGCGCTTCGTAATAGGCCGGCAACTCCGGTTCGAACAGCCAGGCTTGCTTCACTGGCCCAAAACGATACTCCAACCGACACAGCGTATCCCCCGCCGCCGCACCCGCATCGACGAAACGCGCAGCATGCGCCGGCTGCACGAATTGCGTGTCGAAATACTCTTCGTCGTAAGGGGATTTGACCTGGTCCGCCAGGGCGATGGATAGCTGCGTACGCATGCCGATCAATCGATCGAAGACCAGGCGCGAGCACTCGTCATCAAGACGCAGGAAGGCTGAAATGAACCGCAAAGGCTCGAGGGCAGGCGCCTCGACGAAATCGGAAAAATCACTCGCAGCGTGCCGCGCCTCCAACGCGTAGAGGTATTCACTCATGTTGACCAAGCGTATGCCCCGTATCATGCTCAACTGCGCATGAATGGAATTGCTGTGACGACCGCTGGCGATGAGCACCACTGCATTTTCCAGTGGAGTGTCAGAAGGGTGGTGAACCTGAATACCTTCGATGACGGTACTCTGCTTGGCGCGGTCGTTGTCGAGAAAGCCCTCGACAGCTATGCCTGATGCTCGTGCCAGTCGCGATAGCTTCAAACCCACCTTATAGGCACCGAATACCCAGATACCCTCACTCAACCACTGGCGTACCTGAAGCTTACGCTGCCTGGCGTAGTCCAGACATCCAGCATCGATGAGCCCACGCAGATGCGGGTAGTCATCGAGGCGGCGCAAAACCTCCAGCCGCTCAGGGCGATCTATTAGCACGGCTTCCTGCGCCTCTTGTAAAGGCGCCCGGGACCAGCGAACAGGTATCGAACAGTCCGCAGTCACTGCAAAGGCAATCGTCTTGCCTTCTTCCAGGTCGATAGCGCTGCTATAGTTGATGGTACTCATGGATTACCGCTCTTATTAGTTGGGGTTCATCGTCGCGCTGGGCAAAGTGGGAAAGTCTGCTAACTTAACAAGCGTTTCGATATGGCAGGGTCAATACGTCGTAGCGTGCGATACTTACCTGGGAGCAGAGGTGGCTCGATCCGAACAAGACTTACCAGACGCTACGTCCTCCATCGATCACCAAGTTGGCGCCATTCATGTAGGCGGACGCATCCGAGCATAAAAAGGCAATAGCGCCCCGATACTCGTCAGCATCGGCCATACGGCCCAGAGGGATAAGTTGCGCAAGCTTGCTGACGAACACATCATTCTGCCCTGCATAGATGCCGCCGGGTGACAACGCATTGCAGCGCACCCCCTGCTCACACCAATAGGTAGCCAGGTACTTGGTCAGCCCGATCAAACCATGCTTTACCACCGAGTAGGTCACCGGTTTGACTGGCTGCTGCTCGGCATCGCGCCCCTCGATACGGTACAGACGTTGATCCGGGGCAATGACGCCCAGGTCGGAGGCGATGTTGACGATCACCCCACGCCCCTGCCGAGCCATCTGCGCGCCGAATACCTTGGCACAGTTGAACGCGCCGCCCAGACCTACGTTCAGGTCGAGCTGCCATTGCTCCCAGGGGAAGTGCTCCAGACGTGAGAAATCCTTGTCGCCGGCGCTCTCCACCCTGGGGTTGCGCGCGGCGTTGTTGATCAGGATATCGACCTGACCATATTCGGCCAGCAGCGCTTTCCCAACAGCATCGAGCACCTCCAGGTCAGTGATGTCAGCCACCCATGTCGGGGCCTTAACGCCGGTTTCCTCGGCCAACCTGGTGGCGTTGGTCGCCAGGGCTTCGGCATTGATGTCCAGCAGGATCGGCAAGCCGCCGAGCCCGGCAATGGTGGCGGCATGATGGTATCCAAGCAGGCCGCCACCGCCGGTGATAACAGCGACCCGACCGCGTAAATCGAACATCTTTGGCAGGTTAGGCTCTGCTCTAGTCATGATCTCAACTGACCTCCATCAACTACATAGGTAGCGCCAGTTATGAATCCCCCCAACGGGGATGCCAAATAGGCGGCAAGTCTTGCAACATCCTTCGGGGAGCCCAGACGGGCCAGCGCGACGTCACGCTGCAACATCGACTCCACAGCATCACGGTCTTCCCTGAGCTTGCGCTCCCAAACGGAGCCATCGAACAAGATGTTGCCTGGAGCAATACTGTTGATGCGTACGCCGTGCTTGCCAAATGCACGCGCCGAGTTGCGCACGTAGCTTTCCAGTGCGGCTTTGGCTGCGGCATATGCCACTGGGCAGCCGAGCGCCTCGATGCCGCAGATCGAAGAGATGCAAATGACATTGCCACGGCTTGCCACCAGCGCATCGGTAGCGGCCCATACCGCCTGCGTTGTGGAATAGAGATTGAGTTCCACAACCCGATGCCATTCCGCAGGGGTTTCCTTGCCTGGCGGCACGGAGGCGCCGCTACCGACATTGCACACCAGCACATCCAGACGACCATGCAGCTGAAGAACGCGCTGGACCAGCGCTTGACAGGCATCAGGGTCTCGAACATCCGCAACTGCACTGCTGGAGCCGGCAATTCGCTCTTGTGCCGCCTGCAAACGCTCGGGATCACGACCGTTGAGCACAACGTGGCAGCCTTCAAGAGCAAGCTGTTGCGCTATCTCGAAACCGATGCCGGCTGACGAGCCCGTAACGAGTACGACCTTGCCTGTCAGTTCAAGATTCATTGTCACGCCACCAGGCAAGGGTCATCGCGCGATAACGGTCGAGCGCGCCAGCATGATCGGCATCCGCACGCGCCGTCTGCAGAATGAAATCACCGGTATATCCCACGGCATGCAGAGCCCGGAAAACTTCCGGGAAGTTCGCATTGCCGGTGCCCAGCGGTACGGTCGTACCGCCCAGGACACGGTCTTTGACATGCACGTTGTCGATACGCTGACCGTAGCTGGCGATCTCTGTCGACGCCGAGTAACCAAGCGCAGCGCTGTTGCCAATATCGTAGTTCAGGCCAAAGGCATCCTCGGGGAAACGCGCGATAAAGCGGGCCAGGCGCTCGGGCTCGAAATCCGACTCGAACACGATTTTCAGCTTCGCGGAAGTCAGCACCCCATGCAGAGGGAGTAGCCCCTCGAGCAGAGCACTCTCCTCATCTGCTGACGTCAGCGAACCGTTGTCCACCAGAGGAATCAGCAGGTAGCGCAGGCCCAGATCGACGCACGCATCCACAATGGCATGCAGATCTCGCAGCAGGCCTTCTCGCACCGCACCGAAGGCTTTGAAAAATGGCGCCTGCATAAAGCAATCGCCAGTGAGGGAAAGCACCCGAACACCGTGCCGCGACGACAGCTCACGAATGCGCTGACGACCCGATGCGGTCATCAAGGGGTTCTCATACAGGCGTTCCTGATCCAGCGTCCACTCCATGAGTGGAATGCCCAGTTGTTGCGCTACAGGAAACTCTTTTTCCCAGTTGAGCCACGGGAAGGCCTGAATCTTTCCGTCCACCCGATCACAGAGACGGCCCTGCATGAATCCGATCTCCATCACAACCCCTTGGCCGACCAGCCGCCATCAACCACCAGATCCGTGCCAGTGACATAGCTGCTTGCTGGTGAGGCCAGGAACACGGCAGCTCCGGACAACTCCGCCACCGAGCCCCAGCGGCCCAGCATCGTCCGCTCAGCCCGAGCGGAATAAAGCTCGGGGTCCGAATAGCTGGTGTGGGTCATTGCGGTATGTATATAACCCGGAACGATGTTGTTCACTCGAATACCCCTGCCACCGTAATCCCTGGCCAGCGCACGAGTCATCGCAGCAAGACCACCCTTGGAAGCGACATACCCTGGGTTGCCGGGAAAGCCCAAGGCGGAGCCGATACTGGTGACATTGATGATGGAGCCATAACCGCCTGACAGCATGTAAGGCAGCGAGAGATAGCTACACGCGAACGCCGCCGTCAGATTCAGATCAAGCGTGCGCTGAAACGTCGTAATCGGGTCTGCCTCCATCTGATCGGGCATGGTGATACCGGCTGCATTGACCAAGATGTCCAGCCGACCATGAGTTTCAACCAGTTCGGACAACACGCGAGAAAGGCTTTCCTCATCCAGAACATCGCACTGGCGGTACTGGAATATGCCCTCTCCTGCGTCGGTTCCCCCGGATCGGCCAATACCGTAGACCATGGCACCGGCCTCGCTGAGGCCCTGAGCAATCGCACAGCCAATGCCCCGCGATGCGCCCGTGACTAACGCCACTCGCCCATCGAGCTTGAATAAATCAAGAACGTTCATGGCCACTCAACTCGTGAAGAATGAATAGAATCATCGGGTATCCCGTCAGGAAGATAGCGGCCAGTGTTCAGCCAGTTCTTCCCTCGGCAGGAAGGGGTACAGATCCTCCAGAGCCCCGGACTCTGGCTTACCTTGCTCATTAATACGCGTCATCACGCGAGGAATTCGCGGCTCTTCGACCTGAACCATGACCTCGCAGATCACCGGGCCCTCTCGACCGAGCACATCGAGCAAGCTTTCATCCAGCCCCTTATGCGACTCAATACAGACATAATCGAGACCATAGGCCGTGCAAAGCGGGCGTAAATCGGGTAGAAGCAGACCGCTACTGGAGTCAGCGCCCACTAGCAACTTGAAGTGCGTGCGCTGCGAAACCCGTATGGAGGCATAACCCTGATTATTGATGACGAAGCATTTGACCGGAAGCTTAAGCGCTGCCAGCGTAGCGAACTCTTGGATATTCATCTGCAGGCCGCCATCGCCCTCAACGCATAGCGTCTGCCTACGCCCTGACGCGAGACAGGCACCGATAGCCGACGGGATCCCGAAGCCCATCGACCCAGTACCGCGATTGTGGAAGCAACGCTGCCCCTTCTTGATACGCAGGTTGAGCAAGAACAGCTCTGCGGCGAACCCCGAACTGCATGGGGCGATCACATCGCCCTCCCGCAGCAGCTCGGAAAGGCGATCCGTGAAGTGGTACATGCTTACACCCTGACTATCGTCTGCATGCTCAGGCAACAGCAATGGATAGCGTTTGCGCCATGCAGCAATCTGGGCTCTCCAGGCGGAATAGTCCGGCAGTGGATTGGTAACGATCATCTTCTCTAAGGCATTTATAAAGGGATGTACATCTGTGGTTACCGAAACCTCTATCGGCATCTGCAACTTGGCGATCTCAGCCGCATCGATGTCCACAACCACTTTTTTCGCATGGGGAGCAAAGTGACCATGATCGTATGCAGTCAGTGCCATGTCCAGACGCGCACCCAGCACGATCAAAAGATCACAGTTCTGCAGGGTGAAATTGGCCCAGCGTGGAGCAATTCCTCCAGGCCGCCCGCCATAGAGGGGGTGATCGTCCTCGATTAGATCCATTGCCAGCCAGGTAGGCATGACTGGCACACCCGCGCACTCAGCCAGGCGACGGAAAGCATCCACCGCACCAGCCATACGAATACCGTTGCCCACAATAATACCTGGACGTTTTGCAGATCTCAGCAGCTCTATGGTGCGTGCCACAGGTTCTGACAACTCTACTGGCGCGCTAGTGGTAGGGAATCGAGCGCGACGCAGCTTAGAAGGGTCAACCTGCGCAGCCTGCACATCTAATGGTACGTCCAGCCACACCGGGCCACGCCGCCCGCTAAGCGCAGCGTGTTCAAGCTGGTCGAAAATCTCGGCCACCGCTTCGGGGTCAATCAGGGTAACGGCAGCTTTGGTGATCGGCGTAACGATCGAAACAATGTCGGCCTCCTGTACACCGAGCATGCGCAGCCCGGTGCCGGCTTTGAGATCGGCGCTCTTGACCTGACCGGAGACGAAAAACACTGGCGTGGAGTCCAGCCAGGCACCGAGCACAGCAGTCACAGTGTTGGTCGCACCCGGGCCACAGGTGGTCATGCAGGCAGCAGGCCCACCTGTGAGCTTGCCGGCGGCTTCGGCGGCGATGGCAGCCGCCTGCTCGTGGAGGCACAAAACCGGCTCCAACTCGGGGTGACGCCCCAAAGCGTCATTGAGGTGCATGGCGCCGCCGCCCGGTAGGAAGTAGACCTGCCCCACCTGCAAGCGCGCCAGGCGCTCCATGATGTAATCCGCTACACGGATAGTCTGAGTCACGCTGAATACCCTCTAAAAACCGGCGCTTAAGCGAGCCGCGTCAAAAACTGCAGCGCCGACCAGAAGCCCGCGCCATGATCCTTGTGTCCCTGCCAAACTTCCGGAATGAAGCTGACATGGGCGTGGCGTCTGATCTGCATCCAGGTAGTTGGCCAGTCGATATCTCCAGTACCCATCAGTACGCCTTCACCGTTGGTGCCTTTAGCATCTGCTACGTGCAGGTGCACCGAATAAGGCAGCAACAAGCTCAGAGCTTCTTGAAAATCGAGACCGAAGTGGAAGCAGGTCATCTGCAGGTGCGACAGGTCAAGGCACAGGCGCATGCCGTGCTCGCGTGCCTGAGCAGCGAGTTCTTCAGGCATCATGAAAATGTTCTGGTGGCGCTGGCCGCCGAAGTGCCAGGGGAACGGTGCCATGTTCTGCGGAATCAGCTCGGTGCCGGCGAAATCCACCTGGCGGCAGGCCTCGTGGAAGCGCTCGTAGAGTTCCGGGCGCATGGCCAGCGGGCGCGGCTCGTCAGCGGAAAAACCACCGATGTTGGCCACGATCAAACGCGCATCTGCATTGGGGAAGAATTCGCCGATTTCCAGCGTGGCGTCCACCACCCGCTGCAGATTGTCGATCGAGCGCTGGCGATACGAAGGATCATCCGACGCCAGATCCAGCAGCTCGCTGTTCTCGAATAACTCCGGCGCATGCACCACCAGGCGCGAACAGTCGACCTCGGCGAGAAACGGCTGCGGCTTGAGGCTGAGGTCGCGGTAGGACAGGTGAAACTCGAACAGATCCGGGCTGATCCGCCGACGGTAATCTCGGAAGTCGTGATAGCGTACCGGCACGCCCCAGCGAATCGGCAAGTCGAACGCCAGCCGCTGCTCCTGAGCCTGCTCGCTCAGGTCGCTATCGAAGAGAAAATCCCCCAGGGCGATATCGCGCCCGGCCGGCTTGCCCAGTAATTCCGGCAAACGATACGGCGGCAGGCCCTGGCCAGGGCTGGCGATGCGCAGCATCGACGTCTCCATGACCGTGCCACGAGCGATGTCGCATGCAGCGATCACGCTCTTGCCGAGGTTCTCGCGGTTGAGCAGCTCGCCCTGGCTGGCATGGCGACCCTGGCCTTGCCATGGCAATGCCAGTTCCAGCTGACGGATGCCGTCGACCAGTTGGCGAAACTCGCTCGGTTCCAGGCTGGCTAGGTGATCCGGTCCTTCCATCCCCCTATCCAGGGTGATGTGCCGCTCCACCAGCTTGGCGCCCAGGGCGACTGCGCCGAGGGTAATGGCGATGCCACGCTCATGGCCGGAGTAGCCAACCAGATCATGCAGTTCCTGCAACCGGCGTAAGTAGCCAAGCTGGATATCGGACTCGGGGGCCGGATAGGCGCTGTTGCAATGCAGCAGCGCGAATGGCGTACCAAGCGCATTCAACTGTTCAATGGCACGAACGATTTCGTGCTCAAAGGACATGCCGGTAGACAGAATCAGGGGCTTGCCCAGGCTTGCAGCCTTGGCAATCAGGTAGGGATTGCACAGATCGGCCGAGGCGATCTTCAGCGCGGCGACATCAAAATCCGCCAACACGTCGACACTGGGCTCATCCCAGGGTGTGCACAGGTAAATAATGCCCTTCTGTTTACAGTACTCACGCACCTCACGATGCTCTTCGACGCTCAGCTCAACCTTGTCCAGCAGGTCCTGGATGTACTCCACGCCGAGGTCTTCGGCCCGCGAGCCATCAGCCTTGTGCCGGTACAGCGCTTCACGGTTGCGCAGCTGGAACTTGACGCAGTCGGCACCTGCATCGAGCGCTGCATCCACTAGGCGTTTGGCCAGCGCCAGCGAACCATTGTGATTGTTACCGGCCTCGGCAATCACAAAGACGCGCTCACCGCCCAGCGCAATACCGTCTAGAAAAATAGGAGTCATTGGATTTTTGTTCGCCATGAGGTTACGCCGCTGGATTCAAAGCGGAAGTTCTGGGTCTGACAGCCCAGTGCACGCACTGCATGCACTACCCGCTGCCGATACTGTGGCTGTACGTAGAACAGAAAGAAGCCTCCCCCACCCGCGCCAAGCAACTTGCCGCCCAATGCGCCGGCCGCAAGCGCAGCTGCGTAGATGGCATCCAGACGACCATGGCTGATCGCTGAGGAGAAACGCTTCTTCAACTGCCAGGCTTCATCCAGGCACAGACCGAAATCACGCAACTCGCCGCGCATGAGGTAACGGTGCATGCGTCGACATAGCGCCACACTGGCGCTGAGCAGCTCAGTTTGTGAAGACTCCGCCTCTATCTCTTCACGTTGCAGCTCATGCAAACGCCCCGAGTCATGGGAAATACCGGTGTCACACAGCACCAGGCATGACTCCAGTTCATTGCGGATAGCTTCTTCCAAGCGAATCGGGTGAACCAGGTTGCGCTGGTTCTCGAACTCAATCAGGTTGAAGCCACCAAAGGCTGAGGCGTACTGATCCTGCCAACCACCGGCAATGCCGAAGCACAGGCGCTCGGCCTGGAAAGCGAGTTCGGCAATCTCATAAGTATTCCAACGATCCTGGCGCAACTCATTGAACGCCGCGATGCTAGCGATGGTGGCCGCAGAAGATCCTCCCAATCCAGACCCCACTGGGAAGTCTGAGCGCAGGTACAGATCAAAACCGTACTTGGGTTTGATCACCGAAACGATGGTTGACAACAAACTTTTCTCAACGGCTGATAACAAACCTTGCAACGAGTTGAAGTGTTCTTCACGCCCCAGGTCTTCGGAAAAAATATGGATCTGTCTATCGTCACGGGGGACCAGGGTTGCGTGAGCGTAGAGCCCCACGGTGCAGCTGAGCACAGCAGCTGGGTGATCGATAAAAAAGTAGGTCAGATCAGCACCGCCGCCACAAAAACTCATCCGCACCGGAGCACGCGCACGTGCCAGTACAGGTACCTCTGCGCTGGCCGCCATCTGGCGGGTGTAGACCTCAACAAGGCGCCCTTCGGCATCCAGACCTGGCAAAGCGTTATGCCCGAGGTCGAACGCTTTCAACAAGTCTTCACGCGGGGTGGTAATCGATACGCTACGAAACTCGCGGTTCATACAGGCTGTGACGGGCTGATCGGTCAAGCCACCCTGCAGCAGGTAACGGCGTACATCGCCATTGGTCACAACACCGAGCAGACGCATATCCGCGGCGACGACAAAGGCGATCTGCAGATTCCCGGACTCGATGCATTTGATGGCATCAAGAATCGTCTGCTGCATGTCGATCGTGAGTTCCTTGACCAGCACGCTCATCAGACGGCACTCCCGCGCAATTTAGACTTGAACGCATCCAGAGAATCAGGGGTACCTATGTCCACGAACGCTCCGCTGTACTCACATACATACAGCCTGTGCTGACGCATAAGTGACGGCAGTAGGTCATGCTCCATAGAACAACTTGTGACAGGCATATTCTCTAGCGCGCCAGCCGTAAAACCATAGACGCCAGCATTGATCAAACCAGGCCCCACCTGACCTTTTTCCTCGAAACCAAGTACTTCGCCCAGCGCAGAGCAATCCAAACTGCCATAACGCGAGCGATCATCGACCTGCACGCCGACCAGAACGTCTCGCTCGCTGTCCAGTGCAAGGCGATACGCGCAGGGATCAAGGAAAGTGTCCGCGTTAAGCACCAGATAACGCCCGCCAGGCGGAACTTGAAGTAATGCGTTCAGCACAGCACCACCGGTGCCAAGCGGGGTTTCCTCGATCACCAACTGCAACGGCAAACCAGACTCCGCCTCTAACGAGGGCAACAATGCGGCCAGTTGATCAGCACGATAATGCGCGCAGAGCACACCCCGACTGACACCGGCCTTACGCAATTGCGCCAGCACCAGAGCCAGGAATGGACGACCGTGAATATCCACGACGGCCTTCTGCGTGTCATTGATCACACTGCGCAGGCGGGTGCCAAAGCCACCGCAGAGGATATAGGCATTCATCAGCCCGCCCTCAAGCCAAAGAAAGTCTCTAGACAACGCGCAGCGTGCTCCAAATGTTCCTCGCCAAGCCCAGGCCACACACCGATCCAGAAGGTGTCGTGCATCACTTTATCGGTTACCGACAACTCACCTGAGACCCTGAAATTGCGGCCTTGCATATAGGGCTGACGCACCAGGTTACCGGCAAACAGCAGCCGTGTACCGACACCTTGCGCATCCAGATATCGCAGCAACTCAACCCGACGGATACCGCAACCATCACGCAAGGTCATGGGGTAGCCAAACCAGGAAGGGTCACTACCAGGCGTGGCCTGCGGCAGAATTAGAAAATCCTGACAGCCGGCCAGGCGCTCACTGAGCCAAGTGAAATTACGCTTGCGGGCAACGATGAAGTCATCAACGCGGTCCATCTGCGCCAACGCACAGGCAGCCTGCATATCGGTGATCTTCAGGTTGTAGCCCAAGTGTGAGTAGGTGTACTTGTGGTCATAACCCTCTGGTAAATCACCCAACTGCCAGCAAAACCGCTTGCCACAGGTGTTGTCCTCACCTGGCGCGCAGTAGCAGTCACGCCCCCAGTCACGAAAGGATTCGATAATGCGTTTGAGCGCCGGGTTATTGGTAAATACAGCACCGCCCTCACCCATGGTGATGTGGTGAGCCGGATAAAAACTGAGGGTACCGATATCGCCGAACGTACCGACCATATGCCCTTGATAGGTCGACCCCAGTGCATCGCAGCAGTCCTCGATCAACCACAGGCCGTACTTATCACACAGGGCGCGAACCACACTCAGATCGAAGGGATTACCCAGCGTGTGGGCCAACATGATGGCCTTGGTTTTCGGGCTGATTGCCGCCTCGATCTTCGCCGGATCGATGTTGTAGGTCGGCAATTCAACATCCACAAAAACCGGCACCGCACCGAACTGCAGGATGGGGTTGACGGTAGTCGGGAAGCCAGCCGCTACACCAATCACTTCGTCACCAGGCTTGATCGCCCGATCACCGAGACGCGGCGAGGTCAATGCGGAAAATGCCAACAGATTGGCTGATGAACCTGAGTTGGTGGTGAGGACGCAACGGCGTCCAAGGTACTTGGCCAGACGCTTCTCGAACGCCTCATTGAAGCGCCCGGTGGTCAGCCATCCATCGAGCACAGCCTCGGTCATCGACTGCAACTCACCCGCGCCAATCACTTTTCCCGATGGCGGCACCGAGCTCTGCCCCACCACAAATGGCTTAGGCGCCATCTGCAGCTCAGCATAGCGTCCGACCAACTCGGCAATCTGTTGGCGCAGCTGTTGCGCGGTGCTGTCACTCATTGAATTTCGCCTTGGTGAGCCGCGATCTGTTCGCGGGTAACACATGCCATGTCACGCCCGTTTTGCCAGGCCAACTGCCAGTCCAGTGTGTGCTTCAGCGTCGTATCCAGTGACCAACGCGGAGCCCATCCCAGCGATTGTCTTGCCTTGCTGGAGTCCAGCGCCAGTAAACCCGCTTCATGCGGCTGGGCATCGGCAGAGATCGACCAGCGCGCCTCACCCGGCCAGAGCTCCGCAAGACGCCTCACGACCGCCTCCACTGTCGCGAGCCCGGCACTGTCTGGTCCAAAATTCCAAGCAGCAGCATGACGTTCAGGATCAGTCAGTAGTCCTTGCGCCAGTTGTAAATACCCCATTAATGGATCAAGCACGTGCTGCCAGGGACGAGTCGCATGGGGGTAGCGCAAAATCACTTCTCGACCTTGCTGCCAAGCGCTGAAGATATCGGGGATCAAGCGCTCCGCAGACCAGTCACCACCACCCAGCACATTGCCCGCACGAGCAGTTGCCAAGGCAACACCTGAGGCCCTGAGGAAGGAGTCGCGGTAACTGGCGCACAGCACTTCAACACATGCCTTGCTGCTGCTATACGGATCAAAACCTCCGAGAGCATCTTGCTCCCGATAAGGCCATGGCCACTCGCGATTCTCGTAGCATTTGTCAGTGGTCACCACCACAACAGCGCGAACAGAATCAGTAGAGCGAATGGCCTCCAGTAGGTTGAGCGTACCCATCACATTGGTGGCATAAGTCTCTGCTGGCGCTCGGTAGGATTCACGTACCAAGGGTTGCGCAGCCAAGTGCAGAACCAGTTCAGGCTGAAACTCCAGCAACGCATCACTCAACCTTGCGGCATCACGAATATCCGCAAACTCACCCGTGATCTGCTGATCCAGTTGCGCCACCTGCCACAGCGACGGTGTGGTAGCCGCGGGCAGGGCAAAGCCACGCAGATCAGCCCCGAGCTGACGCAACCACAGCGCCAGCCAGCCCCCCTTGAAGCCGGTATGCCCGGTCAGCAGGACTTTACGCCCTCTCCAGAAGTCCGGGCTTACCGCCATAGCTGCCACTCCGCTTCACCACTTTTCCAGCGATCTTCCAAGAGCACCCGATCACGCAGAGTGTCCATCGGCTGCCAGAAACCACGATGCAGGTGACTCATCAGCTGCCCTTCGCTGGCCAGCGCACGCATGGGCTCAAACTCCCAGGTCGTGTCGTCATCCTCGATATAGTCGATGACCGCCGGTTCCAGTACAAAAAAACCGCCGTTGATCCAGCCACCATCACCCAGCGGCTTCTCCTGAAACCCACTGACCACCTGCCCTTGGATATCTAGTGCACCGTAGCGACCTGGTGGCTGTACTGCGGTAACAGTGGCCAATTTGCCATGCTGTTTGTGGAAAGCGATCAGTGCTGGGATGTCGATATCGGAGACCCCATCACCGTAGGTAAAGCAGAAGGCCTCATCACCTAGGTAGTCGCGTACACGCATAAGACGACCGCCTGTACCGGTTGATTCACCCGTATCAACCAGCGTTACGCGCCACGGCTCAGCGTGACGCTGATGGATGTGCATACGGTTTTCGCACATGTCAAACGTGACATCCGACATATGCAGGAAGTAGTTGGCAAAATACTCCTTGATTACATAGCCCTTGTAGCCTAGGCAAATAACGAAATCATTTATGCCATAGTGGGAGTAGATTTTCATGATGTGCCAAATGATCGGCTTGCCACCAATTTCGATCATGGGCTTTGGCTTGAGATGAGACTCCTCACTGATGCGAGTGCCCAACCCACCAGCCAAAATCACTGCCTTCATTATTCAAACCTCAAACAGGGCATCACTGAAAAATACCTGCGGGCCATTAATATAGGCCGCATTGGAAAGTGCCAATAAACCAGCACATTACCCGCTCTACTACCGATTAAGCAAAAAATTGGCCAACTATGCTTGATTAGACACTAGCAACCTACTGGCTAGGTCAAAACACCTGATCACAATCCTTCAGCGCCACGCTCCAGACAGGCTAAATAGGCAACTTCCCATACACCAGAAACGCGAAACCCCAGTAAGCTGGGGTTTCGCGTTAAGCAATCAACATATCAAAACCATGCCACATGGCTTCAGAGCCTATTGAGACCACTGCACCAGGGGGCGCTAACGCAACTGATTAAATAAATTTAACCCCGCGATCTTCACATAGCTCTGCTGAGCAGCCTCCAACACGATCGTTTGAAATGACAAGCGAGACAATGCCTCGGCATAGTCCAGCTCACGCAGATCAGCCTGCACGGATTTATTCACAAGGGTGACATCTTCGTTATCAATTTCGGTGGTTTCGATGAGGTTCATCCGCGCACCGATTTCAGTCTGCACCTCAAGCACCCTGCCCATGCCGTTGTCCAAGTTAGTCAGGGCAATTGCCACTTCGTTGCGCACACCGAGGTTACCGGCTGGCGATGTAGGGGAAGACTCGAGTGCCTGACGCAAGCGGCTGATGGTGTTGAGAATGCTGCGCTGTTCTTGAAACTGCGGCTGCAGGCCAAATTCATCGCCTACCGCTGGCGCGCCATTAATTTCAAAGCTGGCACCGAATACATTGATCGTGTCCGGCGGGCCGACCGTGATGGGCGCATTAGTCAGAATGGGGTTACCTGCCTTGTAGGGCTGCGAGTACACGTCGAAATTCGTACCATTGAAACTCAAGAGGACGCCGGAGGTTGGAAACATTCGGTCGAACACTTCCTGATTGGTCAAGGGCGCGAATGTCGGGTTGACCAAAGCATCTACAGTTCCGCTGCCGACTATCGCGGCCGAGTTATTGGTCGAGGAGCGACTCACAGCGAAATCAGTCGGAGCGGACTGCAGAGTGAAACTATGGGTGTTGATACCTGGGGCCCCCGGAGTGGCGGTATCAGCCAACAGGTTGTCCAGATCAAGCTCATTATCCCCAGGCTGCAGGACGACATCTAACTGGAAACGCATGCCACGAAAATTGATGGTGTTGCCGCTATTGATCAAGGGATCAATCACGCCACCGCCGGGTACCTCAGATGTGACGTCCGCGCCAGCACTGTCATAGATGCGAAATTCAGTACCGCTGACAAACGCCAGCGAATAGGGCTCGCCAGCGCGAAAGTTACTGTTGAAAGCTTGATTATCCTGCACCAGACCAGGCGAGATAAACACCCGCTGATCTGCCGGATCCACTGCAGCAATGTTATCTGCAGGCAACGGCACAGGCACATTACCAGCGGTGGTTAGCGCGGGGTTGTTAATACCACCTACCTCCACGACCCGATTGGCGTTACTCACATCCTCAAACAGACGCTTGCCGTTATCGTTGATCGCCACGTTGCTTGAACCCGCAACCTGCAGGCTACGCAGGCCCTCATCACCCTGATAGGAATACGTGCCGTCTGGGTTACGCAGAAAGGGTTCGGTTTTGCCAAGAAAACCGCTGAACAAATACTCACCACGGGCGTTACGACTGTTCATCAGGTTGAGCAGCTCACCCTCGCGTTCGCCCAGTTCTTTGGCGATTGAGCGACGGTCATTACCTGACAATGCGCCGCCACCGGCCTGCACGGCAAGCTCACGGATACGCTGCAACACGTTCACCACCGAGGTGATCGTGGTTTCTTCCTGAGTCAGACTGTTCTTCGCCGCCGTGAGGTTTTCCTTGTACTGACCCAATATCGCCTGCTGCTGTTCGAGCTGTAGCAAACGCACCGAGGCAACAGGATCATCGGCCGGGGTAAGAATACGGTTCCCGCTGCTGATCTGTTCCTGGGTCCGGATCACATTGGAATAGTTGCGCCCAAGACCGTTGACGCCGTTATTGAAGGCCTGGATCGAAGAGATGCGCATCACCATAAAACTAACCTCGAAGTTCTAGACGGCGCGTCAGAACGTATTAATCAGTGTATCGAACAGGCTGCGGGCAACTTGAATGATCTGCGCTGAGGCCTGGTAGTACTGCTCAAACTGAATCAATTTGGCCGCTTCTTCATCCAGATTGACGGCTGAAATCGAATCACGGTTATCGGTGGCCTGCTTGAGAATGGCGCCAGTGGCTTCACCATCAACCCGCGCCTGACTGGTCAGGGTGCCCACCCGCTCCACCAGATCGCCGTAAGCATCAGTAAAGCTTGATCCAGTGGTTGCTGGAGCCAATGGGTTGATCCCAATGGTCGTGCGATTTTGCAGATCAATCAGCTTTAGGGCATTACGGTTATCAGACACCCCATTGGTGTTGAAGGAAACCGAAAAATTGTCGCCTCCTTGCGGCCGGCCACTGATGGCCACTTCATAGTCAAAGGGCACCGGGACGGGGGGCGGTCCAGCGGTAGCGGGCACGGTAATCGTGATCTTGTTGTTCTGCCCAGGCACGATTACCCCGGTATCAATCACGTTGCCATTGATATCAACGACGTCATAGCCCTGGGTAGCAGCGCCACCGGCGCCCATGACAATACGCAGCGGCGGCGCATTGCGCAGGCTGGTTTCCAGGTTGGTTTGAGCCACTGGGTCATAGATGTCAATTTCAGTCAGCAGAGTGGGCTGGCTGATTACCCCCGCGCCGATATTGGCCGGGCTGGTTTGCGCTTTCAGCGGCGCGGCAAAGGCCAACTCTTCCGGCCGCTTCATATCAGCGCGGATATCCTGTCCAGCATTGCGGGTGGGCATGATGCGGAAGCGGTTATCCGGCACATAGTCGGCGTTGCTAAAGAGGGGAACAGGAACTGGCAGAGTTCGGTCCAGAGGAATTCTTACAGAAAAACCATCGAAAACATCCGGAGGAACACTGTCCAAATCGCCGGTGAAGGTCGTGCCGTCTGACACACGACGGACGCTAAACTCACCATTGACTCCAGTGAAGGTGACGTCATAGTCACTAGTTGTAAGCGCCGTGGTGTCCTCTATGAAGACTTCCAGATTCGCGTCCGGGTTACCGCCTACGTTATCGGGGCGTGCCAGGCTGCGCTGAGTGAGGATGGCCGGATCATTGAGGTCACGAAACAGGCCATTGCCAAACTGCCCATTGAGGTCAAGCCCCTGACCCAGCTGGCGATTAACCTGATCGGTAACCGACAGTGCCAAACGCCCGACCGCGTTCAGCGTGGTGTCCAGCACATCTTCACGGTAGCGAATCAACCCACCCATCTCGCCGCCAGTAATCAGCGAGGTAATGCCCTGGCGTGAGCTGCCGCTGACAAACTGCACTTCACTGCGCAGTGGGTCAGACAACCCAGGGCTCACTTCCAGACGCGCAGCCGTACTGCCAACCACCAACGGCTGGCCGGAGCCTACGAATAGGTTGTAGCTGCTGTCATCTTGGGCCACCACCGTCACACCGATAAAGGTCGACAGCTTACGCACTGCCTCCTCGCGAGCATCGAGCAAATCGTTGGGCTGCTGTCCATTGGATGCGGCAATGGCAATGGCATCGTTATAACCGGCAATCGAGGTGGCCAACTGATTGACCTGATCCGTCACTGCCGAGAGTTGCTTGTTGATAAAGGCATTCTGCTCGTACAAGCGGTCGTACACGGTGTTGAAGCGCTTGGCCAAGCCCTCAGCTTCAGACAGCGCCAGCTGCCGCGCCGGGATGTTAGCCGGGTCTTCGGCTGCGGTTTGCAGCGCGGCAAAAACCTTCTGCAGCCCCGGATTGACGCCGGTGGTGCTGCCAGCCAGCAATGAGTCTAGCTGATTGATCTGCCCCAGGTAGCTCTGGGTATCGCTGTTAAGCGCCGTACTGCTACGTACCTGGGTATTGAGAAATTCGTTATAGATGCGCCGTACATCGACCAGCGTGGTGCCCGAGCCGATATAGCCGGCACCGCTGAACTGCGGAATACGCGTGGCCTGGACAGTCTCCTGGCGCGAGAAACCCGGTGTGTTGACGTTGGTGATGTTGTGACCAGTGACCGCCAACGAGGTCTTGTTCGCGGCAAGACCGGACAGGCCAATATTGAGTAAGTCAGCCATGGTTCATCATCCGTTGGTGGACGGCGTACTGACGGCCGCGACTGTTTGATAGGTCTGCATCTGCCGCGCTATCTGAGCAATCTTGCGGGCGTATTGCGGGTCCGTGGCGTAACCAGCTTTCTGCAGCTCTCGGGCGAACTGTTCAGGCTTGTCAGTGCTGGCCAGGGCTTTCTCGTAGCGGCCATTGCCCTGCAGGAAACTCACAAAATCGTTAAAGCTGTGCTCGAAGGAGTCATAGGCGCGAAACGAGGCGGCTTCCTTGACGGCTTTGCCACCCTTGAATTCAGTGGTTAGCACCCTCGCCGAGTCGCCTTCCCAGGTGTTATGGGTTTTGATGCCAAACAGGTTGTGACTGCTGGTACCGTCCTGCTGACGAATGATCGATTTGCCCCAACCGGTTTCCAGTGCGGCCTGAGCCACCAGGTAACGCGGATCGACGCCAATCTTCTCGGCGGCCTTCTCGGCCATCGGCAACATGGCAGCAATAAACTCATCCTTCGAACCGAACGCGGCTTTGCCCGGCGCCAGCGGTGGTTGAGCAATGCGCCGGCCGGTGATCGCATCCGTGCCGTTGAGCCCTAGCGCGGTATCGGCGGGGGCGGCAAAAGCCTTGGCCGGAATCCAGTCATTCTGTGCCAACGGCTGACCTTCGGCGGCCGTGGCCGAAGGCACGATGCCCGCCAGCAGACGGTCCGTCAGCTTGCCCGGCAGAGACAGGCGCCGCTGGTTGATCAATGAGGTGTCGTCGCGCGCACTGTCGACCTTGGCCAAGGGCTTGCTGGGTGCGCTCGGCACCGGCTCATCCACCTGGGCAAACGGGTTAGGACGGCTGCTCGCATCCTTGATCTTCGACATTTGCCGCACCAGCACATCGGCCAGACCGATGCCGTTCTGGTGGTTGGAAAGGGTCACCGACAGCTGTTGATCGTGCATGTCCTGATAGGTTTTGCTCTCGCTGCTGTTCATGAAGTTGCCTTCACCGAACACTTCGTTGGCCGAACGCATGGCCTTGAGCATTTCATTAAGAAATAGCGACTCGAACTCCTGAGCCACCTTCTTGATGTTTTTTTCGCTGTCACCGCCAACCTTGAATTGGTTGAGGCGATTGAGATCGTTATAGGCACCACTGTCGACAGTGCTGGTGCCGCCGAGCAAACCGGCTGAAAGGCGAGAGTCCATCGCGTGCGCTCCCTTAAATCACGATCAGATCAGCCTGCAGAGCGCCGGCTTGTTTCAGCGCCTCCAGGATGGCCATTAGGTCGGAAGGCGAAGCGCCCACCTGATTCACCGCACGGACGATTTCATCCAGCGTGGTCCCCGGGCCGAACTTGAACATCGGTTTGGCTTCTTCTTCGGCATTCACCTTCGAACGCGGCACTACTGCCGTCTGGCCGCCCGACAAGGCATCCGGCTGGCTGACAATCGGGTCTTCGGTAATGGTCACAGTCAGGCTGCCATGGGTCACAGCAGCAGGTTGTACGCGCACGTTCTGGCCAATCACGATGGTGCCGGTACGCGAATTGATGATGACTTTGGCCACGGCCTGGCCGATTTCAACTTCAAGGTTTTCCAGAATCGACAGGTAGTCCACCCGCTGACCCGGATCAAGTGGCGCACTGACGCGAATCGAACCACCGTCGACAGCCTGCGCCACACCTGGGCCAAGCAGTTCGTTGATATGGTCGACGATATTCTTGGCAGTGGTGAAATCCGGACGATTGAGGTTGAGGGTCAGGGTGTTGCCCTGATCGAAACCGCTAGGCACCGGGCGCTCGACCGTTGCCCCACCGGGAATGCGCCCCGCTGACGGTACGTTGACGGTAATCCGCGAACCATCGCCGCCTTCGGCGTCGAACCCACCGACCACCAGATTGCCCTGAGCAATGGCGTAAACGTTGCCGTCGATCCCCTTCAGCGGCGTCATCAACAGGCTGCCGCCACGCAGGCTTTTGGCGTTACCGATGGAGGACACGGTGATGTCGATGGTCTGCCCGGGCTTGGCGAACGCCGGCAGGTCAGCATGGATCGACACTGCAGCCACGTTCTTCAACTGCACGTTGCCACCCTGCGGCACCTTGATGCCGAACTGCGCCATCATGTTGTTGAAGGTCTGGACCGTAAACGGCGTCTGGGTGGTCTGGTCGCCGCTGCCATTAAGGCCGACCACCAGGCCGTAGCCGATCAGCTGGTTAGAACGCACGCCCTGGATGCTGGCCAGGTCTTTCAAGCGCTCGGCCTGCGCCAGCGACGCCATCAGCATGGCCGCAATCACCACTAGGTATTTAGGAAGCGTCATGGTGGCCATCCTCAGAACGGCCACATTGGGCTAATAAAGAAACGACTCATCCAACCCGGCTGGCTGGCATCAGCGAAGGCGCCAGTGCCCGAGTAGGTGATGCGTGCATCGGCAATACGGGTCGAGGACACGGTGTTGTCGGTGGCGATGTCATCGGCGCGCACCAGGCCGGCAATCCGCACCAGTTCATCGCCAGTATTGAGGGTCATCCACTTTTCACCGCGCACCAGTAACACGCCGTTAGGCATCACTTCGGCCACTGACACGGTAATCGAGCCGGTTAAGCTATTGCTCTGCCCTGCCGCACCAGAGCCATCCGCCGAGCGTGCGGCATCAAAACTTGAGCCCAAACTCAGGTTATCCGCAGTCATACCAAGCCCTTCGGCCACACGCCCCAGGCCACCAATAGCGGTCAAAGGATTCTGCGGAGAAACCGTCATACCGAACAGGTTAGGCACGCCGATATTGGCGGAGCTGTCTTTGCTGATCTGGCTGTTGCTGTTCTTGCTGGCCTGGGTGCGCTCATTCAGGGTGATGGTGATGATGTCACCCACGCGGTAAGCCTTGCGATCACCGAACAGACCATTCTCAAAACCGGCTTGATAGATCGAGCCGTTGTTCTGCGCAGCCGGCAGCGGTGTACGTGGCATCACAGGCGCGTAATAGGGATCATCCGGCTTAGGCGCGGGAGCCATGCAGCCGCTCAAAGCCAAAGGGCCAAGCAGTGCACTTATGATTATCAGCCGGTTCATATCTACTACCTCATGCGTTGCCTGGGGTGGTGCGCAACCTGAGCCACCAGTACCCGTTCAAGCGATTCCTTGCCATATCCAAAGCCGAGCCTGTCGCTGAGCGACTAACCCGCCTTACCTATCAGAGATTCTGCGAAATAAAGCCAAGCATCTGGTCAGCGGTGGAAATGACCTTGGAGTTCATTTCATACGCACGCTGCGTGGTGATCATGTTCACCAACTCTTCAACCACGCTGACGTTGGAGTTTTCCAGGGTGTTCTGCAGCGTGGTGCCCAGGCCGTTCAGGCCCGGTGTACCGACTTGCGGCGCGCCGCTGGAAGCTGTTTCCAGAAACAGGTTGTTGCCGATGGCTTCCAGCCCCGCCGGGTTAATGAAATCTGCGGTCTGCAGATTGCCAACGATCTGTGGCTGCGGGTTACCGGCGGTAGTGACTGACACAGTGCCGTCTTCACCCACGGTAAAGGTGCGCACCTCATTGGGCAGCACAATGGCAGGCTCCAAGGCATAACCGTTGGACGTCACCACCTGGCCATCGGAGTTCAGGTGAAAGCTACCGTCGCGGCTATAGGACACCGTGCCGTCCGGCAGCAGCACCTGGAAGAACCCCCGGCCATTGATCGCCATATCCAGTGGCTGCTCAGTGGTTTGCAGGCTACCGGCGGTGAAGATCTTTTGCGTGCCGACCACCCGTACACCCGTACCCAGCTGCAGACCGGACGGCAGTTGGCTGTCCTGACTGGATTGGCCACCCGGCTGACGACGGATCTGGTACAGCAGGTCCTCGAACTCGGCGCGATCACGTTTGAAGCCCGTGGTTGAAACGTTGGCCAGGTTGTTGGAAATAGTGGTCAGGTTCATGTCCTGGGCGGACAGACCGGTCTTGCTGACCCACAGTGCCGGAAGCATATCGATTCTCCTCGGGCGCCGTTTTAACGGCGCCGCGTGCTGATAATTAGGTCATCTGCAAGACGCGCGCCATGGCCGACGAATTGTCTTCGGCGGTGCGCATCATCTTCACTTGCAATTCGAATTGGCGGGACAGCGAGAGGATCGCAGTCATCTCTTCCACGGCGTTGACGTTGCTCGATTCGAGAAAGCCCGAGGTAATCTCCATATTGGCGTCCGCCTGTACCGGGCCTTGGCCCTTGAAGCGGATCAGGCCGTCAGTGCCCTTCTCCATCTGCTTGAGGTCCGGGTTGACCAGTTTCAGACGGTCTACTTCGGCCAGCACATTGGGCGCCTCACCCAAGGCACGAATACTGATGGTGCCGTCCTTGCCGATTTCGATTTTCTGCTCTGGCGGCACCGCAATCGGCCCGGCGTTGCCCATCACCGGCAAGCCATTGCCGGTACGCAACACGCCCAGGGCATCGACATTCAGGCTGGCGGTGCGTACGTAAGCTTCGCTGCCGTCAGGTGCTTGCACGGCTAACCAACCTTTGCCACCAATCGCCACGTCCAGATCACGTCCCGTTTCCTGCAGGGAGCCTGGAGTAAAGTCAGTACCCGGGCGTTCGCTCATGGCGTAAACCCGCGACGGATAACTGTCACCAAAGATCGGCATGGAACGCGCCTGTTCGAAATCCCGGCGGAAACCATTGGTGGTGATGTTCGCCAGGTTGTTGGCGTGAGCACGCTGGGCCAGGGTGTTGTTGTGGGCGCCAGTCATGGAAACGTACAGCATCTTGTCCATGGTTATTCTCCGAGTGGGCTTGCCGCCCCGCTGCTCTATGCAAGCTCTAAAGCAATGGTTGTGCCAGCACTCGAAAAATAAATATAAGCACTTGATTTATAAGTAATTTATAAAATAAAAAAGGCTCCAAAAGGAGCCTTCTAAATGCCAGCGCGGCGTACTTTTGCCGCCCGCGACAGGCACGCGCCTGCCGCAGGCAACACCTATCAACGCAGGTTGATAATGGTCTGGGTCACCGCACTTTCGGTCTCAATGGTCTTGGCATTGGCCTGGTAGTTGCGCTGCGCCACGATCAAGTTGACCAACTGATCCGACAGTTCGACGTTGGAGTCCTCCAAGGCACCGGACTGCAGAGCACCCAGGGTGCCGCTGCGCGGGGTTCCGCGTACCGGCTCACCCGACTCGAAGGACTGCACCCAGGCAGTTTTGCCCACCGGCGTCAGGCCTTGCACGTTGGCAAAGTTGGCCAGAATCACCTGCCCCTGCACCTTTGACTGGCCGTTGGTGTAGCGCGCGAAGATCACCCCGGTGTCGTCAATCTCCAGGCCGGCCAGCTGGCCAGTGGTGTAACCGTCTTGGCTAACACTATTGACCGCAAAACTACTTGCATACTGAGTTGAACCACGCATGTCAAAAGTAAATCCCGCAGCCGCACTATTCGCTCCGTTGGGAACGAGATTGCCACTAACCGGGTCGCGCTCAGCCGGAACCCAGTCTGCCGAATTGAATGGGATGACACCGTTAACAGTAGCCCCAGGAATAGGAGGAGCATCAAGTAAAGGATTTGGAGGCACGCTAGCAAGCGGCGTAAAAGCTGCAGGTGTAGCGGGAGGACCAGCCGAGAAAACAGACAATTGCCCAGCAGCATCGAAATTTAGGTCGTAACTAAACGGCTGATTACTTGAAGGGTTACGAGGATTAACCCCATCGATCAGAATATGCATCGTCCAACTATTGTTTGCAGGAGCCGCATCTTTGACAAAATATTGCGTCATTACATGAGAATTACCCTGAGTATCATAGATGTTGGTCGACGTTGACGAGTTGTAAGACAAAGGATCGGCAGGATCAAAAGTAGGGGCAGCCATAGGACCCGCATTGGTAGGCCGCACATTGTTCGAATTCACGTTGAACGTTTGTAAGACACTCTCGGTTGCACGCGGCTCCTGACTGGCCGTTTCAATGCGCAGATCACTGACCACACCATTTTGCAGGTTGCCAGCGGCGTCAACGGTATAGCCCTGCAGCCGATAGCCAAAGTTATTCACCATAAAGCCATCGCGGTCTGTACCGAAGTAACCTGCGCGGGTATAGCTGACCTCGCCGTTGTTGCTGGTCTGAAAGAAGCCATTGCCATTGATCGCCAGGTCCAGGGCATTCTGCGTGTAATTGATGTTGCCCTGATTGAACAGCTGCGACACATCCGCCAACAACACGCCACTGCCCTGCGGGTTCGAACCAGAACCCAATACGGACGCTGCATACACATCGGCAAACTCGGCACGTGACTGCTTGAAACCCGCAGTACCGGCGTTGGCGATGTTGTTGCCGGTCACGTTGAGGTCGCTGGTGGCGGCACGCAGACCGCTCAGACCGATATTGAAACCCATAGAAGACTCCTTTGCCGGACAGCCGGCGGCTATAACCTGGCTAAAACCTGTTAATTACTGACCGATCACCTGGACTTGCGACATTGGCACGCTGCCGAGCCCAGCCAGGTTCAACATCAACTCTTTGCCGCCCAGGGTCACACTGTCGACGTTAGCCGGCAGCATGGTGTAAAGCCCCTTAGTGCCGTCGGCGTAGGTAGCCTGCGCCTCGAACTTGTATGTGCCAGGCGGCAACAGATTGCCGCTGGCATCCTTGCCGTCCCAGATAAAGCTGACATTACCGGCCGCCTGCTCACCCAAGTTCACACGCCCGACCGCGGCACCGGCCTTGTCGTAAATGTTGACGTAGACGTTGCTGCTGCTCGCCGGCAGCACCAGGCTGGCTTTAAAGCTCTCGCTGGTATCAACCACGGCTTTTTCGCTTGGGATAATCACCTTGCGCCCCACCAGCGAAGAGGCCTGCAGCGCCTGAGAAGACTGATAACCCGTGAGCAGCGAGCCCATGCTGGTATTCAACTTCTCGATCCCCTCCACCTGACTGAATTGCGCCAGCTGGGCGATAAACTCGCCGTTGCCTTGCGGCTCCAGTGGGTTCTGGTTATTCAACTGGGCCACCAGCAAGTTAAGAAACTCGTTCTTGCCCAGGTCTTTGTTCGTCTTGGTTTCGTTCTTGATCTGGTATTGATCCAGTGCCGAACCAGTCACATCGCCAACAGTACTCATCGGTCTGCGCTCCTTATCCGCTGGCTTACTGACCCAAGGTCAATACGCGCTGCATCATCTGCTTGGCGGTATTCATCATTTCGGTATTGGTCTGGAATGCCCGGCTGGCAGAGATCATGTCAGCCATCTCCTCCACCACATTGACGTTGGGGTAGTACACATAACCGCCGGCATCGGCCGCCGGATGATTCGGCTCATAGCGCGGCATCAGGCTGCTTTGATCTTCGACCACACCTAGCACCTGCACGCCTACGCCAGCTTCATCCTGCTCGGCAAACAGCGAGCCACGATCGCCGTTCTGCGCGGACTGGAACATGGTGGCGAATACCGGATGGCGCGCGCGGTAGGTTTGATCAATGCTTGAAGAAACCGATTCAGCGTTGGCGATGTTGCTGGCGATGGTATTCAGGCGAGTGCTCTGAGCGCTCATACCGGTTCCGGCAATGTTGAACACACTGGCTAGTGACATGGCATCAGGCTCCTGTTATTCGCCGCGCAGGGCGTTGACCAGCCCTTTGAACTTACTGTTGAGGAAAGTGAAACTGGCCTGGAACTGCACCGAGTTCTCGGCGTAGTTGGATTGCTCGATCTGCAGGTCGACAGTGTTCTGATCAATCGACGGGCTGAAAGGAATGCGGTACTCCAGGCTGGCATCACCGCCGGCCACCCCCTCGGCAACAATATGCTGGCTATCCGTACGGTTCAGGCTGACCGGGCCACGCTGGCTCTTTGCACTCTGCTCTGCCAGCACATTGGCAAACTGCAGATCACGCGCCTTGTAGTTCGGCGTATCCGCGTTGGCGATGTTGTTGGCCAACACTTCTGCGCGCTGAGCGCGAAAGCCCAGTGCTTGTTCATGGATGCCGAGTGCCCGATCGAAACTGATGCTCATGGTCTAAAACCTTTGCCGGTGGGTGGTGCGCCTTTCCGTGCAAGACCATAAGCAATGCTTGTGCCATATTAATTTTTACTTATTTATCAAATACTTAATGTATGAATGGGACGCCGAGCGTGGCAAAGCGGCAATTGCTTTCCGCCTATGGGCAAGCAGACGGCAACGAATTTCGGTCGATTGCCGCACGCCCGATCACTCACAGCTAACTGCCACTCTGGCCGCGATGACTCAAAGCAGATCACCTCACCCGCTGGCAAACGCTCACTTGCACCGTCCGTCAGGCAATTCGCAATCAACCACACACAGTTTTGACAAGCATTCTCATTAACATTAGTATCCTTCGCACTAGCCACTGCCCTGCCACGAGCCTTAACCATGTACGTGTGTCTCTGCGAAGGTATTACTGACGGTCAGATCCGCGAAGCCATCTACGAAGGCTGCTGCAGCTACCGTGACGTGCGCGCCACCCTGGGTGTTGCGAGCCAGTGCGGTAAATGCGCTTGCCTGGCCAAACAAGTAGTACGCGACACCCTAAGCGAAGTACAAAGCAGCCAAGCGGCCATGGCCTACCCGGCAAACTTTGTTGCCGCATGAATTTAGCGCTATAAAAAACCGGACCTAGCGTCCGGTTTTTTATGCCTAAAATTCAACACCTTAGCGCCCAAGCGCAGAACTTAAGCATTCGTATTCATATTAATTTTAACTTTAAATTCAAATACTTAGGTTTGACAGCCGAAAATCATCGGCCCAGAATTTGACGCTAACTCCCCCTGCAAGGCAGACGCAGACATGAAAGGCGACAAGAAGGTCATCCAGCATCTGAACAAGATCCTCGGTAACGAGCTGGTCGCGATCAACCAGTACTTCCTGCACGCACGCATGTATGAAGACTGGGGCCTGAAGAAACTCGGTGAGCACGAGTATCACGAGTCCATCGACGAGATGAAGCATGCGGACAAGCTGATCAAGCGCATCCTCTTCCTCGAAGGCCTGCCAAACCTGCAAGACCTCGGCAAGATCCTGATCGGTGAAAACACCAAGGAAATGCTCGAGTGCGACCTGAAGATTGAACACAAAGCGCATATCGACCTGAAAGCGGCGATTGCCTACTGCGAAAGCATCGGCGACTACGCCAGCCGTGAACTGCTCGAAGAAATTCTCTGTTCGGAAGAAGACCACATCGACTGGCTGGAAACCCAACTCAGCCTGATTGAAGCCGTAGGCCTGCAGAACTACCTGCAGTCACAGATGGACGAATAAGCGCAAACCACTGCGCCATAAACAACAAACCCCGCTCTTGGCGGGGTTTGTTGTTTATGGCGCAGACGAATTAAGCGCTGGCTTTCTGCACGGCGTCCTTGATCAGGGTCTGCAGCTCACCCTTATCAAACATTTCCGCGAGGATGTCGCTGCCGCCGACCAGTTCACCGCCCACCCACAGCTGTGGGAAGGTTGGCCAGTTGGCGTACTTCGGCAGGTTGGCGCGGATTTCCGGGTTTTGCAGGATGTCGACGTAGGCGAATTTTTCGCCACAGGCCATAACAACCTGCGCAGCTTTGGAGGAAAAGCCGCACTGTGGAGCGTTCGGCGAGCCTTTCATGTACAGCAGAACGGTGTTATTGCCGATCTGTTCTTTGATAGTTTCGATGATATCCATTGGGCACCTCAGGACTTAACTTCCCGACTCACGGGTCGGCACGGTGACGGCATTGTAACGAAAAGCCGAGCGTGATGCTCGGCCTTCCCTGCCACTTTCCATGTGCCGAATATCGCCTGGTCAGGCCGCCTCAACCTTTACCGGCACACCGTTTAGCGCCGCATTACCGGACAAGGCGTCGAGTTGTCGCTCATCGGTCAGGTCATTGGCGCTGGCACCTGGCTGTTCACTGGCGATGCTCATCTGCACACCGGGACGCGCATGCCCCCAGCCATGCGGCAGGCTGACCACACCGGCCATCATGTCTTCACTGGCGGCGACTTCCACCTCGATGACCCCGACCCGCGAACGCACGCGCACCAACTGGCCATCGGTTAGCCCGCGCTGGCTCAGATCCACCGGATGCATCAGCAGCTGATGGCGCGGCTTACCCTTCACCAAGCGGTGATAGTTATGCATCCAGGAATTATTACTGCGCACATGCCGACGACCAATCAGCAGCAGCTCATCCGCCTTGGCAGCAGGCTGCGCGGCAAAGCGTTGCAGATCAGCCATGATCACCGCAGGTGCCGCTTGAATCTGCTTATTGGCGGTTTTCAGACGACCGCTCAGGTTGGGTTTAAGCGCCCCTAGGTCGAGCCCATGCGGGTGCTCACGCAGCGCAGCCAACGACAGTTTATGTTCCGACTTGTCGCCGTAACTACCAAACCGCAGACCCATATCGATCATCTGCTCGGGGGCCATGGTCGGTTTCAGCTCCACGCCCGTCTTGGCGGCAAAGGCCTTGGCCAGACCGACGAAGATTTCCCAGTCATGCAGCGCGCCGACAGGTTTGGCCAGCACCGCCTCATTGAAGCGGGTGACATTGCGCACCGCGAACATATTGAACGTGGTGTCATAGTGATCATGCTCCAGCGGCCCAGTCGGTGGGAGGATCAGATCGGCATAGCGGGTGGTTTCATTGATATAGAAGTCGATGCTGAGCATGAACTCCAAACCATCCAACGCTTGCTCCAGCTGACGACCATTGGGCGTGGACAGCACCGGGTTGCCCGCCACTGTGACCAGCGCACGCACCTGCCCTTCGCCCTCATTGAGCATTTCCTCAGCCAAAGCCGACACCGGCAATTCGCCGCCGTACTCCGGCAAGCCGGATACGCGACTCTGCCAGCGATTGAAATGCCCACCGGAGGTAGAGGCCACCAGGTCCACGGCCGGCTCGGTACAAAGCACGCCACCAACGCGATCCAGATTACCAGTGACCAAGTTGATCAATTGCACCAGCCACTGACACAGGGTGCCGAAGGCCTGAGTCGAAACGCCCATGCGGCCATAGCAGACCGCCGATTCGGCAGCGGCAAAGTCGCGCGCCAACTGGCGGATCGTTTGCGCCGGCACGCCGCATTGGACGCTCATGCTTTCGGCGGTGAAACCGGCAATCGCCTGACGCACCTCATCCAGCCCATCAACTGCCAGGTGACTGGCACGGCCGAGGTTTTCTTCAAACAGGGTATTGAGCAGGCCGAACAGCAACGCAGCATCTTGCCCCGGACGCACGAACACATGCTGGTCGGCAATCGCTGCCGTTTCGCTGCGCCGTGGATCCACCACCACCAATTTACCGCCGCGCTTCTGGATGGCTTTCAGGCGTTTTTCCACATCCGGTACGGTCATGATGCTGCCGTTGGACGCCAGCGGGTTGCCGCCGAGGATCAACATAAAGTCGGTATGGTCGATGTCCGGAATCGGAATCAGCAAGCCATGGCCGTACATCAGGTGGCTGGTCAGGTGATGCGGCAGCTGATCGACCGAGGTGGCGGAATAGCGGTTACGGGTTTTCAGCTGGCCAAGGAAGTAGTTGCTGTGGGTCATCAGGCCGTAGTTATGCACACTCGGATTGCCCTGATACACCGCCACGGTGTTCTGCCCGTGCCGCGCCTGCAACTCACTCAGGCGCGTGGCCACCAACTCAAAGGCGTCATCCCATTCGATGGTTTGCCACTCATTGCCTACCCGGCGCATGGGCTGCCGCAGACGGTCAGGGTCGCTCTGGATATCCTGCAGGGCCACGGCCTTGGGGCAAATATGGCCACGGCTGAAGCTGTCCTGGGCATCGCCCTTGATCGAACGGATCTGCGTGGAGCCGTCGTCCTGCACTTCGGTCTCAATGGTCAGGCCACAAATGGCTTCACAGAGATGGCATGCACGGTGGTGGAGGGTTTTGTGGCCTGACCAGCCTCTTGTTTTGATTCGATGCACGCAGCACCGTAAACCATGACTATGGCGGCTGCCTGCCCTCTGCACCAGCAGGGTTCGTTACGTGAATTGCCCGGCATCAGGTCGACCGATAGATGGTCTTTCACACAGCCCCTGTCGCTGTGACCGTGCAGGCAATTTGCGCCTGATCGGCGTTTGCTTATAAGATCGCGACTTCCCCGTTTCGTCGCATAGTGCGGCCCCCCAGCCGCAGGTTCTGCCGTTTCTTCTATTTAATTAGGCCATTGAACCTGCGCCCAGCTGTCAAAAGGTAGTTAACGATGAGCGCAAGACACTTTCTCTCGCTGATGGATTGCACACCGGATGAACTGGTGAGCCTGATCCGCCGCGGTATGGAGCTGAAGGACTTGCGCAACCGCGGTGTACTCTTTGAGCCGCTGAAGAATCGCGTACTGGGCATGCTCTTCGAGAAGGCCTCGACCCGCACCCGCCTGTCGTTCGAAGCCGGCATGATCCAGCTCGGCGGCCAGGCCATCTTCCTCTCGCCGCGTGACACTCAGCTGGGCCGTGGCGAGCCGATCGGCGATGCAGCCATCGTCATGTCGCGCATGCTCGATGCGGTGATGATCCGCACCTTCGCCCACAGCACCTTGACCGAATTCGCCGCCAACTCACGGGTCGCAGTGATCAACGGCCTGTCCGATGACCTGCACCCCTGCCAACTGCTGGCCGACATGCAGACCTATCAGGAGCATCGCGGCAGCATCAAAGGCAAGACCGTGGCCTGGATCGGCGACGGCAACAACATGTGCAACTCCTATATAGAAGCGGCGATGCAGTTCGACTTCCAACTGCGCGTCGCCTGCCCCGAGGGCTATGAGCCGAACGGCATGTTCCTCGCCGCTGCCGGCGACCGTGTGCAGATCGTGCGCGACCCTCGTGAAGCGGTTGCCGGCGCGCACCTGGTGAGCACCGACGTATGGGCCTCGATGGGCCAAGAAAACGAAGCCGCCGAACGCCTGAAGCTGTTCCAGCCCTACCAGGTCAACCGTGCACTGCTCGATGCCGCCGCCGACGACGTGCTGTTCCTGCACTGCCTGCCGGCTCACCGTGGCGAGGAAATCAGCGAAGACCTGCTCGACGACCCGCGCTCGGCTGCCTGGGATCAAGCGGAAAACCGCCTGCATGTACAAAAGGCACTGCTCGAATTTCTGGTTGAACCGGCGTACCACCACGCATGAACCAGCCCCTGCTGAACCTACGTGACCTGAGCTGCGGCTACCCCGGACACACGGTGGTACAGAACCTCAATCTGCACCTGAATGCCGGCGATATCGGCTGCCTGCTCGGCCCTTCGGGATGCGGCAAGACCACCACGCTGCGCGCCATCGCCGGTTTTGAGCCGGTGCTGGAAGGCGAGATCCAGCTGGCCGATCAGGTTATCTCCAAAGCTGGCTTTACCTTGGCCCCGGAGAAACGCCGGATTGGCATGGTGTTCCAGGATTACGCGCTGTTCCCGCACCTGAGCGTGGCGGAGAACATAGGCTTCGGCATCCGCAAGCAACCTAATTGCGAGCGGGTTACCCAGGAGCTGATGGAGCTGGTCAAGCTTGGTCACCTCGGCAAGCGCTACCCGCATGAGCTGTCCGGCGGCCAACAGCAGCGCGTAGCCCTGGCCCGTGCTCTGGCGCCGGAACCACAGCTGCTGCTGCTTGATGAGCCATTTTCCAACCTGGATGGCGAGCTGCGCCGGCGTTTGAGCCATGAGGTGCGCGACATTCTCAAGGCCCGTGGCACCAGCGCGATTCTAGTGACCCATGACCAGGAAGAAGCATTTGCCGTCAGCGATCACGTCGGCGTGTTCAAGGAAGGCAAACTGGAGCAATGGGACACCCCATTCAACCTCTACCACGAACCGCTGACGCCGTTTGTCGCCAGCTTTATCGGCCAGGGCTACTTTATTCGCGGCCAGTTGCTTAGCCCGGACTCTGTTCAGACTGAGCTGGGCCTGATTCGTGGCAACCGTGCCTACAACTGGCCAACCGGCAGTGCGGTCGACGTGCTGCTGCGTCCAGACGATATCGTGTATGACCCGGACAGCACGCAAAAGGCGCTGATCGTCGGCAAGACCTTCCTCGGTGCAGCGACCCTGTATCGCCTGCAACTGCCCACTGGCAGCCAGTTGGAATCAATCTTCCCCAGCCACGCCGATCACCTGCCCGGCCAGCAGGTCGGCATCCGCGTCGCCGCCGACCATCTGGTGGTATTCCCCGCACCCGGCAGCATCGCCGCCCAGGTCAACCTGGGTGAGTCGGGCGTGCGTCGCTACAGCAGCGACAGCTGAGCTATCCCAACAGTAACCGGCCACTGGCAATCAACAGCGCCTGGCCGGCAATCTTTACCCGCTCGCCAACCAGCTCACAGTGCAACTCGCCGCCGCGCGCCGAACACTGGAACGCACTCAGCCGGGTTTTGCCCAGGCGTTGCGCCCAGTAGGGCGTAAGGATGCAATGGGTTGAGCCGGTTACCGGGTCTTCATTGATACCGATAGACGGCGCGAAGTAACGTGAGACGAAGTCATGCTGCTCACCAAGCGCGCAGATCAGCAAGCCCAGTCCGGGCAGCGTGGCCACAGCGGCTAGATCGGGCTTATACGCTCGCACCACCGCTTCGCTCGGCAGAACCGCTAGCAGTTCCTGAATCCCCTGCCCTTCATGCAACGCCAACACACTGTCTACCGGCAAACCCAGCACTCGCTCAACGTCTGCGTGTAAGTCGCACGATTGCGCGCGACGCACAGGGAAATCCAGCACCAGCATGCTGCCTGCGCGACTGACCCGCAGCGCACCCGACAAGCAGGTGAAATCAAGTACATCACCTGGCTCACCGTAGACCTCAAACAGCACATGGGCACTGGCCAAGGTGGCATGGCCGCACAGCGGCACTTCGGCCGTAGGAGTAAACCAGCGTATATGCCAGGCCGCGCCTTCCTTCACTACAAAGGCGGTTTCCGCCAGGTTGTGCTCGCCGGCAATCTGCTGCATCAGGGCATCGTCCAGCCAACGATCCAAGCGATAGACCATCGCTGGGTTACCGGTAAACGGTTGCGAGGCAAAGGCATCGACTTGGTGAAATTCAAGCTGCATGGGACGCACTCCGGATTCTTCGTGCGTTAAAGCATGCCGAAAACAGACTCGACATGACCGCTACAGCGGCGGCCAATTACAGCCATACAGCGCGCCCACAAGCCTTGCTCGGCAAGCAGATACCAACCACGGTCAGGGACCCTGCACCCCATACGCCGCCAGTAAAGCCTGCAAACGACCATTGGCCCGATAACGCTGCACGCCCTGCTCAAACAACGCGACATAGCGTGGACTGCTTTCCAGTGCCGGGGAAAACGCCAGGTAGATCGGCACATCCGGAGCGCGGCACCCGGCCTCACGCAAGCCGCCCGCCTGCCCCTGACTGGCCAGCATGGCCTCCATCACCCAGGCGTTTTCCAGCACTACATCCACCCGGCCGTGCATCAGCTTGCCGATGTTCAAGGCCAATGCTGTATCACCGGCGGCAATCTGGATGCGCTCGCTGTCACCGTGGTGCAAGGCGATATAGGTGTTCAGTTCATCGCCATAGCTGTAGTCATTGATGACTCCCAAGCGTTGCTCGGCGAGTGATTCAGTACCGCTAAAGTGCCAGGTGGAGTCCGGCAAGGTAAAAAAACAACTACGCGACGACGCCACGGGGGTAGAGCCAAAGAGAAAATCCGGCGCATCCTCAACGCCCGCACCGATTGCCGCATTCAGCTGCCCGCGACGCACCTGCTGCAGAGTACGCGCCCAATTCAGCGCCTGGTACTGCACCTCGATACCGGATTCGGCAAAGATCTCCCGCGCCAGCTCAACAAAGATGCCAGGCCGCTCGGTGCCTGGCTGGCAATTCACCGGGCACCAGATATCCCCGGCGATCACCAGCGTCTCGGCCCGCGCCCAGCCGGCTACGCCCAGCAGCGTCAATAACAATCCACGAGCAACCAGCTGACGGCATATCGACATGCAGGGCTCCAGAGACCAATAAGCTTGCAGCGAGTTTTACCATCCTCAGCCTTCGCTGCGCACCCTTTTCACCGCATCCAGCCACCCGTCATAGAGTTTGCTGCGATGACTGTCCGCCATGCGCGGATCGAACCGCTGCTGACGGTGCCAATGCCGGGCAATACTCGCCAAGTCTTTATAAAGCCCGGCTTGCATGCCAGCCAGATAGGCAACGCCAAGCGCGGTGGTTTCCGTCACTTCCGGGCGTTCCACCGGTACACCAAGAATGTCGGCAAGAAACTGCATGACCCAGTTGTTTTCCACCATGCCGCCATCGACCCGCAGCGCACTCGGCTCAGCTGCGCCGTCCTGGCGCATGGCTTCGAGCAGGTCACGGGTCTGATAACACACTGATTGCAGGCCAGCAGTGACGATTTCCTTGATCCCGGTATCGCGGGTCAGGCCGAAGATTGCACCACGGGCTTTCGGGTCCCAGTACGGCGCCCCCAGGCCGGTGAAGGCTGGCACCAGGTAAACGCCGCAAGCATCGCCGGTCTGCTCGGCCATGGCTTCGGTATCGCGGGCATGGCTGATCAGCTTGATGCCATCGCGCAACCACTGCACAGCAGCGCCAGCGACAAAGATGCTGCCTTCCACCGCATAGGTGACCTGGCCATTCAGCCGATAGCCAACCGTGGTGAGCAGGCGGTTTTTCGAGATCACCGGCGTACTACCGGTGTTCTGGATCATGAAACAGCCGGTGCCATAGGTGCTTTTGACCATACCTGGCTCGAAGCACGCTTGACCGATCAGGGCTGCCTGCTGATCACCGGCCATGCCCAGCACCGGAATGGCGGCGCCGAGCAGATTGGCGTCGGTAATGCCAAAGTCGGCAGCGCAATCGAGCACCTCCGGCAGCAGGCTGGCGGGAATCTCGAACAGCTTGAGGAGCTCTTCATCCCACTGCTGGGTGTGGATATTGAACAGCAGGGTACGCGAGGCGTTGCTGGCGTCAGTCTTGTGCGACTTACCACCGGTCAGGCGCCACAGCAAAAAGGAATCCACGGTACCAAAGCGCAGCTCGCCACGTTCGGCGCGCTCAAGGGCGCCGGGCACTTTATGCAGTATCCAGCGCAGCTTGGTGGCTGAGAAATATGGGTCAATCAGTAGCCCGGTCTTGGCCGCTACCGCCGCTTCATGCCCGGCGTCTTTCAGCTCGGCGCAATAGTCGGCGGTACGGCGGTCTTGCCAAACAATCGCCGGATGGATCGGTGTACCGGTCTGCGCATCCCACACTAGCGTGGTTTCACGCTGATTGGTGATGCCGATAGCCGCCACATCACTGGCACTCAAACCGCTCTGTTTGAGCGCCTCACGGCATACTTTGAGGGTGCTCAGCCATAGCTCTTCGCCGTCATGTTCAACCCAGCCATCCTGCGGGAAGTATTGCTTGAACTCCTGCTGCGCACGCGCGACGGGCAGCCCTTGGGCACTGAAGACAATTGCCCGGCTGCTGGTGGTGCCTTGGTCGATGGCAAGCAGGTAATGAGACATGCAGATTTCCTTATTTTTATAGGCTGTAGAGCGGCTGCTAGCCGCGACCAATTGGTGCAAAGATTGCCTGCGTCAGCTGGGCCAGCACGGTAGCTTCCAGCTGCACCTCCAGGCCGCGCCGCCCGGCGCTGACGTAGATATTCGGAAAGTGCTGCGCCGATTCGTCAATAAAGGTACGCAGGCGCTTCTTCTGCCCCAGCGGGCTGATGCCGCCGAGCAGGTAACCGGTAGCACGCTGTGCAGCAGCGGGGTCGGCCATATCGGCTTTCTTCACCCCGGCTGCCTGCGCCAGGGCTTTCAGGTCAAGCGTACCGGCCACCGGCACCACCGCCACCAACAGCTCGCCTTTCTCACTGGCGGCCAGCAGCGTCTTGAATACCTGAGCGGGCTCAAGGTTGAGCTTTTCCACAGCTTCCAGACCATAGGAAGCGGCTTTGGGGTCATGGTGATAACTGTGCACCTGGTGCGCAGCTTTAGCCTTTTTCAGCAGATCGATAGCAGGCGTCATGTTCGAATGTGAAAACAATCTGACAAAGTTGGCGTACCTTAGCCGAAAAAACTGCCGGGAGCAGTTTTTAACGTCGCGTAGCGACGGCCCGAAGGGTGGCCGCTGCGAACGGCAGGCCATAAAATCCGCGCGGCAGCCTATAATGGCGCGCACTTTCAAGGAGTTTTCATGACCCTGCCGCCACGCCAACACGACATTCTCGAACTCGCCCGCGAACGCGGCTATGTCAGCATCGACGAGTTGGCTCAGGCATTTGCCGTCACCCCGCAAACCATCCGCCGCGACATCAATCAGCTCGCCGAGCAAGGTCTGCTGCGCCGCACCCACGGTGGCGCAGCCAGTGAAAGCTCCAGCACGCAGAACACCGCCTACAGCATGCGCGCCGGGCAGATGCGCGATGAAAAACAACGCATCGCCGCCGCGATTGCCGCGCAAATCCCCAACCACGCCTCGCTCTTCATCAACATCGGTACCACCACCGAAGCCATCGCCCGTGAGTTGCTCGGCCACAAAGGCCTGAAGATCATCACCAACAACCTGCATGTAGCGGCCCAGCTCAGCGCCAAGGCCGACTTCGAAGTGCTGCTGGCCGGCGGTACGGTGCGCAGCGACGGCGGCATCGTCGGCCAGGCAGCGGTGGATTTTATCCAGCAGTTCAAGGTCGATTTCGCCCTGGTCGGCATCAGTGGCATCGATGAAGACGGCAGTCTGCTCGACTTCGACTACCAGGAAGTGCGGGTCTCCCAGGCGATTATCAGCAATGCGCGCCAGGTATTTCTGGCCGTCGACTCCAGCAAGTTCGGCCGCAACGCAGTCGTGCGTCTGGGCTCGGTCGCTCTGGTAGATCGGGTGTTCACCGATGCCGCGCCGTCCGCGGCCATAAACCGCCTGCTCACCGAACACAAAGTACACCTCGACCTGGTGTAAGACCGCCAGCACTCGCCCGGCACCTGCCTGGCCGATATCCCGTTACCAATTCCTCACAACCGCTGGGCGCGAAAACGCACTTCGGGGTGGCGAAGCCGTGCATATTCGACTAGCATATTTTCGAAAGTGAACATTTAAAGTTCAATACTGACTTTCGGTGCCGCCATGCCTACTCGTCCCGCCAGCAATACTCCACTCGCTGAAGTCTATGACCTTGCCGTAATCGGCGGCGGTATCAATGGTGTCGGGATTGCCGCTGATGCAGCCGGGCGCGGTTTGTCCGTGTTCCTTTGCGAAAAGGACGATCTGGCGCAACACACCTCGTCGGCCAGCAGCAAACTGATCCATGGCGGCCTGCGCTACCTGGAACACTATGAATTCCGCCTGGTGCGCGAAGCGCTAGCCGAGCGCGAGGTGTTGCTGAGCAAAGCCCCGCATATTGTCAAACCCATGCGCTTTATCCTGCCTCACCGCCCTCACCTGCGCCCGGCCTGGATGATCCGTGCTGGGCTGTTTCTCTATGATCATCTGGGCAAGCGCGAGCAACTGGCAGGCTCGCGTAGCCTGAGCTTTGGCGCCGGCAGTCCGTTGAAAAGCGAGATCAGCCGCGGTTTCGAATATTCCGATTGCTGGGTTGATGACGCCCGCCTGGTGGTACTCAACGCCATGGCCGCCCGCGAGAAAGGCGCCCATGTGCACAGCCGCACCCGTTGCGTCAGTGCGCGGCGCAGCAAGGGCCTGTGGCATATCCATTTGGAACGCAGCGACGGCAGCCTGTTTTCAATCCGCGCCCGCGCTCTGGTCAATGCTGCCGGCCCTTGGGTCGCGCGGTTTATCCGCGAGGATCTGAAACAGGAATCGCCTTACGGCATTCGCCTGATTCAAGGCAGCCATATCGTGGTGCCGCAGTTGTTCGAAGGCGAGCAGGCCTACATCCTGCAAAACGAGGACCGCCGCATCGTCTTTGCCATCCCCTATCAGGAGCGTTTCACCCTGATCGGCACCACAGACCGCGAATACCAGGGCGACCCAGCCAAAGTGGCGATCAGCGAGGAAGAAACCGACTACCTGCTGAATGTAGTCAACGCCCACTTCAAAAAGCAGTTGCAGCGCAGCGACATCCTGCACACCTATGCCGGCGTGCGGCCGCTGTGTGATGACGAATCGGACGACCCATCGGCAGTCACCCGTGATTACACCCTATCGCTCTCCGCTCATCCCGGCGAAGCGCCGTTGCTCTCGGTGTTCGGCGGCAAGCTCACCACCTATCGC
>Ga0209542_10002008_pt1 | contig 46590 bp, 47 predicted proteins | sample RifCSPhighO2_01_FD_184028 | JGI IMG/M metagenome (GOLD analysis project Ga0209542, IMG submission 184028) | Soil microbial communities from Rifle, Colorado - Rifle CSP2_plank highO2_0.1 (SPAdes) (version 2) | ecosystem: Environmental > Terrestrial > Deep subsurface > Rock core/Sediment ...
GACCCTCGGCACACGACAACACTAACAAGCGGGATTAGTTAATCGGTATAACGATACCTTGCCAAGGTATAGTGACGAGTTCAATTCTCGTATCCCGCTCCATAGGATTTTTATCGAACTCATGGATTTTAGCTTCAGAAAATCGTTAAATTTCGCTAAAATCTAGCCCTATAACCTTATACCTTAACGGGAGTCGAACTAGCCTTAAACTCGCTATTTCTTCTCTTGATCCGGCTCTTCAAAATCTCCCATCCATTTTGACCCATAAAATTCTTGCATAACAGCACAGGCCAACAAGTAAACAACTTTTTGTATATCTTTTAGTTCTTCTTCAGATGCATTAGGATAATATTTCTTGATTACATCCAAGGGTAACATCTTAATTTATCACCCCACTTATATTTTGTACTGAAACCACCATAAGTGTTGTGAGTGAGGAACCAGTGGAATAGAGCTTCTTTTATTTGAGCCTTTGTTCTAGTAATACCAGAGCTTTAAGTGTACTGGGATCAGTTATACGGCTTCTTGCATCTGGAAGAGTTAACCAACTATTCTTAAAGAATTCTTTTGTGAGTAAATCCTGATTAAAGCTAGCTGTATCTTCATTGCTGGGTACAAAATACCAAATATCATAATGAGTTCTACATACTTGTTTTTGATTGGGTGGAATTTCTGTAACTGTGATTAATAAAGGTCTTTTTAAATCTTCTACTGGTATTTTTACGCCCCACTCTTCACTTATTTCTCGTTCTAAGGCTTCCGATAAACTTTCTCCTTCGTCAATATGGCCACCATTAAAAAGCCATAATCCTGATTTTCTGTGATGACCAACAAAAACGTTGTTTTTAAGAGGATCAAAGGCAGCGAAGTATACACAAAAATGTGTGTATGGCTCTTCATCCCTCGTTAAATTACCCTCTGATATTCTTTGAAGAAACTTTTCCGAAGTATCTGGATCAAACTCATCAGATTTTACCAGTTCTTCCAGCTCTCTGCTTAATTCCTTTGCCATGATGGAATTATACATCAAAAATTAACAAAAAGTTTATGCTATACTAGCATCACCGAATGATCCTTGTGCCGTCTAAAGACGAGCCTCGCCTTTCAGGCGGGGTGAAAGTACCTTACTGTTAGGGAGCGAATGTTGACATCATAATCGGTGATTCATCTAGGCCATAAGGATTGCTTTATTTTAAAAGTCTCTTACCCTGCTTCTTAGGTAAATAATTTTGTGAGGTTATTACTTTTTTACCTGTTTCTTTCTCAAGATTAAATCTGGCATCTCCGGCAATTTTACCTCCACGCTTGGAGACTTGCTTATTTTTCGCAAACCCTTGGGGATGTTCTGTTTTAGTAATTTCAGTGGTCGCTGCTTCGCCAAGCTGAGAAAATAAAAGCTCCAAATCACTCATATAGTCACGCAGGTTTTCTCGCTTAAGGCCTTTTACTTTTTTATATTCAGATGGTGTTACACCAAAAGTTGCTTTGGATATCTCGGCAGTTAGTATCTCATACTCTTTTGCCAGCTCCACCCCGTGTTTTTGCCATTCATCTGTTAATTCTTCTCTTATAGCAATAGAGCGCATTCGTCTTTCTATCCAATCATCCGGATATCCTTTTGCTTTGTAAAGAGCTCTGGCCCGTTTCTGGGCTAACTCCGGATCCTCTATCTCTTGTACCCTTTCATAACCAACTTTGGCTAGCCATCTTTTAAATGGTTCTGCTTTTGGGGAAGGTATGGATTGAATAATCCTAAAAATACCTTCAGTATTGGCGCAATTCATCTTTTGCTTACCACCGCTGGTTTCTATTGAAAGGGTATGTACAATTTGTACCCACCCTTTAGAAAGCTCTGGGTCACGAATTCTCATACGTTGGATATATTGCTTTGAGTCACTTGAATCAATAAGTGCCAAAACTACATCCTCAACAACAAACCACCACTTATTTTTATGAATTGTTTTTCTTATTTTCCTATTTCGGAAGATGGCTATTTTAGTTGTTTGCACTGTTTCTTGAGGCTTAAGTGTAAAAAACGGTTGGTAAAATCAAGGTTTTTTTCTGTTGAATCGCGCTTAATGATGTGTTAAGGTTCTAAAATGAACTTAAGAGTACCCTCAGAAGTAGGATTACAAGATGTCCGTTGTGTGGAGAAAAATCCACAAAGTATGGAAAAAGAAAGCTGGTTCAGAGATTCCGCTGTCTTGTTTGCAAGAAAAGTTTCGTCACCAAAAAGCAGCGGTTAAGGTCTACTAGTGGCTTCACCCAGTTTCATCACCTGGTTACTGGTGAGGTAAATCGTAAGAATCTCATCGAGTTGAATCAAGTTTGTCGAAAAACACTTTCGGTAAAATTCAAAGCAATTTTCGACAAGTTTGTATCTGCCCAAGAAGTGTGGAGGGTACTCCCTCCTACACTGACTAAGACCAATGATCCCTGGGTCTTAGGAATTGATGGTAAGTGGTTAAGGAGACAAGGGGTGGTCATGATCTACCGGGATGTTACTCACCATGAAAATCTTTTCTGGTCATTTCATGCCAGTGAGTCGTATGAGGCAATACACACAGATCTTCAAACACTGACAAGGCTTTTAAGTAACCATTCTCCCTCCGGTATCATCAGTGATTGGAAAGGAGCAATTGTGGCTGCTGTATCTAACTTCCTTCCCAATACTCCCCACCAACGTTGTCTTGCTCATGTGGTACGAGAAGCTAAGAGATTTCTCCCCAAAAGGAGTTCTTTTCGTGCCGTGTTTGTTTTAAGAGAAATCGCTAAGGAGTTACCCTACATCAAAACAGAAAAAGAGGCCAGAGACTGGAAAGCTGAGTTGATTGAATGGGAGATGGCCTACGGCCATCTGCTCAAAGAGAGGACCTTCAGTCAGACCGAACAAACCAAGACTGGATTTAAGTGGTGGTATACCCATGGTAATTTAAGGAGGGCTTGGCATTTGCTTACTAATGATTGGTATCCCTTCTTTGTTCATCTTGATCATCCTCTTCTCCCCAATACCAACAACTCTATTGAAGGAGTTAATTCTCAACTCAAAAACAAACTACTAAATCACCGAGGAATGAAAACACTACAACAAGTTTCGTTTCTCTTCTGGTACCTCTCCTTTACCAGAACAAAAACCAAACAGGATCTTAAGAAAATATGGGATGTGTGGAGAACGTAATCTTCGTCGGAAATACCAACCGATATTGTTACTTAATGTCCTCTTGTGTGGAAATTCCAGTGACGGCGTCGGTGTGGGTGACGTTCACCTTGCCTCTTTCAAGGAGATGAGGAGTGAATCGGTATTCAACTGTTTCGATGGGATTGTTGAATATGGGGCTATTACCTCCCCCCCAGGATGTAAGTCCACTTCTTTCGCATTTGATAAAGTAAGCGGTTTCGTAGAATCGCTGTACGGTAAACGTCTCCTGAATTGTCAGGCGCCCGTCTGGTTCCGGTTCTCTTGTGGTGACTCTGAGCGTGTTTTGAGGAAACTGAAGAACGTTGTCCCAATAAATGTCAATTGCGGTTAGAGCGCTTTCGATCACTCTGTCCGGTCGTTCTCGTTCGGGTGTTCGTGGCATGGCCGTATTCTAGTACTATGGGCTATGAGAATCAACCAGGACTTTTTTGAGCTCCTCGGCGGTTGGGGTTTGGAAATGTCTGGTCACCTCTTCCGGGGTGCCGGCGGCGATGATCTCGCCCCCGCCTTCGCCACCTTCAGGACCCATATCGATAAGATAATCGCAGTTCTTGATGACATCGAGATTGTGTTCGATGACGATGACGGTGTTGTCGTTTTCGACGAGATCGACCAGGGTTTGCATTAGTTTGCCGACGTCTTCAAAGTGAAGGCCAGTGGTGGGTTCGTCGAGGATGTAGACGGTGTGGCCCGAGCCGGTTTTGGCGAGCTCGGAGGCCAGTTTGACGCGTTGGGCCTCTCCTCCCGAGAGAGTTGGGGCGGGTTGGCCGAGACGGATGTAGCCGAGCCCCACCTGCTTCATAGTCGAGAGCTTTTTCTCGGCGGCGGGAACGCCTTTGAAGAAATCGGCGGCTTGGTCGATGGTCATGTCCAGGACCTCGGCGATGTTTTTGCCTTTGTAGTTTATTTCCAGAGTTGGTTGGTTGAAGCGGGTGCCGTGACAAGTCTGGCAAGTGACGTAGATATCCCCCATGAACTGCATTTCTATTTTGATCTGACCTTCCCCCTGGCAAGTTTCGCAGCGGCCGCCCTTGACGTTGAAACTGAAGCGACCGGGGCCATAACCGCGCAGGTGCGCATCCTTGGTGCCGGCGAAGATACCCCGAACGTAGTCAAACAGTTTGGTATAGGTGGCGGGGTTGCTTCTGGGGGTTCGGCCGATCGGACTTTGATCAATCAAACTAACCCTTTTGATCACGTCCAGGAACTTCACCGATTCAAAGGGTATTTCCTGACGCTGATGTTGACGATTCAATTGACGGGCGAGCGCCTCGTAGAGGGTATCAACAATCAGAGACGACTTGCCAGAACCGGAAACTCCGGTGACGCCGATGAGTTTGCCCAGGGGCAACTCAACCGCGATGTCTTTTAGGTTATGGTGGGTACAGCCTTTCAAAACGATCTCGCTGTTTTGGATAGGTTTCCTTTTTGTCTTGTTGGGGAGAACCCTTTTTTTGTTGCTTAGATATTGTCCAGTGAGACAGTTGCCGCCCTTTATTTGTCCGACGTTCCCCTGAAAGGTCAGTTCGCCGCCATTTTCGCCAGCCGCTGGGCCGAACTCGACTAGATGGTCGGCAGAGAGGATGGTATCCCGGTCGTGTTCGACGACGACGAGGGTATTGCCGAGGGAGACCAAATTCTTTAGGGTATTGATCAACTTTTGATTGTCCCGCTGGTGTAGACCGATGGTTGGTTCATCGAGAACATAGAGAATGCCGGTCAGGCGGCTGCCGATCTGACTGGCGAGACGGATCCTCTGCAATTCGCCGCCCGAAAGGCTGCCTGCTTCACGATTGATGGTCAGATAGGACAGACCGACCGACTGAAGAAACTCGAGTCGGTCCCTGATTTCTTTGAGAATGGGGGTGGCGATTTGAAGCTCGACCAGATTGAGTTTGCCACTAAGTTCTTTGATGAATGAGTAGGCTTTGTCGATCGAGAAGGCGGTAACCTGGGAAATGTTCATAGCGTTGATGGTTACGCCGAGGACTTCCGGCTTGAGACGATCGCCGTGACAATCGGGACACGGCAGTTTGATCATGTATTGATCCAGTTCCTCGCGGACATATTGAGAACTGGTCTCCTGATAACGGCGTTCGAATTCTGCCGTCAAACCCGTGAAAGGAGTATGCCAGATAGTTGGCTTGCCTTGGGAGTTGAGGCCGTGGATACCATGAACAATTGTGCCTGTGCCGTCAAAGAGGAGCCTCTTTTGGATATGGTTCATTTTTTCCAGTGGAGTGCGGTCCTTGAAACCGGCGTCGGCCATGACTTTGGTGATCAGCCTGGCCATCCAGGTCTCGGTTTCGAACTGAGACGCAAGGGGAACAACCCCCCCTTCTTTAAGAGTTAGACTCGGTGCAAGAATAAGATCCTTGTTGAGAGTCAGCTTTGAGCCTAGGCCGGTACAGGTAGGACAGGCGCCGTCGGGTGAGTTGAAGGAAAAGTAACGGGGCTCGAGCTTCGGGAGGGAGATGTTGTCGAAGGGACAAGCGAGGTTTTCGGAGAAAAGGTGGTCTTCGAGGTCCTTGGGATTTTCGGGGAAGGACAATGAGGCGTCGATGACTACACTGGCGATCACCTCCCCACCGGCGAGTTTGAGGGCGGTTTCGATCGATTCTATCAGACGGCTCTTGTCAGTCTGGGTTTCAACCCCATCCCCCTCTTTGCCGATGACGATTTTGTCGATGACGGCGTCAATATCGTGACGGTTATTTTTGAATAGGTTCATCGGTGAATTTGTATTGATGAACTTGCCGTCAACCCTGACAATACCAATGCCCTTTTTGGCCAGATTAACCAATAGGTCTTTGAATTCACCCTTTTTGTTCTTGACCACCGGGGCCATGATCATCAAACGGACCCCTTTTTGCTTGGTCATGGTTGGGTGGCACTGGGTGAGGGCAAAAACGGCGTCCCTGATCTGAGTCACGTCCTGGGCCATTACCTCTCGGCCGCACTCGGGGCAGTGGGGATGTCCGGCGCGGGCAAAGAGAAGTCTCAGATAGTCGTAAATCTCGGTCACGGTACCGACCGTGGATCTGGGGTTATGGGAACCCTGTTTCTGGTCGATCAGGATTGCAGGAGACAGGCCTTCGATCGAGTCGACGTCGGGTTTGTCCATTACGCCAAGAAACTGGCGGGCATAGCTAGAAAGGGACTCGACGTAACGCCTTTGGCCTTCGGCGTAGATGGTGTCGTGGGCCATGGAAGACTTGCCCGAGCCGGAAACACCGGTAAAAACCACCAATTGGTTCTTGGGGACGGTGAGATTGACGTTCTTGAGGTTGTGCTGACGGGCGCCTTTGATGATCAAATGGGTTGAGGGCGAGATTTCATCCATAACGTTCGATTTTATCTCAAATCAGCTCAAATTACCAGTAAGAAACCCGAATATTATTCCCCGTCGGGGAGGGCATCGATCATGTTTACCCAAGGAGAAAGGCCAGAGCAGAGGGTCAGGCGCGACCAGACCATGCCGTCGCGATCATCAACGAGCTCACCAGTTTTGCCGCCGTAGATTTCGACCAGGCAGTCGACCGCCTGTCCCTTTGTCATACCCCTGAAAGTTTCGATACCTGTTAAAACGCGATCGGATAGAAGTTTGTAAAATTGTTTCCTGGTGTTTCGACTCAGTTCATCAAGATATTCTGATAGTTCCCGAAACCAGTTCTCTACTTTTTGGTCAAAAACGTCCGGCTCATAAGTTTCATCTTCTAAACCCCAAAGAGCTGATTCGTCCTCGTCTTCAGCCTCCTGTAGCCAGGATGGGGGGGTTTCATCTCGAAACTCCTCAGCCAATTCAATTAGGGTTGCCATATCTTATAGTATATCCTGTAAGATAACTTTGGTCAATTTTTAGGAAAGTTTGGCGATCAGGTCACGATACTTGGCAGCCATCTCGAAGTCCCAGTTTTTGGCGGCTGCGGTCATCAGTGCTTTCATTTTGCGGATCAGCTTTTTTTTGTCCCCCAGGGTGAGCGCTTCGGGATTGACATCCTCCGGCTTTTTCCAGCCAAACTCCTCCAGCTCTTTGATGCGGGTCCCATTTTCTCTCTTTTCTTCCCGCTGCAGCAGCTTTTCTTTGATGGGTTTGACGATCCCGACCGGAGTGATACCATGGCTTTCGTTGTGCTCGATCTGAACTTGGCGACGGCGGCCGGTGACGTCCATCGCCTGTTTCATTGAGTCGCTCACCCTGTCAGCATAGAGATAAACCATGCCGTTGACGTGACGGGCGGCCCGACCCATGGTTTGGATAAGGGAGGTGGGATTACGCAAGAAGCCCTCTTTGTCAGCATCAAGAATAGCGACGAGTGAGACTTCCGGCAGGTCAATCCCCTCTCGAAGTAGGTTGATACCGACCAGACAATCAAAGTTTCCCTTCCGCAGATCATCAAGAATGTCGGAGCGGTCCAGGGTCAAGACGCCTGAATGGAGATATTGGACTTTCAGTCCGGGAACGTGGTCCTTGAGATACTCGGTCAGGTCCTCGGCCATGCGCTTGGTGATGGTCAAAATCAGAGTGCGCTCCCCCCTTGCTTTTCTTATCATCACCTCGCTGACCAGATGGGCGATCTGATTGGCCGATCCGAAGACTTTGACCTCGGGGTCGAGGAGGCCAGTGGGACGAATAAGCTGCTCGGCGATAGCCGGGACCGCTTCAGCCTGACTGAGATTGAGCTCGAGCTCTTGGGGGGTGGCCGAGGAGTAGAGGGTCTGGGGAGTCCGGGCTTGGAACTCAATGAAATTCAACGGACGGTTATCGAGGGCGGCGGGGAGACGAAAGCCGTAATCGATCAAGGTCTCTTTTCGGGAGCGATCGCCCCGGTACATACCCTTGATCTGGGGCAAACTGATATGAGATTCGTCGACGATGGTGAGGAAGTTTTTCTTGCCGAACTTTTTGGCGTTGTAGTTCATGTAGTCAAGCAGGGTGAATGGGGGGTCGCCAGGACTCCGGCTGTCAAAGTAGCGGCTGTAGTTCTCGATACCGTTGACAAAGCCGAATTCTTCGATCTGGGCGAGATCATAATTTACTTTTTGTTCCAGCCGGTGAGCTTCCAGTATCCGACTCTCTTTTTTGAATTTCTTGATTTGACCAGCTAGGTCGTCTCTGATCTGTCCCATGGCTGCCTTTTGATTGACCGGGTCGGTGATGTAGTGCTTGGCCGGGTAAATTGTAGTGATGTAGTCGTAAGGGTTGGCGGAATCCTTGCGCTTTAATTCACTAAAGTTGATTGGGTCGAGACGCTTGATTGATTCGATAGTCTTTTCTCCAAAAGTAATAGAGAGGACGACCCCTTCGTTGCCCGGATGAAGCTGGAGGGTGTTGCCGATCAGTCTAAAATTACCGCGGGTAAGCTCGGTGGTGGTTCGCTGATACTGGAGGTCGAGGAGGCGGTGAGCGACGTCAGCCCGGTCAATGATCTGGCCTTCGACCAGCTCAAGAAAGTATTTCTCATATTCGGCCGGATTACCGATGTTGTAGATACACGAGACGGAAGCGACGACGATACAGTCGGGCCGACTGACGAGATTTGCGGTGGCGGAGAGACGGAGACGATCGATCTCGGCATTGATATCCGCTTCCTTTTCGATGTAGGTGTCAGTTTGGGGGATATAGGCCTCGGGCTGATAATAGTCGTAATAACTGACAAAGTAGGAAACGGCGTTGTCCGGGAAGAAGTCGCGCAGCTCCTGGTAGAGCTGGGCGGCCAGCGTTTTGTTGTGACTGATGACCAAGGTTGGCAGCTGGGTGTTCTTGATGACGTTGGCGATGGTAAAGGTTTTGCCACTGCCGGTGACGCCAACCAGGGTTTGGTGTTTGTTGCCCGCCTCAATCGACCTGGTCAGAAGATCGATGGCCTTGGGCTGATCTCCGGTCGGCCGGTAGTCACTTTTGAGTTTAAAATCCACGCGTTATATTTTAGCAGAAAAGAAGCCAAATAGCCGTTATTTTGGTTGGCGAAAATGGCTGATGACTTTTGCAAAGATCACGGCGCCGATGATGTAGAGGTCACCGACTGAATTTTGAGTGGTTCTCATCATTTGAAAGGTAAGTCTTGTCTCAAATTCGATAAGTTGTTCCCGATCAAGTCCGGTAATTCCACTCGTTTCGATCAAACCAACTGCATTTCCGAATTGATACATATCCGCCATGATCGGACAATAATAAACTACAAATTCCGGGATGGTATCCATCCCCATTCCCGCGACTACTCTTCTTATCTGTTGAGCGTGGTTTCCTTCGTGTTCATAAAGCCTTCTTAGTCTTTTGTTTTCCGGGATGCCGGCCAGGATTGCCAGCTCTTCTAACGTATACTTTTCTGTTCCTTTATACTTTTTTAGGGGAGCCAAGGCGGTCTCGAGTGCCGCAGCGTATTCTTCGACAGTCACCCGTGGATCGGTATGGAACCTGAATGAAATAAGCGCTTGTTGGCGCATGGCCCGGTAGACTTCCTTTTTCGTCGGGGGATATTCGAACTGTTTTCCGTTTCTTTTCTCTGGCATGGGCCTGATTTTAGCAGATTGTGACCAAATTAGGCGAAGATATGCCGAAACTCCCCCTTGACACCTTTGGGTATTGTTTGGTTATACTGAAGTATGGCAGTAACCTTGTACAAACGACAAAGACAAATCGTCGAATTTATCGGACAGTTCATTCAGAAGAACGGTTACTCGCCCACTCTTTCGGAGATCGCCGGCGCGATCGGGGTCTCTTCTCTGGCCACCGTCCATGAACACCTTCAGGCTTTGATCAAAAAAAAGATCATTCGGAAATACGAAGGAGCAATCCGCGGCATTGAGCTCATCGAAAAGCATATGGGGGAGGCTTTATCATCTGTGGAGCTGCCGATCATGGGTTTTATCGCGGCCGGTCAACCGATCCAGCCTTATTCCGACCCGGATGCGACGATGAGGATCGCTCCGTCATTAGTCTCGGGCAAGAAAAGAGCCTTTGTCCTGCAGGTAAAAGGGGCGTCAATGATCGAAGAGGGGATATTTGATAAGGACTACGTTGTGATCGAGGAAGAAGACCTGCTTAACGTCCGTGACGGCGATATCGTGGTCGCGCTTCTGGAAAATGGACTGACCACCCTGAAAAGATTTTTCCGGGAGAAGACGAGAATTCGGCTGGAGCCGGCGAACTCCTCGATGAGTCCGATTTACGCGACTAATTTGAGAATACAAGGAAAGCTTAAGGCGGTAATTCGGAAATATTAGTTATCGTTAGGCCTGAAGTCACTTTTCCCAGCTTCGTTTCTTGCGACCGAAAGAAGTGAGATGATCAAAAACCCTTTTGAACGATTCCCTTAGGCCCCGGTCAAGTTTGACCTGGCTTTCAGGACGCACCACCCTTGATCTGCCGGTGGTCCATTTTCGACTCCCTCCGTATGTTTTTCCCATAATTTCAGTATAACTTAAGATTATTTTTCTTCAGAAAAAACGCCTTGGTAATAAACCTTTCCCTTAAAAATAACTAGGTGAGTTTTCATTATTTGAGACTCTCCGATAACAAAACCGGCCACGATTTTTATTTTTGCCTGTTTTAAGGCTTCAAATAATTCTACTTCTGCTTGGCGTATTTTCATATTCCTGGGGGGGTCTTCGAGTTCCAGGCCAGGATAAAGGGAGTCGTAGATAATCGAGACGGATATGGCAACACCATGGCGCTCTAAGTGTGACTTGACGATGACTTCAACATCCTCTCTACCTATGTTAAAGAGAAGTTCCTCTATCTGAGACAAAAAGTTGACTAGGTGTTCGTTCTTCAATGCGATTTCAATTAGCGCTTGTCTGTGCGCTTCCATTGTCACAGCCTGAGAGGTTCGGGTTTCTTTTATTGCCATATAACTTATGTTATAGCATGGACAATGTTAAGTGTGTGATGCCGTTAAATATTTGGTCAGGTTGCGTTTCTCGTGGTGCTGGATCAGGGTTTTGTCTTTGAGAACCTCGAATGTCTCGTGGTAAGCCGGAGCGGTTTCGTCTTTACGAAAGACGCCGAGGTAGATATCCTGATCGGTCCAACGGGCCTTACCGATGGCTTCGTAAACATCGGTTGGGGTTTGGGCCAACGGTTTTACCCTTTGGCGAAACCAATCGTAGGTATTAAGTCTATTAAAAGTGACACAGGGCTGGAGAACTTCAACCAAACTAAAACCTTTGTGGCTAATGGCGTCGGCAAGAATTCTGGTCGTTTCGGGAATGGTTCCGGCAAAGGCACGGGCGACAAAAGAAGCTCCGGATAGCATAGCATAGGCGCAGGGTTCGACCGGAGTCTCGACGACACCGAGCGGGGTGGCCTTGCCCTTGGTTCCCTTCATCGAAGTAGGGGAGCTTTGACCGGTAGTCAGACCATAGACCTGATTGTTATGAAGAATGACTGTGATATCCATATTGGCGCGACAAGCGGAGATAAAGTGGGTCATGCCTTCGCCGAGCAAACCCCCATCCCCACCGATAACTATTACTTTTTGAGTGTGATTTGCCAGCTTGATACCGGAGGCGGCAGGAATGGCGCGGCCATGTAGTCCATGGAAGCCATAGGCTTTGATGTGGCTGGCCATGTTGCCGGAACAGCCAATGTCATAGACCATAACGAATTGGTGGGTTTCGAGGTTGAGTTGACGGAGCGCTCCTTTTAGGGCGGCCCAGATGCCAAAGTCGCCGCAATTATGGAGTGCTCCACTGGTGCTAACGTAGGAATTGTCCCCCTCGACTTCAAGATTGTGCACCGGCCCAGAATATTTTTTCCTCTGGACCTTTCTGACGGGTAAATATATAAACGATTCGTTTCTAATAATCGGCGGTTTTCCTCCCAATCTTTTTTTTATGTCTATTTTTAGTCTCAGAATGCTAGACAATTTTTTGAAATCGTCATATCCGGGGACTTGAACTGAGTAGGATCTTCTGTGAATCCCGTATGCTTTGTCCACCGATATCGTAGGAACAATTTCCTGTCGCAGGAGTAATAACTTTAGTTGGTGAGTCAGATTTACAGAAATAGTTTTATATGATGCCTTGGCTCTATTTTTGTAAACGTGACCGTCACCATCCCATAGACCCCTGATCAAGTGGGTCTGTTTTTTGGCCGGAAGGCTTAGGAGAAATTGTGGTATTGACTTTTGATTGGCGCCACCCTTGAACCAGGCCAAAAATTGTCTGGCTAAAACTGAGTGATTAAAAGAAATTTCTACCAATGATTTTTTGGGAAATTCTTTAACCGAACCCTCAAGATTGAAAACTTTTTTGAACGTATCTAGAACCGTTTGATGCAATTTCTTCTCGTTTAGGTGGAAGGCAAAGTTGATCGCTCTGGAATGAATCCAACCCTCGGCAATATAAAGGCCAAAAAGATAGAGTATTTTGCTACTTAAGGGTATTTTGGTTGGCAATTTTCTACTTCTGGTATCTTTTGAAGATTTAATTCGATTGAGGGTAATTGTTTTTTTGTCATGGACAAATTTGGGGATCGGAAAAACAATGTAATCGCCTTTCTTTAATTGGTCGGCCCTGACCCAATTTGAAGCAAACTCTTTATTGTTATTTTCGGGATGTGTTCTTTTTACTGAAAGGATCGGATGTTCAGGCGTGAGAGAGACTGTCCCGAAACACTTGGTTGTAACTTGGTAAGTAATTCCACTATGTTTATGTTTATAGGTTTTGATGATTTTTTGAAACTTACCCAAGTGAGACATGACCTCATCGCCAATCTTGAGTTTTTCGATGGGTTCAACACCGTTGGCAGTATGAATGAGTTCGCCCGGAACAAGACACCCTGGGCACCAGGTGGGGAATAGGCCAGTATCAAGATTAACCATGTTTGATTTGATCGATTAACTTTTCCGGATTAAGAGGCCGGCCGGAGTCCTCGCCTAATTGAGTCTGAATATTGATGCCGGTTTCCTGACGGATCAGGCGGGCCAATTGGTGAGTTTCATTGTTCTCAACGCAAATCAATTGTTTGTAGCTTGCTAGGAGTTTGTCCAAACCTTCCGGAAGAGGCCAAAGATAACTAAAATGAATATGGACAAGCTTGAGAGCGTCAGCCACCTGCCTAGCAATATATTTGTGAGAGCCCCAGGAAATGAGGGCGCTCTCCCCTTCCCCCGTAACTTCTGGTGGGGGAATATTTCGCTTTATTTCGGCTATTTTGTGAAGACGACGCTGATTGTGGCTAAGCCTGTTTTCGGCGGACTCGTCGACGAGTCCGGTAGCCTCGTGTTCGTCGGAGTTGGCGATGTACTCCCCGCCCGGCATTCCCGGAAGAGTCCGTCCATGAATGCCATCGGGAGTGAATTGGTAACGAGAAAACATTTCATCCGCCTTCGGACTGGCCGGAACGGCTGAGAGCGGCACGGGTTCGATAGAAGGTAGATTCCTGACACAATAATTGTTTTCCGCCAGATATTTGTCCGAAAGAATGATCACCGGACAGTGGTAATTTTGAGAGAGGGAAAAGGCGCGATGGGTCAGGTGGTAACACTCGATTGGATCGGCGGGAGCGAGAACGATTTTGGCAAACTCGCCGTGGCCGGCGTTGATGGCAAAGAGCAGATCAGACTGTGACGTCCAGGTGGGTAATCCCGTAGCGGGCGCGGGCCGCATGGCCAGATAAATCACCACCGGTGTTTCGAGCATGGCGTTCAGGGAGATCCCCTCTTCCATGAGGGCAAATCCACCTCCGGAGGTGCCGGTCATCGCTTTGGCCCCGGCATAGCTGGCCCCGGATACCAGATTGATGGCACAGATCTCATCCTCGGTTTGACGGACGAGGTAGTTATATTCGGTTTGATGGGCGGCCATGAAATGTAACAGTGGTGAACTTGGGGTCATGGGGTAGCCGGCATAAAGGTTGACCCCGGCGGCGATGGCACCCAATCCGGTCCCCTGACTGCCATTCATGATCAAATGGTGATCGCGATTATTTTGATTTGGGAACTCGAGATTCAGGTGGTACTGCCTGGAAAGCTCCAGCGCTTTGTCGAAGGCAAGCTTGTTTTGGTCGAGTAGGGTCTGTGATTTGTTACCCAACTCTTCGTGGACGAGACTCCAAACCAGTTCCGGTTTCAGTTTGAGTTGATAGGTGGCAAAACCAATCATGGCCGTGTTTAATGTCAAGGGATTGCCGGCATTTTTGGCCACTTCAAGAAGGGCAGGCTGATAAAGAAGTTTGTGCTCGTGGTCTGCCTTCAGGGTGACGTCAGCAACAACTCTGGTTGATTCGGCAATGGATTTGTGTTCGTTATCTAGGGCAGTTTGGGTGAGTGCCAAGAGAAGGTCTGTCTTGGCTGAGTTGTTGGGAAAAGGTTTTTCGCTGAGAGTGATGAGGTAGACGTTGTGGCCACCCTTGATCAGTGAGGGATACTCGGGGTATCCCAGGGCGTAATAGCCAGACTTAACGAAGGCGCGAAAAAGGATTTCTCCGGCAGAAAGTATTCCGGAACCGGCAGGTCCGACCAATTTAAGCGCAAAAACTTCGGGCATTAAAAAAAGTATAGCAGGAAGGTTCTCAATCGACGAAGGTCAGTGAGTAGCCAAGATTTCCGGCTCGTCCGGTGCGACCGATGCGGTGAACGTAGTCGTCATAGGTGGCCGGTTGGTCGAAGTTGATGACGTGAGTAACGTCTTTGACGTCAAGTCCGCGGGCGGCGACGTCGGTGGCAATGAGAATTTTGATCTGGTCATTTCTAAACTGACGCAGGACATTCTCACGTTGATTTTGGCGTTTGTTGCCATGGATCGCCCCCACGCTGAAACCGGCCCTGATCAGATCTTTGCTGATATCTTCGACGCCGTATTTGGTGCGGCCAAAAATAATCACCTTCTTGAATTCGTCACTCTTTGAAAGTAGTCCGCAGAGAGCGTTTATTTTGGCGGTTCTGCCGGTAGCTTTGATGACATTTTGCTCGACGTTGTTTGAGCAGGCACCGGTCTTGACCGAGATCTTGACCGGATTGACCATAAAATTTCTGGCAATAGCCTCGACCTTATCGTCGACAGTAGCTGAGAACAAGAGGGTCTGTCTGGGTTTGGCAATCAAACCAAGGATCATGGTGATATCTTTGACAAAACCCATGTCCAGCATCCGGTCGACTTCGTCGAGGACGACGGTGCGAGTGTTGCCGAAATTGATGCAACCCCGGTTGTAGATGTCCTTGAGACGACCAGGAGTACCAACTACGATACTGGGACGACGGCGAAGATCGTCCATTTGGCGTTTGATGTCTGCGCCTCCGATCAGAAGACTGGTATAGATTCCGAGTCCTTCGGTCATGATTCGGATCTCGTCACGGATCTGAACAGCCAACTCCCGAGTCGGGGCAACGATAAGAGCGGTCTCATCCTTGTTCAAGATAATCTTATTGAGTATAGGAAGAACGAAAACCAGAGTCTTGCCGGTGCCGGTATCTGCTAAACCAAGGACGTCTGTGCCCGCTAGAGCGGGCTTTAGGGCACTATCCTGGATAGAGGTGGGCTTTTCAAATCCCTTTTTGTTCAAATTAGCAAGAAGTGAGGCGTGCAGCCCAAAATCAACGAAATTATGCGTGATAGACACTTCTTGACTAACTTCTGGAGCCGCACTCCTGACAAAGCACCTTGGATCAAGGCTCTTTGGCATGGCTCGGTAGCGGTTGGTGCGCGGCACGAAGCTGCGTCGACCACCAAAACGGCGGCGGTTAAACATATAGTTTGTGGGGAGTTTTCCTCCTCCAGATTGCCCTTGTGAAAAATTCTAGATAGACAATTGGAGATAAGGTCTAGCGAGACAGGTTAAACACCTGATCTAAGAACAATAGCGGTATTATAGCACATTAGGGTAAAATACGCTAATGGAAGCAAAAACTGAAACAAATGTCTCTGAGGTTGACAGGAGACGTTGTCTGATTGAGCGGATATTGGCCGGAGATACAGCTGACGCGGTGCCAAATGGTCTTGATGGAAGTTTTTCCGGTTCAGTCTTGGATGGAAATACTGATAGCTTTGTCGAAGTTGTCCAGATCGGCAACTTCCTTGAAAAACTCCTTGGCAAGTCACTGCAAGATGTCGAGATTTCTGCAATTCTAAAGTCGAGTGATGGTCGGACGAAAGTGGAGATCTTTGGTATTGCTTTGGGAGTTGACAGTAATTACTACCTCTCCCGTTGGCGAAACGATGGCGAGAAACCTAGTTACGTATTATTTCCTAAGGAGATGTATGACGCTCAATTGATCGGAGATGAGGAGACGGAGGCACCATTTTCGGTAACGGAAGGGGAATGGGAATGAAACTAACGCTGGTCGGTTTACCACTGGGGAATATCGAGGATATTAGTCTGCGGGCGATTCGGACCCTGCGCGAGGCGAAAACGGTTATTTGTGAGGATACTAGGATGTTTTACAAGCTCTGGCAGAAATTGGTGAATGATGGTCATCTGCAGACGTCTTTTTCGGGACGGTTGATGGTAGTGAATGACTTCAATGAGGCGGAGAAAGTGGCCTGGCTGATCGATCAGATCACCCTGGCCGGTGAGGCAATTCTCGTCTCCGATGCCGGGATGCCTCTCATCTCTGACCCGGGCTATCGCATAGTCAAGGAGATTCTGGCTCGGGAAGGTACGGTTGAGGTTATTCCTGGACCAACGGCAGCAATGACCGCCCTTTCCGTTTCCGGCCTTTCGGCGGATAAAGTGCTTTTCCTAGGCTTTTTATCAAAGAAAACCGGCAAACGAAACGAAAACTGGAAGTTGGTGAAAGAGGCTGATGGCATTACCGTCATCCTTTATGAGGCCCCGGTTCGAGTTCAAAAAACTTTGGAGGAGATCCAGGCAGGATTCGGCCCGGAAACTCCGGTAGTGATCGCCCGAGAGTTGACCAAAGAATACGAGCAAATTATTCGAGGCAAGATTTCGGATGTTTTAGCAAACCTGAAGCCTATCAAGGGTGAGGTGGTTATTCTTTTTCGAAGATAGCTTTGGCAACCTCCCAGGTTGCCAAAAAAGGCCCCGGTGGAGGTCCCGGGGCCGTGCCGCTATTTGCGCGGCGCTGTGGTGGGGTCGCCGGTCAGATTGCCACTGTCGCTACCAGGTAGTGTTGCGACAAGCGCCAAGATGACCAGAACCACGATTACGGGTACCATTGAGTGTTTTCTCCTTCCAAGGGTTTTTCCGTTAGGCTGATTGTACTCTAGGGATTTCGGGATACCTCAATATTCTTCCAGGGTGCTGGTGTCGCCGAGCGGGAGACCGAGTTCTTTGGCGCGAAGCAGGCGGCGAACGATCTTGCCAGAGCGGGTCTTTGGCAGACTATCAACAAACTCAATCTCGCGTGGATAGGCGTGGCCGGCGAGATGATGTTTGACGTGTTCGGTGATCTCGAGTTTTAGTTTTTCGGATGGCTTGAAGCCTGGTTTCAGGGCAATAAAGGCTTTGATGATCTGGCCGCGAAGGGCATCCGGTTTACCGATCACCCCCGCTTCGGCACAGGCAGGGTAGCTGACAATGGCGCTTTCGACTTCGAAGGGACCGACGCGTTCGCCCTGGGTCTTGATGACGTCATCAGCTCGGCCGACGAACCAGTAGTAGCCCTCCTTATCTTTGTAGGCGCGGTCACCGGTAATGTACCAGCCCTTGATGAAATAGGACTTGTATTTTTTGGGCCGTCTCCAGATCTTGGTCATTTGGGAAATAAAGCCTTTTTTCAGGGCCAGATTGCCCTCGGTCAGAGGGGGAAGTTCATTACCGTGGTCATCGACAATGGCTGGGTGGATGCCGGGGAAGGGCTTGCCCATCGAGCCAACGCGGATGTCCAGGCACGGGTAATTGCCGATCATGATGGCTCCGGTCTCGGTCTGCCACCAGGTGTCGTGAAATGGGTGTTTGAAGACGCGGTTTGACCAGAGTAGGGGTTGTGGATTCAATGGTTCGCCGACGCTGCCAAGGTGGCGCAGAGATGAAAGGTTGTGAAAACGGACGAGTTCGTCTCCGGCAGCCTGAAGCATGCGGATGGCCGTGGGGGCGGAGTACCAGACGGTGACTCGGTATTTTTCGATGATTTTGTACCAGGTTTTGGGATCAAAACGACCCGAGTAAACGACGGTACTGGCGGCGTTGCTGAGAGTTCCCAAGATTTGATAAGAAATGCCGGTGACCCAGCCGGGGTCGGCAGTGCACCAATAAACATCTTCTGGTTTTAGGTCGAGAACGTATTTGGCGGTCAGGTGCTGTTGGAGGATGGCTTTGTGGGCATGGATCACCCCTTTGGGTTTGCCGGTAGTGCCGGAAGTATAGAGCATGAAAGCGGGATCATCCACATCGGTGTGGCTGGTATGGAGTTCATCAGAGTGTTTGGCGAGGACTTTGGCGAGTCTCTTGGTGGTGATGACGTGCTCAAGTGCGGGGAGCTTGCGGCGAACACTGATAAGGCGGGTTTTGAGTTCTTCGGTGGTGACGAGAACCTTGGCGGAACTGTTTTCCAGGCGGTCGTAAATCGCGTCGGAGCCAAAGGCGGAAAACATTGTACCGGCGATAGCACCGATTTTCAGTGTGCCCAGGAAACCGTAAAAAATTTCTGCGGTTCGGGGCAGAAAGAAGAAAACCCTGTCGCCGTGATTGACACCGAGCGATTTCAGATAGTTGCCGAAGCGGTTGGCGAGCTGATTCAGTTCAAAGAAGGTGAGTTTAGTTTCGTTCAGACTCTCGTCGACCAGATAGAGGGCAACTTTATTTTTGTTTTCATTGTGGGCGTGACGCTCGACGGCGTTGTAGGCAGCGTTTAATTTTCCGTCATCAAAATACTCGACCTCTCCCCTCACCCACCCTTTCAAATCAAAGTCCCGGTAAGCCCTTTCGTGATTTTCCAAGTTGGGGGAAACGGATAGATGCTTGTCTTCGACCGTAATGATTCTGAACTTTTGCATCTGATTTAAGTATATAAATTTTTACCTGTCATTTCCGACGGTTTTTGGATTCCGAGAAGAGCCAATATTGTAGGAGCGATGTCAGCCAGGACACCGTTTTCCAGTTTACCGGTGAGAGCTTCTTTGGCATAGAGAACGAGCGGTACCGGGAAGAGTGAGTGTTCGGTATCCACTTCGCCCGTATCCCGATTGAGAAGTTCTTCAGCATTACCATGGTCGCCGGTCATCAAAAGATAGATATCCAGTTTGTTGGCCAGCTCGACCAGTTTGGCGAGGCCGGTGTCTGCCGCCTTGATGGCAAGAACTGTTTTTTCGACGTTGCCGGTATGGGCGACCATGTCAGGACAAGCGATATTGATCACTCCGAGAGCGTGGCCGTCGGCGGCAAAGGCCTGACAAAAGGCGTCGACCAAAAAGGGAGTACTCATTTCCGGCTGAAGGTCATAGGTGGCGATCTTTGGGGAAGGTACGATCAGACGGTCTTCACCCGGAAACTCTTCCTCGTGCTGGCCGTTGAAATAGTATGTGACGAAGCGTTCCTTTTCACTTTCGGCGGCGCGAAGCTGTTTGAGGCCGGCAGCGCTGATCACCTCACCCAAAGAATTTTTGATCATGATATCCGGAAAGGCGACCGGGACATTAAAATTCTTGTGATATTTGGTCATGGTGACCAATTTAAGATTCGGGGTGTGGGCATCCAGCAGGGTTTTGGTTAGTTGGCGCGGTCGGTCGATCCGGAAGTTATAAAAGATAACCGCGTCGTTTGCCTTGATTCTGGTCTGATCACAGCCCCCCCCGACACTAACCGGTTTGATAAACTCATCGGTTTCGCCCCGATCATATGAATCCTGGATCGCTTTTTCTGATGTCTCAATACAGGTTGGATTTTTCCCAACTAAGCAATCAGAAGCCAAATGCGTACGATCTAGGCGCATGTCGCGGTCCATAGCGTAGTAGCGACCCATGATGCTGGCGACCTTGCCGGTAGAAATATAGCGCTTGAGGCGTTCCTCCACGGAGCGGATTTGGACGATCCCATTCGTAGGCGGCGAGTCACGGCCATCGGTGATGAGATGAAGATAGACCTTTTCGATCTTATGTTGGGACGCCATCATGATCAGAGCATAAAGATGGTCGTTGGAGGCATGAACGCCGGAGGAGCCGATCATCCCCAACAGATGGAGAGAAGAATTGTTGGTTTTGGCGTGGCTGATGGCCTCAAGCAATGCCGGATTCATAAAGAAAGAGCCTTCGGCGATACTCATGTTGATGCGGGCGAGGTCCTGGTAGACGATCCGTCCGGCACCGATGTTCAGGTGGCCGGTTTCGGTGTTGCCGTCCTGTTCTGCCGGCAGACCGACGGCAATGCCCGAGGCTTCCAGCTGGCTGTGGGGATAATGTTCCTCAAGATTTTTGAAGGTGGGTGGGTCAGCCAAGGTAATGGAGTTCCCCGGACTGGCCGGAGCGATCCCCCAACCGTCCATGATGCAAAGAATGACTCTTTTGGCAGGCATGATTTAAATATAACAGCTATTTCCCGGCGGCGGCGAGGTACTCCTCGATGAACGAGAGGCGGTTGTATTTGGCGACCCGCTCCATGCGGTTTGGAGCGCCGAATTTGGCGTAGTCGGCACCGATTCCAACGGCAAAATCGGCAATGAAATCCTCGTCGGTATCACCGGAGCGATGGGATACCACGACGGAAAAATTATTTTTCTTAGCCAGCTTGACCACCTGAACGGTTTCAGAGATGGTACCGATCTGGTTGGGCTTCACCAGGACTGCGTTACAAGCATGAAGCTCGATCGCTTTCTGGAGTCTAGTTTTGTCCGTCACCAGGAGGTCATCGCCGACGATCATAGTCTCCTGCCCCATCTCCAGATAGAGATTAACCCAGTGCTGCCAGGCGTCCTGATCGAATGGGTCTTCGATCGAAAGGAGATTGTATTGTTTTTTCAGATCGACCAGGTATTTGATGAATTCTTCAGCCGAGTACGGTTCTTGGCGATCTTTTATCTGATATTTGCCATTCTTGTAGAAGGAATTGGCGGCAATATCCAATCCCAGAAAACAGTCAGCATTTAGTTTGTAGGGTGTATTATTTACCGCTTCGATGAGTAGTTCGAGGGCATCGACGTTATTGAATAAGTTTGGGGCAAAGCCACCCTCATCACCAACGGAGTGAACCGCCTTCTTGTTGATCAGAACTTTTTTCAAGGATTGGTAGACCTCGTCGCCGATTTGAAGCGCTTTTTTGAAGTCAACCTGACTACTGGGGATCAAATGAAACTCCTGAAAGTCGAGATTGCCGGCACCGTGTTTTCCACCGTTGATGAGATTAAAAATCGGTGTTGGCAAGTGTTTACTTGTTGGTCTGGCCAGGGCGTATTTTTCGGCTAGATACTCGTAAGTTTGCAGGTTGGAAACGAGTGCGCCTAGCTCACAAACAGCCTGAGAAACAGAGAGGATCGCGTTACCTCCCAGTTTGCTTTTGCTCGCCGTACCGTCGATATTAAGGAGGATTTGATCGATGCCATTTTGTTTGGTGGGATCCTGACCGACGACGTATTTGCTGATAATGTTGTTGATGTTGTCCACTGCTTTGAGGACTCCTTGGCCATCGAATCGAGTTGGATCACCATCGCGCAATTCGAGCGCTTCGAATCGTCCGGTGCTGGCGCCGGAAGGGACGGACGAGACCGCCCCATGATCGTCGTCCGACCAGACGGTGGTTTCGATGGTCGGGGTTCCCCGGGAGTCTAGAATTTCGCGAGCGTGGATCGCTTTTATTTTAGCCATGTTTTAAGACTCTTTTTTCGGCCTCAGCGACGATCTGCTTGGTTCGATCGACGGCGTCGGGGGAAACCGAGACGCTGGTAATCCCCCACTCGACCAATTTTTCGGTGAGATCCGAGTAAATGCTGGGTGCTTGGCCGCAGATGCCGCAGCTAATTTTGTGTTTGAGTGAGGTTTTGACGATGTGCTCCAGGGCCCACATCACGGCCGGATTCCGCTCGTCATAAACCGGGGCAACCGTTTCATTATCGCGATCGGTACCGAGAATGAGCATAGTCAGGTCGTTGCTGCCGATGGAGACGCCGTCGAGGCCGCAGTTAATAAAATCCTCCAGAAGAATTACGTTACTGGGAATCTCGACCATCATCAAGAGCTTGAAACTGTTGCTTCGGGCTAGGCCGTGACTGGCTACTATCTGCTTGACCTTTCTCATTTGGTCGACCGTCCTGACGAATGGGATCATCAACCAGAGATTTTTATATCCCAGCTTGTTCCTGACATTTTTGATCGCTTCAAGTTCCAGGCGGAAGACTGATTCGTCGACGATGTAACGGTAGGCGCCGCGGTAACCAAGCATCGGATTTGGCTCTTGCGGTTCAAAGGCCTCGCCACCGATGAGATTCCGATACTCGTTGGTTTTGAAGTCGGTAGCGCGATAGATAACCGGACGGTTGCCAAAACTCTCGGTGAACTTGGCCAAACCATCAGATAACTTGCTGATAAAGACTTGCTCGCGGTGATCGTGAATCAGTTTTTTGGGGTGAATCCCGATCTGGGCGATCATAAACTCGGCTCGAAGCAAGCCAACGCCATCGGCATTGCCTTGAGCGATGGTTGGAGCCAGATCCGGCTCACCCAGGTTGACGTAGACTTTGGTGGCGGTATGGGGAACCTCCTCCGCTTTGTGATGCACTCCGGTGATCAGTTTGGGAAGGCCGGAATAGACATTACCGGTGGAGCCGTCCAGGGTTATCTCGTCGCCATTTTTTAGCTCTTTGGTGGCAACTTTTGTGCCGACGACGGCGGGAACGCCCAGTTCGCGACTGACGATGGCGGCGTGGCTGGTCTGGCCGCCTTTATCGGTGACGATCCCCGAGGCGCGCTTCATGGCTGGAACAAAATCCGGCGAGGTCATATCAGTCACCAGGATATTGCCGGTTTTCACCTGATCGAGATTAACAAGTGACATCACCCGGGCGACTTTGCCGTAGGCAATTCCTGGAGAAGCCGGTGCGCCGGTGAAAATGAGTTTCATTTGGTCGAGGGACTTTGGATCGACAGACTTAACTTTTTCCGGGTGGAGATTTAGGGTAGTGATGGGGCGGCTTTGGACGATGAAGATTTCGTCTTTTTCCATCGCCCATTCCATATCCTGAGGGAAGTAATAGTGTTTTTGGATAGAATCGCCGATGCGGGCCAATTTGATGATCTGATCATCGGTCAGTTTTCCCTTGTTTATCTTTTTCGCCCCGACCTTGACTTTCTTGACGCCGCTGGGGTGTTTGTAGACTTCCATGACGGACTGCTCGGCAATCAGACGGGAGTGGATAGTGAAGTCCGACTTGTTCACGACGTAGTGATCGGGAGTGACAACGCCCTGGACGATGTAATCCCCCAGACCCCAGGCCGCCTCGATGACGATTTGATTCTTGTTGTTGGTAACCGGATTGACCGAAAACATGACTCCGGAAACTTCTGACTGGACCATCAACTGGATTGGGATAGCGAGCGCGACGCGAAAATGATCAAAGCCCTTGGTCTTTCTGTAATAAATTGCTCGGGCGCCAAAGAGCGAGGCCCAGGCTTTTCTGACCGCCTGAATTAGATTGGCTTCACCCTTGATATTGAGGTAACTTTCCTGTTGACCGGCAAAAGAGGCATCTGGCAAGTCCTCAGCGGTGGCGGAGGAGCGCACAGCCACCAGAGGAGTGTTGTTTCCCGGTTTTAGATGACGATAAAGGTTGAAAATTTCGAAGACGAGCTCGTCGGGAATATCTGCTCTAAGGATCAGCTCCTGAATTTTTTTTGCATTCTCGTTTAGTTTTTTGGTATTTTCGACGTTGAGGTCGGAGAGAAGGACCCTGATTTTTGGTTCGAAGTCATTGGCGGCGATGACTTTGCGATAGGCGTTAGCAGTCAGACAAAAACCGGGGGGGGTGGGAAAACCGGCTTGGCTCATCTCACCCAGGTTGGCTCCTTTACCACCGACCAGGGGGATATCTTCTTTTTCGATTTCCTTGAACGGTATGACTAAGGCGATATTTTTATTCATAGCTTAGCGAGCTCCTTCTTAAGATAGTCTACTGACGGAATGGGACCCGGGTCAATGTGGTTAAGCATGGCAAGATAATAGGAAAGAAAGGAACCGAAATAAAGAGTCTCAAAGGCCTGAAGGGTCGGGTGGGTCGATTCGGGCTTGATAATGGTAGAGATAAACCCATGTTTGGTCAGAATTTGGCGGGTGATGGTCAGACGTTGCTGAATCGCTTTGGGATAGTGATCGGAATTGATCAGAATAAAATGGAGGACATCCTTCAGATTCTTGGGGAAGGACAGACCTTCAAGAAGGTGGTGATCGAGTTCCGGAAGATCAAAGGCGGCGGCAAAAGTTTTGCTGTTTTCGTTGAGCATGTTCTTGATGGCGTGGACGGTGCCGTTGAGATGGTTGGCCGAAATGAAGACGATGGCCCGATCGTGGAGTTTGTCAGCCATGATCTTGGCCGGATTTTTCTCGAGAGGAACGTCTTTGCCGAAGTGTTCGGTCAGGTTGTCGAGCAGTTCCCCGATCTTTTCGACATCTTTGTGCTCGAAATTGATGAAGCCGCAGCGGGCGAGGACGGCAAACACGGCGATGATGGAGTAGCCGAGTCCCATGCGTGGTTGGCCGGATGGGTTGGCGCGGGGATCAATTTGATAGTAATCAAGATTGTTTTTCTTGGCGAATGACAGGAGAGTGCCGCCGGTGGCGATGGCGAAAATCTTGGCTCCCCGGGCCAGAGCGTCATGAGCGCAGGAGATAGTTTCCTCAGTATTGCCGGAGTAACTGGAAAGAATCACCAGACTGCTTTTGCCGACGTAGTTGGGGAGTCTGTAGTTGGTGACTACCTCGAGGGGAACATTCAAAATATACTGATCGAGAGAGCGGATGATCCGACCCGAAAGGGCGCTCCCGCCCATACCGGCGATGATGATGTTTTTGGCGAGGTGACACTTGGTGTGGAGTGTTTGATTACTGCCCTCAACCCACGCTTGCTCGACCTGATCTGGCAGGCCAAGAATCGACTCGTAGATCTTGGAACGGTCGAGCTTGTAGATAGCCGGCTGGTCGAGAGCTGATTTGAACATGGGCAGTTTCTACTTCAGTTTAGCAAATATTGACTATTCCTGGACCCTTGATATAATATGGGTCATGAAAAGAGTTGAGATGTCTGAGGTCGGTGAAACTATCTCTAGGGCTGAAGAGATATCATTTGTCGGTTTACTAGAAGATAGTAGTTTTCTACCTTTTATAGAAGCTCTCGGTGACCAATCCCCACAAGGAATCGCGAGAGCTGTTTTGTCTGCCTACGTTAATTCCAAGAAACCAATACTCAAAGAGCTTCTTTCTGCCCCCTTGGATATTGCTTATCCAGTTGATGAAACCTGGATTGATGGAGCGAAAGTGCTATCTGTTGGGGTTAGACACGCAATGATTACTGCGGCCGAGATTCACCCGGAATATAAGAAAGTTATTTACCAGATAGTTGAGGAAAACCCCGGTCGATGGTTCGTCGAACAAGGAGTGGCTAACCATTTTGATCTCTTGAATTTGGTGGGTGTAACGGAAATGACTGACGCGGAAATTTTCCTTAATTCCATTCAAACTATCAAAACTAATAGTGGATTAAGAAACGCCTTGGGACTCCTCCGGAATATATGGGGGACGATGAAATCAAGCCATTCACCTACTAGCTTCGTCGACAAGGAGACAATTGCCATGTATCAGAACTTAAGCCGGATGGTGCTAAAAGACCAGCGATATATTTTGAACATGATCACCTTTATCAGGGAGTTAAAACTTCCTGAACCTCTGGATATGGAAGTTAGATATATCCTGGGTAATCCTACGTGTCAGCCGGATATCTGTATTGATCGCTCAAAGATTCATGCCGAAGAAATCAGGGATCATCTCGTGACTGGTGAGACCCATGGAACAGTGGCGGGAGCCGATCACACATCGCAAACGAAGTACTTTTTGAAATATCCTGACTATGACCCAAAGTCAGCTGTCAGGAAAGTGTTGCAAAATTAGGGTGGGTTTGATTGGGGGGGTGTTGACGATATTCTTGGCGAATGCGAGGGCGCTGTCCATTAGCTGATTGGCTTTGGTTTCCTGGTTGCTTTCGACGAAGACACGAAACTCGGGAGCATTGCCGGAAGGGCGGAAAAGAATCCAGGTATTTGAGTCGAGAATCAATTTGACCCCGTCAACAGTATCGATACTTTGGCTGGCCATGAAACCTTTGGCCTTCTCGAGAATTAGAGAAAACTTTTCGACCGGGCAGTCGAATTTGGAGCGGCGGATGTAGAACTTCGGCAGTTCCTCGACCAGTTCATGGAGCTGTTTTTTCGACCACTTCAGAATATTTAACATTTTTACAAAAGTGGTTCCCCCATCGCGGCTCATCATGATGTCTCCGTGGATACAACCGCCGTTGCTTTCGAAGCCAAAATCAGCGCCGTACTTTTTCATTCCGGCAATGACGTAAGGTGATCCGACTTTGGTGCGGGCCGCTTCCTTGACGTAACCGATGACATTACTGACGTTGATGGGACAAACGACGGTATTACCCGCGTTCCATTTGGCCAGAATCGCGCCGGAGTAATCGCCGGGTATGAAGTTGCCTTTTTTATCGACAAAAACGCAACGGTCGCCATCGGAATCAAAGGCAACGCCAAGGTCGGCGTGCTCATCTCTGACTCTCTCCTGAAGAATACCAAAAACCCCATCTTTCTCGGTGTCGCGGCTAATCAATGGCTCCTGAATTTCGGCGTTGATGGCAGTGAAGTTGGCGTCCAGTTCGCGCAGGACGGTTTTGATCACCTCGGTTTGACCGCCATTACCCGGGTCAATGACAATTTTTAGTTTTGATAGTGGATGGTCAACTAAGGAAAGGAGTAACTCGATATAGTTGTTTATCCCCTGGCTTGACTGGGGAATCGAACCCATGATTGGAGTTGGCACTACTTGTTCTTTTAGGCCGGAGTATATTTGGGTAATTTCTGCCTCCTGTTCTTTGGTGATCTCTTCTTTTTGACAGAAAAACTTGACGCCATTACTTTCGACATCGATGTGGCTGCCAGTGACCATGACGGCGCCGGTGACCCCCATCGACAGGAGGGCGTAATTGGCAGCGGGAACGGGAATGGCTCCGAGGTGTACCACTTCCCGACCGGCGTGGCGAAGGCCGTAAATGATGTTTTGGGAAATGTGGGGTGAACTGCTTCGGGTGTCGATACCAATGGCGATGATGCCGGGGAGATTATTTTGGTCGAGAAAGATGGCAAAGGTGCGGCCAATATCAAAACAAAACTGAGGGGTGAAGAGAATGTTGGCTGGACCGCGAATACCGGAGGTACCAAAAAGTGTTTGCATAGGACAGTGAATTAAGTATATCTGATGGAATATGGGAGATGAAAAGACGAAGTCTCGAGTGACTGGTTGAACAACCTAATGACCGCCTTGACGTTGGGACAGAAAGGGAGTGGATCATTGGTGAGTGTGAGCGGTTGGGTATGCCAATACTCTTGGAGTTGGCTGACAGGTTAAGGGAGGCGAGGGTGTTTAGTTACGCACCTGTCACCGATTATCATGTTGGTGCTTCAATTCTGGCGGTTTCGGGAAGAATCTGTGACGGAGCAAATATTGAAATTGTTACTCTTTCTGAGACCGGTCACGCCGAAGAGATGGCCGCCAAATCTCTGGTGATGGCGGGGGAAATTCAACTATCCGGAAGAAGATTTATCAAAGCAGTTGCTGTTTGCTCTGAGGGTAAGACGGCGCCGTGTGGCCGTTGCAGACAGATATTGGAAGAATTTTGTGACAATTGTCTGGTCATTAAAGTTGACCTTGAAGAAAATATCCTAAGAATTTCCTCACTGGAGCGGCTTTTGCCCGACGCTTTCGGACCTTCAACCTTGGGGATCGATTAGAGATTGGCGATCAGACTAAAGAGTTGGGTTGAAAGATCGAGAGGGTTTTTGCCGGTTTTTAATTCTTTATCGATGCGGTAGAGGTTGTCGTGAAGTTTTAGCAGTTCCCTTTCGCCAAAGGCGCGGGCCTGGGCGGTGAGTCTTTGTTTCTGCCACGGTGCGGCCTTGAGAGTATCCGGCTCAAGCGCCCGAATAAGCAGGCGGACCTGACGAACAAGCATGGCGAAAATTAGTTCCGCTGGTTCACCGGCAGTTTCTAAATCTGAAAGATGCTGCAGACTTTTGCCGGATGACCCTGGACGTAGGTTTTCCAAGAAAGTGAAGATAATTGCCGCGGGTTTGTGTTCGTAAACTTCGGCTTTGGCAAACACTTTTAGAGCCGTGGGTGAAAGTGGTTTACTCTCATAAATGACCACATCACGATCATGATAGCCTGAGATAAATTCGATGAGGCCATCCTTTTTCTTTGACTTGGGGAGAGAAAATATGCCTTCGATGACAAGCAGGGGTACTTTCCCAAATAAGGTCAACCCCTCCAAAACTTGGGTGAGAACTGTGAGGTCAAGTACGTCAGCGTCAAAACGTTTGATCTCCCGCTCTTTGTCCTTCGCCGCGCCGATCAGATCGTTCAGTTTGCCCCGGCTTTTGACTGTGTCATCTCCGTGCAGAATGATCATCAGTTGATCTTAACTCTATCTCCAACCTTAATACCAGAATTTTGATTTACCTCCAGGACGTAGTCCATCGGAGACGGGGCATTGATGAGGGCGTAAGGAGCTTTGTAATATCCCTGACTTATGCCAACAACCAGGTCGCCATCAATCCAAATAATGTCAATATCGAACTTCATATTTTTCATCCAGAAGGTGTGGAGCCTCTTGGTGGCCAGATCGAAGTACATTGCCTGATCTTGTTCCAGTTTTTGGTACTTGGCCAATCCAATTTCGATATCGCGTTCTGATCTAACCACTTCGGCGTGGTATTTTTTATCCCCGACGGTGATGGTTTTGTCGAAATGATTGAAATTGAATATTTTGGCGATAAAGTTGATGACTTTTTGCCAAAGGCCAAGAGGTACTCTTTCTTCGATTGTTGAATCTCCCAAAACGACACTGCTTGGTGAGGTCGGTTCGTCAGCGACAAACTCAGGTTTTTGGGTTGGTGTCGGTGTTTGGTAATCTTCCAATATGGGGCTGCCCTTGGTGGCGAACGTTTCAATTGTTTGATAGGCCAGAGTGGGCCGCTGGTCTTTGTTTAATAGACTAAAGTAGGAAAACGGTTCTGTGCCTGCAAAAAGAAGAAAAGGGGTAACAGCGACTATCTGCTCATTGTTCCAGATGTTGTAAAGGGCGTGATTATAAAAAGTAGCGATCGTCCGATCATCGAGAATTTGCCTGCTCCAGCCCGCCTCAGTAATAAAAACAGGTAGCTTTCTCTTGGTGTATTGGTTAATAAGTTTCAGATCTGATTTGAAACTATCTACTTTGTTGAAGCCGGAAAGCGCCGGACTGGCCGAAAAGGCGGGGTTACCATAAGCGTGAGAGGTCCAACCGTCAATTTTCTCAAAAACTTCCGGTCGATGATCATACATCCGTTTTAGATAGATATCCCAGCGCATGAAATTACCGCCATTGGGGGCGGCGTTGTCCATCGCCGAGGGTAAAATGAAAAATTTGTCGGAACGTCTTTTGAAAATGTCAATGGCGTTGTTTAGGATATCCGCATAGTCTTCTGGGCTGACGGTCCCGCCAAACTCATCAGCGCGGTTCACCTCGTTGAACAAAATGATGTAGCGATTTTGAACCGGCCAGGGAATATCGTTTAGGAAGTTAGCAAAATCGATTAGGTCATTGTTTCCCGGTTTGAGCCAATTGCTACCGTCTGCATTTGTAGCGATACGGACAAGAGGAATGATTTTCAGCTCGGTGGCTTTTTTCATAAAGGCGGTCCATTTTTCCCGATTCCGATCGGTCGCCTGAATTGGGACGGTGACGTATCCCCAGGATCCCTGATAATTGTAGTTGACCAATTTGGCTGCCGACTCGATCTCATCGGGAGAGAGAATGTGGACGCCGATGCGGTTGTTGTTGACCGAAAGTGGGTCATAAATGGAAAGCGCCGGTGAAGCACTGAATAAAAAAAGGCTGGTGAATAGCACGATTAACTTCTTCATAAAGTTTATGGTATTTTACCCCACTTTTGGAGAAAGATTCAGATGACGATAGGCTTTGGGCGTGGCAGTACGGCCTCGGGGAGTACGGGCAAGAAAACCGGCTTGCATCAGAAATGGCTCGTAGACATCGGTGATAGTATTGATGTCCTCGGAAACCAGGGCGGCCAAGGTTTCCAATCCCACTGGACCGCCGGCATGATCGGTGATGATAGAGGTGAGCAATTTCCGGTCCGTTTCGTCCAAACCATGTTCGTCGACCTGGTAAAACTCAAGCGCTTTCTTAGTCGTCTCGGAAGTTGGCTGACCACCATGCTGAATCTCTGAGTAGTCGGCGACTCGACGCAGTAGTTTCAGAGCGATACGTGCAGTTCCGCGGGAACGGCGGGCGATCTCCAGAGCGGAATCAGAGTTGATCTTTATTCCAAGTCTTTTGGCCGCGGTTTCGACTATTTGAGCCAGGTCTTTGTCCTCATAGTATTTAAGCCGGTGGACCAGACCAAAACGGTCCCTCAGGGGGGCAGAAATCATGCCGGCTTTGGTGGTCGCACCGATCAGGGTGAAGTGGTTGAGGTCGATCCGGACCGAGCGGGCTCCAGGCCCCTTGCCGACGACCATATCCAAAGCATAGTCTTCCATCACGGGGTAGAGAGTTTCTTCGACAGCCTTGTTCAGACGATGGATCTCGTCGATAAAAAGGACGTCGCCGGTTTCAAGCTGGGTGAGAATTGAGGCGAGATCGCCAACGCGGGTGAGCGCCGGACCGGAAGTAATTTTGATGGAGACACCCAGAGTTTTGGCAACCAGATGGGCCAGAGTGGTCTTCCCGAGTCCCGGTGGACCATAGAAAAGAATATGTTCGAGAATTTGGCCGCGTTTTTTGGCTGCGGAGATGGCAATGCTGATGGATTTGACTGCCTGATCCTGACCGATGAAGTCTTCCCAGGTGGTGGCCCGAAGGTCGCGGCTATTCATGAACGGAGTAATTTTAGGGCTTGTTTAATTTGTGCAGATAGGTCGGAGACAGAATCGACATCGGGAAGAATGGCGAGGATCTCTGTCTTGGTGAAACCCAAGCTACCCAAAGCTTGGTTCAACTCGCTATTGCCTTCCAAATTGGAAAGATCGGCGTCCCCACTGCTCAGTTTTGGTTTCAGTTCGATGATAATTTTTTGGGCACCTTTCTTGCCAATACCGGAAATGGCGGTGAAGAAATTGATATTGCTTGCTTCGATCGCCTTCTTGATCACCTCGGCTGAGCCGGCGGATATGATAGCTAGGGCGGATTTCGGACCGACTCCGGAGACGGAGATAAGTTTCTCGAAAAGATCGAGAGATGACTCATCCTTGAAACCAAAAAGAGTGAGGGCATCTTCGCGGACGTGAGTGTGGATAAAAAGCTCGACCTCCTTTCCCGGCATGAAATTTGCGTTGGTTGGTAAGGCGACAGAATAGCCGACGCCATTTACCAAAATGATTGCCTGACGACCGTGAATTGACTTCAAAATACCCGAAAGAAATCCAATCATGAACCCATTCTAGCACCACCCGCCTGCATCGCTATGGTTCATGCATTGCGGGCAGGGCAAAAGGAGAGGTGGGTCAGAGCGGCGGCAATGGCATCAACCGTATCATCGATTTGCTTTAGTTCTTTGACCTTCAATATTTGTTTGACCATGAACTCGACTTGTTTTTTGTCCGCCGAGCCGTAACCAGTGATGGTCGATTTGATCTGAAGCGGTGTGTAACTACTTATTGTTAGATGAGAAAGCTGGCAGGTCAAAAGGACGACTCCACGGGCGGCGCTGACGGACATGACTGTTTTTCGGTTTGTAGCGAAGAAAAGATCTTCGATGGACGCATCTGTTGGCCGGTATTCTTTTATAATTCGGTTCAGTTCGTTAAAGATGACTTCCAGCCTGATGGAGAGATCGGTGCGAGCCGGTGTTTCGATGCAACCACAGTCAACCAGTACTTCCCTCCCCTGCTCCTTTTCAACGATCGCCCAGCCTAGCCGCCCGGTGCCGGGATCGATGCCCAAGACTCTCATGGCGTTATTCTAGTACAATACGTCGTATGGAGGCAATCACTTCGAAACAGAACAGCCGATTCAAAGACATCAAGAAACTGACAGAAGATAAGAAATACCGCGACGAGACTGGTCTATTTTTTGTCGACGGGGTGAATTTCGTCTCCCAGGCGATCGATAATAATTGGGAGATCGAACAACTTGTTTACGTTCCAAGTCAGATAGATTCGGATTTTAAGAAAAGGGTTCTGGCCAGAATTCCTACCAATAAACATTTTGCGGTTGACACCTCTCTTTACGAGGGGCTCGCTACAAAAGATGATATCCAGGGCGTCGGTGCGATTATTAGACAAAGGATACAAAAAAACACTTTACTGTCTGGGGCGGGTGTGGTCTTGGAGAATCTGGCTAACCCCGGTAACCTTGGGTCGATTGCCAGACTTTGCGCCGCTTTTGAAGTTAAGAATCTATATGTGATCAAACCGGGGGTGGAGTTCTTTCACCCCGAGGCAATCAGAGCCAGCATGGGGGCAATTTTCCACCTAAACCTCATTGGTTTTGACTCACTTAACCAGATGAAACAGGAAATTTCTTCAAAAAACTTCGTTTCTTTGGGCACCAGTCTGCAAACAGACAGTATCGATCTGAATGATTATCTACACAATCGAGATGTTTCAAAAAGTTACTTGATCTGGTTTGGCAGTGAAGCTAAGGGAATGTCCGATGAAGCGAAAAGGCTTTGCCAATTGTTACTGAAGGTCCCGATCAGTCAGGCGGTTGACTCTCTTAATGTTGCGGAAAGTGCCGCAGTTGTTCTGTACGAGTTGTTCATCAGAAAAAAATAGTATGGTTCGTGATTGGAGTGTTTACGAGAAGAATCAGTTGATCAGGTATGGACTTTCCGATAATGACCTGACCCCCTATGGTGAAATGCCGGTGGAGTATATTACCGGACACGCACAATTTGATGGTCTTGATTTCCTAGTCACTAAGGATGTGCTGATACCGAGAGTCGAGTCGGTCCAAATGCTATCTGAAGCGGAAAGGCTGATCGACGGCCGAATGGAGACCGTGTTCGCCGAAATTGGTACGGGGAGCGGGGCGATCGGGATTTCTTTGTTTCAACGATTAAAAAGGAGGGGTGCTAAAGTAAACGCGGTCCTGTCTGAGATAAGCGCCGAGGCTCTTGGAGTGGCGAAGAAAAATCTTGCCAACCTCGTGGGTGAGACCGATGAGGTCAACCTAATTGAAAGCAACCTGATGGAGACGGTCAAGGAGCCCGAGTGGTTCGATCTGATCATTGCCAACCTGCCCTATATTCCCAGCAGCCGGGTACCGAGGTTGCCAGAAAGTGTGGTGAATTATGAACCCCATGTGGCGCTTGATGGTGGGGCCGATGGTTTGACACTGGTAAAAAAGTTGCTGATTCAGGCGAAAAACCGGCTAAACTCCGGGGGGGCTTTGATACTGGAAATTGATTATAGTCACGATATTGCCGATTTTGTGGAAATAAAGGGATACCAATACGAAATAGTTCAGGATGAGTTTGGACAGAACCGATTCCTGATCGCGAAATTGAGGCATTAAAAAGCGGGGGCTAAAATAGGGTTTCAGGCGGCGAAGGTGAGTCTGACGCCGACGAGATCAATCTTGGGGAATTCACTTCTAATCTCGTTTCTAAATTTTTCCGAGAGGTTGGCGGAGTAAACGCTGTTCTTCCCTCCCTCCATCCGGGAACAAAGGCGTTTCTCCCACTCCTGAATTATCTCCATGATCTTTTGGCCTTCCCGATTAAAATCATCCTGATACCTGACTCTGTCGGTGGCAAAGAGATCGTGGATTTTCCTAAACTGCTTGAACGCTTCCTGATTTGCCCCCCGCATTTCCTGGAAATACTTTTTGTACTTGGTCATGGAGATTTATCCTTTTCTGCTTTTGTGCGCTATTTTCTTGGTAGTTTTCTTGGTGGTGGCTTTTTCGCGGTTTAGAAAGAGGTAGACCAAAGGAAGGATTCCCATACTGTTGACGAGTAGAAGTGCGATAAACCAGACTTTTTGTTCCTTGCGAGCGGACCGCCAGAGGGCAAATCCGCGAAGAACCAGGTCGGCAAGCAGAAGGATGTAGAAGTAGGGTTGGTTTGCTTGCGAGGCGAGAAAGAGAGAATATTTTTCCATAAATACATATTACATTACCTGAAGGCGGCGCGGTATTCTTTGCCATACCATTTGTCAGCCAGCTGCTCCGGGAGATACTCGAAGACGCGGTCCAGGAGCAGCAGGAATCGCTTCGAAGTTTCGTTTTTTATCGCATTTGAACTTTCCAAGAGTGACTGAAAAGATCTGGTTTTCACCAAATCAATGTGAAAGCCTTTTGGGAACTGTTTCCGGTTAAAGTCGTGTTGACTATCGTCGGGGAGGATATTCCAAGCATGAATATTCTCTGGGTCCTCCCTAATCGTTCCTTGGGCGATCTGTCCGCCCAGGAGATAGGCAATGACCATGGCAGTGACAAAACACTGGGAATAGCTGGGGTCGGTCCCGTCAAAATCAGCCTGTTCTTCGGGAAGCATGGTTTTGGCGCACCAGGCCAGTTCGAGGGCCAATTCCAGAGCGGCGACTTCATCATCGGTGATCAGTTCCGAGCTTGCATGGAGGTTTTCGTGCCTGGGACCTTGGTATTCCTTTTTTGCCATGAGCGGATTATAGCTCACGCACACCGCCCGCCCGCAACGCCTGATGCGTAGCATCTGCGGGCAGGCCGAAACTAATCCGGTCGGGGACTGATTCGTGGGTTCCGAGCATCAGGGCCGGCATAACGACATAATTGCCGTAACGTTCATTGAGCTCGTCGATCGCTTTGACTAGTCGCTTTCTTTTCAGGACATTCTCGAAAAGAACCAATTGGGTACTCCCCTGCTCCACCAGATCAAAACAAGAGATGGCCAGATTTCTGACCGGTTTTCGATGGGGGCAGCGGTCCAGGAGCTGCCGGGCATAGCGATAGATATCCGAGCCGGCGAAGACTTCCGGAATGGTCATACCCCGGTGCCAATAAGATTCGTCGCGATAAACGATGGCCAAGTGGACACCGCCCGCAGAGTAGCCCGCAGAGCGCATCCGATGGGTCGCTTTTTCGACAAGCTTGCTTAGGATTGGGGCAAGTTCTTCCCCAGTGATGAGGGGCTTGGGCAGGGCATAGGAATTGCCGAAACTTTTCCGACCAAACTCGACGTCGTCGATTTTCCAGCCGCGCAAACGCAGATACCAATAGTAACCGTTGACCGAACCGAAAGCGGAATGAAGCGTCTGAACCGGGGCGGCGGCGAACTGCGCTGTCGTAAAAATACCAACGCGGTTAAGACGAGCTGCGTTCGCTACGCTGATACCGCAAAGGTCGGTTAGAGTCAGACCCTCATAAATTTTTTGATAATTATTCTTGTCGATGGTATCCAGACCGTCCGGCTTGTGTAGCCCGGCGGCGGTTTTGGCGAGGAAACGATTCGGCCCGATGCCAACCGAAATGCGCAGCCAATCCCCGATCTCTTTTTTTATCCTTTGTTTTATCTGCTTCCCAACATCCTCAGGCTTGGCAACCTGGAGGGTTGCCAGATTCAGAACGAACTCGTCAATTGATTTGGGAATGACCTCGTCGGTATATTCGGAAAGCAGACGGCGGAAGCGCAAATGGACTTCCCGGTACTTGTTCGGGTCGGAGGGTAGGACAATGAGGTTGGGGCACAAGAGTTTCCCCTCTTTGACGCGCATCCCGGTTTTGACGCCATATTTTTTGGCTTCGATGGATGGGGCCAAAATGCAACCGGATGGAGCGGTATAAGCGGTAACGGCGATGGGTTTGCCCCGAAGCAAGGGATTGGCTTGCTGTTCGACGCTGGCGAAGCAGGAGTTCAGATCCAAATGCATGATGGTAGGGGAGACCTGATTGAAAGAAAGAGTTAGTCCTTCGACTACGCTCGGGATTTCGGTGGGAACCTTAATCCGGGAGTCCATCGGAAATTTCTTCTAATTGCCAAAAAAGAGTGTCGGTATCCAGACGGAGGCGAAAATAAATGGTTTGGGCGAGAACCGAGAAAACATGAAAAAGAGTCCTCCCCTGCCGGTAAGTGTGATGAAGGCCGATCTTGGTGATCGGGTGGACTCGCCCGTCCCAGCAAAGAGACCGGGGCAGGACCCGACGGGTCTTGTGGTCAGAAATAAAATCAACGGAAACGGGGGCGGCGAGGCGCTGGATCATCATTCCATTAAAACCCAAAGAAGACCCGAAAACAAGAGTATGTTTTTTCTGAGATTACGGGTTAAAATGCTTTTACGTATGCAACAGGTGGTCAAAACTTTGGACCAAACGCGAATCCCCTACTTTGTAAAGGGTGAATCTCCCACTTTGCTGATTCATGCGGGGACGCATGGCGATGATCGTGGGGTCATCGATTCGGTTCGGTTGGCAGTGGAAAAATATGAAGATAGACTCCCTGACTTTGTTTACGTGCCCGAGGTAAGTCCAGCGGTGAAAACCAGGAGAAAAAGAAATGACCGTGGTTGGGTTAACTTGAACCGAGGCTTTTCTGATGACTCCCCCATCAAAGAGGCGGAGATTGTCAAAGATTGCGCCTCTTTTGATTTATGTGTTGCTTTTCATGAGGATATTGGCCTAAACGCGAAGTTTTACATGTATGACGGGGGTGTTGGATTTAGTCTTGAGGAAAAAGATTCCTGGATGAAATTTAGGGAAGGGTTAGAGGTGCTGGGAGTTGGTTTGCTTTCCGGCGCGGATGACCAGGATGGTTCGACCCCAAACTACACCTTCAATGAAGACTATCATTATCACTATTGGAACGTCTCAGTAGGGAGTCACGAAGGAGGTTCATTTGATGCCTGGGCGAGCCGAAACAGGGTGATCCAAAAGGCTTTGATTCCTGAAGTACCCGGTCACCTGTCCCAGGAATCGAAAAACAAAATTGTCGATCTATTTTTCCGTTATTTCCTCCTCAAAGCCTAAGATTTTCTGACTATGTGTTAAAATGTTTTTACGGATGCAACAGGTGGTTAAAACTTTGGGCCGGACGCAGATCCTCTATTACACCAAAGGCGACTCCCCCACCCTGCTGATTCACTCAGGAACGCATGGCGATGAATATGGGGTAATTGATTCGGTTCGCTTGGCAGTGGAAAAATATGAGGCGCAACTACCAGATTTTATTTACGTGCCGATCGTCTCTCCGAGCGCCGTGGCCAAGAGATCGCGCCTAAACTGGGGTGGTCTGGATCTGAATCGATCATTTTTTGGTGACAATGCGGATAGCGAAGTCCAGGCAAACCAGGAGATCGTGAAAGGGAAAAGCCTGGATCTTTTGGTGACTTTCCACGAGGACTCTGGTCCAGGGACCAAGTTTTATCTTTACGACATGGGTCTGGGTTTGGAGGATAAAGACTCCTGGAAGAAATTCAGGGACGAAGTCGGGGCGATGGGAGTCGGCTTGCTTTCCGGTACCGATGACCCGGATGATCCGTATCTAAACTATACTTTTACCGAAGGGTACCATTACTGGAGTGTTCCGGTGAAAGGCTACGAAGGGGGGTCGTTCGATGCCTGGGCGACGAGAAATAAAGTTGTCAAAAAAGCACTCATTCCTGAAATTCCGGGGCATTTGTCGCAAGATAAAAAAAATAAAGTTGTGGACCTATTCTTTCAAAAAATACTTCTGACTTAATTTATCGCCTTAGTCCTGATCGTGCTTGGCCTGCGGATCGTCTTTCTCAAGATAGCCTGCTCCGGCCGCTTCCTTGGTGGTGTCATCATCAGTGGTGAGGTCAGGCGTATCTCCGCCGCTACCCTGCTCGCTTTGAACATCATCGGGCACAACCGACTCGACTTCTCCCTGTTGTGGATTATCCACCTCACCGTCGTGAACGGCAAAGGGAGGCTGACCGCCTCGGATAGCCCGGTCAAACTCGGCCGGGTCAAAAAGGGACTTCACCTCTTTGTCTTTCAGGGCTTCGCGTTTGATAAAGCGGTAGGCATCGACCAGGTCGGTTTCACCCGGTTCCTCAAGATAGTCAAAGGCCAGCTGCTGCTCTTCGAAAACTTTGAAAAACTCGTCCCAGGAAACATCTTGATTGTGATGAGCACGCGAAAGCAATGCCTCGTCCTGTTTGCCGGGGAAGTCAACTCGAAGACCAACCTCGAGGTCGAATTGGTTTGGATCAACGATGAGTGCGGGTTTGCCGCCGTGGTTTTCGGCCCAACCCCTGATAACGACGTGGCTGGTAGTGGTTTTAAAATCTTCGTCCATGTTTCCAATTTACCACACTTTTGGGGACCTTTCCTGACGGTTTTTTTCAAAAATTACCAGGGCGGTGGCGACGGACACATTCAACGAGGCGACGTTTTTGATCATCGGGATATGGACGAAGAGATCGCAGTACTTCTTCAGTGGTTCGGTCAGTCCGGACGACTCACCGCCAAAAATCAAGGCGAGCGGTCCTCTGAGATTCTGCTTGGTGTAATCCTCACCCAAGTCGACCTCGACTCCGACGACCGGAATGGCGAATTTTTTGATCGTCGTCAGGGCTTGAAACAAGCTTTGTTGGATCAGGGGGACATAAGCCGCTCCACCCATGGAAACTTTGGCAACAACGGGGGTGACGTCATGTACCCCGGCGCTGGGCGTAACGATAACAGCATCAACTCCAGCCGCCCAGGCAGAACGGAGGATGGCACCGAGATTCTGTTCGTAATCAAGTTTGTTGAACAGAAGCAGAAACGGACTCGGTTTTGCCTTGAGGATCTTCTCGAGTGTAGGCATCTCTGGCAATTCCATATAGGCGATCACCCCCTGAGCATTGCCTGACTCGGTCAGGTGTTCAATCTGTTCCGGTCGGACTTTCTGGATCAACACCCCTTGTCTGTTGGCCAAGCCTTCGATTTCACGAATCCGGGGATCTTCAAGGGCAGTATTCGAAACCAGGACAGATTGAATTTTATTTTTGCTCACCAGGGCATCACGGACCATATTTCTGCCTTCAAGAATAATTATTTGCTTGGCCATAATAGTATTTTACATTTCGTCCTTATGGACTCTTCAGGAAGAGCGTGCACTCTTCGATGTTTGGGGCGGCTTGCGCCGCCCCAGTTTACCAGTCTAACAACAGGTGCCCCAAGAGCCCCCAAGGGCAGCTGGCGACGATCATGCCGCAGCCGAGCCAAAGCAGCCAGATCATATTCCAGACGATAGCCAATAAGATCAAACTCATACCAACCACCAAGAGGGCGGCGGTGACGGTTTCGTAGACCTTACTTTTACTATTGACCATGTGCTGGCCCTTTCGCAGCGTCGAGACACCCCCTATCACTCCGGTTGTATAAACAATGGCGATAACCAGGAGGATGTGGGCACCTCGCGCGTCAAGGGGAACGGGGGCCCATACGCCAGTGTCAATCGACACCGAGCAGGCCAGACTGGCCAGGGGCACGGCCAGAACCACGAAGAGGATCCATAACCTTTTGATCATTTTTACCTCATGGGTCTCGGAACGCTTATGTTCCGATCCCCGAAAGTGAATGTACCCCCTCAATTATACTATAGGTAGTTATAAGAGGGAAATACTTTGCTATACTGATCCGGTCTATGAAACGGGTGGTGATTGGATTAGTAGGGACGATTTCTTGCGGCAAAGATTTTTTGGCTACTTTTTTGGAAGAACTTGGTTTTGTTAACCTAAGCCTTTCGGACCGTGTCAGAGAAGAGGCCGACCGGCGTGGTTTGGCTCGGGAAAGGGCCACCCTGCAGAATGTTGGTAACGACCTTCGGGAAGTTTTTGGTGCCCAGGTCCTGGCGGAAAGAACAGCGACGATGATACCGGACGATGTCAAGCTTATCGTCATCAGCGGTATCCGTAACCCCGGTGAAATTCTATTTTTGAAAGATACTTTGGGCATCACCATTGTTGGAGTCGACGCACCGGTGGAACTGCGTCTTGGGTGGTATCTGGAACGGGCCAGGAGACGGGGTGAGGATGGGGCGACGGAAGAAGATTTCTGGCGGGCCAATGCCCGCGACTTGGGAGAGGGCGAAGATTCCAACGGTCAGCAAGGGACGATGTGCCTTGAAATTGCCGACCACATGATCCAAAACGATGGTACCGGTAGGTTTTTACTTGATAGTGTGGAGTTTTTGGAAAGTGGGTTTGGATTAGATTTTGAGGGAAGGAAAAAAAGAGGCAAAGAAAAAGCTTAGATCGGGTCGAGTTCGAACGGAACTTTGGCGAGGTCTCTGAGAATAGCACATTTACGGTAGAATGAATCAATGCAGGTGTCAGATGCGAAGCGTAATTCATACAAAAGACTTCTCACGGTGGCAGTGCCCCTTGGCATCGCCGGGTTTGTATTTTTCCGGGGCTTTTCCGATCAGATGAAGGATACGTACTTCAAGTATTTCAAATACAAACCTTACCAACCCTTACCGGAGGGCGTGCTGGTGCCTTCGACCGAAGAACCGGTGATTGAGATTGGCCAGATCCACCGACCTGCCGGAAAGAAGGCGCTCCTGCCCGGGGCAAAATGGGTGCCGCAGACCTTCAATAACTGCGGTCCGGCGACAACCTCCATGGTCTTGCAGTATTTTGGTCGCGACGTCAGCCAGGAGGAAACCAAGACGGCGCTGCGGACCAACCCAAGTGACTCAAATGTTTTTACGGCCGAGATTCGCGATTATCTGAAGGACAAATGGGGGGTCGAATCAAAACTGATGTACAATGGTAACGTCGCCCTGATCAAGACGCTCATCAGTAACGGCTTTTACGTTGTGATCGAGGATACGCTTCACCCCAACGAAGATATTGGTCATACCACGATCATCCGTGGCTTTGACGATGATCAGGGGGTGCTGATCGCGGACGACTCATATCTGGGGACCGGGATCACTTATCCTTATGAGGAGTTTGATGAAAAACAATGGAAGCCTTTTAATCATGAGTACCTCCCCGTCTACACCAAGGACAAGGAAGATGTCCTAAAGTCGATCGTCGGCGATAACTGGGACGAGTTGGTGATGTTCCAAAATGCCATTGATCGAAATAACGAGGCGATCCTCAAGAATCCGAAGGATATGTATGCCTGGTTCAATCTGGGGACAAGCTATTTTGGATTGGCCGACTACGAGAATGCCAAGACCGCTTTTGAAAGAAGCCGGGAATTGGGTTGGCCGATGCGACAGCTCTGGTACCAGATCCAACCGGTGCAAAACTACAACAAAATAGGGGAGTACCAAAAAGCTCTGGAGCTGGCCGACCTCGGGTTGCGGTCAAACGACTCTTTTGCCGAGCTGCATCTGGAAAAAGCGATTGCATACAAGGGTCTGGGGAATGCCGGCGCCGCCAAAACCGAGATTGAAAAAGCGTTGGTTTTCGCACCAAACCTGAAAGTTGCCAGAGATTACCTTGCCGCCTTATGACAAATTTTGGGAATATTTTTTTCGGCGACCAACATCTTTTCTTCGAGTCTGTTTTGATGGGAATCATTGCCTTCGGGGTTTTGTTTTTCTTGACCACTTCCCTGCTCCACTTCAGAAAAATAGTCGCGGCGATTGTTTGCGGCTTGTTGCTCTTCATCACCGCAACGATCTTCTGGACCGCCCTCCTCTTGCCCGCCCCACGCATCGTTCGGACGATTCCGGGGGCGGATGAGGCTGGTTTCCCTTTGAACCGGAAAATCGAGTTTATTTTTGACCGGCCGGTGAGCCGGGCGATGCTGTCGATAACAATGACTCCGGAGGTGGCCGGCAAGTGGATATACGAAAACAGCGTCGTCCCCAATCACCTGATGAGGCGATTGGTCTTTTATCCCACACAAACCCTCCCCGCCGATACTGAATTTACGGTCACCCTGAAGGGGATTCAAAACGTAACCAGGGTCACCCTACCTTTCGATGCAATCTACAAGTTCACAACCCAGGAAAGTCCGAAGTTGGCGCGAATAGAGCCGGCCAATAACGAAAAGGGGGTCAAGGCTGAGACAAAAATTGATGTTTTCCTGACGGCGCCAAACGGAGCTCTCTCGCAGCTCAATTTTGAGCTGTCCCCCGGAGTTCCTTTCGAAGTGAAGGCGGACCTGACCAGAACACACCTAACTGTGATACCAAAACAACCGCTAGGCCAGGGAACGCGCTACCGACTCACAATCACCAAGGCCGATCTGGCTCGTGACCTAAAAACCAATGAGGTGATCAAAACCGGTCCGGAAAGCCAGATCTATTCCGGCTATTTCACCACCAAGGAAGCGGCGGGCATCGATAGTTTCGCCCCCACGGGGAACAAGGTCAGCAGCCGCCAGCCGGTGACGATCAGGTTTGGCAAAACAATGCTGGAGGCAGAGGTCAGAAAAAACTTCAGTATCTTTCCTCCCGTCGAAGGCAGCTCCCTGCTCATCGATGGGGTGATCTTTGTCTTCACGCCAAAGAAATATGACTTCAATACCACCTACACCGCCAAGTTAGCCAAGGGGGTGCACGCCGACGATGGCAGTTTCCTACCCGAGGACCTGATCCACACCTTTACTACGCTTGGCAGTGTGGCGATCGAAAAGACCTATCCACGCGACGGCGCACTCGGGTCATCAATCAAAACGCCGGTCAAAATCACTTTCGATCAAGATGTCGAGCCTGACTCGGCGGAGAATAGTATCTCGTTTTTGCCCAAGTTGACCGGGAAGTTTTCCTGGGAAGGCAAGACGATGATCTTCACACCGGACAAACCGCTGAACTCAAGTTCGAAATACGCCGTCAAACTAGTGGCGGGGATAAAGAGCACGGACGGAATGAATTCGAATAAGGATTATAATTTTTCCTTTGATACCGACGCAGAGACGACGATTCTGACTGTTCCTCTCTATCTCCAACAACATTCTCTCTCTTGCGAGGTAGCCTCACTGCGGATGGCGCTCGCCTACCGGCAAGTAATGAAAAGTGAAGATGAGCTATTGGCTGAGATCGGTGTTGACTCTACGCCTCGTCAGGGCAATGTCTGGGGGGATCCTTATTCCGCCTTCGTGGGGAACGTGAATGGCAAGCAGATGAGTACCGGATATGGAGTCTATTGGGGGCCGATTGCCAGGGTAGCGAAGAACTATCGGAGTGCATCCGAGTTCTCCGGCTGGTCGGCGGCCCAGGTGATGAACGAGGTCAAGAAAGGAAATCCTGTGATCATCTGGACGTTCAGCAAGAATGGCACCCCCACCTTCTGGTTTACCCCGGCGGGCGAGAAGATCTATGCGGTCGCGGGTGAGCATACCGTCGTGGTCGTCGGATATGTGGGCTCGGCGGAAGACCCGGATCAAGTGATCGTCAACGACTCGCTGGAGGGGAAAGTTTATTGGCCGCGGGCGACCTTTGACAAAAAGTTTGCCGCTTTCACCGGGAGTGGCGTAGTGGTCTACTAAAGAAGATTCCGGGCTTTGAGACCCTTGGCGATACCTTTGGTAAAGGCATTAGTGTTGCGGTCCTCGACATTAAAGAGTTCAACGAGAAAAAATAACACTCTTGATTCTCGCTCAGGATTAGGGTCAGTCAGGCGATTGACCAGGGCGTCGCAAAGACAGGCCGAGTTTCTTTCTACTTCTCGCAGAACGATATCGAGATCTTCGGTAACCTGCGGCTCTCCAAAATAAAACCCCTTTTCTTTCAGGGCTTTCCTCATGCCGCTACTGATCGACCAGGGACCGAGGGGACTTTCATCAGTGCCAAACGCATCCAAATTTTGAAGAACCTGTCCAATAAATTCCTGTCCCTCGTATTTCAGCTTGTCATCTTCCCCGTGGATAAAAGGGGTCACACCGTCGACAAAGGCTTCTCCGATAACGCGAAGGTAATATTCGTCTCCCCACCTCGTTCGGAATTCTTGCCAGCGGCGAATTCGCCTGAAACAAACCGCTTAATACGCTCGACCTCAGGGTATTTTCTTGCCATAGCCCAATTATATCATTAATTACTATTATGGGGTATAATGTCCTGAATCGACCTAATTCACAGGAGGTGAAAAGTGGACGAGAATAAGTACCTGGAGCTGGTACGCAAGAAGACCATGGCGGCCCTCTGGATCCTGTTGTTGTTGCCGACGATCCTGGCAATCACATTTGGTTCCCCAGAGAAAAACGTCGCGGTACAAGCAGCCATTCTTGTCTGCGATGCCGCGATGACCACTATGTTCGTCATGCGTCGCAACTGGGGGCGGGCTGTGTTGTTTGTCGTGTTTGGGCTCATCGCATTCACGGCGCTCATCCGCTAGCCCCACGCCGATGAAGGTCGGCAAATCTTTAGCCCCCGCAAGGGGGCTTTTTCATTAAAAAAAGACCCCACCCCGAACGGGGGCGAGGTCTTTGGTGTTTCCGCCACCAGATCGCGGTATTAGCCGCCGCGAAATTGTTGGCGGTTACCCGCGAGATCGGCAACTTGCATCGCCCACGCGAGTTTCTCGAGAAAGTCGGCAGGGACGTCGCCGGTTTCGAACTTTCCCTCGAGGTAGCCGATCCGTTCAGCAGGCAATCTTGTGTTGATGGCGGTGAGGTCGATCTCCCGACTCATCACGTCGGTGACGAATTTCTGGGGAGGGAGCCATTTGTGGACCCTGACATAGTGCTTGATCAGGTCAGGGACCTTCCAGACTCCACCACCCGCGAAAACCAGAACAGTGTCCCCCGAGCTGCTGTTCTCGGGGGTGAGTCGGGTGCCGGGCGGGCAGAACAGGCATTGGTGCATTCCCATTTTTAACCTCCAAAGTGCGATTTTGATCAAATGATCAATGTGGGTATTCTACCCCAAAGATTCCACAATGTCAATATTATGGGCTTATGGCGTGTCGTAGGCTTACCTCGGGTAACAGTTTGGCCAGAGGCCGGTTTTCCCGAGATGAAAGATGTAGGTGGCGGTTCGGACTGCCTCTTCGGCGTGGTAACGGAGGTCGGCATCGGCATCGAGGCCCATTTTCTGGCGATAAAAGATCCAGGTGTTCGTATCGAACTGAAACAGGCCGGCGTAGATGTAGTTTTTGGCTTTTGGATTGAAGTCGGATTCACAGAGTGCAACGTGCCGGATGACATTTGGGTCGACGGCATAGAGGATGCCATAGTGATCGGTAAAGCCGTAAATCTGCTCCGAGGTGAAGACTGGTTGGAGTTTTGGAGTCGGGGTTGGTTTGGGGGTAGGTTTCCTGGTGGGGGTTGGAGTGAGAGTCTCAGTGGGAGTTGGGGTCGGTGACGGGGTCAGGCTGGGAAGCGATTCTATTCCGGCGATAGGTGAAAGAAGAGTGGTGCTATCTCCTAGAACCTGACTCTTGATTCTGCCCACCTGACCGAGGCTCACCACCAGGGCAGCGCTCATCATTATCATCGCCGGTAACTTCCAGGTCATAGTTTTGGATTGTACTCTGTAGTCATTGGGTTCAGAAGGGTTTTCTCTGGTTTGGGACTGATTCAGAGTGTTGACATTAGATGTTCATTAGATATATGTTAGATATAGTTATTAGTTTTAATCCAAAATGAGCATATCGTTGACCCCGAAACAGAAGAGGGTATTAGATTTCGTCTCCGCCTACATTTCCGAAAAACGCTACTCCCCCACCCAAGAGGAGATCGCAAAGAAGCTGGGGTTATCGGTGCCCACTGTGAATACCTACATCAAGATCCTGGTGGAGAAAGGCTATGTCCAACGGGGGTCTGGAGCAAGAAATCTATCCCTGACTCAATCGCCAAGTGTCGCCCGTGAGGTAAGGCGGTTCGAAATCGGCATTATTGGCTACGGCATCGTCGGCCAAGCTGTCCACTATGGCTTCTCCAGAGCAAATGTCCATATATATGATAAATATAAGAATACGGATAGCTTGGAATCGGTGGTGGCGAATTCCGAATATATCTTCATCGGTCTACCGACACCAACAATGGCCGATGAATCCGGGATTGACATATCGATTGTGGATGAGATGGTGGCCAAAATCGCCAAACTGGCTTTAGGATCGGATAAGATTATCATTATCAAGTCGACGGTGACACCGGGAACGACAGTGAAATACATCAAGAAATATCCCAAGGTGCTGTTTTGCTTCAATCCTGAGTTCTTGCGCGAAAGCTCATTCCTGTACGACTTTGTGAATACAGACAGAATTGTGATCGGGACCGAAAGCGATGATGTGTTCCGCCGGGTCTCGTCTCTTTATCAGTCAATCACGCCGATGGTGCCTATCTATTACACCGACCCAACTACGGCGGAGATGGTCAAGTATATGGCCAACTGCTACCTCT